>Ga0179591_1327147_pt1 | contig 11064 bp, 9 predicted proteins | sample CZOMad2_1_08_16f_FD_182891 | JGI IMG/M metagenome (GOLD analysis project Ga0179591, IMG submission 182891) | Vadose zone soil fungal communities from Angelo Coast Range Reserve, California, USA - CZOMad2_1_08_16fungal (PacBio error correction) | ecosystem: Environmental > Terrestrial > Soil >... | reverse complement strand
CCCAATCCTGGTGATTTTGTTGGCGTGTGATCGGCGGCTTCCTGCTTGCGCTTCAACTGCTGCCCCTTTTTCCCTTTCCCCTTCCCTTTCCCGATTTCCTCTTACACAAGTCTGCGTACGTTTTTGACCTTTTCTGGATATCTGAACCGTTGGTCCCGAAAAGTTTCCAGTTGGTTGCGCCTGGTCCCTCCTTTTTTTGACTGATGGGATGGGGCCGTGTTCTCAGCGTCGCCGACTTGCCTCGCACCTTACCTTTTTGACCTTTTAATTGGATCGAGCATTGTTTGACACCCCCCAAACTTTTTAAGCGGTTGTTAGTTATTGACGTTCGCTTATTTTTCGGCACCTGGAGGCGGCAGGTGTGGTAGTCGCTCGGACGGCCCCTTGAATTTCACTTCGTCCCCTTCCCTTTTTTTGAAACGCTGCACTTTCCAGGCGTCAGCCCGGAGATCTTCTGTGACTTTCCTATCAGCTGGCCCGACGGCCCTGTGTTCTGGCACGGTGTTTGGAGATTCGACGCTCCCCCAGGTTATCAGGACTTTGTTTTAAGTACGTTTGAATGCTATTTATATGAGGCGTTGCGATCTTGTCGTTTTCTTTTACCACTGGTGAGAGTTAGTTTTCTCCCGGCCTTTTTTTTGACCCAAAGAAAACTATATACTCCTCTGCTCCGGTGCAGTCGTACGCTGGAGGTGTCTTTCGCAGCTTTTCCCTACCTGGTTGTCACTGGGATGGGATGTTGCCTATCCTTTCCGCTTCTCAAGTCCATCGCAAAAGAGAAGTCAATCTCGCCCCCCTTAGGCGTCGGATGGAAGGAAGTTGCTGTCCTTATATACCTTTCCTTTGCTTAAGTACCAGAAATGTCCTTCTACCCCCCTCCCCATGTATTGTTGATTTCTCTTTCCCCCTCAACACGCAGAAAACTCGCCACACAGGTGGTCTGATTTTTTTTCGTGACGGGTAAGATCCCCTAACCGATTTAGCAGACTTCATGGTGTGGTACGACGGATGTGCCGATTTTCACTGCGATCGTTTTACGGTGCTGAGCCCTTACCCTCAAGAACCTTGTCCTCTGTCCCCTTAGCACTTTTCGATTCATTCGACTCGTTGTCTTCCCTCAAACGAAAGACAATGATTCCTGGAAAGTTGGCGCTACTCCCTCTACGGGGGAACCTTTGTAAAAGCGTATCGCCAGCTTGAGCTTTCGGACTGACCATAGCTTCCCCTGCTATTTTTTTGGCTGGGTTGGTATTGGGGCATGATCAGGCTTCCATGACAAAATGATTTTCCTTCGGGCGGGCGTTTGACTACATTGCTGCCTTTTTCTTTCTACCCTTCGGTGTCGAGGCGTTCTGTTTTTTACCTTTTAGGGGGCGGATGTCTCCGGAGGTCGATGGCTCGCGCGCACGTTTCCATTCCTTCGTTTGGAGTTTTCTGGAGACTGCTTCTAACCTTTTCCGTGCAATCGTCGTATCTTCTCTTCATGCTTCTGGCGCCGTCCGATCGCGGCATGGCGGAGACTGGTGCGGCTTTCTAAGACCCTCCACGCCTCGAGTGTTCTGAAAACACTCCTTTTGATAGAGAAAGAGAACTGCAGTGGAGACAATTTCTGGGCCCAAAATCTGAATGGGCTTATGGAGCGGTTGTGAGGGACCGTACATCCTCTGCTTTCCGGCTACTTTTATAAAGACCAAGAATATCTTTTTTCCTTTTCCATAATAGTGGGTCTATCTAGTCTCTGAAGTGTTGCGCTCTTATAAAGCGCGCCTCGTACGATCCGCTAGGGAGACTGCTGATGATGGTGCTTCTCCTTTTCCTTTTCGTTTTTTTGTCTGGTCTGAGGTTTGTTTTCAATTGAACACTTCCGTTTCTCTACGAGCGGATCTGTTGTTAGTGTGCTATTTATAGAAGGAAGCTGCCCCCCTTTGCAAGCCCCTCTCATGTTTGAAACCCTTCCTTTCCCATGATTGATTCATCTTTTTGATTTAGAGTTCCTTTTAGGTAAGCAGTCAGCCAATTGCTTGTAGAAACAGACTTGCGCTATAACCTTTCTTCCCTTACTAGAGAGGAGAGACGAAAGCTTCCCCTTGTCTCATCTGTCTCCGCAGAGCTTTAGAACGGCGCGCAGTCCAACCCTGCTCGAATGTTTAAGTTCATGTTTTGCCCGCTTTCATTTTTTTTTTTTAGCTTTCTCCGCTAAAATGTTACTTTTCTTGACTTTTATTAGGTCTCCTCTTTCCCGTTCTCGTAGCGCCGACGGCTTTCCAACTCGCCCCAAATCGTAGCCAGATGCCCTTTTTAACCGTGTTTATGCAAAATTCCATTCCCACGCTCTTTGTCACGCCGAATGCTGCGATATCAGTAGGTCGATGTCCTTTCCATCTTCGCACCGCCCCCGATTCGGCTAGCAAATGCTTGCTCTTCCCCGACTTGCCCTCGGAGGCCTGTCTTGGCGCTCTGACTCCTTGACAGAGTGTCTTAGTTTTTCAAGACCGAGCCACTTCCCTTCTTTTCTCACTTCGTAAGATATCTCCTGACTCTCCTTGGTTGTTTTTTCCCCCCGAGATGGATGTACGACTCTGTCCTCCCCTTCTATTACCTCTATACACGTTCATTCCCGTATCGAGCCGGACCAATACGCAACGGCCGCGAGGGTGAGTTTCTTCATTCTTTTTTCCCGAGCTCCAAAGAAAGTTTGACTATCCAGACCCTCCACCCCTCTTCACCCCCTCTTCCCCTACCCATCACTTTCCCCCCCGTCCACCCCTCCTCCCCCCCCCCCATTCCTAGATTGTTGTAGCGTGAGCGCGTGTCCCGGCCCCTTACCTCCCTTCTTCTTCGTGGCACAAGCTATCATCTCTCTGTTCCCTCACTTTCAGTCCCCAACTTCGCTACGGATTGTTTTTTTTTAAACCCCTGCTTGCGCTGAGAATTTATTTTCCCCCTTCCTCGTTTGATGGAGAACCGGTTCTGAGCAGAAATTGGGATCTCTTAGCAGATACAACAAAGTGTAACCCCTTTCACCCACATGCTCGTCGCAATGCTGTGACTTTTTTTCTTAAAGGGTCTACTTTTTTGGAGCCTGATGACGCCAGCATGTGTGTCCGTCGAATTGTCCCTTTCAGTTTACAGGCGGATTCCCAATTAATTTTTACCCCCGGCGCGGAACTCGTAGCAAATCGCTGGAGAACCGCCGTGACTTTACTTTCCACATATGATTTCGTACATTTTAGCTTAAGTCTATCCGCTAAGCGAACCCTATCCGATAGAGCAGGGAGAACCAGGTCGCCTCATTGTTACTTTAAGGGAATCCCCCCCTAATCCCCTTCAACCCCCATAAGTATCTCCCCAGCATTGTCACATCGCGGATCGATCCGCGGCTAGTCCCTAATTAGGCTTTTATGAGCCCCCCTCCTGCATTTCACACAACGAGTGATAAGTAGTAGCGAGATTCCCCCCTTCTTTATCCTTCGCCTTTACTCTCACTTCTTCGAATCAGATTTCCTCCGGCCCGCCCCGCGCCCATTCTTCGTCCATCATGTCTGGTTTTTCTCCGTTTTATTGACGCTGGCCCCTTTCCCCTTTCCGTCTTATGTTCACAATCGCGCGCGCTCGGTTTTCTCCGTTTTAAAAGAATCTCCCTTCTCTAATTTTGAACTCGCAGACACGTTTCCGATTGCAGATCCCCCGCCTCTCCCGCTGCCTAATCGTAGCGCCTTTCCCCCTCACCCTCTAAGTTCCCCTCCCCCCCCTCCCCTCTTTTTTCGCACCCTTTGCTTTCGCGCTCCCCTTTCCCTGAAACGCAGACATTTCCCTCGCGACTCTTCCGGCGAAAACCATATGTGACGTCATGCTCTCGCCTCGAACAGGAAGGATTGTAGATTGAACCCCCCCTTCGACGAATAAGAGACAACATAGTCTCCGCCCCGCGCTGAGTTGTTCACAGTTGATATGAGAGCTATATGCCCCGAAGAAACCGTTTTTCTTTTCCCCCCAAACCCCCCCCCAACGCCCAAGACGATAAGAATCCCCTAGATGCGATAAGCACGAACGCGCCTCGGCGTCTTTCTCCAGTTTTTTTTTCCCAGTAGTAGCGGTCTGTCGCCTTCCTCTGCGCACTTTTTTTTTTCTTTTCGTTAGCGCATCCACGCGATTGCATCATTTCCCCTCTCCTGATGAGCTCTGTAACAGGATGGGCACTTCGGGAATTTCCGGCGCAGCAGCTCTACGACCTTTTTTTTCATGACTCTTCCGTGCACAGCCCCTTTTTACCCCCCCCCCACACTTTATTCTGAATAACTCTTTCTTCCTTGGGCCCTGTCCAGTTGCAGCCTCCTCACCACTTTTTTTTTTTTTGCGCGATTTTCCTTTTTTTTGATCGCCACGGACATCCCTCCCTTCCGTTGGGTTTCCAGAACAATGGCACCACCCCTTTTTATTTTCCCTTACCCTCGATGGATAGCAATCTCCCCCATTTCCCGTCATTCTGCTGGCGGTCTTTTTGATACTTTACTGTCGGTCTTTTCCCTTTTCCAGGGCTTTACAGTCGGACTCCAGTCCCCCTTCCCCAAACCCTCTGTCATCCGAAAGCGGCTTTAATCCCACCCTCCGTTTTTCACTTGCGTCGGGTTTGTAATAGTTCGTTGTGCCCGTCGTGGATTTTCCATCCCTTTTAGCCTGTTGCCGCAAACCCCCTTCCTTTTCTCCGGATTCCTTGACAATTCCTTTCGGGTCCATCGTTTCCACGGAAATGAGGACCAATGGGATACCGTTTCGACCCACACTCTTTTTGCTCTTCCCCCCTAGAAACCCTGTACGCCGGGCAGTAGGATGTCGGCCGATAATTCTCTCCGTTGCTGTTTCCCCTTTTGCCTGCGTTGACCTCGGCCCTGTTCCTGTGAACTGAACTCTTTTCGGTCCGATCGACGATCCAAACATTGCCTGGCCCCCCCATGTCCTCAAATTCGGCTCGTTCACAACTCCTTTTCCACTCTCCTTTACCCCAGATGGGACACTGAACCACCTTTCGGTTGGCCCAAGTGCCGCCAAATTTTCACGTTTAAGAGACTTCCCCCCTGGCTCTTTCTCGCTGCCCTCCAATTCATTTTACATTTCTCGCGAGGACTGTCCGCCCTTTCACACTTTAACCCTTAAGTGTAAGGGTCCTCCAGCGTTGCTTTTTTTTCTTTCCCCCCCCCCTTTAGCGATAGTGGGAAGATCTGCGCCCTCAAAGTTGATTGCAGTTGTAGTTCCTCGTGAGCCGGACGATCCCACACCCACCTCTCACGGGCCTCAACGGATTTTTCGGAGTTTCACCTTCTTTGCCAGCTGTACCTTATGTGTTTTGCCGATTTGCGAAACGGCCTTTGATACGTAACTATCTCTCTATTTTCCATATTTTTTTTTGATGTCTTCTTTCCCGATTGCCGATTGCGGCACATCGCCAAACGATACTCTTTGAAACTAAGCCCCCGAATCCCCCCTAACCTGGTTTTTCTCCCCTGTCCGTTTTGGCGTATTGATCGTAGTTTTCTGCCGCCATGCGAAAACTTTCCCCTCTCAGAGTTCACTTCCCACAAGAGACTGCGACGGGTGGGACTTCCCCTCCCAAGGCTTCCCTAATGTCCCCTTTTTAAAAGGAACCCTTTTGTGTTTCCGGACCCGTTACGCGTGAGCCTTTTCTTTCCCTTCTTCTCAGAGTTCCTTCCCTGGTTTGAATGCCAGCGTGAACCCTTTGATTGGGCGGCGGAGGGCAGTTTGACCCCCAACACGTCTTTTGTTTCCATTCTCTCTTTCGTACCCATTTTTTATTCCGCGTTTTTTTTCTATTTGTAAGTTTCGTGCAGGTTTGGCTGGTTTTCCGGCCAATCTCTTTTGGCATTTCACGTTTTCACCTTACGGATTTTCTTCAGGCGTCCGCCAGGAGAAGGGCTCCCCTGAAAGAACTAGCGCTCACGTCGACGGTAATGGATGTTCTATTAACTGTTTTTGACGGTCCCCCGTAAGCTTTGCTTTTCCCTCAAGTTTTTCCAATGAGCCTTTGATCATCCGTGTCTGATTTTTCGGACACTGGCTGCGTGTTCCTGAAGGGAAACCCCCTCCTATTGAGGCCCTTCGGTAATAGGAGAGTAAGCGCAGTTTGTAGGAGGTCATAACTGTTTGGTTCGGGAGTGGGGGGTTTTTTTTATTGGTCCCCTGGCTGGCAAAGGCTTACCGAGAAGTTTCCCCAACTCCTCCTGCCCAGTTTCTTGTGGAGTTCGTTTTTGTGCGATTTGCCTATCATTTTTTTTGAATTGCGGACTTCCCCCCGTCCTTCTCCTTTGCTATGTTCTTGCACTGCCCCCCAACACTTGTTCTTTGGCCCTCGGCTCTAAACAAGGACAGCCCACCTTCCCGCACCGTTGGTGCGGCGGGATTTTTTGTCCCGTGACGTGTTTCCTTTCCTCCAAATCCCGCGCGTGCGCACAGTCCCCTTGGTGGCGGTCGCGCTGTGCCTCCCCTCCCGATCTTCGAGAAGCTCTTTTGCTGATGCGCAGGAAATTCCCCGAGTGCCATTCCTTTCCCCTCATTCTCCGTAGCGACCCCTTCCCTTCGCGCGTTCCGACCCGAAAACCACGGCGTCGCATCCCGATCTTTTTTTTTTTTTCCGGGCTCTCACGCTTTCTCCTTCAAAACCCGGAAAGAGATATCCATTTTCGATGTGTACGCGGATCCTTCCGATGCGAGTTCTCGTGGATGGTGTTTTCTTTCGTATGCTGGCATACCGGCTTCATTGAATCAAATAACCCTTTTTTTCTTTCTCCTTAGGGCCCTTTGGACGTTCTTTTTTTTAATTTCCTATTCGATGTGTTGAAAACCCCCCGCATTCTGTGTAGCTCGGCATGCCCGGTCATTACTGGTTTCATACGACGGAAGCACACTCTCCCCCCTCGCATACCGACCCCCAAGGCAGTCTAGCCAGGCCAGTCGAGATGAGTCTGCCCCTCAATAACTGTGTCATTCTCTAAATAACGCTGTCGTTGGATTTGGATGGGAGCAGAGTGATGAAGTACGCCTACGAGGCAATCTTCCTGTTTATCTCTTTCAATGAGTTACTTGGCGATTTCCGGTATCTCGGCCCCCCCCCCCCCCCCCCCCCCCCCCCCCCCCCCCCCCCCCCCCCCCCCCCCCCCCCCCCCCCCCCCCCCCCCCCCCCCCCCCCCCCTGGGAGATGCTGGTAACTACTACCTAGAAAGCGCTGGAGTGTATAAAATCACCGAATTAAAGGGTCCTTCTTCGTCAAAACGGAAAACTTCCTTCCAAGGAAGAGTACCGCTCCTTTCATAGGGAGGTGGGACGTCCGTTAAGAGGCGATGCAATAGATGTTCTTGCGACTTTATCTTTTCCCAGTCATTGGATATAGGAGCTCCCCACCCCCCCCATCCTCGCGTGGTATGGCGATGCTCGCTCCCGAAGTGGTTCCATGAGAGAGCCCCGAGCCGTCGGAAATCGATCCCTCTGTTTCTCCACGCCTGGATGTGCGACACTGCTGGAGATTTGGTTTTTCCTTGTGATTCCTGCCGGCCCCTAATTTCCACTCTTTTTCTCCCGTCCGATTTTTTGTTCTTGTCTAGGTTGTGCCCCCCCAAGTGTTCGGCTATTCTCGGAATCCCCTGCTTCCCGTAGTGCGTCAACCCCTTTTCATGTTGACCCACAGTTTTTCGGCGTCCCGTAATTACTCGAGTTCCCAGAGTTTGCCTTTCTTGCCTCTTGAGACCTCCCCCGTGCGTTAATGACTATCGACTTCGTTTCGGATGGCCGTCTCGGGCGGACACGAGCCAACGCCAGGGTCCATCTGATTAGCTAGTCCCCCCCCACCCTCCCAACCCCCCTCGCTTCGCGCGTTTTTTCTTCACGCCATTTCTACGGCTGCATGTTTATTGGTTTTACTGTTTGTCTGATCGACGATCACTTTCTTTAACGCGATTCCGGTCCTCTTGAGCAATCTAGCACATTCCGGCACAGTGAGTTTTCAAAATTATTAAACATCGTAGTCTCTCTTCCACTCAAGTAACCCGTCGCAAACATGGAAGACAGTGCCAACCCACTATGAAAGCCTTCGACTGAGGCCCTTTTCGGGTTGAGTTGTCCTAAGCTTCCGCACGAACCCTTCCTTCTCGCGCGCTTCTCCCTCCTTTTATAGAGACCCCTCTGTAGCTTCGGAAGTTGCGCCAGGCCGGTGCTTCCCAAGACAGAGTGTTCCTTCCCTGACTATCTAGTCAAAAGTTCAGGATACCTCCGTAAGTATCACGCTTTAAACCTTTCTCGTTTGAGAGTGATATGGAAGCCTGGCTCTCCCGATTTTTCTAGGGGATTCTCTTCGACAACTTGAGCGTCATAGAGCCGCCCAATCCTTCCGAACTGCCCTTTCTCTTGGACGTCTGGCCCGATTGCCTTTGCGATAAGCACCAGGACTGGTGAGATCGCGAAGGCTTTACCTGCCCCATACGACCTATACTCCCCTCCCGAGCCCTGAGATATGTCACTCCTATATACGGCTTCCGTTCATGGTGCTAACTTCGGAACGTCCGAACTCTCAGCCTCCCCTGTTTTCTCGTTCCCCACGATGCGGAGCTACGATTTTTTCCTTTCTTGAACTTGCTCCCCTTTTTGCCCTGTTCTCGTGAACAGAACATTTTAGAGTACATTCCCTCTTTTTAGATAAAACCAGTCCCCCCCAAAGAACATGAATCCGGCGCTTTGCATCTTCTGCGCCGATGGCGAAAGGCTCGCGGAGAACTTCCTCGCCAGGAGTAGTGATCGTTTCATTCCCACGACTGCAGGCTCCTATGCTCTTTTACAGGCTTATTTACTACCACGCGCAAATGGATCATAGACTTTTAGGAGCGAGAAAACGTGTCTCACCCTTTTCCCTAATGGTTCCCCCCTTCGAGGGATTCTTTCCACGTTTCTGCGCTCTCGAAAGAATAGCGAACATTTCCCACCCCTCCGAATCGGGAGACTTGTCAAGTACGGGTTCTTCAGGATCACCACCAGTCCCCCCCCCCGACGACTCTCTACTCCCCAGACCTCATCCCGCGTCGCGATGAGTCCCGACGGTTTTACGATTGAACCATCGCCTTTTAAAATTAGTTAAGATGACTGTTATCCTAAAACCCTTCGAGCGAGCCCGGAAACTTTCTCCTTTATCCTTTGAGAGTCTCGCGTGCTCATCAGTTTCATTCCCAAACGAGCCCTGAGCCCCCCCTGCACTTAGTGCCACGTTCTCTAGTCTTTGGCAGAAGCTTGTCGATGCTCTCCCTTCATTATGATTTTTTCTTGTTTCCAGTCCACTCGGCGCTTGCTCTGTCTCAATGACCGCCCAGTCTCCCACATGCCCGCGCTAAGGATTAGATTCCCCTCCCTTTGATCGTACCTACTCATTGCCTCATCGTATCGAACCTGTTCCTCACCTCCCCCCTGAAAATCTCAAAGACAACGACAGGATCCCTCTTATCGAGGTGTCCATCGCAGCGCGAAAAGGCGACTAATCCCTTTCAAGAGAGATGCCCCTAGTCAACAAGTATTGTCAGGATTTTTTCAGGAGGAAACCTAGGATTTATGAAGTTACTAAGCGAACATTATTTTTTCCGAAAGACTCCAGCTCCCTTCTTTTTGACTCCGTCACTGTCCCCCTCAGTTCTGCCAGTACAACAACCATACAAGCAAAGAAGCATCGGAAGCAGATGTCCCCAAAGAGCCGACCCTGACGAGACCCCCCCCCTCTTTCCCTCGAGTCCACGTTTTTTGAACCCGTTTATCGTGATGGCGAGGCCTGGTATTTATTTCCTCGCCATTTGTGTTACTTTCTTTCTCCTGACTACCTACGCTGAGTGCGAAATCCGCCCTACGGCGCTTAGAGGGCTTTACCCACCCCCCACCCCCCCCCCCCCCCCCCTGATGGCTGTCGGGAATTTCCAGCAGCAGCAATATTTTGCAGTGCCCCGATTCTTACCCTCCTTCTCCCTCCACCCACACTTACTCTTCTGCCTCATTTTGGAGTTTCACCGCCCCTTTCGTCAAGTTGCTGACCAAAGCCTTCACCAGCCTGTTTTGAGAGTTTTTTGCCTATTCATTCCCCCCACAAACCCGCTGATTGATACGGGCAAGCAACTAGCATTTTCCCCATTTCTGGCTTCCGCAAATTACCCCTTCCTTTTCTCTCAATCTCCCACAACGTCGTTTTCCCGACGTTTTCTTTTGAATTACTTTCCTCTCGTTTTTCTTTTGCTGTTTACCGGGGATTCGACCCGACATCCCCATTTAAACATCAAAAAGTTCTCCGCTACCGCACCCTCCTCTCAAACTGCTTTAGCTGTCGATATGGTTCGTTTTTGCCCGTCCGGTTCAACGAACCTCAGGCCCGCCAGTTTTGAACCCCCTCCGCCGCGTTCCTCTTCCATTACGAATTTTTTTCAGTTCCCGTCCGACCACTGGCTCCGTCGATCGAACGCGCCACACAGTTACGTCAGGTCGTTGCTCCTTCTTTCCCCCCTTCCTCAGGGCGACGAAGGCAGTTGAAAATCTTTTTTCCCTTTCCATGTTCCGGTGAAAGCCAAAGCTTGTCCTCTTCTCGAAGACCTTTTCCACCTTTACTCAGGCCCCCCCTGTCACCCTGCGCCTAGTCACATCTTTTGCTCTTAACCCCCTTTTCCGTCCCCCTTTTTTTCAACCGCACTGTTGGTTGTCCCACAAACTGCCTGCCGTACATGCACGTCTTCACTTTTTCGCAGTTAAAGTCGGCGATTTTCCGACCCTCCATAACATGCTCCCGAGGACTTCATTTACGCACAACCCCGTCCGTTCTTTGTACACGCCATCATATCCGCAGGGCGGCACTTTTCCCCCGTTCCGTTCCGCGACCCCTGAGTCATTCGCTGGCCGAGTTGACGCAAGTGGACATCCGTCCGATCAACCAGCCACACCCGGGCCGTCCCAACCACTGGATTTTTCGGATCCTGATTATTCAAGGAGATTATCTGGCTGGGGTTTAGTACGATGTTCCCCCTCCGGCCTTTCTAATAG
>Ga0179591_1280193_pt1 | contig 11065 bp, 11 predicted proteins | sample CZOMad2_1_08_16f_FD_182891 | JGI IMG/M metagenome (GOLD analysis project Ga0179591, IMG submission 182891) | Vadose zone soil fungal communities from Angelo Coast Range Reserve, California, USA - CZOMad2_1_08_16fungal (PacBio error correction) | ecosystem: Environmental > Terrestrial > Soil >... | reverse complement strand
CTCCGATGAACTTCGCACACCGGTGCGCCCTCCCCCCCCCCCATTTTTTTTCTTTTTTTAGACGCGTTATTGGCCGGGGTGATATTTACCTGAGGATGCACTTTCTCTAGTGGTCCCTTTCCCCCCCCCAAATAATTTGCTAGCAGAAAGCATTGTCATGAAAGCTATAAATACGATTTTCCCCGACGTTTAATTCCCTCCATTTTTCCCTTTCTTGCCCAAGAATCCGGGTGGTCTTCCCTGCCACGTTCAGTCAGTTTTTTTGACCAAGAGACCCCCCTTTTTTGGTTGATATTCCTTGTTCTTCTATTGCGAAATGTTCTTTCCCTTTTGCCGTCTCCCGTGATTTCCCTCCAACACTTTGGGGAGGGTTTCCCAAAGACCCGAGATCTCGGAGGTGGAGTGTGGGGCCGTGAGCTATCCCGTCCTTTTCTAGTAAGGTGCTAATAAGTCTCAAAAAACCAGCCACTTTTGATTTTTTCCCCTTTTTCTTGTTCGTATTCACCCCTTGTGAAACTGTTACCCCATTGGAATGGGGACTATTTCCTAGTTTGTCGGGCGGAGTTTTTTCCTATTTAGCTCGGTTCAGAGGGATGATAGGAGTGTTCCCCTTCCACATTGGAACCGTCTTCGTTGACGATTACAGGCCACCCCTCCGGATAATTTCCGCCCCCCCAAGCTCCTTCACCTTTCACTGCGACGTCTCTCACAAAATTTCCTTGCCCCCGCTGCCTTCTCCGCACCCTTTTTTCAGAATTCTTCCAAGACAATGGGCCTGGGTAGACCGTTTTTCTCAGACCAAATCTTTTCCCAAGAAAGAACCTGTTTTTGACACCCCCCGTCGATCAGTAAAAACCGAAACAAGATGGATACCCTGCCTAATTGACGATTTTTCCCTGAAGAAGAGTTTTTAGTAGGTACGTAGTCTCTATGATTTCCTCCGATTTCAGTCCTCCCTGCCGGTTGGTCCCCGCGGTAACCTTGCTCTTCCCAGAGGTTCCTTCCCCTTTTAGGCATGCGTTCCCCGGCATAGTTGCGCCTATTCGTAATCGACTTCTCCTTCTCCCTTGGCGTTTTCGCCACGTTTTTGAATCCCCATTCCCCTCCCATTGTCGACTCCCAGGGACCCCCTTGGGTTTTTTATTTTGATCTTTTTCCATTCCTTTCTCTTCCAGCCCCCCTAGCTAATTCTTGAGATCTCAATTTTTTTCCACCCCCTTTTCGGCCGGGTCTGCCTCTGGATTTTTCGACGTTTTTTTTTTTTTTGTTCAGGCCGACTTCCTGTACTCCCCACGTGCGCTTCGGAGCGGGTGGAAGAGAGGGGACTTCTTTTTCCTTGGCAAGGGGGTTTATTTTTTTTTTTTGCAAGGTTCTAAAGGGTTTCCGGAGTCATACGACTTTTTTCCTAGGTAATCCCTTTTTCCGTATTGCTTCTTTCTGTGTCGTTCTATCAAGGCTTTTTCAACTTCGCCTGCGCACCCTCAGATCTTTTCACTCTTCCTTTGTTGGGTTGTGCACAGTCTCTGATCTTACAGGCCGGCTTCTCGAATTCTTGCCGGCCCCTTTTTAGGGATCCCATCTTGACGTCAGATTGATGGAATCTGTTGGACCCCGCGCCGCAGGTCCTCCCTTGATGGGTTTTTTTCGAGTCTTTTTTCCCTTTCCCCAGGCTACTCGTTCGACACCACCAGGCCGGGGACACTTTTTCTCTTTTTTCCCCAGGCTTTTCCCCCCCCAGCGTTTCTTCCTTTTTTTCCTTTTTTCCGCCTTTGTAGTTGCATGGTTTTTCGTTTTTTCTCCCCCCCCCCTTGCCCTTCTCTAGAGGGAAATGACCCCCTTCAGACGTTTTTTTTTCAGTCTTTTTTGATGGGGCTCCTCCTGTTTTTTCCCATTTTGATACGATGGTTTTTTGAGTTTTCCGCCCCCCCCCGGTTGGCTTTGACGTGATTTCCTTTCCCGTTTGCCCCAGGATGGGAGGGCTCTTTTTAGCTGGCCTTTTAATTCCCCCCCCCTTCCGCGTTAGGATGAAGACCCTTCCCTCAACGTTCTCCTTCGGTCTTCCCCCCGCACGGATTTTTCTCGCACTCTTTTTTCCCCCCTTCTCTTTCCCGGAGCGCAGTAGGGGTTCCGACCCCCCCTCCTTTCCCCAGGAGATTTTTCCATGGACGTTTTTTTTTTTTTTGTTTCCTTAGTCCCCTTTTCTGGCGACTTCTTCACAAAGGTCCTTCTTTTCGACGCCCTTTTTTTTTTCTTTTTAACCTGGGGGGATTCCCAACCCTCCACAGCGGTGTTCCAAAGAACCCCCCTACCAGGAACCAAAATGTTCAGGAATTTCTTTTGCGTTTCCCCTTACCCCACACCATCTTTCCATTTCAGCCCCCCCGTACCAATGAGAAGTGACCCCCTAAACGCGTCTCTCGCCAAACCTTTCTTCCCTAATTTCCCCGGGACGCCGCCCATTAGAAGTTCGGAGACCCCGTTTTTTAGGACCATGGTTTCTTCCCGAAGTCCGTACCCTCTTTCCCCAAGCGTTCAGGCGATGCCGTGACAGAATGAGCCATGATTATCGTTCCTCTCCCCATTTTTTTCGTCCAGTGGCATTTTCGGCTCCAACAAAGTAACCCCCCGAAGTCCTTGTTTAAGAGTCTTCTAGCAGGAGTATCCTCTTTTTCCGAACTCTTTTTTTTTTTTTTTTTTCTTTCTCCTAGATTTTCACAACCCCTCCTCAAACTTCCCCTGACCGCTCCCCCTTACCCTGTGGTCCTTCTAATCCCCACACTATGTAACCCCTATCCGCTCGCTGTCAGTCAAGAAGTTCTTCCCGGGATCTGAATCTCCGGACCCTTTCCCCCAACCCAAACCCTTTTGATTTTCCTTTGAACGATGACCCCCCGATCCCTTTCTAGAGTTTTTTCTCCCGTTTTACCGGCTTGATTTATTTCGCCCCTTTCCTTACGCCTTCCCCTGAGATCCCCCTTTTGGGGAACAATCCCCCTGGGTGGGCCTTTTGGTCCGGAACTCTTTTGCCCGCTTCTCTTAAAACCTTGCAGTCCCCTTTGAGGTCCTGGGGCACGCTGCCTTCTTCTTTAGGCGGGCTTTTTGGGGACTGTTTTCATGTTTCGTCCTCTTGGCCCCCGTGTCGACCCTAACCCCAACCCCCAAGCGTCCGGGCACACCTTTTTTTTTTCCCTCCTTGATGCTTTTTTTTTTACCCCCCCATCGGTCCTGCTTTTCTTCACACTTTTTCCTTTGTAGCCCTGGTTGACTTGGGAACGTGTGGCGAGATAGTCACTGCCTTGTACCCGACCCTACTTACACTCTGCTTTTCCTTCCAGCTTCCCCCTCCCCTTGCCCGGTTCAAGGCCGGTTTGTTGCCGGACCTCCGTTTCCTGTCCTTCTCAACGCTTTTTACAAAGGCACTGTTGGAGCCCCTGGTCCCAATTAGCTGCCACCTTCTGGGCCACACCCATCTGAATCTTTTGTTTCCCCCCCCCAGCGCCCCCCTTTATTGTCCGATTGCAAGAAGGGCGCCCCGGCTACCCGTCCCTTTTTCCAGCGACATTTTTTTTTTTTTTAGTTTCCGGGCCAACAGGTCTTTCTCAATTTTTTTCTGATTTTAGATCAGTCGGGAAGAGCGGTCCTTCTTCCCTGATCGATTGCTTTTTTCCCCTTCTGGCTTCTTCTCCCTAGTTTGGTGTTTCGTTTCGTTGTGTGCCATGGGTTTCCTCTTTTGCCTTTTCCAAAGACCCTCCTTCAAATTCCTGGAACGCACTTCAGACTTTCCCCCCCCCCTCTCCGTTGGTTTTTGAGAGAGATCTCTCCCTTTCTTTAAGGAATGCTCTTCCCTTCCCTTCTCTTCATTTTGAAAACCTCCACACAGGAGCTCTTCTTTAAGGACCCTCCCCCTCTGGGGTCCTCCCCTTTCTCTACATAATTCGCCTGACCCCTCGATACGTTCGCGTTGGGTTTTCCGTCTCGCGCGGTAGGTCGTTCTCTCAACCTCTTGTTTACCCGAGCCTTCCCTGAAACCTTTTTTCCCTCAAATTTTCTCCCCCCGCGGTTGGGGCTGACCTTTTCTTTTTCCCTTATTCGTACAATCTTTTTTTCTTTCCGCTTTTTCCCGATTTTCTTCCGGGAGACCCCCCCCCCGGGGCCCCTTATTGGCTTTTCCCTATCCCTGGTGGTATTTTAAGGGTTTTTTTCCTTGTTTGAAAGGACCAGGGCTTTCTTCGTTTCCCTCCTTTCAGGTTTTCCTTGGGGCTTTTTCTTAGGGTCCCCCCTTTCTTTCGTATTCGGTCAAGTAGGGTCCCCTTATCTAGTTAGGTCAATCTTCTGGCGTTCTTTTGCTTTCTCTTAGCACTTTTTGTGACAAAAGTTACGTTTGAGGGTTTTTTCTCCGTTGTTTTTCCTGAGGTTCTCCTCCAACCCTCTTTGAGTTCCCTCCCTCCCCTCTGCTGTGCCAGGTTCCCGGGTTTTTAGAGAAGCTCCCCTTGGTTGACGCGGTGGGTTTTCTGTTTGGGCCCCTTCCCTGCCACTCCTTGGTCTCCCCCCCCCCTTCTGTATTTGCTTAAGGCCGCTTCTTTTTTTGCCGGTCGAACGGTCCCCTCCTACGTAGTTTTTCTCCCCCTTTTCCTTCCTCACGGCCGTTGTTGCTTGGGTCCTGCTTTTTTGAACTCCCCCAGAAGTTGGTGTTTTCCCCCCCTTTTCACGTGAAGTTTTTTTGTCCCTTTTTCGCATTCGCCGCCACCGTGCCCCGCTTCAGGTGTTTTCTTCTTTTTATGGTCCCCCCCCTGTTCCTTTTTTTGTTCTTCCATTGCTGCTGGACGTTTTTTTCTCCTTTTGGGATCAAGACCTGTCCCTCTTGTCCTTTCAAGCTCTGAGCTGGGATGACCCCTGGTGGTTTGGGGGGTACTCCTTTCAAGAGGTCTTTCCGGCCTTTTCTCGCGGTTTTCTTTGTCCGCAATTATTCCCCGCTGGCTGGAAGTATAGCTTGGTCCTTAGGGCCCCCCGGTCCAGCGCCCTTGTGGCTCGCCCATTGGTTCATTCTTCTGCATTCCTTGGCCTTGCACATTTTAGAACCAATTCTGCCCGTACGTTGGTGGATCAACGGAAGTTTCCTCCCCTAGTTGGGCCTCATGACTTTTTGCTTTTTTTCCGGGTCCTTTTTCTACGGCGATGTTTTTCTTGATAACGCTGGACTTTTTTTTTTGTCCCTTTTCCTCCGCGTCTCTCCCAGGTCTTACCACCCTTTTCTTGACAACGAAGTGGATTTTTCTTGATGTTTTTTGCCTTCCACGAAAGGATTTACCCCTCCCTTTGGTGCGTCCCCCTCGTCCCTTTGGTGAAAAAGGTCGTCCCTTCTTTTCAACACCCCTCCCTGTCCCCGAAGGTTCCGCCGGTGATCTGGCCTTTTTTTTTCCATCTTTTTTCTCTGCCGTTAGGGTTTCTTTGGCGGACCCGGCCGTTTCCCCCTTTGAAGCTGGGATTTTTTCTCTCTGTTTCGCTTGCTTTTGGTTTGGGAGGACCCCCCCATTGGCCAGCGTCCTCCCGTCCCTCAGTCGGCTTTTCCGCGCCCTTTTTTAATCCGTGCCCCCTTCCAGTGCCCTCGCGGAACCTCAGCATCGGCTTTTTTCCCCCCCTGGTTCTTTCCTCAAGGGGTCCCTTTCCTCTCCCCCCTCTTCCTATCTTAGCCATTTTTTTTTTTACCCTTCCCTTACTGAGTTTTTACCGTTTTTGAAAAACGTCCCTCCCTTTTTTGACGGCTTTCGGCCCAAAGTCCCCCCCCCTGTTTTATCCCTTGAAAAAAGGGTCCCGGGCAGTGTGGTTTTTTCCCATCTTTGCTGCAATCTAATTTCGCCCCCTTGTTGGAAAGGCTTCAGGGCCCTTCCCGGACCTACCCCCCATGTTCCCCCCCCTTCCCCCCTTTATCAGTAAACCCGATGGCTGCCTTGGACGCAAGGGTGCTCTATTCCCTCCGGCTTACCCGTTCGGTGCCTGCACCCCAACCTTCCTCCGTTTTTTCCCCTCTGGTCGATACAAGCTTTCTCGCACCTTCCGTTAGGCTTTTTTTTGTTCAACTTTTCTTTAGCCCCCAGTCCGTTCCTCAGTTCCGCGACCGAAAAGTCCCCCTCAAGACGCCCCCATTTGATACTTCTCCATAAACTCGGCTTCGATCTTTTCCCCCCTTCTCCCTATCCCTGTATCTTCAAGTTTTTTCAAGTCCATGTGGTCCCTCTTTTTTTGGCTATGTCTTCTTCCCCGTTTTCCCCCCGGTTCAACCTTCCCCCCCTTAATTTTTCCACCGATGTCGCAAGACGGCTGGCTCGCGGGTGCTTTCCCCTTTTCCCCTTTTGTAAAGGATGGCTTTCCTCCTCTTTTGGCCGTTTCTTTAGTTTTCTTCTTTCGGTCACTTCCCGAGCTCGTGAATTTTCTTCGCCGGCTTATGCTTCCCCTCCGATTTCCGATAACTCTCCCTTTCCCTCCTTTTTCCTTTTAGATTTTCATTTGAGAAATTCGCTTTTTCCGAGCCTCCTTTGCTTTTAGGCCTGGTGAGTTTGTTCTCCCCCCTTTACCGACCCCCCCCTTCGTCCCTCTCGACTTTTGAAACATAGCGCATAGCAGTTCCCCCCTCCTCTGTTTTTGGGGGCCCGATTCTCGTCTTTCAACCCTTTTTGCCCCCCTTCCTTCTGTTTTTTTTGGAACCGTAGTTAAATAGACCCCCTTTTTTCTTTTTATCGGCTCCCCCCCCGTTTGGGGCTCTTTGGTTCCACCCCTTCCCCCCTATTTCTGTCCTTCTTTTGCTTTTGATTTTTTGGGGAATGATCGCCTTTACAGGCCCCCTCCCCGACGAGTTCCCTTCGCTTCGGCGTTCTGGATAGGCTCTTTGAGGGCCCCCCAGAGCCCCCCCCCGTTCTTTCACCACCTCCCTTCGCTGTGCGTACGCAGCATGCTCAAAAACGTCGGCCCCCCCTAGCACCCCCCCCCCCATGGACATTTTTCTCTTTCCCGACCCTCACCCTTTTTTTGTTAAGACAATCTTCAAACCGTTGGAGTACTTTCTCGGCGGTTTTTTGTGCAGCTTTCCCCCCCTATGAACTCCGGCTCACTCCGGCCGATTCGTTCCTTTTTTATAGTCAGCACCAACTTCTTCCTTTTGAGGTCCTCATCTTTTTCAGGCTCTTAACACTTTTCCTTTGGTCCAATCTCCATAAAGAACTCAAAACGCGGTCTCCCTGGTGTTCTTTTCCCCCTGTCGGCTCCTTAAGGAACTGATTCTACGGTCCCTTGGCCACCCCTTAGCTTTGCTATGTTCCAGAAGGATTGCCGATACCTTTCCCTTTGACCTTTTCCAATGCTTTTGAAGGTCTTTCTTAGTACCCCCCCTTTTTTCTCTTTCCTTGGCGAAACACCAAGGGCCCCTCCCTACATCCCTCCCCCAAACTTTTTTGGACCTCTTTTTTTGCTTTCCTTCACTTTTCATCCCCGCCATGCTTTCATTGCGCCGGTGTCTCGTTGAGGCCACGTTTTGCCTTCTTGCCGCGCCCCCCCCATTTTGTGCGCACTTGAAGGTGTTCGATTCCTTTTCCAAGCATTTTTTCCCCCAACCCCCCCCTCTTGTGTGTGTTCCCCCGTCTAAGGTGGCACCAGCTTCTGCACCCCCCCCACTTTTTTTTTCTTTCCCTCTCTTGCGAGCCCTTTCTTTTGGTCCCAACCAGTATAAGGGGCCCCCTAATTTTTCTCTCCTCGTCAACTCTACTCGCCAGGAAACCAACGCCCTTTCCCCGACTTTCCTGCGTTTTTGGCTTTTCCCTCCCTTTTCGCGCTTCCTCTTCCCGGAACTGAACTGGCATCTCCTCGGCGTCCGAGAATTCTTCCCCTTTTCTTTCTAGTTTTGTTTTTTTGAGTTCCTGATGCTTTCCTTTTCCCCGTTTTCCCGTTTTTCCGACCCCCCCCCCCTTCACCCGGGTCATGTCGGCAGTTTTTTGAGCTCCTAAATGAGGTGGTTACAAAAAGCCCTTCAAGGCCGGCTTTCCCAAGTTTTTTTCCTTTGGGATGTTTTTGGGAATTTTCTCCGCTCGCTTTTATTTTCCCCGTGTCCTATTTTTTTTAAGTATCCCCATGTTTCCTTTAAGGGCCCCCCCTCAGGTCGTTTCTTCTTCCACCGGAAAGCCTGTGCCAGAGCTTTCCACAGTGTTGCTGCACGCGTCACAACACCCAGGGGCGGATTTATTTTTCACCTGAACTCTTCCCCGTGTGACCTTTCCCCCTCCTTTTTTTGACCCCCCCCCACTTCTTTTCTGGTTGTTTTCCCCCCCCTTCTAGGAAACTGGTTCGATTGCCTCACCTCCCCGGTCTTTTTTTTCTCAACCCCTTCTAAGGGGGGCATGCGATTACTGGGAGGGCCCCCCTCCGGGACCTCTTCCCCCATCGACATTTTTTCGTCGATTTTCCTTTGGTTCTTTTTCCCCCCTTCCCTTTTAATTGTTACTCAGGGTACACAGCCCCCCTCCCTGTTCCCCCTTTTCTCCAGTCCCTATCCTGGGGACGATATCGTCATCTTCGTGAAGTTCCGATGGATTTTTGCCAGGTGGCGCAACATTCGATCTCGTTGCAGGGTCTCCTGGTCCATAAGCTCACCGTCCGATTGTGGGTCTCCCTTTCTGCTGCTCTTCTTCCAGGGTCCCGGCCCCAAGTGTTTACCCGTTCTATTCGTCAACTTCATTCTTTTCATTCTCTTTTCCCCCCGTTTGGATCCCCTTGCTTCCTGGCCTGCGTGTGAGCATCGTTCGATTTGGGCCTGTTTTTTCTGCCTCCTTTTTTTTTTTCTGGAAAAAGCGACCCTGCCCCCCTGGTTTGGATTCGGTCTTCTCCTTGCTTGGTTTTTTTTAGTTGAGCGCGGCCCTAGAACTGGTAATGGTTCTGCTTTTTCCGTTGCCGTAGGAGGGCTGCGAGTTTACTGGCAGATGGGTATGGCGGTTTTTTTTTGGGGGCACTTTCGGACGGTGCAGATACGGAACCCTTTCCGCAACCCCCCACAGCCCCCTTTTTCATTTGCCTTCCCCCTTCGGGATCGCTCTCCCCTTTTCCTGAAAAAAGCATTGCGTCGAGGTTCCTTTCCCTGGGGATCTTTTCAGTTTCCTTCTCGCCACCTCGATTTTCTTTCCAGAAACAGACCGTTTTGAAACAGGACGGCCGGCAACCGTCCTTCTGTCAATCCTGACGCTTTTCGGGTTACATGAAGCCGTTTTAATTTTCGTAAGGTGCGTCCCACTTTATCCCCCCTCCCAGCTTTTCCCCCTCCAATTAGCCTCCTTCATTTCGTTAGAGTGGCCTTTGCGTCATGAATTTCCCCTTCTGCCCCCCCAGTCCCCTGCTTCTTTCGTACTCTCTCTTGCATAGGGGCTTGGACTTTGGTGTTCCCGAGCTGTCCTCAGATTTTCGATTTTTTACTTTTCAAGCCGGCCCTTTTTTTCGTTTTCGATTCTGGAGTCTCTTTTCTTTTAAGTACATTGTCAAGCCCTCTTTTTCAAGCACGTCTTCGATATCTGCTTTTGAACCACGGTAATTTAAGGACCTGTGTGGTTTTTTCTCTTGGCCCCCCGATGGCAAGCTTTCTCCCTGTTTGTTCCTTGTTGATCAAAAAACTGTTGCTCTCGAGGTCGTGTTGTGGCGGGGAACCTTTTTTTTTTTTTTTCCTCTCGTGTTTTTGGTTGTTCCTGGGTCCCTTGACCCTTCCCTCCTCCTAAAAGGATTTCGGATCGGGTGCTCGATCCGGGAAACGAACTTTAAGTCCGTTTAGATCTTCAGTTTTCTCTTCGCTTCCCTGGTTTTCCCTATTGCCGACCCTTAAGGCCGGCGTTCGGAGGTCGACATCTTTTGCGTTCTTCCGATGTTTTCCCCCGTAAGGTCGTCTTAGGGCTTTACACCCCCTATCTTGGGTTTGTTCTTTGAAAAATTCCCCTCTCTCCCTTTTAGGTCTCCCAGCAGCGGGCCTTGGTAATCCCCCCCCCTGCGGGGCTAAAGGGCTTTTTCTTTTCAGTCAGGTCGGTAGGTTTCCTCCTTTCCCGGTTTTCTTTTCTGAGAATATTTCGAGGGGCCGCCTCAAAATTTTTTGGTCCTATAGCCTAACCAGGGTCCACATCAGATTGTTCGCTCCAAAAGTGCTTGGGAGGACGCCCCCGCCTTTCCCCGGAGTTGGCTTTTGCAGTTCTTGGCTTTTTTTTCTCAATTCCCAAGTCGCCGCTCAATCCCTTCTCCCAGCCGGGATCTTCTTTCTCATGACACGGCGTTCTTCCCTCCGACCCGGCAAACCTCTCTCCCCCCCGCCCCAGTTTCCTTCCGCCCTCCCGGAGAGGTTTACTACCCTTTGGAGGTTTTCCCCTTTTTGGACCTCTTCCCATATTTGCGTTCTCGCACCCTGCCTTTTCCGAGAGTGTCGTAACTTGCTTTTTTTTTTTTTTTGGATTTTCTCCCCCCTTCCACCCCCCTTTTTCCTCGTCTGTCCCCCCAACTTTGGCCCCAAGCCAGGGTTGTTTTCTTTTCTTTTGTTTTTTTCGGACCTGTTTTCCTTTTTTTTTTTCACAAATCCCCCGACAGTACCCCTTTTGTTCTAAACCAACACCTTACCCCGCTTTGAACGACCACAGAGAAGGAGGGCCCCCACAACTACTGTAACCCTTTCATGTATCCCGGCTTTTGCCAGCCCTCCCTGGCCCATTTTGCCTTGGATGCAAGCACCCTTGGACCTGGTGCGACCCCCCCTCAGATCGTGCTCGTTTCTACCCCCTTTTGACAATCTTTCTACGTCTTCCCCCAAGAAGCGTCCGTCCGGAGGGGGGGCCCCCTTCCTTGTTCATCCCTTTTCTTTTTCTTTTTTTTAGTTCTCCACTTTTTTTAGAACCTCTCCGGGGAGCTTCGACTTGCAACGTTACGTCCCACGTTTTTTTTTTTTTTTCGATAAGATCTCCCCGCAGACGGAAAGCCCAACGTCAGCATCCAGTGTTTTTTTTGCAATCAACGCCCCCAGAACTACCCCGTTTTTCCTTATCTTGCTGGCCTTTCATTC
>Ga0179591_1256238_pt1 | contig 11065 bp, 11 predicted proteins | sample CZOMad2_1_08_16f_FD_182891 | JGI IMG/M metagenome (GOLD analysis project Ga0179591, IMG submission 182891) | Vadose zone soil fungal communities from Angelo Coast Range Reserve, California, USA - CZOMad2_1_08_16fungal (PacBio error correction) | ecosystem: Environmental > Terrestrial > Soil >... | reverse complement strand
GGTGAACCGCATCGTCTTTCTCCAAAGCATACTTTACCACGATGCCCTATTTTTTACCCCGCTTGTCAACCTTTCCTCTACTTTTTTTTTCAGTCACACCCTCATTTGGGAGCGAATGTTAGTTATCCCTTGCCCTTCTCCCCTGATAAAGCGCTGACTTCCCCCCCCCCCCCCTATTGCAGCTCGCACTATCCCACCTTTTTATTTTCTTTTTTGGCCCCTTGTTTCTTTCCCGAGTTTTAGCATCTTTCTTTTTTTTCTCCTCGTGATCGGGACCGGCGTCATAGTCACGCCCTCAGAGTGAAGTTCCCTTCCTTCTGCAGAGACTTCTCTCTTGTACTTTTATTTCCCCTTTTTCTCTAAGCACTACATCCTCAAACCCTTTTTCTCGCAAACATGCTTGCGGGAATTCTTGGTCTTTCCTTCTTTAAGTCTCGTTTTTTCCCCCCCGCCCCTCTCCTACCCCAGAGCCCCTCGATAAACAGCGGTCATTGATGAAGCGTCCCCCCCGTCTCATTCCCTCCCCCCTTAGTCGAGGTTTTGATATAATGAGCCTCCGTTTTACTTTTTTCTTGAACGGTTTTCTTTTCGATGCGTGAAGTATGACTCTCCCGCCCCCCCCCCTAGAAAATCACCCTATTTCCTTTTCTCCCCCCTCTACGTGCTCTTTCTTCGGCCCCAAACCGATTCGCGAAGAATTCCCGGTCCCCCTTTACAAGAGAAGCTCGGTTTAGGGTCGAAACACTTCCTGGGAAAGGCGTGACGCACTTTTTTAGGTTGCTTTCGCTTTATTTTCGTCCAATGATATTCGGAAGAGCGAGTTTTTTGCTCCCCCCCCCTAAAAATCCCTAGTCTCCCCGGTCCTTACAATAATCCTCCTTCTTTTCCATTATGTTTTCCTTCGGAGATGATCCACTCCTGATTTCTTTCTCATTGACCCTCCCCCCCACGGGTTAAGTACTCTCCTGGTTTTCCCCCCCTTGTTTATGATGTCTCCTTTAACATTAATGTTTTTCTTCTTCGAACTTTTCCGTCAGTCCTCCCCCCCCCCCCTTCACCCCTCCTTCGCGCGAATCCAGATACTGAGCTTTCTTTCCCCTTGATAGCTGCTGGACCCTAGGATTATGTGAAAGTTGCGCCCTTTTCCTCCCACCAACGTTTCGGAACCGTACGGGCCCATAGCAGCCCTCCCCTCTCATGGTTAATAAGCCATTAATCTTCTTCCAATACCCATGTTTCTTCCTGCCGTCGTTCGTCCTCCTTCTCTTCCCTTCTCCGGAAGCGGCTTGCCTTCTACTTTTGTCTCGGGGCTTAGCCAATGGTAGACTCATCTTATTCTGTGACTTTCCCCGAAAGTTGTGGGGTTATACCCCCCTTTTATTTTTTTTACAAAGCGTTTTTCTTTTCTTCCCTTCCCCCCCAAGGACCCTATTTCAGGCGGGGTTCGAGGTCTGAATTTCCCCGCTTGCCGGTCCTCCCTTCTTTCCTCTCTCTTTGTCCCCTTCCCTTAGATTGGAAGTGACCTTGCTGTTAAATATCCCCTTCCTGTTCCCGGAATCTGATTTTACCCCCCTCTCAATTTTCATTTCCTTTTCCTATGACCCCTGTCGCGGATTCCGGTTCCCCTCCCCTCCTTTTAGTACGGGCAACAGTGCCTTATCCAGACGTGTGTTTTTCCAGCTTATTAGTTTAATCTTCAATTTGAGATACTCTCCTTTACCCCTTCGAGATCACCTCGTTTTGACTCCTCCCACTAGCCCCAGCCGACAGAGCGGAAAGGCCTTAAACCCCCCCCTTCCGTACGACCCAAAACAAGGCCTTTCTTTCCCTTCAATCTAGAGATCTAGTATCCTTTTTTTTCGGGAAAGTCTCTCCTAGCCATTCACGAGAACCTAAGCCCCGACTTTCCCTTTGAATCCCCTAAGGTTTTTAACACATTGAGTTTTGCCTTTTTTTCTTATTTCAAGATTTTAAAACCCCCACTTTCCCTTACTTTTCGATTGCGGTGTCGAGACAACTATTTTCCCTTTTCTTGCTATCAGTAGAATTCTCCTTTCCTGTCTTTAGCTAGTTTTTTCTCTCGTAAAGACCACCTTCCGATAAACGAGTTTCCCCCTTTCTGACTCTTTCCCCTTAACTCTTCCTCTTGAGAAAAATCCTTCGAAATACACTTTCTATATTTCTAACTTAACGTTGTTTCCTAGATTAGAATGAGTTCTAGTCCTTTTGCTCCTTGAGAATGGGCATTTTAATTTGATGGGCGGCTTAAAATTTCCCCTCTCCTGCCCTATTCTAGCTCCTTTGAATGCCTTTTTCTGACTCTTTTCTTCCCCAAGCTTTTCTTTCTTTGTAAATCGGTCCCTCCTCGTCTTTTAACAGTGTAATGATTCCAGTATCCCGGTTTTTAGTCCACTAGACCTTCCCCCTTCCCCAGGGAATCTCTGTAGGTACCCCTCCGATCTGGATTTTTTTTTTTCGTCCGGCGTCAGTTATACCCAATTCCCTTTTACTTTCAATATTCAAGTTTGTTGGGTGAAATGGCTCGTTTAGTACGACCCCCTCCCCTCAAAAAGTGTTCCGTGGATTTTCTTATCACGGTGGCTGTATCACTTCCCTTTCCTCTTGTTCTTTTTTTTTTTTTCACCTTCCTGTCTTTTCCACTCTCTTTAGACGACGCGAGTTATATTTCCTGGCCATTGGCTTTATCCAACGGTATGTGACTCAAACTTCCAACCTAGGTGTCCACCGGTGATTTCACTCCTAATTAGCTTCCCATGTCCTTATTTTCCCAACAATGTCTACGCAGTTCAATTTGCATCTTTGGGGAATTATTAGTGATACCTTCCCTGGAGTCCCTTTCCTTCTGCATGGTTTTCTTATTTCGTAAGACCTCTCTCGCGTTTCACATGATTTTCTACGCCTTTCCTTTGCTCGGTTTTCCTCCTTTCATACCCCTTTTACAATCAGTCCTTTGTCGTACCTTCAAAAGACCTATCTTCTTTTTTTTTTTTTTCGGGTCCATTTGACACCCCCCCTAAACCCAAATCGAGTATACCCCAGCAGAGCCGCCGATAGCATTCGCACGGCCCTCGCGATTGTCTCCTCTTCTCCCCAATGCGACCTTTTGTTTCCTGCCCGCCGCTTCTCAAGTGATTCGATCCGATGATTCCTAACCATCTGGTCATTGCGGCTCCAGCCCCCTTCCCTTGGTTCCCCCCTCCCCCACACCCCTTTTTCTTTTTTTGCTGACTGACGGTGGACTTCAGGCGTTTCAATTGTCCGTTCTAACCAATGTAATCCTAACGGAGTGATGGATACTTCTCGCAGCTAGTATGTATGGTGTTGGCAGCGGTCCAGCTCCTTCTACCTTTTTTCTCGCTGCTGGGGCTTTTCTTCGCATATTAGAATGAACCAGTTTCGGCCGGATTGCGCCATTATAGATAAACCCTTATTGGTGATTGATCCCCTATTTTCTCCTTCCTTACCTGGGAAATCGCCGTAATGGCATGGCTTCCCAATCTCCTTTTTTTCTGGTCCGATACATTTTTTGCCGAGCTGAAAGTACCCCCTTTCTTCGGGGCAATGGAAAACCAGTACCCCTGATTCCAGCTTTCCATCCTGTTAGTTTTAAAAGAGGCTCGCTGACTTTCCCTTCCATATTTTCTCTATCGTGGAAGAGAGATCCGACGTAGGTTCCCTTCCCGCTGAGGTGTTTTTTTCTTCCTTTTTATTGAGGGACGGCAACTCACATATCTCCTTCCCGCTCTTATGACCTTTTTTTGCCCCCCCCCCTTCACATTTTTGTAAATCCTTTCTTCTACCGACCCTCTAATCTTTTGACTAATTTACATGGTCTTTCCTCCTCCCACGGTTATTCCCCAAACTGGGAGGCCGATCTGTGTTCTTTATCTAAGTAGGCTTCCCGACCCCCCCCTTCCCAGACAACTGGCGGTGGGTCGCTGGTTTGTACTATTTTTTCTTCTCTAGGCGATTTTTGCGGGTATGGCATCATCGATTGTTACTCAGGAACTTCTTTCAAGCCGACTCGCACCGGCCTGTCCCTTGAGATGACATTTTTCGCAGCTCGTATCTCCCCCCAGTCTCCCAATAATCAATACAATGTTCCGTGCATCTCGACATCAAACAGGTATTGGAGCCTTTTTTTTCTTCTTTTCTTTTCGCCTCCCTCGTTTCGGTCAGACTTTCTTACCCTCTTCCCTTTATCTCCATTCATGATTGCCCATGGGGGCCAGGAACCTATCCTGTCCTTGGAACTGCATATAAACTCCCTTTCTTTGGACATTCTACTACCTTCTGGATTTTAACCCAACCTCCTTTTTCTTTTTTTACTTAATCATCGTGTTTAGTCTAGGACTCCTCTCCCCCTGTCCCTACTAGTTCCGCCTTTTTCGATTGGTTCCACAACGTCTTGCACTTCCCTCACGATGGTCATTTCAACGTTTCCCCTTCATCCTTGGCTTGACTGCTGCCCCTAGGTTACCCTCTCTCCTTTCCCCTCCACCCCACATAATTTTGACTATCCTTACATCCTTCCCCGGCTTTCTTGTCTCGATGAGCCAGGCCAGATGGTACCCCCGGCTTCTCTTTTTTTGAGGTAGCGCCTGGAGCCGCCAGTCCCCTTCTTCTATTTTTCCGCACCCGATGGCGATCGGGAGTGTCCCACTAATTTCCTTTCGTTCTCCGTGATTTTCTCTCTTGACATGTGAGTACACGCCCTCCATACCTTAGACCGACCTCTGAGCCTATCCCAACCGAACAAAGTTTGGTTAAGGTGTTTTTCGGTCTTTCTTCCGGGCCTGTCCATAACTCCGTCTCCCCTCTCGTTGATGATAAAATGCCGCTGACATCATTGCGTACTACTTTCTTATCTGCGGCTCATTATTAGTTTTTTGTATATCCCGTAAGTTGATGTTTCTCTCGTTTTGGTTTTACGTCTCCTTTGCTATTCTTTGTCCGGTTGACATGAGCTCCCCCCATCATAGAAAATGTTTGAAACAAGTTTCCCTCCCTTCCCCGACTTCCAGCTATAAGTCCACTGATACAGTAAGACTTTCCCTCCTCCTTCCTTTCCGGAATCTTACCTCTTTTAACCTGAACTGACTCTTTTCCCCTTCTTTGAAGTTATTTATGTTTTCAGCCTCTTAACCTGAGGGGCATTTTAGGAAAACGTGCATCCTTCCCTTACCCATTCTTTTCATACACTTTCTCCCTGGCCCTCCCCCCCCAGGCCCCGGTCAAGTAATTCTAGAGTTGAGACTTGATGAGTCCTTCTCGTACAGCGAACCCCAACCTTTTAAGGTTCTCTGCCAGACCCCCATTTGTTTTCCTTCCCCCAACATTTTCAAATTCCGATACTCGGTCTAGCGACTTGGCGAAAATTTTCATTTCTCCCATGGACGGTGAGGACCTCATGCACCAAAGACTTCACCGTCCCTCGCCTCTTCCCCCGCAGCCCGCGACATTATTTACCCCGTTGCCGGATCCCGCCGCCCTCTTTGGTCGAAACCACCGGACATTTTTTTTTTTTTGCTTCGCCCTCTGTTAAAATGGTCATCTTACGCAGACTCTTTTAATCCCAGAAATCTTACAAACCCCTTGTCGTCAAGTACTCTTCCCGACCCCATACTGTGTTCCCTCTTTTCTGTTTCTTTCATCGCGAGTTTCGGCTGAAATAGTCTTTCTTTCTGTACCTGCTTTCTTAGGTTCCAGTTACCAACTTTTTTGGTTTTAGTCAATACCCATCCAAGCGATGACCTCTTTTTCTTTTGCTTCCCTGCTACCACCTGGACTTCTTTCGGATGGTTCGATTCCCTGACATTAGAATTTTTCCCTTCTTTTCCGAACTCTCCCACGTTACGTCTGTCTGTCCCACTCTGCTCATACTCTTTTTTCCGCCATGCAGGTGAAGTTACCCCCTTTTTCTCTCTTACTGAAGCACAATGTCTTCTTTTCTATAGCTCCATTCAGGACTGCGCCTTTGTGACAAGGACTTCGACCCCAATCGTTTTTCGTAGGAGAACATTTTCCCTTTCTGACCCGAAGGTTCGCGTTCGTTTTGCTCAGTGGTCGACCCCTCCCCTCCCGCATACAACGATCCTCTTCTTTCTCTTCCTTTTCCAGATTCCAATATAACCTGCTCCCTAGGGATCCCCTCCCCTCTACCCTCCCCCCCCCCAGGGACCCAATTTCCTCCCCTGTTTTCTTAGTGTTTTCCCATGCTCTCCTGGACTCAAGAGCTTCCTTCGAACATCCCTTTTTCTCCCTTTCAACCTTTCCGCTCTATCGATCCACAGAGACTCGCCTCCCCCCCTACTTTACCCGCAGGGCGATGGCTGCCGCAAAATTTCTTTTTCCCCGATTCCTTTTCAAGTCCCACGGCTTTCCCCTTCTTGTTTTGGTTTCCCAATCCACACAATGTCTTTTTTCTTCGGCCTAGAACTTCAAAAGATCTTTGGCTTCCGTGTGGACAGCCCAGCCTTCTTTTTCCCTCCCCATTCCCTGAAGTTACTTGAATCCGCGGCCGGCTTTAAAACCCCCCCTTCTCCCCCTTTCTTCCTTTTCTCTTTCCTTGTTTTTTTTTAGATCTCTTCTCTTCTTCCGCTTTGTTCACGGACGGCTGCAGGCCAGCTTCTCATTCTTTGTCTGCCTTTTGTTTTTTCTTCTGGTTAAAAAAGCCCCAACTGTACCTTTTCTTTCGAAATTAGAAGGTTTCTATCCTCTTTCACGGGCTTGTCGCTGGTAACCATCGATTTACTCCTTCGTTTGCTTTTTTCGTCATTAAATAGGGCCCCTATTCAACCTTTTCCGATTTTTTTCCAGCCCTGTGAGCGTCCCCCATGTAATTTTATGGTAGTGACTCTTATTTCCCATAGCTTCCCCTCTTCGGTTTTCGACCCCACAGCTTTACCTTTACATCTTTTCTTTAAGTTTTGAGGTCTTAGTTCACTACATTTTAAACCGTGTGGTTTAGTGTCTTAGTAGGTGACTTGATGCTCTGACCCTTTATAAGGCATTTCTTGCCTTTCAGATTTCCCTCCTCTCTTTTAGATCTGCGATTGTGTATCGTTAGTTCTCTCCCTTAATTGACCCCTCAACCTTCTTCAGGGGCTCCATTCCCCTTTAAAGGAAGAAACTGGAGAACTTTCTGGAATATTTTGCCTTCTTTCCATTCGATATCAGATCAGATCTGGCATTTCTTCTTTCCCTTTACTTTCAGGTTAGAGGGTTCACATGCATTTTCTTTCACTCTATGAGACTTTCCTTCCTCGAAGTTCCAGGTGAATATGGGAGCCTGTTCTCCGGCGATTGTGTTTTCCTTCAGCATACCCCGTCCGGACCCTCCTTCCTTGGGTCTCAATCCCCGCGTCCTCTCCTGGTGAGGGGCTAGACCACAATTTGATCCCTTCTAAATCAGCTCTACACCCAGGGACGCCCGCCCCGCTTGATAGTTTCTCGGTAGACGGAAATCGACCACCCTAGATGAGCCGTGACCCGTCGTTTAAGGACAGCCTTTAGCCACTCGTCATTCTCCAAATAATATCTTCCCAGATTGTCTCGAACCATGCATGTACTTAGGGCGGTGGACTTCCCTGGCGTCGGTTCTCCTCCCCAAAATGTTTTTCTCCCCTTGTCTGTAGCAGGCACTGGGAACGGCGCCCTTTTTCCTTTCACCTCCCTTTTTTCCTACCCTGCCATTCCGTGATTGATCGCGTCGCTTCCTATGCCGGGCTTTTTACCGATCCGGCCGGAGCCCTTCCGATTTCCCCCCTTTTGATGGTCTTTCATTGTTAAGGCGAAGACAATTTCTTATATCTGATTGACGGAGCAAACCCCCGGGATTTTTCGTTCCCAACTCCCCCCCTTCGCAGGCTCGCTTCCGGCGAGGCTCCCAAGATTCCTTCGCTCTATTCGAGAAATTGAAGAGTTTGAGTTTTATGGTGTTTTCCTTTTTTTCGCTTGCAAGTTTTTGCCGAACCTTCCCCCCTGGTTTTTTTGGAGCGGGGGACCTGGAACACAAGATCATTCTTTTAACGAGAGGATGATGAGCGCGGTCTGCTCTTGCTTTTTCAACGTCTAGAGACAGGTTTTCCTTCTTGGCGAGAGAACGGCGCAGTACCTCGAATGGGTGTTAGGTTAGAGTCATTGTTTCCCCCGGAAACTCTTCCCTTCTCCGATGACAAAGGACACCCCGCCACGCCCACCCAACAGCTTGACTGCCTTCCCTCTCTATCACTGCCCGCCTTCGACCAGATATCAATGATTTCAGCGTGACAGGTTATCGCGATCAAAACTCGAGGGTTCCGCGGGTTCTTTTTGATGGCCCTCGACGGACCCTTCAGCAACCTTTCCTTCCCTCCCCCCCCCACTTTTCTGGGTCTTGCCGGGTGGTTATCGGTTCTTTCGTAGGGCCTGCCGTTTATTCCTCATTTTTATTGCCCCCCCCTCATGCAAGGTGACGTCGATTGCCCGGTTTGACTTCTGCTAGAGCTGGAAGCGTTTCGTATACATACCTTTCCTTTGCACTCCTGTCATGATTCTTCCCCCCTTCCCTACCCCCCAGCGCCCTCAGGTGATTTGCTCCCTTTGGTGGATTTAATCTGATTGTCTGATGTCAATCGAGCTGTGGCGTCAGTCTCTTTTTTTCCCTTAAGCCGTGATTTGTGGCTGACACCAGATCTTCCCTTTGCAGAACGGTTTTTCCATCTCCACGACCGCTTCCTCTGCTGGACCGCTAGAATATGTTTTCCCACCACTTCTCTCCTCCGTTGTTTTTTGCGTATTCTATTTTCTCTCTTCTCTCCGGTGCCAGCAGCTGCAATGATGGCTGGTCTTAGATGGACGTTATGTAACTCCCGATTCAAGTTTCCTTGAAACCCTTTTTTCTCTCCTTTTGGAGCGAAAGAAACCTCCAGACGCGCCCCAAGTCGCGCGGGCATCACCAATGCTGGACTCCCCCCAATCATTTTCGCTTTTGAGGTCCTTTTTCTTAGGAATTCTGCTGGCGGAAGGCGCGGGACGGTAGCGCCTTGGCTCCTTCACAGGACTACCGATTCAGACTGGTCGAGGACGGGAATGTTCGCCGCCGTCCTTCTATTCTGCCCCCATTACCGGCCGGGTGTTCCTATTACGCACCTACCTCGCCAACCCAAGACCACCGGCTAAGACACCCGCACCGTCGGCGTACGTGAAGGTTATTGTCAGCTTTTCAAGAACCCTATTCCCCAAGCCGTATTTTCCGCTCCCCTGCCATTTATTTTCGCGCCTTTCGGTTATCTTTTCTCTCGGTGCGATATCCAGCGCTTTCAAGCCGTTACTTGTTGTTAGAGCTGGCTGGGTTCATTTGTAGAATTGGACTGATGCGTTGCGTGAAATTTTCTCAAATCATCAAGCCCCTACTTCTCGTTCGCCGCGACGGGTAATAGCTCTAGAAAACCTTCAAGTTTCCCTCCTCCAACTCCGGAGGGGCGGAAACTGTGCTTTCCGACGGGTACAGAAGGGCTCCCGGGGTGAGCATGGACGCCCAGCCCTTTTTTCCCCCTTTCCACTGTTTTTGGACTTTCCTTTGACCCCCACCACCCTCTCGGCAGCGAAAACTTATCGCCCCGAACTATTATGCTACGGACCCATTATTTTCGACTCCCCTTTTTTTAATCTCCGTGAAGTCCCGGCTCCGGGCTCTCAGTCCCAATCCCTGGGTTAGGAGATTAGATACCCCCCTCCTCTCATTTTTCCTCCTTCAGGCTCAGTTTGAAGCACGCCATCCCTTTCCAATCTTCGCGGGCTCCTGCCGCTATTCCCTTCAATCCCCCCAACCCCCTTTCCAGCGGACGATAGCCGGCCTCCGACTCTGACCAGGGGATCGTTTGCGGCCCCTTAACTACGTTTTTTTCTTCTTTAATACCGTAGATCGCCGCCTCGGGATTTAACACGGCCATTTTTGCTTTAGAACCGACGGGCCATGTTAAACTTCCCTGCCAGATACCCCCCGACTTGTTCATAGAAATCATCTGAATTTCCCTTACTGGAAGCATGATGTGCCCTCACCAGATTCTTCCCCCTTTTTCGACGTCAGGATCCTTTCTTTCTGCGATGGAATCTTCTCAGGATTGCGTTGAACACTGCGTAGCTCTCTGGATTTTTCCCCGTTATCCCTTTTGGTTTCGAGTAATACGAAAGAAAGACTCTTTTTCCCTCTTTTGATTGACGCACGGGACTCCCGTAACCTGTTCCCCTTGGTTTCTATTTAAAATTTCCCGGTGTATCACGGACCGCAGACGTTGCATTAAAGATTTCCTGCGATTGTGCCACGTCCCGGAGGAGCACAATCTCTCCGAAGTCTTCAGCCATGCAGGTCAGGAGGAAAACTTCTCATCCAGGCCCGCAAGCACTAATTCCAAGGTAAGCGTTTACCTCTCTGTATTCCAAGGCTGGAAGCAGATTGAAATTAAATGTCCCCCTTTAAGATTCATTTCTTCAGGCACCTCGATTTTCCCAAATGAAGAAGGTTTTTATTTCCGTTTAATGGCAAGACCAGTGTCTGTCTCCGGCCTCTCCTCAGGATTCCCCAATTCGCGATCTTAACCGATAGTTATAAGCACCCCGCGAACAAAGATCACCCTCGTACAGAGGGAGAAACTTAGATTTCCCCCTCCTTGAATTCCTACCTCACTTTCCTGTTAGGTCCTTTGTAAGAGTCTCCCCCCTGCTAGTTTTTTTTCCCGGTCGAAACTGACTGTGTTTCTTGTAATTCATCCGAGGTTATATGAAAGTCCCCCCCCTTTTCGAATTCCCGCGCCAGAATCTTCCTTTGCCGCTTTTTCTAAAAGGCTTCCCCCTGGGGAAGGTAAATATTGTTCCCGTTCGCCGGATAAAAGTAGTTCGGTACCTCCCGACCAATGCCCCGGTGAGATCGGTCTTCTCAAGATTCCATTCTTCCGCATAGCAGTTGGTTTATGTGAAATCAGCGTACTCCAGCACATGAAAGACTACCTATACTGAGAAGCGTCCCTTCCCAGCTTCCCTCTTTTCTAAACCGGCCGCGGGA
>Ga0179591_1275359_pt1 | contig 11066 bp, 6 predicted proteins | sample CZOMad2_1_08_16f_FD_182891 | JGI IMG/M metagenome (GOLD analysis project Ga0179591, IMG submission 182891) | Vadose zone soil fungal communities from Angelo Coast Range Reserve, California, USA - CZOMad2_1_08_16fungal (PacBio error correction) | ecosystem: Environmental > Terrestrial > Soil >... | reverse complement strand
GGCTTCTCTTTTTCAACATACCCCTTCCTGGCCCCCCTCAATTTGAGCAGAGTCTCCTCCCCCGGAGTAAAGGCCGAACGGCCGCTTCCTACCACGCCCTCCTCCGCCCCAGACCATCCGGTCTTGTCTATCGATTTTTTTCTTTTTTTTGACGTTTCATAGATCTACCTCTAGTGCCTCTAAAGAAATCACCAGGTACGATGTCCGTTTGCTGCTCCCCTTTCTCCCGGGGTGTACAAAGTTCTTCCTGCTCTCGAGTTTTCCCAAGCCCGGCCCTTGTAGCAGATTGCTAATTCGAAATTGACCTACCTCCGACCTCCCCCGACCTTGACTATCTGTATACAAGGACTTCAAGCCCTAGGCTCCCCTTCAGGTAAGCTCCGGCTTGATTGCATCGACGTTTCTCCCCTCCACCCCCTGTCAGTGGTCGTGGATTCGTGTCCGGAAGCCCCTTATCAGGTATTCCCCAGGTTCGGTTATCCCCACCTGGGAAAAGTCACTTGATGTCAGAAAAGACTAATTCAGGGACGTAGGCCGCTTCTCCTGCCATCGCCTCTAACCAACACTGGCCAGTACTTTTTGCCCGTGTCCATGAGAATTGAAAGAACCCCTCCTCTGTTTTCATCGCCTGTCATCCCTATTGCATGTCCCTTTTTTCTCAGGAGTTTCCCAAAGAAACTACCCTTTTCATAGCATCGGTCCCACTGGGAGGCCGGACTCCCCCCCCAATTAAGTTCTCTTTTTGCCTGATTCCTCCCTGGTCCCCCCTCGGCCGATCTTCAGTTAGTCTTTTTTCTCTTTTTATCTCCCCCTTCTCCCACAAGAGAAGTCGGAGTCGGGACGCCGGATTTTTTTTGCCGGGTAATAACCCTTTTGATTCCTCATTGTGTTCTGACCTCTTCACTTTCTCTCTCCTCGGCAATGTCACTCATTGTAGCCTTTACAGCCCTTTGGATTTCTCTCCCCTAACGAATTCGTCGTGCCCCCCCCCCAGTTCAAGTGTGGCTGTTCAACACCAGATCCTTTTCTTCATGGTCCTGAGGACAGCGATTGAAATCCCCGATTTCTAAAAGTTTCCAGCCCTAACCTTCCCCTGCTTCTCCCCCCTTCTTTTTCTGTCTTTCAGACCCCTCGTCAGCACAAACAAGCGCTCTCTTTTTCCTTTTCGAGCTGTCGGCGGCACCTCCACCCCTTGGTTACTTTTCTTTTTCCCCCTCACTTCCCTTCACAAATCCACTCCCTATTCCATGAGAACAAACTTGGTCATTTCTCCGGGAGCCATCGCCGTTACTGCCTCCCTTCTGTAGCTCTGTCCCACGCACTCAGAGCTTTCCCTTTTACCCCCGTCCCCCCTAACCCAAGTGGCTTCCCCACGGGCTTTCCCAGAGGGAAAGCCCTTCCCCTATAACAGCAGGGCGATACCTCTTTTCACTTGAAGGTATACTCCCTGCCGACTTTCAATTTTGCAACGCCCACCCAATATTCTTTCTATCCTTTCGAGGTCTCAATCAGGCTTGCCCATTAACCCATCTTCTGAAGCTATGCCGATTCCTCTTCCTTTCGCAAGATGCTATGCCCGTACTTTAAGCTTTAGTATGATTAACCCCTGATCCCCCCTCCTTATCTTCCTGATCTCAAAGCGGCGGCCCGCGTATAAGCCTAACTCCTTGGCGAATTGAATTCCTTCTTTTAGCTCCCTCCCTTTTCCGATACCCTTTTTTGCCCGTTTGATGGGTAGCTGAAGCCTCGGATTTCTGACCTGAAAGAGTAGAGTTTTTTAAGTTCATCCCCTGAATAGTCGGTTATTCGGTTTTCTTATTCATATCTTTCCTTTTTCCTTACCCCCTTTTCGTGTTGTTTTGATATCTCTCCTTTTGACCTAACCCCCCCTTTTTGAACTTTTTCAACCTGGGAGTATTTTCCTTTATTCCTCACAAAGATAACTTATAGTTCTGACCCTTTTTTGCAGCTCCCGGAGATGCAACTTATCTCACCCGACATAGGATTGTCGCCCCGGGGGTTAGGCTGATCTTTGTTCAGACACTTTTCACCACCTGCTTTTATAATTTTAAGGATTGCTTTTTACCTTCCCATATATGACTTCCTTCTATTTTTCTCCTGATTTCCTTCTCTCTTAATTGCGGGCGGGACACATTTCTAGCTTTCTCTATTCCTCTAGGGGCGAGTCGATTTTCTGGAGTTGTGGGTTCTCTATCTTCCTTACGGGACCCGTGGTATCTCTAGGGCTGGCTGTTCTTCAGTCATTTTTCTTCTTGAGGCCCGCATGAAGGTGTGGCCCATGACCCTCTTTTTTTTCCTGATGAGAAGAGCGGAGTCCGTGGCAGAGCCTGCCTTCGGGCCTTCCTTTCCTCCCCTGATGGGAAAACCTTTCTGAGTTCCCCACCCTCTTGTTCTTAATGTTTTTTAAGGTAGCTTGCTGTCGTTCCTTTATCTTACCACCCCGGTCACCGTGGTGGATGTTTCCCACGAACATTGATCATTTCAGATTTCTCCTGGTGCTTAGTTCTGTTTATTACCTTGATGTCCCCTGAAGCCCTTTTAGCAACTTTCGAAGAAGTGAACGGTCTCGGTCTGACGCTTCATCGCCCATCGAACTGTCTTCTCTTCCAAGGTCCCTCTGTTTTCTTCGTTCCAAACCTTCCCGACCCTCCCTTTGTGGGTCCCCCCCCAGCCTTTCTTCTTCTTTTCATTCGGGCAACAGGGGATGTCAGGGATAATCTTCCCTTTCCGACGAGACAACTCTACCGTTTTGGTCCTCTTTTTTTATCATTCCATAGTTTCCTAACACGGCCCCTGAGTCTCCTGGCCCAGCCCTTTTCCGGACCGCCTTGGCGTGAATTTTCGTTTCTGGGGTAGTGAGATCGACGTTGATTTACCGTAATCGAGGACTTACTTCATGGCACCCAGGAGCCCTTCCTTTTCTTCCTTACCCCGGGAATTCCTCTTTCTCGCCTTCTTTCGTTTTGGTGTTTGTACGCCTGCGCCTCCATGATCTCTTCATCTTCTACCCGGTTAGGATGTTTCGGAGCCACAGTGACTTTTGTCTGCACGTTCTCTTTCGGTGGTTTTCTCCCCCTCCTGAATGGAAGAGGCTTTATCCTTCCCTTTCATGACCTCCCCCGAATGGGCATTTTCAAGGGTTTGTGATCCCCCAACCTCAATCGTTAAATGTTCCGGGGGACGCATTCCCTACATTTTCGGCTTCACCTGATTGTTGAGACTACATTCTCTTCTCTGCATATTAGTGCTTGTTGCGTTTTTGGAGACGTTCATCCCTTTGGTCTCCTGTGTCTTCCCTTTGGTCCTTCCGGGCTTTTCAGGCAAATTGCGCATCGCTACAGGCCGCGCTCTGCGTGTTCCCCGCCGGCGAGGCTCTCCTTTTTTTCCCCTGTTACTTTGCTCTCAACTTACCCAGTGGATTGCTTCCATCTGAAGTATCTCTCAAATGATTTTTCTTAGTGAACCGGATTTTTCCGGCCCCGGCTGACTCTCTTGGTTCGTCGGAACGATCTCCTATTTCCTTTTCTCTTGTACGGGCTGCCCCAGTTCGCTCTTTAGGAATGGACGGTCCGGGGTCTCCCCCTGCCAATATATCTCAGGTGATCCTTTTTTTTCCCTCCTTTGTTGTGGACTCTAGAGGGTACCTTAAACAATAAAGTGCTCCAGCCTTCATACGAGAGTCACCTGGTCCCGAGAAGAATTACATCTGGATTTTGCTACTCAGTCTTTTCAGGCCATCCCTCAAAGTCTTTTGGCCCCTAATTTGAAAGTCCGGTAATCGCGCGGTTGACTTACCCCGCAGATCCCCTTCATTCACTCCTTTTTTAATTTTTTTGTCTAGTATAATGTTGGTTTTTCCCCCCCGGCTGACTTCTCTTGGACCCCTCTCAGGTACGGCTTCTTCGGCTCTTTCTCAGTTGGAAGCTAACCCTCCGACTTGCCACCTCACTTCCCAGTTCCCCTTTCTCCCCAGAAGAGACGAAGCTCCCTTTTTGAAGTTTTTATTGAGACAGGTCACCGTCATTTTTTCCTCCTTTTTTCTTCTGCTCAGTTTTTCAAATGTCATCCCGGCCCGGTTTTGGTCTAAACCTCCAGTATAAAAATTCACTCTCAGAACTCCCTACTTCCCTTCGTTAGCCTCTTGTCCTGACCGAACCCCTCCGGCCCCCCCAACAGGCAACGTACTGGGGCCCTTTCATATTTAGAGAAAAGACCCGAGAAGGTTTCCACTACCTAATCCCTTTCCCCCCACCCTAATTCGCGCCCTACCGTTTATCGGCGGCCTACCATACCTTTTTCCCTCTCTACCACTTCTGGGTACCTGATCCAACTTCTCGTCTTATTCGATTAACAATGTTCTCCTGGGATCCCTCCAGGTTTAGTCCGTCTTCCCCTTTGGGTGACTAAAGTCCAAGGAGCCGGGCAGCCCTCCTCCCTGCGGCCAGGACGCCGGTCTTCGAGGTTTCCCCTTGGTGATCCCGATGTTGGGTCCTGAAATGAGGAAACCTTTCCTGCTAGAACTTGAATCATTTTTCTTGCAGAACTCGTCTTCCGCAAGCTCCTTTTTCATTTAGAACTCGGGGTCACTGGCCCCCCCACCGTGTCGTTGGTGGAATTAAACTCAAGACCTACCTCGTCTTTCTGGGGTCCTTTCCTACCTCCCATTTCGATGTGGTCCCCGCGCCCTCCCCGGAAGTCAACTAAAAAAGTTCTTTACCGCTCCCAGGGCCTACAGGTGTAGGCCGACCTTCGTCCAGAGCAACAAACCTCCACTCACCCCCTGCTCCCTTTAATTTAGAGCCGTCTGGAATCACCACCGTTTTTCCCCCCCGGCCTTGCAGTCACCAGTCTCAGGCACCAGTACTCCCGGCTTATCTAGTAAAAACCCTTTCCCATGGGTTTCTTTCCAGGCCGTTACCAGTAATGTTCCTCGTTTCTCTTCGGAAGAAAATACGCGTCTTAAGCCAGTACCTTTTCACGAACCCATTACTTCAGCACAACTGCGTCCCTGGGTCAACTATGCCTTTCCTTTTCGAGAGAAAGGCCTTAGGCTGACCCCCTCTGGTGGTTTCCATTACCTTTTTTTTTGACCTTAAGGATTGTCTTTTCCCAGTTCCCTAATCCCTTCGGGTCTATCCTTTCGTGGCCTTTTTCCCTTTTGAACCTTCCATATTTGTACCCACTGACGCTCTTTATCTTCCTAGGTCCCGAACGCCTTTTCACAGTATGCACATTTTCATGCTGGGAGCCACTCAACTCCCCAGGTATGAATTGCTTATGCAAGATGTATCGTCTTTCATCCAGAACGTCTTTTGCATGCAGTCTTGGCTTCCCGCCTTGCTTATATGTTTCCGGCTCGTTTTTAGTCTGCGTTTTTTATTCACGTCGTAAGAGCTCTGATTATCCCCGGGTAATTCTTCTGTTCTTCTTTTTCTTCATCCTTTCTCTTTCCCATTTTCTTTTTTCCTGATGCACTACGCCCACATAAGAAGACCCTACTATCCTGTTTAAGTTGATTCTATTGTTCTCCAGAAACGGCCTGCAGCTACCCCCCCTTCGACAGTCCATTTAAGTCCATTTGGCGGTTGCAATGAATGTTCGCCTGTCAGTTCGACTGATACAATGGTAGAAATACTGACTCTCTCATCCGTATGCGGGGGGTCTTCCTCTCCCTGAGCTTCCCGTCTCGAGTCTTCTTTCTAACTTCGCTTACTTCTTTCATTTCAGGTGGACCCCAACTCGGTAATGGGCCCTTGAAGTGTTATTTCCCTGCGAAGGATTATACGAGATAGGGCTTTTTTCTGACCCCTGAGGTTATCTCCTGTCCGTTTTTATTACTGGGCCAGGCGGTACTTTTAAGATCTCGGCGTATTCTACTTCGTGAAGGCTTTTTCCTGACTGCCGGTGTGGCCTTTCCCACCGGGGTTCTTTCTTACCTTTAGCTGTGCGTGGAAGAGCCGTTGGCTTAATCATCCTGTCGCATCACTGGTCGTTTGAGTGTTGCGTCTGTAATGGCCGGGGCTGTTCTCCTCTTGACGGGAGGTCCTTTCTCATGCCCTTTTTTTGCTGTGAACCCCATGAACTCGTTTCTCTTGAGAGTTACTTGTGCTCTGTACCTTTCTAACCAGGTTCGCTTTTTAATTTTGCGTTTTTCTGGCGCGGTATCCTCTCCTTCTTTGCCACTGGCACCGTTCTGGACCGGACTGAAAGTCTTGTATCCCCCCCCCTGTAGACCTTGTTTGGGCACGCTTGAGGTCATTTTTGGCGGACGACTTTCCGCGTTTTAAATTTTCCTCAGTATCCCATTTGAGTTCCATAATTTGGGCAGCGGCACCAAAATCACCGGCCCTTGGATCTCCCCGGGCGCCCCTTCTTACTTTCCAGACCGGTGCTCGCTTGAATTCTCTTTGTTAATGCAAATGAAAGCCCTCTTTCTTTGGTTTTTCCCGGAAGATTGCCCATGGCTTTTATGCATGCTACTTTCATGAATTTTAAATAGACCTTTTCTAAGGACCCCTGACACGGCCTCTTCTCTGCGACCCTCAGGTTTTTTGGTCCCTGGTCGGCTTCCCACTGTCCTCGATAAGATGTATAGGACCCTTGTGCGGAGAGGCAGACCCTGGCGTGAGGGCCTTGATTGAACGAAACGGCCTTACGGTTCCCTTAGGGTTCGTATCTTGCTCTTTTTTTGATTCTAGGCCATAGGCTACTTCCTCTGAATGTTTGTGCCATCATGAATGTCCGGTTCATCATTATTTTTCTCCCCCGTTTTTGCAACACTGTATAAAGTTTTTTTTCTTTTGACGCATCACCTACCTCTCCCCCTTTTGTGAAATTATTTATCCCCTACGGAGATTCCTGAGGGAGGCTGACTTCTCCTCGGGGAGAACTGATATAACTGGGTTCGTAGGTTCTTAAAGTTGATTCCTTGACACTTCCCTCCGGTCATTTCCTACACGGCCTCGACACTAGTCACCCTCTTACGCCGGCCATTTTCCGTTTTTTTTACCCCCCTGAGTCGGCACCCCAAGGAACTTTTCTTTCCTGGATGGGCTTTTTTTGGCTTTAAATGATATAGCTTTTATTTATGTACTTCTGGCCATCATTCTGCGCCCTATGCTGTGCTTTTGCTGGGCAGACGCGGCTGTTATCCCGATAGAAGAGTTTTGTAGGCGATGGCTTTTCAGACTTACTCTTCTCCCCTTCAGTGGCCCAGCTTTTTACCCCTCTCCATCTACCCCTAGTTTTCTCAGACATTGATCCACCTCTCACCCATGGCCATGATAACCTTGACTATTTTTTTTTTCTTTTCCCTCCCAACGAGAAAGCCTCCTCGTAGAGACCCCTTCTCCTCAAGAGATTACCCAAAGAAAACTTTCCCTTTTTTGCGCCTATCCAAGTCTTTTTCCTATTATAGCTTCCTGTCTCCGGTCCCATCAGTCTCCCCGTCCGGACCCCAGCCTGTCAGTTGGATCCCCTTTTCCATGTTTAACAAGGTCCCCTGGTTGTTAACACGCTACCTTCGGACCTTTTTCGCTATGAGAATTTTCTACATGCCACGGGCTTTTGTCAAATCCTGACCCACCCGCCTTCCGCCCAAGTAGCCCTTTCTCCCGCCTTTTGGACACCTAAAGCACTCAGTAAACCTGTGTCCCTCTCACTCCCCCCGTCCGAAGGTAACATCCATTACTCAGTTTTCTTGGATGATACAGGAACGCCCCTTTTTATTCACGGCATTCATTGGTTTTTTCGATCCCACATCCGGCTGCAAGTGATTCTGATTTCCCGTTCGGTCTATACGTAGAAGATTTTGCTGATCTAACCTCCTCCCGTGGTACACCCCTTAAGTCCTTTCCCCTTGCCCTCATTCCTCACCCCCTCCCCTCCTCCTTTAGACCTCTTCCGAAATACTTTCGTTAATTACAGTTATGAGTTCCTTCCCTGTTCCCTTCGGCAGCCCCTACTCCACTCGTCGCCGCGGCTGCGGTTGCGCCGGACAAATACTCGCTGTATGCCTATTAGTACTCCCTCCCACTGGAAATTTCTTCCCTTTTCTTTTCCGCTTTGGGATTTACTCCAGGACCTCCGCATCCACTCCTTGACTGCTCGGAAGCTGCTTGGCGCCCTTGATCACCGTACGGTGATCTGTCTGACCTGCATTTCTCATTTTTTTTCCTCTTCTGGTAATAGAGCGCATTACCCCTCCTTTTCCCTTGCCCCCGCCAGAAAGGACACTGGACGCGTGCCCCAACCTTTCTCTTTTTGCCACTTTGTCATGACCTACCTCCCCCCGCGCTTCCTGTCTGTACCTCGACCTGTAAATTAATTTTGTCAATCCCGCTCTGTTAAAGGTCATCAAAGAACACCTCTTCCTAGACAACTTTTCAGAAATGTCTGTGGCCGGCCCTTTCCAGGAGACATAATAATTCCAACCTTGGAGCCCTCTTCGTTACCTCAATGTTCCACATCCCCCCCCCCCAGTTGCCGGTCATGCCCAGTTTTTCTCCGTTGGACAGTCGACAGCCCTACCCTTCTAAATTTTTATGGACCACCACGACCGACAATCTTCGAAGCAAGGCAGTTACCTGCCTATGTTCAGTCTGGAGGGCCACCCGCCCTTTCTAAGCTCCCGGGCCTTTCTTTCCAAACCGAAACAATGGTCGAGGCCTGCCACACGGCCTGCGCGGAAGTTGCGCGGGCAGCCAGTTGACTTCCTTGTCTAGGGGAGAAAGACGGGGCGGAACAGGAGAAGACAACGGCCCTGCCCAACTAAACGGGCAACCCTCCCCTCACTTTCTGCAATTCCTTTATTTGGTCCGTCCCCCTCTGCCCATGACCTATTCCCCCGTAATGAAGCCTTGAGAGTCAACGACGTCCGGGAGTACGTCTCTACGACCTGGAGGTTCTACCCTTTCTCGGGAGGCCCTACCCGCCGTCCGGATTTCTACTTTGCATGCTTATTCAGACCCGATCTAAGTCTTTGACCGACTTGGTTGTGAATGTTTAGCTACGCCCTTTTATCCCCCTTAGTAGTGGAGCTGTCATTCCAGTTGAAATCTTTCTTTTCTGATACAGTCATCCCCTAATTTTTTCTTGATGAGGGTTGTTGGTCGTTCTCTTCTTATCTATTATAAGTTGTTTTTTTATAGAGATCCTGATGACCTCCAACCAGACACTACCCCCTTGTTTATGACTCCACATTTTCTACTCTTCTCTTTTCTAGAACCGGCCGCCTTAACACGAAGCCGCCAGGATATCCTCAACGTTGTCGAGCCCCGCTGGCATTCAGTTCTCCCCCCCCCGGCGATTATGACATAGGGTCTACAGCTTGAATCCCAGAAGAACCTCCGTTGCGTCTTTGTATTATACCAACTGAAGCGTGAACCTTTAGCCGTGCTCCGGAACGAGTATGAATAGATGGACGTCCCTTTGCACAATAGGTAACCTTGGGTCAAGAGTGATGGTGTCCCTTACGTTATAGTCCCTTTATGATGGTGTTTGCCCGGGGGTGTCTTCCACTCCAGTAAGTCCGGGCCCCTGCTTTTATCGCCCGACTGTTTCTACACGGCTCCTTTTCCCCCCACGGTCCGGGGTTTCCTTACTGATGTCTTTTCTGGCCGTTGCAAATCAGGACTTTTTCTTGCGTGCTCGCGACTTAAAGGACTTTTGTTACGTGAATATTGTGCAAATCTTGACCTTGTGGTGGTGGAGCTCCTTGGCTTTTTCTTATGTTCGACTTGTTACTGGAGCCGTTTTCTTCCTGGCCAAATTTGTGGAGTGCCCTCCGGACCTAGAATAGAGGCGTTGTTTTTGAGGGCTTCTGAGGTCTCCCTTTAGTTTTTAAAACCTGGTAGACCTGGCGCCTTTGACGTGGTTGTGTTTTTGTATTCCGTAATCGCTCGTTCACCCTAATGTAGCGGAGGATGAAGAAATGTCCCCCCCCTTTTTTCGTGATTTTCACTTAAACCCTTTTTTTATCATGGTGGGGGCACGGGTACGAGTAGTCTTGAGTCGGGATTTCCCCAGACTTTTTGAAGCGTCCCGAATGACAGTGAGAGGTCGGACAACTTGGGGGCAGAGTCATCCCACCCCCACCTTTCCTTTTCTCGCCCGGGCGCCTCCGGGCGGCTCCTGCCGGGCGCTGGCCGTGGTCGATGTTGTTTCGCAACCCCCCTTCACTGACAGGCCTACTTCCGATCCCTTACCCGAGGTTATGACCTGGGGTTGCTAATCAGACAGAGAAGTCCTTTTTTTTTCCTCCGTCTCCGAAGGCTGGCTCTCCCCCCTCTTAAGTCTGGGGTCCGCCGCGTCCACGAAAATTTTTTTTTTTTAAGTCTTCCTTACCCTGGAGTGTTTCGTCTCTTGCCATGCGGCTGTGGTCAGTGCGCGACGCCAAGGACCTCTCCTCGCTTCTTTTCTCCTTCCATTGTCTCTTCTTGTTGCCCACTAGACCGAAGTGTGCTGTTTTTTATGTGTCCCCTGTTCTTGCATGGTATTCTGGCCTTCACAACAAAACCTAATTTCCCATTGTTTATTGGCATCCTAAATCCCGTGGTGCTTTCTTTTTGGCCGGACCCCCCCCTGTGATATTCATCCTTATTACACATTTACTGAGGGGAGCGCACGCCAGCACTGTGTGTGTCGTTGTCTGTGTGTCGCCCCTACCGCACTCCCTGAGTTTGACTTTCTCACTTTTTTTGTTTGATTTCTGTATATTACATCTTTGACCTTCCGGGATACCCATTCTCGGTGCATGTTTGCTGGAACTTTGAAAGCGATTAAAGTAACATGAGAGGTTCACCCCCGCCTCCGAGGCGCTGAAGTTCTTTCCCATTGAGAAAGTGCCAACACTCTTATCAGAGTCCTTGCCTTGGTTTTAGCTGAATGTACCCGGCTAGAAACTTACAATGACCCCCTTCTGCTAGATTCCCTCCATCTTGATGTTTTCTTCTGCTTGTCTTTCCCGGTATCAGATTCCCCTGCGCGTGTTGCCTGAAGACTTTTCAGTCCTTGAGGATTGCCTGTGATGTCAGACGGTTGGATAC
>Ga0179591_1262359_pt1 | contig 11066 bp, 13 predicted proteins | sample CZOMad2_1_08_16f_FD_182891 | JGI IMG/M metagenome (GOLD analysis project Ga0179591, IMG submission 182891) | Vadose zone soil fungal communities from Angelo Coast Range Reserve, California, USA - CZOMad2_1_08_16fungal (PacBio error correction) | ecosystem: Environmental > Terrestrial > Soil >... | reverse complement strand
TGGCCCCGATCACCGTTGCGATCCTCTGAAGAGGGGTTGGCCGCACTACCATTTCGTCGTCCTGGAAGTTGTTTTTCCCCCCTCCCCTTCCCTTCTGCAAATGGATCAAACCTTCGGACCCCAGCGTTTTCCCAGTTTTTGGGACGTGTCCACCCCGCGTCTAGAACAAGAAAATGCTCCTGTCCCCCGGCCGAACCCGATGTTCTCCTTTTTTTTTATGATCCCCACTTTTGTTGGCGCGTTCGGAAAAAATTTTTCTCATGGGCGTGGCGGCCCTCAAGTTTTCGAATCCCGGTGGCTCCGCCTGTTCTTGTCCCCGACCCTCCTGCCGTCATGCGTCCCAGTTTTTTTGCCGATTTTGGTTGTAGCGCTAGAAATTTTATTTGGGTCGATTTCCTTTTTCTCCTCAGACCGCCGTTTCCCAGCCCCTTCCGGCCTAATTCTCTCCTTTTTTTTTGTGTGTTGCCCAGTCGTTTTTTTTCTAGGGTAACTTCAGTTGTGTGTTATAAAGCGTTCCGGCCCCCCCCTCCTTCCCCCCACGACCCATTTTTGATCTTCCGGCGATTGGTCATGCGCTTTTCCTTCTTCCCCTGATTGGTGCCCTCTTTCCTTTTTTTCCGCAGGGAGGTACTCCCGAGGTTTTCTTTTTTTCGACGTCCCCCCCCTCCTTAGACGTTTTACCCCCTCCCCCGGTATCTCTTCTGCATTGATGCGCACCTAAACTAAGATGGCTGGTACCCTCCTTCCGAGTTTCTAACTCTTCTTTTTTTTTCCCCCCCCCCCCCAAATTTTTTTTTGCTTTTTCTCCCCCTTCCCTCCCCTCCCCGGGACTGCTGCGCAGTGCCAATTTATGTATTATCGGTTGTTCTTTTGGAAGACGAGGCGGTTGCCACCTCATGTCCCCTGGCGTGGTCCCATGTCTCTTTCCGCTTTGCCCGGTGGGCGTCCTTCCTCACAATCCTACTGTTCCAAGGCACCACCGGCCCCCCTGGGAGTAATGGGGACGAGTGTCCCGTTGCCTTTCTTTGTCTTGTCCCCCCCCCCCATTTTCCCCCCCTTTTCATTTGTTGTCCTGATTTAGTTAACCGGATGTTTAACCGTTGTCGTGGAAGAAAAAACCCCGTCGCCATCCGAGATTCGGGGGCGCCCTTTTTTGCTTTCGCTGCCTTGTGCTTGTGTCGTCCTCCCACTTCCCCACTCACGAAGGCTCGACAAGTGAGGGTAGGGATTCTTTTTCCCCTCCCCCTTGTCGTTCAGCCCTGCCCCCTGTCCTCAGTTTCCCCATACGCCTGCCGCGTACTCTTTTGCGGGAAGCTCCCCTCCTTACCCACCGTAGTCGCGCAGTGTCTCGCTTTTTTTTTTTTTGTTTTTTGCCTTTCCTTCTCTTAAGACGCACCTGCGTCCCCCGATTTTTTTCCCTTTTAAGTGTGAGTCGGGGTCAGTCGTCGTAGTAGATCTGGGCCAGGATTTGCCTTTAACACCGCTGGTTCCTTTTAAGCCGACGGGTTCAGCGTTTTTCTCTCCTTCTCCTTGGTGACCGTGCGCGGAGATTTTTTCCCCTCGGGCAACTGGCTTTTTTGAGCCTTTACTTTCTCGGCCACACCGCGGTAACTTGCCTCGAGCTTGTTTTCCCGTTTTCCCGGTCGACTTTTTCTTGTTTTCCAGTAGTTTCAGTCCCCGCGACGGTTGTACTTCTGAGTGCGGAAACAGGTTACGTAGATGACCTTGCGACCGTTTTCGTCGCTTCTTCCTCACCGACCCGTGACCTCGGAGTTTTTTGCTGGCACCCTCTTCGTTTTATCTCGACGCCTTGATTTACTTTTGTTTTTTTCACCGTGGGCGTTTTTTTCTCCTCGGCAGATTTTTGTTGGCATCTTCGCCCGTTGACCAGATTTTTCATCCGTTTTTAAATCCTCTTCCGGGCAGTTTGTCAAACCCTCGATTTGAGATGTTGCCTGACCTTGCTGAAGTCACCCTGCTTGCCGCCTCAGGCGCCAGCACAACCGCTTTTTTCTCTCATTCCAGAACACAAAATTTTTTCCTTCACTTCTTCTCGCTCTTTTTTCCAAGAAACCATTTTACGTCGGGTGGGCGGTGTGTGTCGCGGCGACCTTCCTCTCCCCTTGGAATTGACCCGGCCGACCCGGCCCCCCATTCCTCCGCCATTTCTACCCCTTCATTTCCCCCCAAGCCCATTTTTTTTTTTTTTCTTCGTTCTCTCTTCTCGGTTCATTTACAGAATCTACGAGTCTCTTCGTCGAGTTTAGAGCTGGCAGAGATCACCCCATTTCTCGTCGGCTCCCTTCTACTTCGGAGACTTTCTCCTCTTTTCTGAAGTTGCAGTTTTCGCTGACTCTCGCCCTGGGACGATATGGAGTAGGCTTGACCTAGTCTCACCTTGTTCACTGCTCCCCCCTTTTGACAGAGTGTCTTTTTTTTTTCCCGTGTTTTATGCCCTTTCCAGAAATTGGCTTTTTTTTGTCCAAGTTTTTAGGTGGTGATGATTTGCGTTTTTTTTAATCCATGTTCTCAGTCTTCCCTCCTTCTCGCTTGCGCCCCCCCCCCCCCCTTATTTGGCGGGACCACGAGCCCCTGTGAGACGCCACCCCCTTTTGGCTTTCTCCCGTTTTGTTGTTTTTCTCGTATTTCTCCCTCACCATTGATGATCTTTTTTGAGGTCTCCCACAAAGGCTTACCCGGATAGGGTTAATTAGGTAAGGATGAGAAGGGCCCAGGTGCATTCCGACTTCGGATTTTGTGACTTAGTCTTCCCCCCTGTATCCGGATAGAGTAAGATTGTTGGTTAGGTGTTTCTTTTGCTTTTTTTATTTATGCCTGCGCCAGGACCCCCTCTTAGTTCCTGGTGAGGCTTTTCCGTTTTGGGCCTCTCCTCGTTCATCTTTTCGAGACAACATGGATTCGGCGCGATCACAAGATCGGCACGTACGACGGTTTCCGTTTCGTCTTTCTCTCTGCCTTTCGATGTCGACGTGTTGTTGCACTGTTTTTTCTTTTTGAGCGTTCGTTGCCGGGTTTCCCCGGTTCGTGAACGATAAAGTTGTGGGGTTCGGACGTTAGACGTGTACCTTCAAAAGCACCGTCTCCTTTTTCCCCCCGCCCGGGCTTCTCTTTCGTTGCTTTTTTGATTCGAGTCTTTCCCCTACCGTAAATTGTCCTGCCGGAGATGGATTTAATTTTGGTCCAGGTGCGTCAAAGTGTAGTCTTGGTCTTCCCTGCTGACGGGCCCCCCGCCCCCTCCATTGACTTTTTCCTTGTGCAGTGCTCTCTCTTTCTTTTTTTTCCTCATAATCATTTTTTTTTTTTTGCGATAGTTGATTCGGTGCTCTACGTCTGGAGGTTTCCCCCCTGTCGCAGCAGCGTAGGATCTGGGTTCGCTAGCTTATCTGTTTTTATTCCATTCCTTCCCCGTTGTAAGTCCCCCTCCTTATTTCTCTTTTTGTCCCCCCGCAAATTCACGATGCATCTTCCTCCCCTTGCCCTATTGGGAACCCTGTTCACTTTAGCTTGAAGTGGGCGTGAAGGGCTTTATTCTCACTCCAAGTTTTTTGAGCTCCTTTCTCCAAGGCCTGTACCCGGCCTGTTTCTTGACATTACCACACGTAGCCACCGTGTCATCCCACCCCGTCTCCATATGCCGTCATATCTTACTAGCCCCTATCCCCCCCCCTGACTGGTTTTCTTGCTCCCGATCGCTGTGGTTTTGATTTGATTCCTTCCGCGTCTCCTTTTCCTTCCCCCAAGAGCTGGTCGTTTCTGTGTTGGGGCCGATGGCGGGCGGACGTTGCCGAACGTTTTGTTGGCTTCCCCCGTGCAATTGTGATGCTGAAACAGGTAACCCCGATCTGTTCTCTCTGACCTATGACCGGACGTGTTTCCCTTCTGTAAACCGCCGTAATTGTCCCCCAGCTGGCGTGTCCCAGTCTTCCCGGCCTTCTTCACATCTACGTCGCCGGGTGCGGAACACGTCACCAATCCTGCTGGTTTCTCTCCCACATTTTATATTATGATGACAAAACCTTGGTCAAAACATCCGTCGGTATACCCCCTTCCCACGATGTTGCCTTTTCTTTTTGCACCACCCTTCGGGGGTTGCTTTTGAAGGGGTGAATGCCGTTTTCCCCTCCTTCCCGGTCTGGCCTTTTCCTCTACTTGAGCCTTTTTTCTTCTAGCTCCAACCAGTGATCCTTCCCCCACCTTCCTGGCGATCCCCTCTTTCCTTTTTTCAATCTCAAGGGCGACCTTCCTTCAAAACACGTGCTCCCCCCCGCCCTGTCCTGTTGTCCTCAGTGGTCCCATACGCCTTCTCTCAGGTTTAATGAGACGCAACAAAACCCGGTCCCCCTGCAACCCTGGGATCCCCTCTCCGGGTCCAGCGCCGGGTTGGCGACTTCGGTCTATCTGGCCCTGACCTTCGTCACCTCCGAACTTGGATGTTGTGCTTTTGTTCTGCCGACCCCAAACGGAAGGACGGGATTTATTTTACGCGACGCTTCTGAGACTTGGGCCTCCTCTGTGCCCCCTCCCTCATGCCCCGTTTTCTCCCTTGGTGGGTGATCGTGGTGCAGGAAGCGTGTGTGGGCCGGATTTTATCTTCCCGGTAACGTCCAACGGACGACCCCTACCTTGTCCGTTTGAGCGATCCCTCACCCATCACTCGACTACGAGATGGGGTCGTTGATAGCGTACTCCTTTTGGCCCCCTTCACAAATTTTTTTTTATGTCACTAGTCGAGACACTCAAGGTGTTTTGTTGTGCTTCCCCTTTCGTTGTCTGTCCCCCTTCTGTGTTTTCTTGTTCCAGCCTGCAGACACCCATTCCCACCCCCCGAGGGTAGGAAAGAACTTGAGCCAAGCCGTTTTTCACGTTCTCCCGTGTATTCCACCCCTTGGTCCCGGTGGCCTCGCTCGGGTGCATTGTCAGGTGACCTCAGCCGCTCTACCCCCCCCCGTCTGGTTCCCAACGTCCAAGATACTCCGTGAGTTTTCGAGACAACATTTTTTCCAGATCATGCTCCTGTATTTGCTATTCCCAGTTTTGTACCCAATAGAGAAACGGCAGTCAAGTCTCGAACAGACCCGTGTTGAAAAAGTTTTTCCCGGCTCTAAAGGGGTGTAGGACGTGGACATCTTTTCGCTGAAGCAGTAACCCTCGAGGCGGTTTGCCCGTCCTTGCCTCCAAATCTCGATTGCCCCTGCTGCCTGCTTCGAGTGCTACCCCCCCCTCTCCCCCGTCGGCCATCAAAGTACGATCAGTTTTCTCCGGGGTCTTTTTCGTTTTTTCCCTCGGTGGTGCAGTGCTTCCGCCCATTTTCCAACCGATTTTTTTTTCTCCCACACGCTGCGCCCAGTTACCTCTTGAGGGAAGCCTTTAAGAACATGTAAACCAAGAATGGCACCCTATTTTTTTTCTACCGACTTTAAGACCCTGTCCCTCTCGACGTCATCCGGGAATGACTCCCGGTACGTCCGTCCTCGGCTCCGTTGGAGTCAGGGGGACATTGGCGCCCCCCCCTCTTGCTCTGTCCTGTCTTGGATGCTTGTGAATTTTCGGTGTCGGGCTGCCAACGGAGGTGGACGGAATTCATTGGCTCCGGTCTTCTTCCTTTCTGTGCTGTTGTCTTTCCTTCCTCTTATCGACTCCTTCCGTTGTGGAGGTGGGACCTGGCGTGCTTGTCATGCGCCGAACACACGTCGTCCCCCCCTGTCTGCTGTGCTCGACCGCCCCTACTTGAGTCTTGCCACGTCCCTTTCTTTCCAACTGGCGAGCATGCGTTTGTTTAGATCCCTTCTCTTTCCACCCTCCCCGTTCGTGCTCCCTTTTCCAAGAAACCCAACACGCCTTTTTGTGTGTGGCACGTTCGTTTCCCATTTTTCGAAGGCCCTAACCTTTTACGCGGCAGTACCCTTGACTTTTAGGACTTCCCCCCGGTGTTTCTCTCGACGCTAAGGACGCCACCGGTCACCCCCCCCCGCGGAGCCTAGTTTTTTTTTTTCGCCCTGTCAAAGAGACAATGGAAAGAGTTGTGGAAACATTCGCCGGTCGGCCTTTTCAAGAACTCTTTCCACCGTGGGATTCCATTCTTTTTCTTCCGTCTCCTTTGAGCACCCCATTCCTTTTGAGGATCCTTGAGCCTCTGTTTGTCTTTTCGGGCCTTATTCCCCCCTAGTTTTTCGTTTTTGTTTTCCCTAATTTTGAGTTGGTTCTGGCTTTTCCTTCGCTTTTTCCCTGCCGTCTCTTCCCCAGCTCCCTCGCGCCCCTTCGGGAGGTTCGTTCCTTTGCGATCTTGCCCGTTTTTTTCGATCTCCCCTCCACCTGTTTTGTTGCCTTGACCTGGGGTTAGCCGAACGGTGACTCTGCCTTGTTCCACGACAACCCCCCACCCCCCTCCGTTAGCCGCTTTTTTGGTTCAAACCAACATAGTCTGCCCTTCCATTTGGTCTTTGTCTCTCAAGGGTTGGTTTTTTTTAGCGTGTTTCCGTGCGAGGGCCCCGGCCGAAAACGAAGTGACCTTTTACCGCTTATTGCGTTTGCTTTTCCCACATTCCCTATTGAGGTCTTGATTTCATGTTAGAGGGTTTCTGTATTAGCTGTTCTCTCCACCGTCTGAGGGGCTTATTGCTCTCATCCTCGATCATCTCTTGGACCCCCCCCCCCTTTCTCATCTTGCAAGCGTTTTGACTCCTCTAAACCCAGTAGGGAGATCCTGGATTTCTCAATGGTCCTCATGGTTTCTTCTTTTTTCCTCCGGTGGGGCTTGGTTCGCCAGAGAAAGGTGTTCTGTTCGACAGAGGGCGCCCTTCTGAATAGTCTGCCTCTTTTTTTCCTTGTCCGAACAAGTTCATGTTCCCAGGTTGGTGTCTAACCTTTCCTGTGGCCTCGCAGCCTTGCCGCGGTTCTCTTTTTTTTTGCTTCCATTACTTGAACGGGTGGACCCCCGAGCCTTTTAATTTTCTAGGAGCCCGCCCACGACCTCACCGAGGAATTGTCAACTTTCTCCTTTCCCCATTGTCTTGATTCGCCAGTTTCTTTGTCGTCTTTTTCGTCCCCCTGACCTGCTGATCTTCAAACAAACTAGTCAAGGCACCCACCAGTAACGTTAGGGGCCTTATCTTCCTTTCACGTCGGGCAGCGTTTTCTTGACTTTTCTTCCTTTTCCCCCTACGCGCACGGGGGTCCCTTCACCGTTTTGCTTCTCGTCGCGGCGTTTGCGGGCCTATTCTGATACGCTCTGATCACTCAGTTTCGGCCTCCCCCAGGCGTGATTCCCCACCTTGATTTTCCGACTTTCTTTTTCTACCCTGCTTTTGAACGGCACGTCGCCGGGCGTGGTTCTTTTTCCTTTCCTCTACATTTTCCCCTGGCTTTGTTCTCTCTACCTTTTTTCTCTTTTACTTTGTGTGTGATTGGAGATCTTCTTGCTCCAAAGCATCGACAGAGTCTGTTTAGAGGGTTGAACAACTCCGCCTTGCTCTGACGTTCCGCAGTGTAGGACTTGTCTTTTCCTTCTCCTCTTTGTTTCGTAAGCGCCCTTTTTTTTCGCGAACCTTGTTTTTTTCTCCTCCGATTAGCCTCACCCCTTCTGACGTTTGATTTCCTGTTAATTTTGAGGGATTTTAAGATGCCACCTCCTCCACTTTTGTCGACGGTTGTAACGGCTCCATCTTTCTTCTTGCCCCATTTTTTTTTGCTTGACGTAGGTTTTTGTACTTCTTTTTTTTTGGTCAGGTTGGCTATTTTCACATTGTCGTCCGGGTCATTTTCAAGAATTAACTTTTTTCCCCGATCGGAAGAAGTTTTGCGTTTAGGTCCGCCTACCATTCGGCTCCTTTTGGTCTTCCTTGGTTCCATGAGTCACTGGATCAAGCCTTCTTTCCCTTCTTCCCCGAGCCCCCCCCCCCCGATTGTTGTACCCTCACATGAATTGTTCCCACGACCGATGCCGCACGAGTTCCCGCGCAATGGTGCGCCCTTCGTTCGTTGGGACCCACCCCCTTCCTCCCCTGCTGTGCGCAGCTCCTTTTCTTGTCTGGTCCCCCCCATTTTTTTTTAGTCAATCCTTGCCCGACGGGTACTTGATTCAAAGCAACGCGCCTTATGAGGAACCGTTTTTTTCCGTCGCTGACTTTTTTTTTGTACTCCTCTCCTCCTCTTATCCCACTGATCATTCCCCTAAAGCCTTCCAGAAATTAACGCTTCGGGTGGGGTCTCGATTGTGTGGGCTCACCTCGCTTATTCGTGTAGTTGTTTCCTGCCCTGTCCATCGTACTTTCCCCAACCTCTGCGAAGTTGACCTCTGTTTTCTTCTTCTGAGTATCTCTCTACTGATTGGTGTCTTTTCCTACGGGTGTCAGTTTTGAAGTAGGCCCGTTTTTCCGCGGGTGTTCCGTTATCCGAACACAGTTTTTGCCTCTTCTCTTTCCCTCGATCCCCTTTCATTTCCTTTCCTTTTCTTTTTCTCGTTCTGTTTTTCCTTATCTCCAGAAGACAGAGGCTTTTAAAACAGGGCCTTTTTACGAGGTTCTCAAAGCCCAATGAACCCCACTTCGCCTTTTGGAGCGCCGCCTGTCCCCTTTTACTTGCACTTCCAAAGGACCATTTTTTTGGTTCAGGTATAATAGTGACACGTAGTCTTGAGTTCGAGCTAGGTTTCGCTGTGGTTTTCCCCCGATCTTGTCTATTCCTTCTCGTTTTTGCCCCCTTGACTTTGCCTTTTTGGTTTTTCCCCCCTTTACGCCGAAGCACCCGGCAAACCGCTGGCGTCGTAAAGTACTTCCTCTTCGGATTTTGTTCCGCGGCCTTTTACCCCCCTTTTTGTGACCCTTTTACCCCCCACCCCCCCGTCCCCCCACCCGTTGCGGGGTGGTGTGAGACGAACCCGGATGTTGAAGCCTTTCGCGAAGTGCCCCCCTTCCGTTCGCCATCCTTTCGATTTTCTTTTTCTCTTCTTTTCAGGGCCTTTTTAGCGCTGTTTTTCTCCTTTTCGTTGCGCCCTTCAACATTTCGGTGCCTCGCGTTTTCCGCGTCCATCCTTGGCATCCCCCCCCCTCGTCCTCGCTACCTCCGCGCCCCCCTCTTTTCCCCTTCCCCCTCCCTTTCCTTTCTTTTGCCTCCCCCCGTCCCTTTCACCCTCAGCGCGTGCAGGGAGTTTGGGCGAGTGGCGAAGGGCTGCGTCGTAGCCTGTCTTGCTGGCCCATTGCCCCGCCGCCTGATTTGGCTTTTTTCTTAGGTTTTTTCTTTTCCTTCCTTTTTTGTATTGTTATCGGGGCCAGGCTAGTCCTTTTCCGCGGTCCTCTCGAGTTCGCAGAGTGCCGATCTTTTATGGGTATGGTCGCCTTGCGGACGCGCACCTTTTTTTTCCCCTTTCTGGTTCCGTTTTTGCACGTCAACGGTCTCTTTTGGTTCCCCGCCTCTACAGGAGCAGCGCTTGGTGGGCCTGTGCTTTTTCTCGATTGGTCTCGTTTCACTTTCTCCCCGATTCTTGATTTTTTTTTCCATCGCAGTTGCGTGTTTTTTTTCCCAGGTTAACTGTGTTCGCATAAAGTGCGTCTGTGTTCCCCGCTTTCTTTCCCTTCCCGTCCTGAGTAGCACGCGAAGCACGGTGTTGACCGCTTCTTTCGATCTTTCGCTTCTTTCTCCTTCCTCCGTTCTTTTTTTACTTTCCTCTCTTCAATCTACTCTGAAGTGACCTCTCATCCGGGAGATTAAGGCTGCAGGTCGTTTGGGCGGAACGTTCGTCTAGGTGAAGTCCCCCTTTTTTGGTTTGATTCTCCCCTTTTTGACCTCTCGCGCGCAACCTCTTTTCTCCCTCCCTTAACCAGACCAGTGTGAGCGGCTCGCTTATGCACCTTCCCTCTCGTAGTTCGAAGTGTTCTTGCTTTTCTATTTGATGTCGTTTTTCCGGGTTCGTTCCCTCTTCCCCAACCATTCTCGGTCTTGCATCCCACTAAGTCCACCAAAGCAGGCCGCTTCCGTAGATGGTCCATCGTTTAGATAGCTCTTCTGAGTTCGTCTTCTTTTTTCCTTTGCTGCAGGTTTCTCCGCCCCCCTCGCGTCTTCTTTTTTTTTGCCACCCTAAGTGGTTCCGCTAAGGAGCCCTATTAGAGGTCCCCTTGCCTGCTTAGCCCATTTTCCCCCATTTGAACTCGTTGTACGGGACTCTCTCCCAACAGTATATATGGGCGCCCCCCATTGCCGAGGAACGGTTGTTGACTTCGGCGACCCCGATAGGGCTTTCCCCTCTATCTCTCTTTGTTCTTTGCGTGTCATCGGACTAACCCAGTACCTTTCTGTCGATCGCCCAGACGGATTGGGGCTTTTTTGCTCGCTTAGCAGGACTGCCCTTTTCGCCCCCATCGAGGCGGCACCGCGACTTCGTGCCCCCCGAGTTGAGCTTTGTAGGTTTTTCTTTCTCCCTTTCTTTTTTTTTTTCAGTTCACTTTTCTCGCCCCCATTTTGTGGTTCTGTCGTGACACCGGCGTTTAGAGTATGTTAATCAGTCTTTGCCTTTTTTCAGCCGCTCTTTTTGGTACCGTGTGGTTTTGTTTGTTTTGCTGTTTGTAAAAGCGTTTCCCATCTAGGTCGCTCGGGTTCTCTTTTTTTTCTTCTACCTGTTTGGCGCCCTCCTGCGTAGTACGGCGGTTCACGCTCCATCCTTTTCCCTTAGCAGAAGAACTCTTCCGGTCTTCCCTTCTTCAGCCTGTCCACGACGACTATGCACGTTCATTTACGTCCGGTTTTCTTAGGATCTCTTCCTTGGTTCGATCTTCCGTGGATGTTGGACGGGGCTACCGGGGTCGTTTTCCGCCTTTCCTTCGACAACCCCTAGCTAAAACGTTATGAGGGATCGGCCTTCTGCTAAAGGGGATCAGAGCCGTGATTTTCCGGATGCCGTGAGTAAGCGGCTTTCGTGGGAACTGCCCCACGCCTCCCCTCACCTCGTCGTTGACGCCGTGGTTCTGTATGCAGATCCGAGTACACCTTTTTCGGCTGCGCGGTTTTTGAGCCCCCCTGAGGGGCACCACCGCGACGTTTTTCGTTTCAACCGT
>Ga0179591_1485157_pt1 | contig 11067 bp, 13 predicted proteins | sample CZOMad2_1_08_16f_FD_182891 | JGI IMG/M metagenome (GOLD analysis project Ga0179591, IMG submission 182891) | Vadose zone soil fungal communities from Angelo Coast Range Reserve, California, USA - CZOMad2_1_08_16fungal (PacBio error correction) | ecosystem: Environmental > Terrestrial > Soil >... | reverse complement strand
TATGAGCGGGGAAAAGTTCGCGAGTCGGTTGATTGTCATGCCGTTGCGTTTCGAGCTGCTTCGATCTGAATTAAATCAAACCACGACTGGCTTCCACCCTCGTGCCGCAAAAAACACAACGAGGACGCGGAACCACCGCAGTGTGCGCTGGCCGTCGTCTGCACACCATGCTCCAGGCCCCGGCCCGTGCACTCTGACACTCAGGCCAGCGCAGTTCGAGCCGGTTGCCACGGTCAAGATCTGAGGCCCACCTGACGAGGCGAAGGGCGGTGGCATGGGCGAGCTTGTGGCCCATTGATCTAATTCGGCCCAGCCCGGGGGACATGTCGTACGCCCTGTACGCAGTGCGACTCTGCCAGAGGCAGGGGCAGACGGCAATCACCTCGTCGTACGATGCCGTTGGAATGCATGAGTCTCGGGGATTGCGAGGATGCCCCATGCGCTCGGAACGCAATGAAGCGAATCCATAAGACAGACAAGTGGGCACCCGACCAGCGATCGCCAGGCGGATGAAAATTTCTCCAGGATTGCCTGTGCGCCTCATCGCGAGCTTTCACCGACAGCGCTTCCAGTTTTTGCTTGCAGTCTGCTTCGAGCTCGGCCTCATCCCCCGCGGTCGACACCACACGAGAGGCAAGATTGGCGTGCAGGGCCGGCCCGGTTGGGAGAGGATCAGACAGGCCGATTCGATGAACCGCGAAGACACGTAAAAAAATTTCACCGGCCCGCCGAGCACAAAAAGGATGGGTGCGAGGGCGGCTGCCGGATTCCTGCCGGGATCATCTCGACGATGGTCAATGCACAGCTTCTGCCATATGTGAGCACCCGGGTAGCCGGACCCACATAGTTGGCACATTCAGCAGAGAGGTTGCTGATGGGCGCGGGCGGCCTCCTTCCGGTTTTGTTGTCAAAAAGGAGCTGACCGCGAAGGAAGATCACAGGTCGACCGGCCCTGCGCTTTGCGGGATCATTCCGTGGGCAGCCCCACCTTCCGCAGCAGATAGGAAGATTGCAGGGGCAGGTTTAGAGTGGGGAGCTCAATTGCGCAGGCCCCATCGCGCCCGCGTGCAGCAGCGCGCAAGATGTGCACCTCGGCGCCGACCGGGAAGGTTAACGTTCTTGCCCCGAGTTCGCAAACCCACTGCGCCAAGTATGCCGCCGACGCCGCCCGGAAAACCCATGATGCAAATTTCGCTTTTGAGAAGAGATGCTCCGCAAGCATTTGCTGCATGATGTGTGCAGGAGGACACAAGCCCCCATAGCGGCGAACGCGAATGTTCCCGATGCGGAGAAAGCTGCGGCGGCCGTGGGTGCCCGACTGTTGCTGCCGGTCGCGGCCGACGGGGACGGAAAACGGGAATGGTCCATCGCAAAGGGGCAGACGTTTTAGGGGCGGGGGCGTTGCGCCCGCAAAAGTCACAGAGCATTCGTGGAAACGGGGGCGGTGTTACGTTTATTTTATTTATTGCCGAACCCAAAGGCTGCCAATGCGCTTTATCGGAGGGCGGACCTTTGAACAACGGCCGGGCGATGGACGCGGGCTTCGGCCGCGGCAAGCGTTCTAAGGGCCAACAGCGATGGCTGGCTTGCAAATCGCCAGCGTGTCAAGTGACAAGTGGTGTGAATCCATCAGGCGTGCCCAGCGGCCCGTGGAGGAGGACGCCGGGACACGGACAACCCGTAACCTTCGCTTGATTGAGGGTTCGTCCCACGCCCCGTGATTCCGACTGATCCACTAAGCTCCGCTCCAAGCTTCTTCCGGGAAAAATCGGCCAAGGCCGGGGTAATTAAAGGGAAGCAGTTTCAAGGAAGTAGGGGAGAGAAAAGAGGAACAAGGGAGAGACATGAAGAGGAAATAGAGACCTTAAAGAGACATGATCGGGAGTTTCTAGTTGAATTGTTCCGGTACTTTGATTTTGGGGTGGCTTTGCATTACTACGCCCCCGGTCCAACGGTTTATCGTAGGAAAGACTACTAAAACAAGACACCTACCAACTGAGGCGCGACGGGGGTCCGGCTCTTTTTTTTCTTTTCGACTCAATTGCCGCAAATTGGCGCAACTCGAAACCGCCGTCGTATTGCGGCAAACCTTGGTAGGGAAAAGTAGGAAGCTGCAAGCCTAAGGCAGGCAGGCAGAGAGATGGGAGGGAGAGCGGGGGGGGGTTCGTGAGGGGGGGGTCTACGGCTTTTTCGACTCGTAGGAAAAGTAGTTGACGTTGTTTATTCATCTGGTTTGGGAAAATTTTGAAAAGAAGGAAGAAGGGTACGATTTTCCGGGCAGCTACAGAACATCCTGTGATGAAAAAAGGTGAAAGTGTAGGCACGCGGTGGGAACCCATTTTTTTTTTTGTGGACAACTGTTGGCCCCCGCAGATGCCTGCGCGCCGGTAACCGGGAATTAGGTTAACCGAATTCGTCGCTTGTAAGTTGGTCGGTTGGCGGCTTGCTTGTCGGTCGCGCAAAACAACCCGGAAGTGGGCCATTTGTCGTGGTCAGGCGACCTGAACCTGATGGCGTTGTGCTGCAGGAAGCGGTGGGGCGAACACGGCCACCCCTCGCCGAGCGCGCCCGGCAGCTTGCGTCGGGCGTTGGCTAGAAAGAAGTAGTGTTCGCCGACATCTCTTCAGCCGGGCCGTGTGTTCTGGCGGCAAGACCGGTTTCGAGCTTTTTGCTCTCCCTGATCGTCAGCTGACCTCGGCAGGTGGTTTGCGTCGTCAACGGCGGGGAACGCCGGATTAAGGGCTCCCTATCCGACCGGTGGGAAGGGGTGGGAGCTGCGGCCCCGGTGACTCCTGTGAATCCATGAACGTAGCCGGAACGCGAGCGGTCGTAACACTGTCGACCCCCGGGACACAGGAAAGGAGAAGAACAATCAAAGAAGCGAGGGCTACGCCCGAGCGAGAGGAACTTGGCTAGCGGAAAATTGCGAGGCGGACATGGCGGCACGGTGGCGGAGGGAACTGCACTGGGATCGCAGACGGGGGTTCTCCACCCAGATCGCGGGCCCAGGGCCAGCTTCGAGAAACCTGTTCCCCTACGGTCGATGGCACCGGAATAGAGAAGCTGACATTGAAGGGATGAGGGAGGGGGGGGGGGGGTGGGGCGCAAAAATCCCCAGGCGGCGGGACCTTCAGGATCTTCTGGCCGCCGCGGGGGCGCCACGGGGCTGGCCTTCTCCTCCGGCCCGACTCTACGACCGGGCGTCAGGCCGGGGAAGCTGACTCTCAAGGCGGGGCCGGCGGGGGAGAAAGGGGAATCCGGGACCGTTTTTAATCCAGCTAACCGGAGGGGCGGGGGGAGGACGGGACAGGGGATTCAATGCTCGGCCGACCAGCGGCGGGGCGAGCAGATGGCAAAAGTTTGCTAAATCCCCACCGATCACCACGGTAAGAGAGCTGTGGACCAACCGCCCATCAACGGCAAGAGGAAGAGGATTGGAACACGGACCTGGAGAGAGGGACTGGAGGCCGTTCCCTTGTGAGGTGCCAGGACTCTTTTGTGTGCCGGGGACCATCTGGACCTGGGTTCTATCCCTGGCACCTCGTGGAGGCTGTTCCGGCCTCTCTTCTGCCTCGCGTGACCCGGTGTCTGTTCGACAGGTGGCGCTGCTAGCCGGCGCAGAGGCTGTGGAGGTTTGCCGAAAACCCCGGCCACCTGGGCAGACAGAGGATGCTTCCTCCGATTTTGTTGGCGACTCGTTCCGTTGGTCCGGCGCTTGGCTGGCAAGGGGGTCCCGGCCCTTCGGCCGGGCGTGCCGATGAATCGTCAGCCTGTGGGCTTGTCTGAGAGGCTGATCTTACTGTCGTTACCGGGGCAGATGTCCGCTGATGGGCTTGTTCACCCGTGCGGTTGGAGGTCGTTGGTGGGAAAGGAGATGACGAGATTGTTTCTGATGTGCGCCATAAGCCGCTGGGCAGAGCCGGAGCATCCCGGCGTGCTTCATGTCGCGTCTGAAGTGGACTAAGTGACAGGGGTGGGCTTGGCGACTGCTCGGGGTGCAGGGAAGCGGAGACAGCTGGGCCCTCGGGGCCGCTCGCCGGCGATGACTGCGGGCTGATCGTGACCCCGGGCACGATCGTCGGATGGCCACCGCGAAATAGCCCGCGGGCGGGTTCTGGGTGGGCGAACGGTCGCGCCGGGGAAGGCCCCGCGGCCGGCCGGGGCCCGCCGATGAGCCGGAAAAAAGTAAAACGGTTTCAGGAGTGGTGCTGAGGGGCTTGGGCGGGGAGAATGAAAGCATGGGGGCTACCGGGCGGATCCCGGCGGCTGGCCGGACTTCTTCGGCAGGTGGTCAAAGTGGCGCAACAAAAGACTCGGGTAAAAAAGGCTTGGTCGTTGCTTTTTTGTTGCAGAAGATCCTTTCCTCATCAATGAGCGGAGCCGGCGGATGGGAGGGAGGGAGAGGGGATCGGGGATCGAACCCGGAACGCGGCCGGGACGCGCCCGGCTGGCCGGAAGGTTCCTCCGGGTTTCTTCAGGCACAGGAATCCTGGCGCGTGTGGACTTCTTCACACGCCGACCCACTGGCGGCAAACGGAGGCCGGCCACCAGTCTAATGTCCTTGCCGTTGGATCGGGGGCCACGCCACGGCAGCCAGGACGTGCGGGTTTGGGCGCCAACGAGAATCCGATCGACCGGGCCCTGGGTGGTGCCAGCAGGGCCAGGAAAACGGATATGGGACCAGTGGAGGACCCCCCCCACACGACGGGGAAAAAAAGGGAGAACGAGGATGAGGGTTTGTGCTGCTGGAACGGGGAAGGAAGAAAGAACCAAGATTAAACTTGCCGCGTTTAGACGGGTTTGTTGTTCAGGCGCCGGCTTTGTGTGCGGTTTCGCTTCCCAGGGTCCATTGTCCACGCTCCGCGGTCCAGGGGTTGGCTTCGGGATTTGACATTTCGGGTATGGAGCGCGGGTAGGACGAGAACGGAGGGGAGGAGGTGAGCGAGAGGGGCCTGGAGGGGATAAAAGCCCGAGAACTGCGGGACACGGAACCCTGGTTCTGGACAAAGCGGCACCTGATGAACGTCCCTGAGAGAATGACTCGGGAACTTATGCAAACAACAAAAATGGCAGAACAAGGCACACCACTTGTTGAGGGCACAGCCGCTCCGCTCCGAACGATGGCCCGACGGGCGTGACAAAACCCTGGACCCAATTTCCGGGGTTCCAGCGGCGCAGTTGGACCGCGCCGAGGGGCGTGGATCCATGAATATTCGCCTTGGGGGCCAATAGGTTTGTAGGCACCCAACAGGCTTTGAAAGCCTCACTCCGGCAGGGGGGGCGACTCCGAAGGGCCCACGACCGAACCTTCATCTCCCGAAACAAGCACCCGCAGCATCAAGAAACCCCGCTCCTACATTTGAAGGCCTCCTTGCGTTCGGACACACTTCGGCAAGCAACCCAAACGCTGGGCCCGGGCTTTGTCCTTTGGGGGGCGGCGAGGCCGCACAGGCAGGACCTGGGCCGACATGGCACATCAGCCGGCCCGAGGTGATCCACCTGGAGCAGTAGTAATAAACAGGGGCTGTTTTGTTGTGACACCGCCGTTCCCACCCCAAATAGGCTTCCCGGACCCTTATGCGAGTGAACTCGCCCGGAGAGCCACGTCAAGTACGTTTTTTGCGGATCGTCCAGGGACGGGGGGGTCTCACATGCGCCCGCCTTGGACTTGCGAACGGGATGGCCCGGGGAGAGGCCGGGTGAGGTTTGAGGCGGACGATCCCGGCGTGAGGGGGCGCCGGGGCCCGGACCGTGAAAACTTCGCGGCAGCAAACATCCCGGGCAAGAAACAGAGACCCATTGAACAAGGACAGGCGCTCCCGCCAGGGCGGTTGCAACCCGCAGCCAGGGCTAAACCAAACAAGAGATAAACGGCGCAATATTATCTTTTCCTCTTACTCAGTATATTGTTGTAATAAGCTTTTACAGTTTTTGTAGTTACCAAAGAGTTTGCTTATCAAGTTGGTGTTTGTGTAGTTTGTTTTTTGTATCCCGTTTCGTTTCGTGTATTTTTGTTGTTGTTGAGAGAAAGATTGCCGTGGGCGGGTTGGGGGTTAGGGCCGGCCTAGCGGCACCGCTGACGGGGAAAGAGGCCTGGCTGTCATGGTCTCGGTTTCGAGTGCCCGGATCGGCGCCGCGAAGTTTCACGTTTTCGGGAGTACGCTCACGCGGATCGTCGCACTCATCCGGCTCTTCCCCGGTCATCGGTTCTGGGCAAGCCAGAGGCCCATGACCGCCGGCTGCGATCAGGCGGACGACTTCGACGTGGCATCTCCGGGCGATTTCACTCGCATAGGGGCCGGGGGCCTAGTTGGGACGCGTCAACAGGCCCTGTTAACTGTCCAGGTGGGATCACCTCGCCGGGGCGTTGTTGCGTGTCGGCAAGGCTGCGGGCGGCCCGCGCCAGGACAAGCCGGCCAGCGGTTGTGCAGTGCTCCGATGAAGAAAGGTGTGTCATGAACGCAAGTTGTTTCTTTTTTCTTCTTTGGGAGGGCTGGATGTAGGAGGGCGGGGTCTTGATGGCGGTGCTGTGCGGGAGATGAAGGGTTTCGTGGCCCTTCGGAGGTCGCCTGGCGTTTTTTTTGAGTTGAGGATTTCAAGCTGTGGGGGGCGCCCAACCTCTGCCACCAGGGCGATCATTCATGATCATGCCCTCCGGCGCGGTCAAGCGATGAACCCGGAAAATTGGTCCAGGGTTGGTCACGCCGTCGGGCAGCGGGGCGGAAAGCGGAGGCATGGCTTGCCTAAAGGTGGCCGGTGCGGGCCGGTGGTGTTCAGGAAGGCATCGATTCTCCGCAGGACGGTCAATCAGGTGCAGCTGGTTCCAGGACAAGGGTCCGGTCCAGCAGTTCTCGCCGGCAGCTGGCCGATCCAAGCGCTACCTGACCGAATTCATCCGAGGCACCTGGACCGCGGAGAGGATGAACCCTGACGCAGCGCCCGGAACACCGCGTCGGAAACGGCGGCCAGGGGGAAAGGCTGGGCGTCCCCGGTTCATGCAGCAAAAACCTCACCCGCGTCCCCGGCGTCCTCCAGGTCCATAGGCAGGGTTCCTGCCGGCTGACACCACCCCGGGCTCGATCGATTGCTCGGTGGCGCCAGAAACACGCCGCGGCGGCTGGCCGTGCTCGATCACGGGCAAGGGACGTAGACCTTGGCGGCATGTTGGAGCAGGGTCGCGGTGAAGAAGTCCCAGCGGCCAGGATCCCGTGCCTTGGAGGACCGGAGGAAAAAATCCGGCCAGGCCAGGGCCGTTCCCGCCGGGGGTGCCGGGTCGATCCCCGGGCGAGCTGAGCTCCTGGGCCAGACACACCGTGGACGGCGGCCACGGTGAACCCCCGAGTCGGGCCCAGCCTCGCCGTGGATCCGCCGGTAGCCCTGATTCATTCTTCCCGCGCCAAGCTCAGCACCACTGACCGTACGTTGCGGCTCATCCGGCGGCCGGCGGGCCTTCCCCGGGGGCGCGACCGCGCCCCACCGGCGGCGGGCGATGTCGCGGTGCCAGCGGCACGATCGTGCCGGGGTTCACGAATCGCCGCAATTTTCGCGGCGAGGCGCCCGACGGCGCCGCGCACTGCGGAGCAAGCGCCAGCCACGCCGGTTGCAGGCCACAGTTTCCACTGACGCGAATTGAGGCACGCGGATGCTCGCGCTTCTGCCCCAGCGAGCTGACTGGCGCAGCATCAGAAAATCTCGGCATTCCTTCCACCACGACTCACGGGCGTGGAAACAAGGCCCAGCAAAGCGACACTGCCCGGGAACGATCAGGAGATCTGGCCTCAAGCCCAACCAAGCTGAATCATCGCACGGCCCGGCGAGGCCGGGACCTGCCAGGCCCAAAAAAGCGCCGGACAACGGGAAAACCGAGTCGCCAACCATCGGGGCGGAAAGCATCTGCCCAGGTGGCAACGGGTTTTCGGCACCCACAGGGCCGGCTGCTGCCGGCGAGCAGGCCACCGATGCCGAAACAACCGGGTCCTCAGCAGCCGAGCGGTGGAGGCGGAACAGGCAACGAGGCAAGAGGATAAGAGGCCCAGGTCAGATGGTCTGCCACGATGTCTCCTGGCCCACCTCAACAGGGACGGCTCAGTTCCAGGTCCGGGTCCAATCCTCGTGACGTGATGTCTTTGGGCAACATCGCACGTGGGGAATCGGGTTGGGGATTAGCAACTTTGCCAGCCTCGCGGCCCGGCCTGCTGTCGCGCCGAGCCTGAGCCTGCCCGTCGCACAGCCCCGCCGCGTTAAGTCCCGGATTTCCGCCGCCCGCCTGAGAGTCAGCTCCCCGGCCTGCACGCCGGTCGTAGTCGGGCGGGTGAAGGCCAGCTCCTGTGGCCCGCCGCCGGGGCGGCCCGCCAAGATCCTGATTGTCGGCTCGCCTGCGGATCGGAGCCCCGCCTCAGCCGGTCATGTCCAGCGCGCGGGCCGGTTGCCATCGACCGGGGGGAGTAACAGGTTCTCGAGCTGGCCCTGGCCCGCGATCTGCGGGTAACCCGGCGTCGAGGCAGGGCCTCCGCCACGGGCGCCAGGTCGCCTCGAAGTCCGCGAGCGGCCTCATCCGCGGCGGTTGGCGGCCTAGGGCTGGTCACCCAGGTTCATCCCGCGGCGTTCGGGCTTACGTTTGAAGGATTCATCCGGGGCCGCAGCTCCAACCGGCGGGATAGGGACCTTATCCGGCGGTTCCCGTTGACGGCCAGCCTAGGCGAGGGTCGGTGATCGACCAGGGAGAGGCGCCAGACCGGGCTGCGCAGGACCACGGCGCCTGAAGAGTCGGCGAAACACATATCGTTTCTAGCCCCGTTTGTTGTCCCCCCTCTCTTCTACGCTTCTTTTTCCTCTCCCTCTGCTCCCCCGCGCCCCCAGGACTCTTCCCGCGCCTAGTTATGGCCCCTGAAAACCGTCGCCCCCCCCCTTCCCCGGCCGCATTCTTGACACTCGGGGGTGGAGTTCGCCAGCGCGTCTGCAGCACCGGCAGCAGGTTTCAGGTCGCTGACCACCGACATGGCACACTCGTGCGCGACCGACAGCAGCACCGACAAGCGACGACTTCCGGCTTACCCGGCGCGGCAGGGATATGCGGGCCCACAGTGAGTCAACAGGTGCCACCGCTACTGAGCTTGCTTCCATCCACAGGGTTTGCTGGTAGGACGGATCGTCTTCTTTCAAAAACACATGAATACAACGTCAACTTCGCCGAGGCGGGGAAAAGGCGTAGGGGAAACCCGCTCTCTGCTGCCGCTTAAAGCTGCACTTTACCAAGGGTTTGCGCAATACGCACTGGGGTTCAAGTGCCGGCCATGTTTGGGCGGCGATGAGGTCGAAAAGCCGACCCCCGTTCGCGCTCAGTTGGTAGTGTCTTTGCCTATCGATACAACGTGGATCGGCGTAGTAATGCAGACACCCAAAGCAAAAGTAACGACATCACTGAAACTCGAGTCACTGTCTCTCCCATAGCTTGCTTTGAACTGCTTCCCTTTACGCCTTGCCGATTTCCGGAAGGAAGATTGGGAGGAGATACTTGATCAGTTTTCGGGAATCACGCGGACGACTCACAACGCGAAAGTACGGGTGTCCGTGTAGGCGTCTCCTCACGGCGGGCCTGGCAACGCTGATGGATTCACCCCTTGTCACTGACACGCTGCGATTGCAGGCAAGCATGCTGGGCCATAAGAGCGGCGCGGCCGAAAAAGCGCGTCCCAATCGCCCGGTCGTTGTCAAAGGGTCCGCCATCGATAAAGCGGATTGGGCAGGGCTTTGGGTCGGCAATACGCCCTCCCCGTCCACACGATGCTCTGTGACTGCGGCCCGACACGTCTTGCTGCCGATGGGGACCAGCGTTTCGTCCGGTCGGCGACGACCGGCAGCAACAAGTCGGGGCACGGCGCCGACAGCTCTCGAAATCCGGGGAAACAATTCGCTCGCCCGCTAGGATGGCTTTCCTGCACACACCAAATGAAGCAATGTGCGAGGCATTACAAATGCGAATTGCAATCATGGTTCTGGGGCGTCGGGGCTACGTGGCGCGTGGTTGCAGAAAACTCGGGGTGCAGAAAACGGGTAAACCTTCGGTTCGGGGGCGCGAGGGTGACACCATAATGGCAGCGCTGCGGCGCGATGGGGGGGGGGGGGCCTGCGCATTGGCTCCCCAAACTGGGCCCCTGCATCTGCCAAGTGGCTGCCCGGCTGATCCCGCAAGCGCAGGGCCGAGTTCGACCTGGTGATCTTCGCGTCAAGCTTCTTTGACACCGAAGCTGCGCTCGGGAATGAATGGCACCTATGGTGGGTCCGGGATTTACCCGGGTGCTCACACTGGCAGAACGGCATTGGACAGCGGTCGAGATGGATCCGGGCCCAAGGCCGCCTACCGCAAAAACATCGACTGTTGTGCTCGGCGGGCGTGATTTACGTGTTCTGCGGTCATCGATCGGCCTGGCGTGGATCCGTTTCCACCTGGGCGGCCTGGCACGCATCGTGGCCGATCGTGTGGGTGGCGACGGGGTGAGGCCGAGCTCGAAGGCAGACGCAAGCGAAAACTGGGGGGAAGTCGTGTCGTGAAAAGCTCAGCGATTGAAGGGACCACAGGGCATCTGTGGGGTCGAGGAAATTCATCGCGATGGCGTCGGCGTCGGGTGCCAACTTTCGCTGCTGCGTTCGGCATGGGGGCAGTCTCGGCAATCCCGAGACTCCAGCATTCCAACGCAAATTCGTGAACAGGTGATTGCCGTCGGGGCCTTGGCTCATGGAGTCGCACTGCGTAACAGGGAGGGTGGAGGGAGGGGGGGGGGGGCCCTGGGCCGATTGAGACAGGGCAGCTCGCCGGCATTGCCACCGGGTTCCTTCCGCTCGTCGATGGCGAAGATCTTGAGCGTGGCAACCGGCTCGAACTGCGTGGCTGAGTGGCAAGTGCAGGCTGCGGGCCTGGCAGCTTGTGTGGCAGACGCCAGCGCACACTGCGGTGGTTCCCGCGCGCCTTCGTTTTGCACGAAGGGTGGAAGCAAGGCGGTTTGATTCAGATCGAAGTCGCTCGACGCAACGGGCATTGGAACATTCACGACTCGCTGGACTCCCGTC
>Ga0179591_1262117_pt1 | contig 11067 bp, 11 predicted proteins | sample CZOMad2_1_08_16f_FD_182891 | JGI IMG/M metagenome (GOLD analysis project Ga0179591, IMG submission 182891) | Vadose zone soil fungal communities from Angelo Coast Range Reserve, California, USA - CZOMad2_1_08_16fungal (PacBio error correction) | ecosystem: Environmental > Terrestrial > Soil >... | reverse complement strand
CATTCAGGGCCTTCCTGCGTGAGTGTGCCCCAACCCGACTCGGGGTCATGGGGAACTCTTCGCGAAGTAGCACGCGACTGATACTTTTGCACCCTTGATTTACATGCACTTCCCCCCTTTCAAGGAAGTTTTTTGCTTCTCATCTTGGAATCTCCTCGTCCCTTTCAAGAACTTTTAGGGGATCTCTTCCCCCTTTGTGTTTTTTGAAGAGATCCCGGTTCTCGCCCCGGGAACCCTTCTTTACTTCTCCGAATTTGCTTCTCCTGATCGTCCCCCCATTTTCCCTCCTTCTCTCCAATGCCCTTCCCCACGTTCCTCACGCTTAGCCGTAGCTGCCACTCTCTGCTCCCCCCCCTTAGCGTGATGGTTATCTCCCTCCCGACCGTTTTCCCTTACGACTTCCCATTATGCTGCAGTTGGCAGGTTCTAGCGTGTCTTCTGGTCTTCATCTTACTCTCTCATAGTGGTTCCCCCCGTTATCTTTCCATTGCGGTCTGTATCTCCGTCTCCTGCTACGCGCCGTCCATCGCCCTCTGAATCACGGTTTGGTCGTCCTTTCCCCCTTTTTGGTGATCGAGCGCCGGCTCGGGCATGTCGGATTTGTGGGCCCTCTTTTCCCGTCTCTAACGGTCGTGAGATGAAAGTAGGCGAAGATGTGTTGGACCACGGCGCGGTAAGTACCAGCTCAGCTGGCCTTCCAATGTCACCAAGTTTTTCCCTTCGTTTTCAGCTGAGAGGTCCTGGGCCTATACCCCAGACCCATCCCCTTCCTTTTCGAGCTGACGACGCCGCCGGAGTTGGTGTTGATTTCTTAGAAATCTAATAGTAGCGCTCTAACTCTCATTCCTGGAGTTTCCCTTTCTTCCTCTTTTTCCTAAAACTCCGGGCCTGAGGAGCGTCCTTCCCCTTGACCCCTTGTCAATTAACGGCGGAGTACCGGTGCCCTTTTCTCCTTCCCAATTTTCTGAGTTCAACGTTTTGGATTATCGGTGTTGGGCTTTGCCAGGGTGCCCTTTGCCGTTTTTAGGGATTGTGTCCCAACCGAGACCGATTTTTCTCGCGAACACCCAGTGTTTCGCTCTAAGAAGCCCTCGTATCCTCTTTGCCCCGATGTGATCTTTACACACTTTCCCCTTTTGGTCGTTGGCTAGTCCTTTTTTTTTTGTATCTGAGTTTTCCTCTCCTTTGAGGACGGGTGAATTTTTCCCAGCGAGTTCCCCCCTCCGCCGTTGTCTTTGCTCTTCCCGCTCCGCGTGTTGTGCTCAGCCCCTGTTCTTAAACTTTAGTTTGTGGCTGGTCACTTGTCTCGTTCCTTCCCTTGATTTCTTTGTATTTTTGATACCCACCTGGCATGATTTTCACAATTGTCTGACGGTCTTTGACTCTAGTTGACCTTTCTGAGCCGTGTCTACTGTTGAGTCCCTCTGCCCCCCCCCACGCTGTCGGCGCTTTTCCCGTTTCGTTCATCCTTCGAGTGAGGTGGGTGCACTTTTCACGGTCTCCGGCCGCTCGACTTCATGTTCGCGCCGTTGCCCATTTCCTTTTCTTTTTTTCTCGCGCTGTTCAAAATTTAGACCTACGAACTCAGAAGGCCTTTTTTGACGCCCTTTTTCTCCTCGGTTGTCCCCCCGCTGTAACGTATTTCCTTTGACCTGGTTGGCCTTTCCTTTAGCCCCAGGAAACTATGGCCCTGCCTTCTGCTCTGTTGTAACATCGTCTCCCCCTTTAGATTGGTTTCTCGACCTTTTTTTTCCCTGGTTCGGATGATGACGCGAATTTCGTTGTGGAGTTCTTGAGCTTGTTCAGTTACGCCTCTTTCGTTCGCGTTTTCTGCCCCACGCCCCCCTTTTTTTTATCTCTTGGGTCCCCGCTGGGGTGGCTAGTTCATCGATCCGGATCTTCATCAGTCTTTCCCCAGCGTTCTTTATTCAGGCCGTTTTGCTACGGCGACGCGTTCCTGGTTCTTTTTTCTGGATCACCTATTTTTTTGTCCTATTTCCTGTTCACCGTAATGTTTTAGGTAATCTTTTCCCCTTGCCCCCGCGGCTGTGAATCGCTTTCTTGAGCCCCCCTCTGCCTTGGACATCTCTTTCCAGGCAAATCTTTAAAGTTATCCCCCACTTCTCCCCATGTTCGTTTTTAGTGTCTTCTTGATCGACCCCGCCCTTCCCCTGTCCCTATCTTCCCTTTTCCGTTGAGCGTCGTTCGAGCTTTGAGGCGTAGTCGGGACTAACATAGCTTAGCTTTGGCTCTGCTTTGTTCACAAGTCGCGGTGATTTTTCTTTGCTGTGTTTTTTTAAGGCTTGATCGCTTCATCGTTTTTTCGCTGGTAATTTTTTCCTTGAGGGGACAAGGTCTTTTGTGGCCCGATTTGTTGCTGATGCCACGTGAGTTGTCGCCTGGGCTCCGTTCTAGAGCGGCCATCCTCTCTTGTACTGCTTTTTTCCCGCCGATTAGGCTGCCCAGATTTCTTGCCTTGCACCCCCACACTTTTTTGCCGCGAGGCTAATATCCCCTTTCTTGATCTCTTGAATGGAACTTTCAGGCGACCTAGTTGTCCTTTTTTTTGTCTCTTCTCCAGGGTACACAATGAAGTTCCAGTCTTTGGGGTCGGTTCATTTTCCTTTTTCCCTCCCATTGCCCCACAAGCACCAGCTTTGGTTGCTTTCCGCTTTTGTTTTTTTTTAACGCAAAGCTCCGTTGTTTCGTGCCAAGTTGACTCGCGTCGATCCCCCGGTTTCCTTTCTTGATCGTTGTCGGTTACGTCCCGTCTTTTTCGCCTCCCCCCTGGCGGCGAGTGTAACTTGTGTATCTTTTTCTAGGTCTTTCTCTTTTTCTCCTTCTTTTTTTTTTCTGAGTGCTAGAGTTCCCCGGTTCACTCCTCCGGACGTCTTTCTTCATCCCCTCTCGTACTGAGAGAAGAAGTAGTCCTCGTGATTGCCACCCACTGACTTGCGCTGCTTTGCCTTACCTCCTACCCCCCCGTTGCTTAGGCTCTTTCCTTTCCCCAAACCTCATTTCCCTAAGCACGCTGGGGTTCCTTGCTTTTTTTAATGACCGGAAAGGACCACCGTTTCCCAGCTGCACGCGAATCACTTTCTTGACAAGGACGACGCCCCTTCCCCGCCTTCCCGGTGTGTTTACTCGCGGCGAGTCCCAGGACCCCGCTTTGGATCTCTCGTCCTCGCTTTTCAATCATTTTTCCGGGCCCCTTACCGCTTTGATATCTTTGGGCACGCTGAACCTTTCCTCTTCTGGCCCAGCGAAGACTGGTCTCCTTCCTCCAACCTTCCTGCTCTGGCTTTTTCCCTAGGCCCCCCTCCGGTGACAGACCAATTGCTCTCGTTCATTCCCTTCCCCAAACTCGCTAGTCAATGCCCTGTCGCCACCGCATTTCCCCCACCTCTGATTTTCCTAAGGCCACCCCTCCAGTTCGCCCGATCTTACGTTTTTTTTTTTAGCGTAAGAAGCAGCACCTATCCGTCAACAGTCTCCGCTTTTTCCACGGCTTCGCGTGATCGTACCGTCTCTCCTGTTTCTTAATTACATTCTTTAGCTTGTCTTCAACTTTGCACTTTTTCCGTACCCCAGAGAATGTCATTGTTCTTTAAGTCCGCCTTGGGTCTTCCCCCCCCCCCCCCCGAGCGGCGAGGATTTAGTTACCTCAGATGAGGTTCCCTTCCCTTCCTTTCAGCTTAAGGCATTAGTACACCTAGTCCTCCCCCCCAAACTTACCGCGTCGGCGCGCCCTCAACTGGTCCTGGCGAGTTCTTGCACTCCGTCTCCCTTTTCTCACTTTCAGATGATTTTTCTCCCATTTACGAATTTCATGCTTATACCCCCCCTCTCCCGCAAAGAGAGCTCCGTGGCGATTCCCCCCTTGCCGACACCCTTTTTTTTCCCCAGCAGGCTATATGGCAACCTTCTCGCCTTGCTGTTCCAGCTTTCACCGACTCTCTCAGCCTTCCCCTTCACTGCCCTATTTAGAAGAAGCACTTCCCCCCCCCTCCCGGTCGCCAGATTGACCGCGCATCGTTTTGTCTTCCCTTCCCCTGTCGATTTTCCCTCTCCTTTTTTTTTAATTTCCCCCCCACACGCCAGCCATTGTTATCGGTTGGTCCCTCCCTTTTCCCCCTTAGTCAGCACTTCTTTTTTCGTTTGGTTTTTTTTTCTTTGCCCCCCCTTTTTTTTTTTTTACCACACCGAACTACCAATTCACGTTTCTGTGATGAAGGCATTCGCGTCTTCTTTGCCCATCCGCCAACACCAGCCGACTTTCCCCCTCCAATGTGATCGCCGTACCTGCCGCCTCTGGCGTTCATTTGGCTCCATAGTAGGACACGGCGCGTTCCTCTGCCCTAGCCCCCCAGGTAAGAGTGCCGTGATTCACCACGATCCCATGGGTGTGTAGTGAATAACTCAGCGTCGTTAGGAGGGAATTCCTTCATGCTAGCCTCGAAACACTTACATTTTGAAGGCGTTAAACCACCCCCTTCTGGCCTTTCCTCTCAATACAACGGGCTTCGATTCCGTCCTGAGTTCAAGACCATTCCTCCGCGTTCCTTCCTCTGGGCGGCTCTCAGGAGAACCAGTCCTCTGCAGGTTCTTTTTAAGATCCTCGTGGATGCCTAGTTTACGTTGAGGTCGCGACCACGTCGTCACTTTTCTTTCCGAGCTCGTTGAGGGTGGTGTCCTGCACAGTCTCCCCTCCGCCGTCACCGGAATGAAGTGGACACTACCCGGCCAATCTTCTTCTTTCTTCCTGCAAAAGGGTCAACGACGCCTCCCTCACGGGCATCGAAGTACCCTCCACAAACGTCGGTCCCTTGAACATGGTCGGGCCAGAACTCGCCCAGTGGCCCCCGTCCCATACGCGCCGTTGCCGAACTTCTCCGTTTGCTTTACTACTTCAGGGTTCATTAAAAGACACCCCAGACGCTTCTTCGGCCTTTCCTTTGATCCAGCCCAATCCCCCTTGACCTGTATTTTTTTTGATAACCATCCTTCTTCCTCGACTCCTGCCCCGCAGAAGAATTTAGTTACCTCTTATCCGAAATGTGGTGGTAGGAACACGATATTTTTCTACGGAATACCTTATCCCTTCACCCCGATGGCTTATTCCTTCATGGCAGCCTCCCCATGCCCTCCCCTCCCCTGCTTGACCGTTCGACGAGATGACTTTTTTTCCGGAATCCCCCACCCCCTCTTCTTCAGACTGGGTTTTGTTGGGGGCCCCCCCCCCCCCCTCCGTCAGGTTGTTAATCTTCGGCTTCCTGTTTCCCTGAGATGCATTCCAGTCTGCGCCAACGTGGCGACAACCTCGCTGCTCTCTCTGCCTCCCTAATAACGAGATCACCAAGCCCAGTTTCAGCAATTGATTTATTTTTTTGAAACGGTCGTCGTCCTTTCTGACCCACTCTGAGCCCCGTGAGTCCTCTCTTCGTTGCGTTGCATATTTTATGCACATTTTCAGGAGCTAGCGAATTGGTATGGTAAAGTGTTGCTGCTAATGTGTTTTCCCGGCGTATGTTTCTCTCTCTCCTCTCGTTGGTGGTTGAGAGAAGTCTCTCCTTTCTCCGTTCAAGGGAACCCGCATTCTTTCCCTCGCGCTTTTTTATGTTCCCCGGGCAGTTCCGCTCGTGTTTATTGCCATTTGATTTGCATTTCATGTCCCGGCACGCCAGAGTGCAATGTTTCCCTCTTGCCACTCATCCTTTCTTCCAGGTTAGGCAATAATCCATGGTTCATCACCCCTTCTGCAGCTTTTCTGCTGAAAGTGTTTGAAGGGTTTCTGAACTTGTGACGCCCGGTGGTTGTTAAGTTCGTGTCTTCTCTTCTGAGAGCAGAGTCTTGGTAGCCATTTATGCTTAGTTCCTTCATTCTCCCTGTCCTCTGACCAACATGCCCCCTGTTTCTTAATCCCCAGAGGTTTGTGTCCCCAACCCTTTCCCTTCTGATTTTTTCCTCCCAGAATTGTCGCTTTTTCTTTTTTCCTTCTTAGTTCCCTATTGTCCTCCAAGTCCTTTTCGTAGGTTCACGTCGGTTCCCTGCTCTCTCTTGTCAAAAACCGAGGGTCCCCCTCCCAGCTCCTCGGAGACCCTTTTTTTCCCATGGATCATCTGCGTTCTCTCCCCTCCCCTGGCTGTTCCGAAAGACCCCAATCCCATTAGATGGTTTCTGCCTCTGACGCCGAGTAGGCGGTTGTTTTTTCTTTTTTTTTATTACATCTGTCATCGTCTAGAAGACATCTCCCCTTTTTCAGTTCCTTCGGCCTGTGGTTCGTTTCCCTTCGGTCTTTTTGATCTGTCATCTGGCCGACCAGGTTTCCAACCTCCCGCTCCCTCCACCCCAAAATAGTTAAAGTTGTATTGGATTTAGTATTAATGCCAGGTCCTTGTAAACAGTTTTTTTTTCCCTGTCCCCCGTATGCTCTAGTTCATGCCCTGGTACCATGGGCTTTTCCCATCCCCTTCTTGCGTTCTGTGAAGGTCTCCCTCAGCGTTTTGATCCAGTCCCCCAACTGACCGGTGGTCCTCCTGGTGGGTGTTATTAAAACTCTGTCTTCTTTGGTTTGGTGATCCACTTTTCCTATTACGTTAGACCACCCTTGATGAGACGCATCTTCCCCTGTTACGTGAGTCGTTCCAGGTCGTTCCCACCCCCCGTTCCATAACCGTTGTTGAGGATTCATCTCGAGGATTTTGTTTGTCCTCTTTTCCCCCTTTCTAACTTTTGTGTACCTCTGTCTCTCGAGCAACCGCCCGCTTTTGGGCTTCCGACAACCCGCCGATGTATAGTGTGCACTGTCCCTGTCCTTGGATAGATTTTTTGCGGGCGATCCGTTTTTTTACGAGAAGCTTGGCCCATTTGACCTCCCCCCCCCATCATTGAGCTTCCCCTGAATCTGCGAGACGGTTCGTGCCCCGTTATGTCTTGTTGGCGTTTCCCCCTTACGTGTCGCCTAGTTTGTGTTCAAGTCCCCTTCGCTCTTCTTCGGGGAGATTTTATTCTCGTCGATGTTTGTTTTGGTAAAAAAGTGTACAAGTCCCCTCCTCCGCCGTTGTGTTGCCAATTCATTTCACGGTTTATTTTTGCCTCCAACAGTCTTGGAAATGATTTTGTTGCTAGCGGGACCCTTTCCTGACCCCTCTGGCTCCGACCGCCAGTATCGAGTGGGGCCATTTCGCCGATCTGGCCAGCGAGTAAGATGCTTCTTCAGTTCTGTTATCCCGAATGTATCTGTCCCCTTTTTGAGCTGGATCTGCTGAGGCTTTACCTATACTTTCGATTGGTACTGGTTAAGGATACATTTGCCCCGTGTTCGTCATCTATTGATTGCAGTGGGGAATGCCATTCGATCTGTTCTCTTTAAGAGTCTCCCAAGTCAGTGATCTCCTCTCTCCCCCCTACTTATATTCCGCAGAAATCCCCCCTTCCAGATTTTCCTTGATATGTTGCATCATGTTTTTAAGATGAATCGAATTTGAAGTGAATGTTGGGTACTCCTGACTCTTTGCTTCCGGTTTTCTTTCCCCCAGATGATTAGCGCCTCAGCATCCCCTTTTTCCTTCCCCCCCTCTTTTTTAAAAGTTACGATCCTTGCCCTCGCGAAGTCGTTTCCTCATCTGAGAGCCCGTCTCTCACGTTCGAGCAGGCAGGAGGTCTCCGATTTTTCTGTTTTTAGATTCTTCTTCTTTAGTCCTCTCCTACTTAGTGCGTCGGCTTGGGCGAGCGTGGCTTTTCTGCCCTCAGAGTAGATGTTTTTTTATTGCGTGTCTATTTCAAGTCCCTCCTCGATCAAGTTTTTATTTGTCCTTCCTCCTCCTCCCATTTGGCTTCTTTGGTGTATCCCCCGATTTCTTAGCCCTCGTGTGGTGGGAGTTTATTCCCCTTTCTTCTCGTTCCTGAAGATTGTTTTCTTACTGCGTTGAGCTGACATATGATAGTCTTTCCCGTGCCAAAAATGAGTCCCCCGATCTGCTCCTTACTACCTCTTCCTGCCTGGCTGAGCTAAGATAAGCGCGTCGTCCCTGGACGCAGCATTAGATGTGGCGAAGGTATGTTCACCCAGTTATCGCGTTTTCCTTCGGCAGCGTGTGTGGTTAACCCATTGAGCCCTCATTTTACTTCCTGCAAAGCTGTTTGGGTCTTCGGGATTTGGAAGGGCGTGTCCTCCCAGGCTTTTCTGTGTATTCGTGAAAGGCCAGGCTGCAGTCCGGTGTTCCCAAAGCTTTTTCGGATCCGGTACTATTTTTACTTCGCAGTCACGTTTTGTCTTGCCATCAAGACTCCGGAGGTCTTTTCTCTCGAAGATTTCTAGAAATTAGATGTCCCCCTTCCCCATAAGTGGTTTTTGGCTCGAGTTCCTTTCCGGATCGTTTGACCCCCTTGAACCTCCTCAGTCCCATGTTCTTGATTGGAATCCACTGAATAATTTAGTTCCCCGATCCTTTTACCCCCTTGGTGCGTTGCCTCCTCTGCCCCACTCCTCTTCCGTCTTTCAGTCCTTTCAAAGCACAATCACCCCTCCCCCGCTTTTCCTTTTCTTGTGATCATGTGAAGACAAGTAAAGACATCTGGCCGCCTTTCCCTTAGCCTTTTTTTTCTATTTTCCACCCCTCAACTTCTCTTCCATTTTTCCCTCTTCCTATCTTCATGAGTGCTTTCAGTGACAGCAGCTGGGCTATTAAGTCGATGGGTGTTTACTCATTTTAGGTCACTTACGTTTCTCTATCCCTTTCCAGAACGCTGTCAATTCCCCCTTTTGGCTAGAGAGACTTCCCGTCTTCTGGCCTTGCCCCCCATCCCTGCGTGCGGATCCCTTCTTCCCCCATCCCTTGTCTTTCCTATTAGGTCGTGACTGACGTTTTTTTTTTCACCCAACTAGAGAAAAGGCGTCCATTCTCCAATACACCTTCAACGCCCCTCCCTTGGCCCTCAGAGCCCCAACGGCATTCTACTTTTTGGTTCTAGCCGTCTCATTTCACGTCCCCCCCGCCTTCCGCTCCGCTTGCAGTCATTCGATAGATTGATGATCTTACTCCTCGCTTCCATTTAGGTGGATTAACTTTGACCTGGCTTAAAATAGGAGAATGTAATTTTGATGTACCCGAAGCCTCTTTCCTTTCCACGTCTTGACTTGAAACTGCTTCGGCTCATTCGCACTACGGTGTCCTTCGTTACAGCCTCCTTCATCCATTTCTGCACATGCGCTCCAACCCCTTGAGGTTCCCTTCTAATCAAACGTTTTCGCAGTCGGATCCCCTGCGTCCGTTTTTGAGACCGGGTCTTCCTTATCGAGCCTACGATCTCGTCCTTCCTTGTCATCAACAAAAGCGCCAATCCCTCTAGGTTCTCAGGAAGTCTACCCCCGTCTCACCAACTCGTCCATTTGAGTCCTTGGATGATATCACCTCTTCCATATCCCCACTCGTCAGACCCACTCTCGCCTCCATGTCCTTGCTAGTGTCCTGACTCCTCTTTAGGCGCCCTCCTCTTGTTCCCACCCCTCCTGCATTGGAAGGGGCGGCCCCCCATCTTCTGTTTTAGAAAAATTTTCTATTCCTTGGGTCCCAACGTTTCGTCTTGTCTACATTTTTTTCCATCCAAGCCGAGCGCACCCTTTCCCGCACCTCCGATAGTCTTTGTTATTTCTGTTTCCTGCCCCCCCCACGGCAAAACCCCCTCTTTCATGAGATACCTTCGGGAAACGGGCCGGGCCTTTGCGAGTTGCTTTCCCATGCATGTTCCTCCCACCCTCAGCCGAAGCTGATTCAATGCTCCCCTCCCTCCTTACGGCTTGTAAATATGTCCGTTTTCTGTGCGATATCGTTAAACACGCCGCGCCTCTCCTCTCGACTTGTCCCAGTAAGAGTGAAGTCTTTTGCTATCAAGTTGTAGGTCTTGAATCCCCCATCTTTTTCTTCTTACGTTGACCCCTGCTGCCTCCTTCGACACTCACCTGCCATGGCGGCGAAACCCCCCTCCTCTGCACCCGGGAGGGTTGCTCTTTCCTTGGTGGAACCGACCATTCTCCTAGCCTCCCTGCTCGGCATACCCTGCTGGCGTCTCAAATGCCTCCCGCCGGGAAATGATTGAAGATCACTTTTCAGCCCTAGTTTATCCCTTTCGCCCCAACGTGAGGATTTTTCCCTCCCCTCTTTTTCCCCACGTCCGAGGGGTTTTTCTGACGTCAAGATCAACCCTCGGCCCCTCCTTGTACGTGAGTGGTCAATTCAGGTGATCGGCGAAAACCTGGGGTGCCCGACGTTCCCCCCTATATTTGCATTTTTGAAGTTCTCCCCTTCACTATTTTTTACCTTTTCCCCCCTTTTCCTGAGCATCCAGGGCCCTTCTTTTTTTGATCCCCCCTCTCGGACGCCCCTAGAAGGTTAAGCTTTCTCCGACTGAATTTTCATAACGTCTCACCCCCCTCTTAAGACGGGGTGTATGGTCGAGCTTCGCCACAATCCGGTTTGTTTGTCTTTTTATTTCTTCCCCCCCCGCGTCTGCTCGAGATCAGCAGTCCGTCCCGAAGCATCGTGTTTTTTTCATGATCGGGGCTCCCTTTTCTTTAGGCAGATTTGAGCTCTTGTCCTCCCAGCCCTCGGACGATGTCCCTTCTCCGAAAATTTTTTTAAAGATCTTCCTGCCCTCCGTTCCTGGACAATGCTTTTTCGCGGGCAGGGTTAATAGAACCAACCGTTGATTCCTCATGCTTCGTGCTTTTCCGCGCCGTGGTAAGGATATTTGTCGAGCAAGAGCAGTCAGGTTTGCAGAAACTTTTTTTTTTTTTAACCCCCCCACTTCAATGACGCCCCTGCTAGAATTTCCCTCCCCGGCCTCACAGCGTCCCCCACGTTCCAGCACCTAGCCCCATCATTGTCGAATGTCCCTGAGCTTTTTCATTTTTAACCCAATATTTATGGCTTTCGATGTATTTCCCGACCTTAATCGTGGTTTGCCATTCCCTGCCCAGAAGGCATCCCCAAATGAGCCCCCTCGCCCGTACATTGCGGTTATTCATTTGCAAGCGGCGGTTAATTAATTAGGGGGCCGGAGACCGTT
>Ga0179591_1212206_pt1 | contig 11067 bp, 12 predicted proteins | sample CZOMad2_1_08_16f_FD_182891 | JGI IMG/M metagenome (GOLD analysis project Ga0179591, IMG submission 182891) | Vadose zone soil fungal communities from Angelo Coast Range Reserve, California, USA - CZOMad2_1_08_16fungal (PacBio error correction) | ecosystem: Environmental > Terrestrial > Soil >... | reverse complement strand
GTCCCTTGTCTTCCCTCTCGTCCCCCAGAACACTGTCCGAGGGATCTTTTCTCCTATCGTTGTCAGTACCCTTCCCCATCGTTCCTTTTTTCCTTTGTATTAAGATCCTTGCCGATGTTCCACCTTCTCCCACGAGAACCTTACGCGTCTGGCGTTTTGCGAGACGCATTTGCGGGAACTTATATTCTGTTCAATCCGAGTTTCAATTATTCTCTTTCGTGTCGCGCGACATCGTAGTGTGCTTCTCCTGCCTTTCTCTGGTCGTAGCGTTTCCTTTTGCCTCTAGCTTTACCAGGCGTCTCCTCTTGTTTTCTTTTTGCGGCCGCTTATGTTCTCTTTATGCTGCTTTTCTCGGAGGCATCTCTCTCCGTTTGTTCCAAAGGAGATCTGCCCCGGTCCTTTTTCCGCCACAACGTCGTTTTGTTTGACAAGTTTTCCGTTTTTGTTTTTTTTTACTTTCAACTATGTCCTCCCCGTCCAACCTACGAATCAATCCCCGACTTGAGTCTCTTCTCACTTTTTTTTTAAGTCATAGTGGGGACCCTCATATTTCTTATCTCTCATGTGCACAGTTCTTTCGCGTTAATGGTTACACATGCCACCTTCAGCTTTTTAGGGGGTGCTGCTGGGGTTTCCCTTCTTTTTTTTCTGCCACGGGTTTTGTTTTCTTGGCGATTTTCGCGCTTACTGTCCCTTTGAATCCTGAATCCTCTTCTGTTTGTCATTATTGTTCCTGCGAACTCTGGCCGTTGCAAAGTTCCCCAGATCCTCTTCTTGTTCTTCAAATCTTCCTTCGCGTCGCCAGTTCGAAGGTCTTCTTGCTGGCTACAGTTCCCTACCTCTTTCTTTGGTTGAAACGGGTCTTGGTCCTTCCTTTCTCTCAGGTTCGCGCCGTTCCCCCCCCTTCCAGGCATCTCCTTTCCATGGTCTTGGATTGCTCACCCGTCTCCTAGACCCCTCCAACTCAAGTGTTGTTGGACTTTACCGATTCTTTTTTCTTACATTTTGAGCCCCCTTTTTGAAAGACCCGTTTTTTCCGCCCCGACTACCCCCCCCCCCATTCGCGTTTTGACCATTGGAGTACTCTCCCTCTCCCTTTTGACAACCTTCAAAACTGGTCCCCCTTCCTTACCCCCCTTCCATTGATTGGAATCCTTTAGGCCCGCAAATTTGGAGGTCTCTCTGATTTTCGCGCCATCCTTTATCCGGAGACGCGTCATATTCCAGTCACCTTCCCTTAGCCTTTAAAATCATACAGTAGACTGCTTTCTGCTTTCCCTTTTCAGTGAAGACATCCCATGCCCCAGTTTTTTTCCCCGCCGTTTTTTACCAAGATGCGCGGATCATTCTTTATCCTCGTCTTTCTCGTTTTTTTCTTCTGATCGCAACTTGCGGTCGCGATTCTCCTTCTAGGCGCGCGCGGAGGACCTTTTTCTCTCTCGTCCCTCTGAGACGATCGAGTTTCTGCTCGGGTGGCTTCCGTCCCCCTTTACTCCCCTCTCCCCTCAGTGGCGTTTTCGTGTCCTTTTCCTTCTCCGCGCACACGCGGAAGACTCGCCGAGCCTCCTCTTATCGAAACAGAAATGAATGTTTATTTCCAGTCTTTGTGATGCCTTGGCTGTTTGGAGACGGATTGCCCCTTTTCCTGGCAATTTTTGCTCCTTTGCTTTTTCCTTTTCTATTTGGATCGCGGACATTTTCGCGCCATTCAAGATCAAGCCAATTACTTTCCTCATTTGTTTTGCCTTGCGGTTGCTTGATCTCCCTTTTTTGGCTTGGTCAGTTTGTTCCCATTCCCCCTTCATTTGTTCTAAGCAGGTCCTCGGGACCTCCCCGACAAAGCCTTTTGTTCCTGTCGGATTCCCCGCGGTTCCTCCCCCTCTTTCTCCCGACATCCAAGCGCACTATTGCCGTCACCCTCCCCCCACGACTTCTCGGTGCATACCCTACGGTTCGTGTCAATTTCTTGTGGTTTTTTTTTTCTAACAGTTGCTCAAAGGTTTTCTGCGAATTTTTTTTTTTTTTTCATCTGTTATCCATGTTCCGTTCTAGATGTTTCTGCCGGAAGTTTCTGTTCCGCTTTTCTTTTTAGCTTGCACTTTAGATTTCAACGAAGCCGTTGGTAAGGAGGAGAGACGTGTTGTTTTCCCCTCATGGAGCGACCTTTTTCTAGCCGAATTTACCTTCCTTCCATTTTCGCCCCGGATACTCTACTTTCACCTTTATTTGTATCATTTCCACTTCCTCTTCGTGGCTTTCTTCCTTGCAGCCTCCCCATCCCATTTTTCCCTCGGCGATCCGCGTTTAGGAATCTTTTGCCTTATCTGCATACCTGTCTGCTTTTGTTCTGCTGCTCCGCCAACTTAATACTCCTCTTTTTTTCCTGTTGTTGTGTGAGATTTTTTTTCTCCATCGAAATAGGGGATGTTATATTTCTTTTCTTCTGATTTTCTTTCGGTCATCCTTCACGCGGATCGGGCGGAACCAGGTTTCTTTTTACCTTTCTTCTGAATTCATGACTTTTTCTTTTTTCCCCCTTGGCAGATGTTTCTGAGGAGAGCTTTTCTCTCCCGTCCGTTTCCGATTGGGCAATTACCTGCTTCTCCTTTTCGCTATGGTGATTTTTCTTTTTCTCCAACGACGGTCTTTTATCTCCTCCCCCTGCGCACGGCTTCGTTGCTCTTCTTTGGGCCATCTACTATCTACGCTTCCAGTCTTTGCAAGCGGTTCGTTTTTGATATTTCATCTGACATGGATCATTTTCCAAATGCCAGCTAGACCCCTCCATTTTGCCAGCAGCTCCCCCTTTTTATTTTTTCCCATGTCAGAACTTCTCCCTCCTCCGCGGATAGGATCATTCAACCCCTTTTTCCTCCCCCGGGGCTTCTTTATTTTGGGATACATCGGCATTCTAGGTCATCCGACCGGGAAGCCGCCGGAAAGGCTTTTGTCGTTTCCACCTGCCGAACCTTCTTTTTTTATGGGTCAAACTGAACCATCTTGCCATTTTTCTCTGATTTGCGGCCGAGTCACACCGCCAATTGCCCCCACCGTATCTTGCAATTACTTCACTTCTGATTTTGATTTTCTGCAGGTTTTCTCCTCTTCGTGATCCAGTCCCCTTCCGCTGGAAACGCCCTTTCTTTTAATCTGTGCCGTCGTTAACAAGACTCATTCATCAAGATCGTTCCTTCTGTTTATCGTTCTGTTTTGCCGTCACCCTTCGTTCGCGTCATCTTCCGCTTTTTTTCTGTTTGTTTTACCTTACAAACAAAATCCGCAAAGTTCTTTCTTGCTCGCTTCAGGGGACGGGAACACCTGAGTGCCCACCTCTCTCAGTTCGCGGGGCCTTTTATTCTCAAATGCCTTTTCACCGGCCGACGCTGCCATTCGTCACTGCTTCGGCGAGACCTGTTCCGCGCAAGTTCTCAGCAGTCCCCCTTTTTTCATAGTTCATTGACTTTTTCCGCCCTCATCTTCCCACTCATTTTCTCCCACCCTGCAATTGCTTAATTAATGGGCTGGCCTTTGAATCGACCTCCCTTTTCTTTTTACATTGATTTACATGTTTGGCAGGTTTCCTAATTGCCGCCGTTCGTTGGTCAAGTCCGTTTTTGCTTTTTTGATCACCTTCGCTGGCTTGCCTTTGCCCCTTTTCCCCCCGATTTTTCTAAATTTTTGATTCCCTTTTCTTTTTTTTGCAGTGGAGAGATCCGTGTTTGACCTTTTTTCCAACTGCGGCGTCGTAATTTCCTTGACGACGGGGGTAAGGGTGAGCCTTGTTTTTTTCCTTTGAATTGATCTTCTAGCGGGGGCTTTGGTTCAAAACATTGGAAAGCTTAAGGCTAAACGCCTTTTGTCCCGGCAAATTTATTGTCTTTCGAGGGATTGTTTTCTTTAAGACCTTCTCCGTTCCCGTCCGTTTGACTTGATCTTTCGATCTTGCATACCAGTTTCCAACGCCGCGTTCCTGTCTTCGACGTTTACGTCCGGCTTCCCCTTATTTTGCTATTGCTGCTTTTGCGTTAATAAGTCCTCTGCCTTTTTTTTCCTTTACAAGGCCCTATTCCTCTTTCATACTCCCAAGTTCCAGGTTTAAATAGTCTCTATCGGCTTCCCTTCTCGCCAACCCATTGTTTGAGCAATTTTAAGCTCCTTCATCCTCACCTGCGCTCATATGTCGAACCCTTCAGCGCTCCAATCTTTCCCCTCTTGACTTCTCATATCGTTAGGGTCCCCCTCCCCTTTTTGCTACTCATTGGAGTTGCTAATTCCGTCTTTTGATCCCTTCAAGGTTGTTAGACTTTTTGTCATATGGATTTGCCGTTATCTCCTTCACCACTCTGTCAAAGACCCATAACGCCTGCTTTTGGTGCATTTGCCAACATCGTTTTCCCTTCTGCTCTCTCCATCTTGACTTCCCCCTTTCTCCCGACCGCCATAGTCTTCTCAGGTAATTGTTAGACAACCCCGACCTGGGCGCAAAACCAATGTCCCAGAACGGATTCCGAGCCGGTTATTTCCTCCTCTTTTCGGTCTTTTCGCTCCCTTTCCTGATTGTCCCAGGGACGGTCTTGCGTTCATACGATACTTTGCCCTGTTGATGACCTCTCTGCGCTTTTTCCCCCGCAGCATACCTATCAGTCGCAAACTCCACCGAGATTTAACGCTCTGTTGTTTCTAAGTTGGGAATCTAATCAAATTTCAGCCCTGTCTTTTTTCCCTTTGTTTCACTTTCCCCCCAAATGGCGTCCCCGTTTTCCTCGGACGTGGCTGTGGTACGCTTTTTTTTACATCTTCTCTTGCCCTCCCGTTTGGTTGTTTAGAATGCCCCTCTGAGGGAGCCGGTGCACCCCTTCCCTTTCAGCTGCAAGCTGTTGTATCTCAATTGTTTTTTTTCCCGTCTCTTTCCAATCAGTGCTTAATTTGTTCCCCTTCTAGACGAGTAACTTGAACCGTTCTACTTTACATTGTCTGGAGGTGCAGGTGGTTTTTTTGTTTTTTTTGGGGAGTGATTCTTTGTTTGATAATAGAGAAGCCCCTTTTTCATTGTCTGTTCGTCTGATTTTTTCACCCCTCTTGTTGCATTAATCGAAGGCTCTGGCGATTGGCCTTGCTGTCTTTCACGCAGTCTGATAGGGCTCCTTTCGTGTTTCGAATTTGTTTTCCTTATTTTTCATCTTCTGCCGGGTAGGTGCGGGTCGTTGTTATTCTGAGATCTTTTCAGTCACTTGCCTGTTGGACAAATCTTCTTCGTGCTGGGTAGTCGTCGCGGTGCCTCCTATCTCCAACCCGTGACCTCCATTTAACGACAATGAATGAATCAAGGGATTCAATTCATCCTCGCCAATTTGAAGACCCTCTCTTTCTTAATTTTTTCCTAGCTGTTTTTTCCTTTTTTTTTGTTTTGCAGAGATGGACAGTTCCTTTTTCCGGTCATGTTCCTGAAACTGTCAGCTCTTTTTCCGGTGGGTTGCGAGGATGCTTCCCGCCTCGTTGTAGAGCCGTCATTTTGCCTTTGCTGTCGTTTAGTTGTTTCGCGTATTTGTCCCTATTTGCAAGCCCTTTGAATACTCTGTGGGGTTCTTGCTATGACCTTTCTATGGCGTTGACCATCAGATTCTTTTTAACCTCCCTTCCTTTTTTAGTTCCGGACAGTTACGAAGTTGAAGTCGTCCGGCTGGCGTCTTTTTTAACAGTTTGATGTAAGGTCGCTTTCCGCTTTTCCCCTTTCTCCAGTTTACTCAAGGGTCGAATATGGCCTCCCCCTAATTTCGACCGAGAAAATCACCAGGCTTGTCTCCTTACTTCTCGTTTATCGACCTTTTTGAAACCCTTTTTTTTTATTTCCATCCCGTTCGACCTCCCCCACCTTCTCTTCTCCGCACTCAAGGGTCAATTAACCCCCCGTCCGCGAAGTGATTAAGCGCTATTTGGCCCTTTAACACCTTTTTGATCCCTCTCACTGGCAGTCCCCATCCCATAATTGACCCCCTATTTTTCTTCTGAGGTTTTGCCAATCCATCCACCTCTTTATAGTTTTTTCACCCCTTCCTTGTCTCCGTCTACTACGGCATTTCACAAGCCCTTTCCCATGTGTATATGTACTCAGTCGAACCCCATCCTCTTAGGCCTTTTCACCTGTCAAATGGGTGGGTTTGTTGTTTTTTCACCCCATCCAATACGTTCGCAGGGTGGTGGCCCCCCTCATTGGTCATATGCCTTTAGACATTTCTTTTCTTTTATTCTCTCCGCGAGTTGTCGGTGAGGCAACTTGAGCGGGGATCGAATTCTATTTTTCCTCCTTGGACGACGGGTTATCACTTTGGGCTGCAATTTCCTCCCGATCGGTCACTCTAATCATGTTAGTTTAATCTTTTTTTCTTGCCCCGTGACTTCTCTTTTTCCTCTGTGTGGGTTTTCTTCTCCCCCCGTTTCACCGCTGTACTCCTCTCTCCTCCTTTAATAGAACAGTACCTATGAACGTATTACCGCCAAATTTCTTTCTGCCTTTTTTGACCCTGTCATCACACCCGTTTTTTCTTGGTTCTGCCTTGGATGATGTTCGTAGCCTAGCTTTTTTTTCGCACCTCGATGTTCTCCCGTCAAGACAAGTCTATGTTAATACTTTTTTGCCTTTTTTTTTGATCTATGCCTTTCATACCTGGGCTGTTTTTGCCATAACCCCGTCCACGGTTTTTCCTCCCTGTCCTTTGACGTCCCCGCACGTCAAACGCTCCTTTTTGGCTTCAGCGGAGGTGATCTTCATTAAGAAATCCTGGTCCTGCCATTTTTCTCGCTACCACATTCGCGGAGTGGAACTTCTTGTGTCTCTCCTGCCAATTTTTTTTCGCAGCTGGGCTTCCCCCTTTTCCTTTTTCTTCGGCGGGAGGGTACATACTCTCTGGAGCTCGTTCCTCTGCATGGGCCTCTTGCAACGACGGTTTTTTTGATTTTTTTATAGCCGGTCGTGGTACACCATTAAAATACTGCTTTGCGAATCATTAGATCGCCATTTTATGACACTCTTTTAACACCTTACTTCTCCCATGGCACACCCTTTCCTTCTTCTTTCGAAGTCGGAGGCTTCATTCCCGTCAGCTGATACCAGCCCCCATTTGGTGGGGGTTGTGGGTTGGGGGGTGGACCCGGGTGGGGTGGTGACCTTTCTCTTTGAAGTTTCCCCCTCTCTCCCCTTCATGGCTCTGGGACCGACACATCCCGATTTACGTTTTCGCTTGATTCCAGTATCTTATCTTTTCCCTGGGCTTTTTTGAGATCTTCTCTGCTTCTATCGGGGTTTGTGGGGTGCTGCCGTGCTTTGCCAGGCCGGTCTTTCTATTCTTTCGTCCTCTTGAACCAATGTGTTTTATCGCTCTTCCTGCTCCCCCCCCATCCTTACTCGGCCTTCACCGGTTGCCTCTTTTTTTCTCCTGAGGCGAGCTCTATTCGTCCTTTCATCTCCTTTCCCCTTTTCTCCCTATCTTTCGCTCCCCCCCTTATTTTTGATGTTTTTTTTTCCGAGGTCCCTCCTCCTTGACAGGCTCGTGACATTCTCTCGTTTCCCAGAATCCTTAACCTCTATTTCCCCAAGATTTTTCTCTTTCCCCGGCTTTCTTCTTCTATTCACGTTTTACGGATCAGACCTCCTCTCAAAAATTTAGTAAACTGTTAGGCACCCGCATTTTCCACCAATACTCGTAATACCGATTCAATTTATTCGGATTTGGATTCTTTCCCTTACTTTTTCCGACTTTCTGTCAGCATTCCTTCGTTTGGGTTTTCTCTTCATTGTTTTCCCCATTTGGCTGGTTGTCTGGTGTCCACCATGTGTTAAGTCCTTCTCTCATAGCTTTCGTACCACCCGAAGCCCTACCCACCTTTTGTACCCCGTAATCGTTGATTCTTTTTAGTTAGTCTGGGCTTCGCTCATAATCGATGCGGCTTGACTACGCCCCCTCCAGACATGATTTTGTTCACTCTTTGTTCTCCTTCTCACACCCGAAGCACCTTCTCCTCCACTTGAGGGAATCTCCGTTTAGTTTTCCCCTTTCTCTCCGGATTCTCTTTTCGTTGTTCCTTTTTTTCCTTTTCCGCCCCAATCTCCTTTTTCTTGATCTTGAGGGATCACCCTTCTTTCAACCGATTTTTCGTGACTTTTTTGAGGAAGTGCTGGTGCGCTTGTACCTTTCTCGGAGCGCTTCCCTTTATTCCCTTTCAAACTCTCCTTCTCCTTGACTAAAGCAAACTCTTCCCCTTTCTCACTCTTGGGTCCTCCACCTTGTTTATCCCCCACCTGCAATGGTTCGGATGGTTCGTTTATTAGTTCCAATACTAACTCTCTGCTTCTCTTGTCCTATGACTTTAACCATTTGCATGGTGACTCTCCTCCTCTACTCGGATAGTATTTACGATACCGATAACCTCCTTTTTTCTTTTCCTGGTGCCCCCCCCCTTCCCCGCCTTTTTTCATTAATTGGCTTCCCTTTTGCAGGTTGGATGATTTTCGCTTCCACCCTTTTTTTTCGTTTCCCTTTTTTCGTTCCCTTTTTTATTTCTTTTTTTTCCCTTGGGTTCAGGTCCGTTGGTTTGCTTTATTTGATACTTTCCCTAAAGAGGGAGGCTTTGTCAACAATTTAGTTCCGGTTCCCCTTCCCCTTTAGTTTCCAAGTTTTTTTTTTTTTTCTTCTGTGACGTTATCTCGACTCCTCCCTTTGGCGTCCTTTAGCGGAGCTCCCCTTCTCTATCCCTCCCCTCCAGCCAGCTCTCTCAGCCCCAGCTCAGTCCTTAATTTTTTTCCCTTTTTTTGCGTGTTGGTAATAAGACTGAATCTGCTTTTCCGCCAATTCCTGTCCTTTCCCCCCCCCCAACAGTCTGTCCCCTTTTTTTTTCCCCCCCAATAGGATTTCGCTCTGCCATTTCCGTTCATAAGGAACCCACCCCGTTCCCTGCCACTTCTTCGCTGTTTTTCGCCCCCCCCCATGCTGACCCTTTTTGCTTCTCCCATCCCCCTCGCCCTCCCACCAGTTTGATTTTTCCGCTCTTTTTTCAGGCGCTCCTTGTTGGTCTTCCCGCCTTTCTTCCCCCTTTGCCCCCGATGCTGTTCCATTGGTCCTTTTCGCCTCTTGCGGTATGTTTCTTGCCGTGATTATTTATTTGTACTACCCGAAGTCTTTTTTTTCCCTACACCCAACTCCCCTGTGGCCCCTGCTGTTTTTTCCATTTCAAATGAAAAACTTATTTGACTTCTTCCGCCCCCCTCTTTTTGCTTGCCCCCTTCCCCTCTTTTGGTCATCTTTGCAATTGGTTTCAAATAGAACTTACGTTTCGCCCTGGGTTTTTCCCTAAATTTTCTTGGGTGTTCCGCCCGTCTCCTCGACTTTATCTTTCACCCTCTTGTGATATTTTTTGCCCTCGGGATTGAACTTATCGGGGTCTGCAGCACTCCCTTCTGTTCTTCATCCCCTCCACCTTCTTGTAACGTTTCTCTTTTTTCGTTTTAGATTTTTTTTTTTACTCCCCGTCTAATTTTAAAGTATGTCCTTTGCCCCCGAATTCTACACACCCAACCCTTTTATTCGCTACAGTTAGTTCTGATCGGCTCCAGTCCCACATCTTCCCCCCTCAGTTTTTTAGTTTTTCCCTCTGGCGCTTGTCTTCACCGCCTGTCGCTTTTTCAAGTGTTGCTGTCCTCAATCTGGTTGCCATGTTACACCTGACGCAACCTTCTCCGTTCCAAGTCGATTCCCTGGTTGTTCCTTTGTCCACCCTGAGTCTGTTCCGGTGTATTTTCGAAGAACTTAGTGCTGCGGTCCCCTTGAATTTTTCAATCCTCTCTTATCTTTGTTTTTCTCTCGCGGCTGACCTGGTGGGCGTATAGTCGCCTCTCAGTTGCCTGAGGACACCTGTCATCCTTATTTCCCTTTCGGTCTTTTCCCTCTTTTCCCTTTCGATTAAATGGTTCCCCATTTGATGGGGTTTGTGAGGCCCTCTTATTACGTTGTTAATCTTCCCATGTTCTATCTGCACAACTGCCTTCCACCCAGTCGTTTCTCTTACAACTTTTTTCCTTCGCTAAAGGCAGATCCAAGTCTCACAATCCCGTATAGACCCCGGCAGCTCCATTTTTTCTTAGATCTCCTTTTTACCCTCCCCTTAAAGCTCGAAGATCTGGCCACGTCCTTTTTTTTTTTATGGTTCGACGCCACTGTCATCTTTTGTGGTTCTTTTCTGGGCCACCTGATTTCGCCTGCAGCAGACGACCCCCCGGTTGCCCTTTTGTGTCCTTCATGGCCCTGCTATTATATGTCATATTGAATTATCTTTTGGTTTTTTTCATTTAATTGTTTTCCGGTAGTATTCTTAACACTCCTCCCCCCTTGAAGTTCTCTTCCGTTACTGACTTTCAGGTCGTCTTTTCTACAGGCGCTCCCGCGGATTTCTTGAGATTTTCTTTCCCGTTCTCGTTTCGCTTACCCGTCCTAAGGCCACGTCCAACCTTTTTTATAGTGTACTACAAGGAACTTCGTAGCACACACCCCGCACACCCATCCCCCCCTTATTTTTGTGTTTCTGGTTTAGCCTTGGACTCTACTCTTTTTGTTTTTGCCACCCTACGTCTTTAGACCCAAAACCTTCCAGTCTCACGCCACTCCCAAGGGTCCCCCACTTACAGCTAACCCCTCCCCGACCCCAAAGGACGTATCGCTGCACCCCCTACAAGAACCATCACTGCCCCATCCCATCCGCCTCAAGATTCCCACACGATATAAAAAAGATGAAACCTACCTTTGATCTCTTGCAGTCCCCATGCCCTAATGGAATCATACTCTACGGTTCTGACTGGAAGTTTTCCCCCGATCTTCTCTTTGGGCGCAATCTATTTCCTCTCCCTTCCCTTCTTTTCCATCCCTGAATGGAGCATTGTTTCCCCCCTTAATATTTCTTTTTTTTTGGCTACAGAATGCTTAGGATTCAGTGTCCCTGACCAGACATCCCTAGTTCTGTTTGTTTGAAAACGCAGTTCTCCAGAGGCTTTCTTAATTCATTCTTTTTTCCCCTATCTCT
>Ga0179591_1144449_pt1 | contig 11067 bp, 6 predicted proteins | sample CZOMad2_1_08_16f_FD_182891 | JGI IMG/M metagenome (GOLD analysis project Ga0179591, IMG submission 182891) | Vadose zone soil fungal communities from Angelo Coast Range Reserve, California, USA - CZOMad2_1_08_16fungal (PacBio error correction) | ecosystem: Environmental > Terrestrial > Soil >... | reverse complement strand
CTGTGCTCGCGCCCCACTATGGTTTTTTTTAGGTATGAAGTGTACCTCTCGTGATTCTCCTTCTCATGCGGTACCCCCGTTCATCCTCGGTGATCGTTTTCAATGTCAAGTTTAGCCCGATTTCCCTCCTGCTTCTTTATGCTAGCGGGTACCGGTGTCCAGAGCAGAAACGCGGCCTTGTGAGGCCCTCTCCGTTGTGATTCCCCGGTTTCCTGATAGATTACGGCGACTTGCGACGGGGCAGCCGATTTTCCTTCCCGCTCACTCTAAATGATCGTGTGCTTCATAGGTTCTTCTGGTGCTAGATCCCTAAAGAACTTCCCTCGTTGACTCCATTCCGGATCTGGTGATCTTACTTCCGACCTGAAAAGACTTTTCTATTATGAAAACGTCCTCTACCCCCCGCGGATTCACACCTACTTTCCCAGCACACAATGATTTTCCCCTTCCCATCCGGCTACTTTCTTTCACTTATGCTCGTTTCCCCAGGACGTGCGGAAACTCTCCTCGAGCCTTAGCATGAAGTCCTTTACTTTTCTTTTTTTTAGATTCGTGCTTCTCCTAGACCTGGATGCCCCCAGCCCCCAATTGCTTTTTCGAGCGTCTACCTCTTGCCCCTGCTTTGCCGGTCCGCTAGTTTATACGGCTTCCTCACCTTCATTCCTCTTAGATTGAGGCTTTCCGATTTCTCTTTTCTCTTTTAAGTCTCATTTTGCGTGAAGGCCGCATGATATGCCCCATAGAAGCGGATTTATCCATCGAGTATGCATCCCGTCTTCCCTAAAGCGCATCGTCCCAAGAAGCTAATGAGCCTTTTAGGCGATCCCCCTTTTAAACTCGACTTCTTATTTCCCCGTCCTTTTTGGCAGAGTTCGTGGTCCCGTTTTCTTCCTTAGTTTACGCAAAGAACAAGTTTCTGCCTTCCCACGGACGTCTCCTTTTTTTTCCCCCCCACTGGCTTTAGAGGGCCATTTGACTTCTCTTGTCTTCACACCTCCCTTCCAGTTTCGGCGCCTTTCGAGATTGGCGCTCCTATATACATCACCTGCCGGCATCGCGGGTCGCGACCACTCCTGTGCAGCGTCTGAGATACCCCCTTTCCCCCTCCCTCACCGTCGTTGCTTCCCTTTCTCGGTTTTCTGGTCTGAAGATCCTCCGACGCGCACCTCTTTCCTCTCTGACCCTCTTTTCGGCATCTGGATGTCCCGTCAGAAGCGAGAGACCAATCCCTACCCGTCAAAGCTGCTCTCGGGTTTCCGGAGTCTTGGTGTGGCCATCCCCTAGTACTGTACGCAGGAGTCCGAGAAGCACCAGTGTTTTTTGTTCATTAGTCTTTGCTGCACTTCCACCCTCTTCTAGGGTGGCCGTATGACTCCCGCTCGGAGTCCGCTACCTAAATTAGCGTTATCTTGTCACATACGGGGCAGCTTTTTCGGTCCCGGTATAGCCTACATCTCTGGTTAACCTCTTTCTTTGGTGTCCTTTCTTGAGGGTTTTCTCCTTTTTATATTTTGCAGCTATTTTCCCCCATTTTTTTTTGTCCTTCTGATGGCATTTCCCCTCTTCCTTTGCCTCCCCCTTTGCCTGATGTTAACCGCTTTGGAAAAAGACATTCTCTCCTCACATCGGAGATATATCTCTTATTCTTTGACTAATCCCGACCTCCTTTTGATCTCAGTTTGTTCCTGTCCCTCAACCTCAGGTGATTTTCGCTTCTATACCCACTAATTGTTGGAGTTTGGGTTTGCCAGGGCCTTTTCCTGCAGGTTTTGACCTATCTCCACTCTCTAGTTCCATGCCCTGGAGGGGCGAAGTCCGTCGGTCGCTTTTCTACCCCGTTCGACTCAGCCCTTAGGGCACCCTACTAGTCGTCATCATGACCTGTCGGCCGCGTCCTGTTTTGTTTTTGGTAGTGGAATTTCATCCCGGCGCGGTCGAGCCGTTTATTCATAAGATACTCTGGTTCGCGGTATCACCAGATTCCCTTTCTCTTCTCGTTCGACTTTCCTGCCATAAGTTCTTTCTGATAGATGGATTTTCCTATCTCTTCAGACCACGTCCCATGACTTCGCACGCTGTTGGGGTCACGTCGGATTAGCGGTTTGGGACGTGGAAGTTAAGTAGTGTTCTTCTTCAAGGTTGACTTTCCTGGTTTGCCCCGGACGTTGACAGGTTTTGAAGTTCGCCCCATTTTCTGACTGAAATTCCTTTAACCTCTTCCAAAGACGCTTCCCCCTTATGAGCAATTGGGCTTGTATGAGAGAGGCCCCTTTTGTCTTTCGTATCCCTCATTATCAGAAGGCGGCATCGATTCAAGTCATTTCCCTCACAGAGCCACAGGACGTCTTTCCCTCCGAATCCTGCGTCCCAACGATTTCCGACGGCTTCGACTGACCTTCTGTGAGAGCGTCCGCTTTCTCCTGGTCGATGAGGAACCTGCAGTCGATGCGCTCCGACAGTTTCAGCTCCAGCCCCCCCACTAGGTTCCGGATTTTTACGACAAATATGGGATGATGAGGCACGCCTTCCGAGTCCGACTTCCCAGCGGTTTTTTTTGCTGAGACCTATTCCTTTCGCCATGAGAAGAGCTTTGAGCTTCCTTTCTTCCCCCCAGGAGGCGAGTTGTTTCGTTTTCAACCGGCTGGATGCCCCCTCTTATTTTCGATGGGGACACTCAACGACCTAGATCTCCTTAACCCGGTCTTTTAGCCAGCATCGCGTACCGCCGTTAGAAAGATAGGCAGCGACTCTGCTCCTTCTTTTTAGATGCCGACTTTTTCTCTTTTTTACCACATCATAAAGGAACGTCCTTTAATGGGTCCGCCCTTCTCCCTAGGTGGTAGGGGTATTGGAGTTGAAATTCTTTTCCTTTCGTGTTTTTTGTTTTCGATTTTATTTTTCTTTCCCTTCCCTAGACGACTTTGCGGACTTTTACGGTGACCGTGCGTTCTTTTTGGGTTACGATAGGAAGTCGGAAGTTCTTTTCACTCCGCGTTTTAGCATTTTCCTCTTTCTTTGTCGTGAGTTAGAGAATTTTAACGGTAGCGATCGTGTACTTTGTCCTGCCCCCCCCCGAGCTCCACTTCCTCCGTCCGGTTGTTGAAGTCACCTCCCTCCGCTTGTTCTTTCGTATCCATCTCGTCGTGAGCTGAGCCGTTTCGCTGGTCCGTCCGGTCTTGGTTATCGGTCTTGCGTTTTTGATCACCTGTTCCTGTTTAGTGTTCTGGATTCCACGGCTTTTTTTTTTTCATGTCCGTGTCCTTTGTCGCGTCTCAGCGCCTGCGCCTCTCTTCGAGAGCACATCTTGTCTTTTTTTCGGGACGTTGCATCGGGCTCCTTGATCTTCTTCCGTTTTATGAGTTTCTGCCTTGAAATGCCGTTCTGGCACTTCCTCTGCGATCTATGCCTCGCGGAATTCCCTTTCCCCTCCCCCCGTCGTCCCCTGTTCTCCTCTCCTCGCTGGTGCTTTTTGTGACCGAAGATGGATTTCCTCCGTTGGCGACGGCCAACGTTGTAGCGGAAGCAAAACAAATGTCACAGTCCCTCCGTACCGAACCCCTTATCGCCTGATCGTTGTCTTCAGGTTGCTCGATCCGAGCGTCGAAGTTCTTCTCTTGATAAAGCCGGATTTTTTTTCTTTTATCCTCTACTTTCCAGTCGGCGCTCTTTTTCTACACTCTCTTATGGACAGCGCAGGGGCTCCCCACTTCTTAACCCTTTCCCGGCCTATTCGACTTATCTGGACGACGATTCGTTGCTCGGCTCGCGAACGTCCTCTCTTCCCTCCTGAACGCTTCCTCCCCGCTGTTCCTTTTCTCGATTTTAGTTTGTTTCTTTCGTGGAGAACGACCCCTTTTCTTCCCCCGGCACAACAAGCTTTTCGACTGCCCCGTTGGAGTAGCCTCTTCCGCAATCTTCTTGCGGCGGCTACGGGCCTTTTCCCCCCCACCCGACTTGATCGCGCTTTGCGTCGGGGCGTATTTACCTGCGGTGATGACTTCGGCTTGTCCGTCCATCCCGTCTTGTAATTCTACGACCGCGTTGAACCTTTTCCGAGATGCTCTTTTCCTCAATCGGGACTGCCCAAAGAGCTCCTCGTCTCTTTTATTTCCCGGTGTTTGCCCCCCTCGTTTCTCTCCCTTCTTTTCGCGATGACACTTGTCCATTTTTTCCGGCCCTTTTTTAGTCGCATGAACCTTGTCAATCTTCTCCTCCCCACCCGGACCGTTCTTCCCCTCCACAACTGGTTTCCGATCTATTTCACGTACATTCGTTTATGGTCCCCCCCTTCAGCGCCGGCTGCTGTCCGAGCTTTTTCTCTCTGTCTTTCCGACGTTCAACGATTTTTCTGCTTTGCCGATTCATCCCCTTCTTTTCGGCTTCTCGGATCTCTATCTTTTCTTTGTTTTTTGTGGGTTGATCTAGATACTACTCTCCTTTGACACTTCTTCCCCCCCACTCATGCGGGTTTTGCTCGGTGATATTATCCATCTACATTTAGAGACCCTTTTCCCCTAGTTGCGCGGTGCATTGTTTTTGACCTTCCACTCTCTTTCCAGTTCCTGACCTGATACCCCGGTTTCTCCTTTAGGACAGGACTTCTTCTGTCTCCCGTGCATCTCTCTTTTTTCGGTCTTTGTTAGTCTTACGACGGGAACTTTACCAAATCCTTCGTTTCCTTTCTTCTTTAAACCCGTTTAAACACAAACACCCAAAAAACCCTACGAGGAGAGCTTTCCCTTCTCTGCGTGACCCCGACTTTTTTATTCTCTTCCCCGTCCGCGGAAGCTTTTTTTGACAGGTTTTTTCCGTTGTTGATTTTCGCAACTGAGTAGATCTGACTATCGTGACTACATTCTTTTTCTTCTTTAGCTTTTTTCTATGCTGTAATCTACGCTTTTTATTTTGTAATATGCTGACTTCATCCTGAACCAATGGTCCTCACGGCTCTTATATCTTCTTCTCGACTCTTTGGGATATTTTCTCCCATCAGTCCGCTGTGCTATTTGACGAAAACCCTGACTCGATCCCCTCCCCCCCCTCTCCTCCCTCATAAGGATTCTCTACTCGTCGTCCAACCCCTTCCCCGGTCGTTTTCTTTTACTGGTCTTTTTGTCTTCTCCCCAGAATCTCCGCAATGCTTAGCAGGACTGCTCCGGAGAATTTCTGCTTTCGGGCACTCCGATCTTTTCTTTCATTCGAAAGTCTTTTGACGAACGAAATCGTCGTCTTCTCTGACAGAGCCCTTGGTATTAGTCAATTTTTTTTGACTCTCCGCGTGTCTATGCGTTCGTCAAGCTTACTTATGTGTCTCTTCTTCTTGCCACACGATCAGTCTCTTTTTTGCGACTTGGAATCCGTGCACGATTCGGAATCGAGCCTCCGCCGTTTCCGAGGCAAGGTTTTCCCCCAGTACAGGTTTGTCTTCTGAATGATTAGTATGTTTGTTTAGTGAGGCCTCTAAAAGTCTTCTGCCGCAGCAATCGCTTGTGGTGTGTCTTTTTTAATAATTCGTTTCCCGCCCGGCATCCCCCTTTTTGATTTAGATGCGAACTTGTCTGGTTCTTAGCCGCCATTTCCTGTCTCTCGATAAGCCCTGGTTGTCTTACTGACATGAGGTTTGAATATTTCAAGTTCATTTACTCCCGGCAGATAACAAGTCACAATTTTTTACCCCTGTTGTCGTCTCCTTTTTAAAGGCCCCCCCCCCCGTCACTCTGACGCTTCTCTCTTAATCTCTGTTTTATCCTCGAAGGCACCCTGGGGTTAAGGCTTTCCCCTCCTGTGGACCAGCGTCCTATTATGCCGGAGCCACTCTTTTGTTTCTCGGAAGCTGACCACCCTCGTAGTCTGAGGCAATCCCTTTGCCCTTTGAGGAACAAGACCGTTCTCTTTTGGGATTAGCCCCTCTTCCCGTCCATCCTCACGCTTGGCGTTCTCCCTTTCGGAGGCTCGTTGACTTCACCCGATTTGCATTTCCGCGCTTCTCCTTCGGCTGATCAAGTCCATCGATTTTCTAGTGTTTTCCGCTCCCCCCATCTCTCACTCTACGAGCACTTTACTTTCCCTTCCCTCCTGCGGTCCCTTTTTTTTTCTCTCTGAGAAGTCCTTTTTTTCAACATTCCCCGTGCGGTCCGGTCCATTTTTTCCCGTCCAATTCGGACTCTTGGTGGGGTTATTTTTGTACTTTTCTATATTTCCCTAAGTTTTTTTTTTTTTTTTTTCTTTTTTTTTTGTTGCTGGGTTTGTGTGTAGATCACTTTCCTGTGTATGTACCTCGCTTTCCTCCCCCTTATTTTCAATTTCTTTTGGCTGATGTCTTTTCTCTTTTCGGTTCCGGCATCTACTCTACTGCTCCTCTTCTGGATGAAGATCTTTTCCTTATTTTGAGATTCTTGCTCCTTTTTTTCTCCCCCCCTGGCACTCTCAGCTCTTCGATTACGTTCAAGAGAGAGAGGTGAGTTTAACTTTAATCGAAGTATTTTTTTTTGGTATCTCCATTGCTTCGTGGTCTTTTTGGTTGACCTAGTTTATACTGCTTTGACGGCCTTGCTTCCTTTTACTTCCGTGTTCTCCAATTTCACTGCTTGGTGTTGGCCCTGATCACCTTTTCTTCTCGATGAAGGCATATGGTCGTTCTTTCCGCGTAATTTTTGCCCTCGCGCCGTCTCGAACTCACCATTGGTCGTTTGCGGAGCTGCCGGTCTTTCCTTTTTTTCTTTCTTACTCGGCGGCCCCTTTTCTGTTGGCTTTCCGTTCTGGTAAATGATTGTGTACTCTCTTTCTTCTGTGATCTTGAGCGCTGAATCTCCCCCCAGGTTTTGAACTGAGTTGTTGGTCTCGGTCATTAGTCAGTGCTGGGCCGGCCCTTTAAAGAGAGATTTACTCTCTGGTGCGAAGGCCCTTGTTCTCAAGCCTTGCTTTTAACCCGCACTTCCCCAGCCGACGTCGTTCAGCTTGACCGCCCCTTGTCTGCTTCGTATTCCCGCAATTTCCTCTTAGCGAACTCGTCTAGGCGATAAAGCCTTCTCTTTGTTAGTATAAGAGACCCTACGTTATGATAGTTCTCACTTGGCTTCGAGAAGGTTATTCCCCCTAATCAAGCACATTATTGATTTTAAAGATTCGTTCCCCCAGTCGCCTTTCTCTTTAGTCGGGCAGCGGCTGCGTCTTGCCGCGAAGAGGAATGGCTAGATAGATGGCCTTCTACGGAGTAAGTACTTTCACCTTTTGCTGGTTCGAGCTCAGTATTGTAAGGATCTTTATGCACCTCCGCTTAATCGTCTGTTGCCTACCTTCCTACCTCCCCTGAATGCCATTGAGCTCCCCAGGTTTCCACCCTATGCGTCTGTGAAGCAGCCAGGCAGTCTAAGGACGAACTAGATTCCTAGAAGCTCAACCAGGATGTCCAATCGAGTCTATACTTATACACAATCACCTCTTCCCGGTACCCTTCCCACCTATCTCCCGAGGACCTGGGCTGGCGATACGTCAGTTGTCGCTGTTACGATCACCCTCCCTTCTTTTCCGCCTCTTTTTTCTCCGCGTCTGGTCACTTGTCCTAGCTTCGTTTCTGACGGCCACGAAGATGGGCTCCCTCCCACCATTCCTCCCCTTAACACATGGTCTCCTGTGTCTCGCGGCAACTTCCTGCTGTTGATGGCACCCCCCTGCCCAGCGCTTCTTAGCTCTTGGCGTTCTGTTTGGCTACGAAGCCCCAGAGAATGTTTTTCCTAGCTATGAATTCCTGTGAGTCGGTAGAGGATCAGCTACTTTTCCTTAATCCTTGGTGTTTTGTGAAGACTCTCGTCGACATGCTCTTCTTCTTTCTCCGTAAACGCTTGTCGGACCGTCTCTTGTTTGAGAGGCGTAAGCTCTCTCACTCTAGAACTGTTTAGACGCATAGATGACGGATTGTGCGGCAAACTCTCCTCCATTTCTCCCTTTAGCTCGGACCAGGATGTGTTTTCATGGGTAAGATTCCTGGTTGGAGGGCCCTCTGCGTTTTTCGTCGTTCTCCGCTCTGGAGAAGGTGAACCCTCATCGTAGCCCCCCCCAGTCCTCTTTCTTTAACCCTATTTTGTGATTGGACGGCGGTTCACCGACTTCCTTTTCCCGGCGTCTTAGCACTTGGCACGTTCCAGGTGAGATTGAGTTTTTTTCCTCGAAAGTTTTTTATTTGCTTGCTTCCTGTCCACCTCGTTCTTTTTCAGAGATGGAGTCTGAGTGCTGATGGCTTGTAATGCCTTGTGTCAGCACAAGTCCAAGGACATTTTCTCTGGGGAGCGTTCTCTCCTCTTTGGAGGACGTAGACGCCCTCTCGAGTATGTTAGTTTCCTTGCCCCCATCTTCCTCCGTTTTCGCCTCTTCTTCAAAAAATCCTTTTTGGGGGAGGGGGCTGGGGGTGTGCCATCTTTTTTCTTTTCTTCTAATATCTCGAAATATCGCTCCTTTTGGCTGTAACGTTTTTCTCTTGGACCCGGACTAGCCGATATGCTTTTTTAAGAGGGACTCCCCTTTTTATTTTCCGTACCTATTTTGTTCACAGGAGCTTTTCGTCGTGAAGATGTCCAATACGGTCTGCTTTTAGAGCCGTTCGTCTAGTTTCCTTATGGGCTTTTCCGTGTCTTTGCTCTTCCATCCGTACTTTGATCGCGTTTTATTGTGAATACGTTAGACGCTCTTCTTTACTAGCCTCCCTTTACCCTCCTTCCTGGAAGGGCTTACGTCCTTCTTGAAAGTTTCTCGTTCCTCTTTAACCTTGGCGATTTTTTGTTCTGCGTCGCCCATCTTTAAATCATCCTGTAAAAGACACGCTTGACAAAAGCGCTATTCTTCTAAATGTCCGTTTTTTTTTTCCTTTCCTGAGGACGGTTTTTGACCTCTATCTTTGAGGATCAGCCCTGCTCCATATCTCACGATTTCTCCTCCCCGTCATCCCACATGCACTACGTTTTCCCCTGAAGATTCCTCCAAGGCAAGTCCCCTTTGCCGATTTTTTTCAGCTCAGCTCTACCGACTTCCCCCAGCTGGTGTTTTTTGGAGAGTCAGGGTCGTGTCCCTTGCTTTTCTTAACGGTGCGCCTCCATCTCGAGAGGCGGAGTCCCCCGAATTTTTCTTCGACGACCCCACCAGCGGACAGAGTGAGGCAAGACTCTTCCGATGTCCGTTCTAACCGGCTGCGATCCCTGCGTCCCCAGAGCAAGAGAAGCGAGGTCAGAGTCCGCCATTTTATCTGAGGCTAGGAGTCACACACTTGGAGACGAGGCGTTCTTGCGTCAGGACGAGGCTGACTTTTCCCGCAGAGAGAGCAGGCAAGGGTAGCCAGCTATATCTCTCCTAGTCCTTATCTCCCCCATGTAACGCGAGGAGCATCAGATGCGAATTCGATCCCTCAAAATAAGCACATCTCCCCCGTACTTGAATGGTTAATCACATCTGGTAGGTCAGGTCATCGAATTTATTCTTTTATTTTCAATACTAATAATATTTGTTGTTTGTCTCCTTTGTTGTTTGTGTTTTTCTTGGTTTTGGTTTTGTTCTGTTCTTTTGCTTTTTGTTTGTTGGGGTGGGTTGTTTTTTCTTTTTTTTTTTTTTTCTTCTTTTTTTTTTTTTTGTTTTTTTGTTTGTTTTTTTTTTTTTTCTTTGTTGTTTTTTTTTTTTTTGTTTTGTTTGATTTTTCCCCAGTCCTCGCGACTTTATATTTTGCGTCGGTCTGGACCTTCTCGACGTAGGTCCTTTTTGCCGTCCTGCGGAGCTGAAGATATTGCTTTTCTTTCCCCCCGTCTGGGGGGTATGCTTTCTCCGCGTACTCTAGTTCCTCTCATACTTGTCGACGACGCTGCCGTCGCTCTTGCTTGAAAGTAACGCCTCCTCTTCTCTTTAGATACGCCCCCCGAGCGCTGCTATCTCATCGTTCTGGCTCTCCTTTTTTCGGACCTAGTGTGCGCACTGTCTTTATGATGGTGGTCTTTCCTACAAGTCTGGTTTTAGTTCTTCTATTGGCCGCGTTCTCATCGCATGCTCGTTTTTTAATCTGTTTAGTGTGGCGATATTTTTTTTCTGAATGGAATGCTTCTACCTTTTTTCTTTGGTCTTTGAGGACCTTCTCCTCCTTCCTCCTTGCTGATCCTGTGATTTTTCAGGCCTAGGAAGCATCAAATCTGTCCGTTCATTTTCTGCTCTTGTCCTGCGGCTACCGAGATGACTTTGGGGAGACAGGCCCCGGGGTCCGCTTTCCAAACAGCAAGAGTTTCCATTCCCGCCGACGGAGCCCCGCCTGCCGCGTGTGGAGGGCTGTCGTATTCATAGAGTTCGGACGTCGCAAGTCGGCTGGTTCTTCTTTCTACCTTCTCTTAGCTTAGATCTCCCGGCTTCCCGCGAATTTATTCACTCTTACCCTAACCGAACCGGCTCTGGCCTAATAATGACGAATTCTCCGTCGGCGCTTTCGTCGTCTCGGTCAATTAGCCGTACGCCGAGGTCCCCCCTGATTTAGATGGCGGAGTCTGGGTGCCGAATCCTCTGGCCTTCCCAACCATTCCCACAGTGGTGTTCGGACGCGATGCCCCCGTGTGTCCAACGAGGCAGTCATTTTGTTGGAAACGGATCTTCGTGGCATCTTTGACCACGTATTTCTTCCGTTTTTCTCAGGCGGATTTAAATTTCTTTGCCTTTTTTTCAAGAAGGCATTTTAGTTACTTGCCAGTAATATATCTTTTTCAAGCTCTTGATTGTCCGACCTCGATGCTACTTTCTCCCCCCTTGAACTGGCCCCATAGCTTCCGCTTATTATATACAGTCGTTGCAGTTTCGCTCCGAAGTCTTTTAGCGAATTTTTGGATTTGAAGAGTTTTGGTCCTTTGTTTTTTCTTCGACATACACCGCATTGGCTCCTGCCCCCAAGGACGTATTCAACTTCACACGGGTACTCTCTCTCTGAACTGGCCGTTGGTTCGTTCCCCATTTTAGCTTGCGAGGTTAGAGATGGAGTGCGTGTTATAGGAAGATTTCCACCTCTCCTGTCAGACCCCGCGGTAGTCTATAGTTCAAACGGGTAGCGCGAGG
>Ga0179591_1370083_pt1 | contig 11068 bp, 12 predicted proteins | sample CZOMad2_1_08_16f_FD_182891 | JGI IMG/M metagenome (GOLD analysis project Ga0179591, IMG submission 182891) | Vadose zone soil fungal communities from Angelo Coast Range Reserve, California, USA - CZOMad2_1_08_16fungal (PacBio error correction) | ecosystem: Environmental > Terrestrial > Soil >... | reverse complement strand
CTCTTCGTGATGACCTTCCGCGATTAGAGATGTCCTTCCACCGACAGTTTCCCGGGTCTCTTCTGGCCGCGTTTTAAATGACTCCCGGGCCGGTGCTTCCGTGTTTCCCGACTTTTCCGTGCGGACCCCAATGCCAGCAAATAAAAATATGACTCGGTAGCGGCGCCTCCAGACGGCAGTTTTCCCGTTATCTCCTACGGCTGACTTCCCCCCCCCCCCCCGTCCATCGGACCCCCACCGTCGTTTCGGTTCATTCGAAACTAGGATAGATTCCTTTTTTTCTCTGCTCCCTGTGATCGTCCTGATGTCTTCCCCGTCTCCTTGGGACCCGTACCCGTCTTCTTGCAAACCGATCATTGACACTCGTCCGCGTCTGGCCAGTCCCCTTCGTTTGCCAAATCCTGACGAGCTTTGATTTCATCCGCCCCACCTTCTTTTCCCTTCAACTTTTAGACAGGCGAGGCACGGCACGCTGTTTTTCTTGTCATTTTGTCTCGTTAAGCCTTTGCGAAAACCTTAAGGCCCTTCAATTCGTTGGCCACGTTGTACAACTGCCCCCCCCCCCCTTTCCTTACGACTCCTTTTTTTCGTTCCATTTTCTTCTCCACATTTTGGACTTTCTTTTCTTTTCCCCAACCTCCTCACCTATTTCTTTCACTCGCAGTTGCTGGGGATCGACCGCCTTTTTCAGGCCAACACCCTGAATGTATGCCGCACCCATTTTCTTTCTTCCTTTCAAGGTGGCCCCAACCACCTAAGGACAGGTCTCTACGGCCCGCTTTTTTGCGACCATTAGGGAGGTTTATCAGGAGGTTTTAGTACACGTTTCCCACCCCAAACTTGACTTCCGTCCCTATCTGACGTTCTCCCCAGTTCTGTGGCGGTTTGTGCATTGTTCCCCTTCGCCTTAGACACTTGAACAACTTCCTTTTCCTCCCTGCGGCCGGATGGGGTTGTTGTTTGAACCTAGGCCGCGTTGCGATCCTCGTTTTTTCGGCCCACCCGCCAATGCCAAACGTTTGCCAAGTTTTCTTCCCATCAATTGCACCACCCCCCTGTGCTCAATCTACGTTCTTACGGCATTGTTCTCATTTTGAGAGAGGTAAAGGGACAACAAATTTACAATTTCCAGTCACCTACCCCCACGATGCACCTTGGTGATGAATTCTAATGACACCTTTTCGCTTTTACTACTTTTTCCTATGTCTGGTTCAGTTAAGATTTTTGTCTCACGCCCCCCTGACCATCCCCAAACCCGTAACATCTATCTCTCGTCACTCGAAGGTTTTAAACACGCCCCCCAACGTCGGCCCCCCCGACCACCCCCCCCCACGTGCCCCGCCTTTTTTTCCTTTTTTTCCGGGCGGGTTTCCAGTCCTTCCCCCGGGTTTCTCCTCCTACGAAGTCCCACTTTTTTTTTTCCTCCCCTTCTTCACAAGCTGTAACCCCTTGACAAGCCTAGCACCACCTTCTTTTCATGAGCGAACCCACACCCACAACACTTTGTCATGCGGGCCGAGCCCCCTCCCACGACCCGTCCTTACCAAGGTATTAACTTCGATCTTAACAAGGCTCAACACAACAGATTATATCCTTTGGTTGGTTTTACCCTCCACAGAAGCCTTGATGTTGTATCGGTTTGAAGCTTGTTTGCTCGTATTTTGCCGGTTTCTGTTTCGTTTGCCTATTTTTTTTTCGTTTTTCTTTTTATAGGCGAGACCCGTCTGATTCCAGATTCAACATCAGACACCGGGGTTGTTTCTGTCTTTGAGACCGTTTAGTTATTTTCTTTAGTGAGCATTCTAATTTTCTTTAATTTCCATTTACTGGTCTTTTGATTTTTAACAAGTTTCATCCTATTTTTCCCGCCGCGAATTATTTTGTTTTTTACTTGACTTCCGTTCTTAGATGCCCCACTTTCTTTGAACTCCTAGGCTCCGATTGCCATTGTTGATTGGGTCTTTTTTTTTTTCTTTTCGTCAACCCTTCGTGTGACTTGTTCTTTGTCACCGAAGTTTCTGGTGGAATTTTCCCTGCCGGTGTGTTCTTCTTCTATCCGGGCTTGATAGAAGCTGCGTGTGAGACTTGTGTTGTTTTTGCCTGTATAGAGGTTCGATGTTTTTTTTCCTTCGTTTGCTCTTCTTCATCGATGACCTTCCAGGGAGTGCAACCAATCTTCGTCTGGAGGATTTTGGAACTTGAGCCTTTGTTTAATCCGGCAGCCCCATCGTCGGGTTTCATTGCCGAACACCTTTGTACCTGCGGCTCTTCGTGGTTTTTACCTTTTCGTCCACCACTATTCCGTGACAAAACTCCGTTACGGCCGCCTTGTCTGGAACTGCTCAGGCGGTCCAGACGGCACCCCCCCCCCTGCTCTATCCAAGTTTCCCCTAGCGTTTCAGAGGTTCTAGACAATTGAACGTTTTTTTTCGGTATTCGTTCCGATTGCCAAGAGTTTTATACTGAGACATCAAGGTGCTTTACTTCCCCCTAGTTTATGGAGTGCGTGTTTCTCTTTTCCTGTTGGCTGCACCTTTGGGTGACTCCAAGCCAGGCGACCTGTTGAGACAGAACGCCGCTTAAGCTTTCAGGAAAAAATCGAGGACCAGAATGAAGGATTGGACGTCAGCGTATGCAACAATGAGTCTTTGTATGCTTGGCGTTTTTGGGAGTCCCCCCTGCTTTCCCTTTCGACTATAAGAGGTCATTTTGATCTGTTTTTGCTGTTTTTTCCTGTGACTTCCGACCTTATTTTTTTTTTTTCCCCTTCGCCCGCCGCCCTGTACTCTGTTTGGTCGGGCTGTCACACCTCCTCCCCCTTGTGTCTGTCTTGTTTTTTCTGTTCAGGTTGGTCGATCATCAACTGCGCTTCCTGGTACCTGATTTGGGACTTTGCAAAAAGAACTCTGTCAAATAAACAATTTATGGTCACGGTGTCCCGGGCCCCTTTTTTCGCCCTCCCCATGCGCCCCCGTTGGGCCTTTAACATTTTGATTGCCTTTTCCCCCCCATCTTAATTTTGTTGTGTACCTTTTTCTTACCTCCACCGGGCCCCTGAAAAAAGGTCTAGAACGATCTTAAGTTTGGGCGGTCCTTTCCCTCTTCCCCACCCTTTTCCCAAATCTTGTTGTTCCTGCGTCTTGAAACAGGGAAGCGCGATTTTTGTGCAAAAGTCAGGTGTCTTTGACTAGACGGGCGTACTTTGGCCGCCTGTGGGCTCGTGCCCAGTCTGATCTTGCAGGGAACTTTTCCCTTTCCTTGATTTTGTTTGCCCTCTTCATCGGAGCGACGATTTCTTTTCTTCCCCTTCCGTCTTTGTTTGTCCCCCTTCAGGCTTGTTTAAAGTGAAAGGACTGTGATGACTGTTTTTCCGTCGTGTCCTCTAACAGCGAGCCAGGTCCGCGCTATTCATCAAGTCATTTTTCTTTTAGCGGACACCCCATTATTGAAGCTTTGGTGCTTCCCTAGAACGGAGGACCGCAACAGGATTGTGTTTGTTACTTTTGGTTCTTTTTTAGTCCAGGTTCCTCCCCGCTTGCTTTTTGTCTGTCTCTTTTCTTGTTGACGACCCGACCTCTCTAGATTTAGAACCGGCTGGCCCCGCCCTGTTCACGATTCTCATTTCTTGGCTCTCCCGCCTACTGACAGTCCTTCAGGCTTGTCGATGGTCCTTTGCATTGGTGACATGGCAGACCCCTAACAGGGTACGGGTCAGCTCCCCAACCACAAAATTCTCAAGTTCTCCGAAAAAACCCGGCTGGACTTCCTTATCACTCTAGGCCCTTACACATGCAGCTTTAATTCTCCACCTCTTAAACCCCATTCATGGAATTTTTTTTTTTTTTCTTTTTTTTTTTATGTAGAGTCTCTTTTTTCCCAAGAGGGTCGTGTTAGTTTGCCTACACGGCACGGATTTTTGATTGTTTCCTTAGCTTATGTTCCCCCCCCCCCACTTTTTTTTTCTTCAGCGTCATTTGCCCTGCTGGTTGTTATTGACTTGACCCTGTTTGGTCGGCTCTTTTTTTTTCTCTTTATGCCTTGCTTGTTCTCATTTGGGTGGAACCGCGTCTCCCTTACATCCTTGCTTGCCCGACACTCTTTTCGAACCAGATTCCGCATTCCCCATTGTGACTGTTGTCTTTGTGGCCCCCCCTCTCCCGCGCCTGCTTCGGCATCTTTCCCACCCTTTCTTTCGCTTTTCCCCAGTCGAAACAGGACCTTAAAACCCTTAAGGTTTTTTTGTTGGCGGCGTTTCCCCCCCTCTTGACGGTTCGTTCTGCTCCGGGATTATACGTCCACCGACTGGCGGGTTTTGCTTCTCGCTTGATTGCTTAGTGAAATTTTCCCGTTTGCCCTCCGCCTTTTTTTTTTTTTTTTTTCTCCCCTTTTCTTCCCACCGGCGTTTCGTTTTACAGATCCCCCTCCAGAGTTAATCCGACCCTTTTTTTATTTTTGTCGTTGCGCCCCCCCCCCCCCCCTTCTTCTAACGATGGGGGTGCGGACTTGATTTCCCCCTTGATTACCGGGTACTCCTTCCCCCCTGGTCAGGGGTTCGAACACGTTCAAACCTTGACCCCGAGGATAAGTACTGTTTTCTCCCCTTTTTCCCAGAAAACGGAGGGCCCGAATAAAGACGACTCAGAAGTAAGTGAACCCCCCAGAGTGGGCAAGAATCTGGCACCCCCAAGGCCTGGATGGTTGTCTCTCTTTGAGATTAACCTGATTCTTTTGTCGTTTTTTCTGTCGTTCTTAGTTTCTATGTACTCTTTATTCGTGGTTCCTTCTTCTCTTTCTTTTTCCCTTTTCCTCCTAAGTTTTTTTTTGTTTTTTTTTTTTTTTTCTTCTCTATAAATTCTTCACTAATTCATTAGTCTTCGACCCTCCCTGAACGAAATTCATTTGTTGGGTTCCGTTTTTTCTCCTTATTCCTTCTTTCTCTTTGGACTTTTCTGAGCGCTTTACCCGGTCGTTCCCCGCGCTGCATGTCCGAAGAACTCCATGGTCGCGTTATCCAGTCTGATATTTTCCCCCTCGTCCCCTCCTTGGGTTGGCGCGACACCCCACAGGTTGAAAGTCTTCCTTTTTTTTTTTTAAACGGTATCCCGTCAACTTTTACACTTTGGGCGTCACGGTTTTTTTGGACCCCTTCCCTCTTTGTTGATCCTCCCCAGCAGGGTGACCCTGAATCCCCTAAGAGGTGCGGGTTCAGTTGCGTCAATTTGCCTTGGGTGACTCACATGCGGCAAGTCAATTCGAATGGTTTTGCCCACATCCCTTTTGACAGTTTGGCTCTTGGTAACTCGTGCGATAGCCCTCCTCAACCCTTTTCCCCCTCCCCAAACGGCATCATCCGCCTTCCCCCCAAGGTCCTACCCCCAGTCTTTATGAGTTGTTTCCCCCTACTCTACTTTCCAATCACCTCGTTGCCAGTTCCTGGTTTAAACCCACTCTTCGATCTGTCTTCTCCCCCCGCTTTAGGCTCGTCCCTTTTGTAGCGGGGCTTGAGGCTCTATGGACTCCTGGGCTTCTCCTTTTGTTTACCCCCTTCCCGAACGGTTGCGGACCAAGCCAGCCCCCATTCTTTCCACCTTCCTTTGGGGATGGGTTTTTCCTGACTTCCTCATTATCGTCTCTCTCAATTCCCGTTTCTATCATCTTTCTGTGTATCTTTTTTCCCATTCCATCTCCAACGTCGTTCGGGGTCCGCTTTACAAACTCGTTCACTTCGGCCCTTCGTTTTTTCGCCGGTCCAGTCCCTTTTTCTTTGATGTTTTTTTTTCCTCTATGTACAGGATGACACGTCTCGGGCACCTCCCCTCCTTGGGGGACCCATGCATTCGTCGTCTTTTTTTGCTTTCATAATCTCTGCCAGTCTCTGCCTTTGCATCACTTCCTGGTCTCGCCATTCGACCTCTCTGATTACGCCGGGGTCGTCAATCCGTCTCGTTGTCCTTCTCCTTTCCCCCCCGCACCCACGGACAATGAAATTTCCCGTTCGGTTCCCTTGAACTCGCTGTTGGTAAATTTCACGTTCCCACTCCAGTGGCATATTAGTCTGTGCTCCCCTTTTTTCCTGACCCGGCCACCTACCTCCCCCTCTCCTCCCATTTCCCCTCCCCCCCCCAGTCCTCCCCCCCTCCACCCCCCCCCCCAGCACCCCTCCCCCCACCTCCCACCCACACCTCCCCCTCCCCCCCATCCCCCCTCCTCCCCCACATCCCCCCTCCCCACGCCCACCCCACCCCCCCCCCATCCCCCATCTCTCCCTTACCTCCCTACCCCCACTCCCTCCTCCCCCCCTCCTCCACCCTCGTCACGCCTCCCCCCCCAGCTCCCCCCCCACCATCACCCCCCCCCTCTCCCCCCCCTCCCCCCCCCATCCATCCGCTCCCCTATCCTCGTCCCCCCTCCCTCTTCCCCCTCCCTCCCCGCCTCTCCCGCTTAGCCTTCCCCCTCTCTCCCTCCCCCACTCCCCCTTCCTCCCTCCCTCTCTCCCCACCTCCCCCCCTCCCCCGCCCCCTCACTCCTCCTCCCCGCCCCCCCGATCCTTTTCTCCTCCTCCCTCCCCCCATCCAACTCACCCCCCACAACCCCCCCCCCCCTCACACCCCACACCCCCTTAAAGTTGCCAACTCTCCTGTTGCCATTCCGATTTCGTATTTTCCTCTGCTTCGGTCGACTACCTTCTCCACCAAAGTTTGACATGTCGCCCCCTTTTTCGGCTAGTTTCCCCACCCCACAGTAGGTACTTATTCCACAGGGGGCCGCCCTACCCATCGGCTTTAAGAATTTTTGAGCGGACCCCACTCACTTAAATGAATTAGCCATCTCTAATCTCGTCAGCAAAAACCGGCGATGGCAGGCCTGTGCCACAGTTCCCCTCGGGCAAGCGGTCCCCTGTCTGAAAACATGCCGCCTACAGTCTTCTCCCACCTTTCCCTACTCTTTTCCCCCGTCACCCCAGGTCCCTCAGGCAATTTTAGACGTCCTTCCTCCCCCCTTCCAAACAAGCTTCGTCTTCGGAATTTTTTCTGAGACAAGGACCTTTTCCCCAGTGGACCCTTGTTCTTCAAGGACACGCTTTTTTTCCTTCTCATGCGACTTCCACGACTCTACTGTGTATCGATGGCTTTTCGCGCCGACTTTCAAAGCCCCGGACCCGCACAAAATCCCCCCCTCCTCGATGATTTTGTTTTAATTGTGCACCCCTGACCCCCTCGGGTGACCCGTGACACACAACGATCCCCACACGATGATCGTGCTTTTTGCTCGGCGTAAACCTCCCTTTTAGTTATCTCTAATGTGCGTCCTGACCCGCTGCACAACTATTTGAAATCCGTTGATACTGACTGGCACAGGCACCCCTTCAGGTTTTGCGAACCCCCCCGACGCGTTGGCCCTTTAGAAACCATAGTAACAACACTAATTGGGCGTAGGAAGTGAACCGGTTGATTTATTTAGAGTTGAAATCGACAACATCCTTCTAGTCGGGGACGAAGTCAGACGGGTTTTGTGTGGTTTTGTTGTGTTTGTAGGGCGCATTTCTGCGCCACTCTCCCTGTTGTGCTCGGAGGTAACTCCCCCTTTTGTCACCAGCCGGGCATGCATTCTTCCGGATCGCTGATGCCTCCTGACGGAGGCGGAGGCTTCGGACATCTCAAGCGACCCAAGATGACTCGCCCCTTCAAACAGAGAGAATCCCAAGATTATCGAGGGAGACGCCACTTGACACTACACCTATACTAGGAAACACCCAGGAGAGCTGATTGCACGCTGAGCCTGAGGCGGAGATTGATCTCTCTTTTTGCTTAGAAGAGTACGGCTTCTATTCACCTCCAATGTGGTGGTGGCAAATATGCGAACCACCACCACCTTCTCTCGTGGCCCTCTCCTACAGTCTGTGTCTGAAAGTGAAGATCTCCGAAGACCCCCTCCCCATCTCACCCGAACCCCCCGTCTTTTGGCTCTCCTACTGCTGACCCGAAACACCCACTTGATTTTCAACAGACAGAGGCGGTCCCCTCCCCTGCTTATTTTCCCGGGTCTCTGTAATCTGGATCAGAAAAACCACCATTTCCTTAGTCGAGTTTTGTTTTGGTTTTGAGGCCGCATCTCTGAGACCGGATGCTTGCTAGCTTTATTTACCCGATTCATTACTTTTTTGGCAATTTCCTTTTTAAGTCTCTTTCCCGCGATATGTCTAACCTTGACGTGAGTTTTTTTTTTCCTTTAATTGCCCCCATATTCTCTCCCACGCTCGACACTTGGTCCAATTGGCGCAGTGTCCTTTTATTTAGTTTTGGGTTGTTATTTCTTCTACACAGTGTTTTTTTTGTAGTGGTGACTTCTTAAAAAAAGGACGAGGTTTTTTTTGGTGTTTGATTCTTTTTGGGATGGGGGGAGTGTGTGTATTTTTGTGTTTTTTTTGTTTTTCTTTAGAGAGGATATCTAGATAGATGGTGAGAAGAGTTTGTTGCGTCATGTTTTCCCCAATAGACCATGTTGAGAGTCACAAATAGCTTATGGCCATCTATTTTCTCTTTCCTACTGCACTGGGTCCCAGCAGTCATCACGACTCTCAACTCTTCTCGGTCGTGTTTCACTCTTTCTCTTGTGCCCACTTGTTCATTTTGAAAGGTCTTTCGATCCAGTCACCCTTCGACCTAACCACCATGGCGAGCTTTTAGCGTTTAATCTCCTTCCGCTGTTTCCCCTTGTCACCCCTCCTGCTCAGAGTAGGGGATCGATGATTTTTTTTTCCTTTTATAGAACCCTCTGCTTTGGTTTTATTCTGCCAACCGCCCGGAAATTCGGTTTATCGTACTTCTCAACTATCGCCTAGCCAGCACACGAAAGACTATCTGATTCTTCTCAAGCTTGGCCCACGAACCTTTACCCCGCATTGTCGCGGACCGTTACTTTTCATTTCGTTGTGTCTTGTTACCCCTGGAGGATCTGGAGTCCTTTCTTTCCTGCTTTCCCGCTCCCCTTCCGTTTTTCTATCGTGAGGCCCTCTTTTTTTCCCTCCTTTCTTTTTTTTTGGTTCACTCAGCCTAACGCCCGGGGGTTTTGTAGGCGGGGACCCAAGACTTCCTTTTTTTGGGCAGGCGTTCTCTTTTTCCTCCCACAAATGATGGTATTGGTCTCCCTATTTTTACTTTCCAAGAGAAACAGTGATGAAACGAAATCCAGGGACAACACGAGCCCTCAAGTCCGAGGAAATTGTCTTTCCACCGAAACCCCCTTTTACCCTGTTTGGTGAGCCCCCCTTCCTTTACCCTTTTCGCGTCGGGTTTCGGTCTACGGTCGAGTTGCTCCCAGGCGTGTTTTTGTCTCAACTCCCTGGACTCCCCCCGACGCTGAATTCCGTGTGAATTTACTTGTTGGGTTTTTCCGCGGGTTTCCGACACCTTCCTTGCCGTCTTTTTGGGGGTGACCCCCCCTCTGCTCTTGGGGTATTTTTTTTTTTTGAGAAGTGGGACGTATCAGTACATTGTCTTTTGTTTGGGCCTTCTCTCGATGTTTTCGCTCAGGGAAACAAATGCCGGGATCTTTTGACGTACTTACTTGCAAGCTGTGCCCCCCTTTTCGCTTGCTTTTTGAGTGTGTTTTGTTTTTGGAGTTTTCCGTGAGCCTCAGCAGGAAAACACGAGGTGGCTAACCGACGTGGAGTGATTGTGCGTTATTGTTTCCCCACCAAACGCACCCCCCCTTTCCTCCAATCTTTTTTAAGTCGGAGGAGATCTCTCATCTCTTTTTTCGCTGGACCGGCGTTTTCTCAAACTCCGCATGGATTCTCTCTCACACCGATGTTGTTTTAGGTGGTTGTTTTCACCTACGAAGAGTTCACTTCACGGGCTGTTTTGGGTGGTCTTGTGGAACTGCCTTCGGTTTTGGGGGTGTTTTCCCGTTGTTTGTTGTTCCCGCCCAACTTTTTTTATTAAGAGTGTTCTTTCCTTCTTTGGTTTGTTGACTGATTTTCTTTTTTTCTCCTAAGTGGAGGGCCTATCCCCCTCCCCCGTTGCTTGGAGATGGTTCGGGAACCCTTCAGGGTCGTCCCCAGAAAGGCACCCACCAACCTGAGAGTCCACGGCGTAACCCATTATAGCTCCCTCTCAGGGCCAAGCAAACTCGCTCGAGAAACTCGACGGCAAGCGACCTCCCGATACGGCCAGGAAGCTCTTTTTTGTAGAAACGTGGGGTGTAACTTTTGTTTTCGGACCGGTATGGGACAAGAGGATTGTTTGGGGTTTTTTTTTTGGGGGGTTCGGTCTCTTTGCTTTGTTCCGCTACTCGTACACGCGTTTTTTTGAGGTTGATGCTGAGTTTCTTTTCGTACCCCTTATTTTTTTGTCTTGTGTTTGATTTTTTTTTGTCCTGTAGTCCAGACCCCTCGTGTCGGACCCCGTTTTTTGTTGGTTTTTGAACCCGGCGGAGATTTTTTCTGTTATTTTCCGCGTCGAGCTAGCGAGAGACATGTATTGTTTAAACTCTTCGACGTTTTTAGTAGACCGCGTGGCCCTTTTACTTTTTTCGGGAGCCCGGTAAGGTAAATCCAAGGTGCTGGGCTCCTTTCTTTTTTTCTAGGCGCTGTGTTTTTTCTTCGGGCAATTTGTTACCTTTTTCATCTGGCCTATTTTTTTACAGGAGAAAATGCCCCAGTGCCCCCCCCCCTTTTTTGACTTTCTATGCTTCGGGTCCCTTTTTCGTTCCTCAACTCTAGGGTTTTTTTTTCTGTGAACGCGTCCGGACCCATCCCTTCGACAGTAACTCTTTGTGTCCCCTGATTCCCCCAACCGACCAAGCTTCCTGGTTGTCGGGTTTTAACCATGGTGGAGATGCGGACTCCAATCCCCCCTGGATTTTTCCCGACGGGTGGTACGTCTCCGGTGGTGGTAGAATTCCCGGCGCAACTCCCGTTACCCCTCCCGTTACAGCTACACTTGAGGTGCGTATCCCCCCAATCCAGTTTGCCTGATGAATTCGTTTCACGCGCTTTCTTTTTTCCCCCCCGTTTTTTTTTCCTTTCTTTTTTTTCGTTATGCTCAGCTTTGAAGAGACTCCCCCC
>Ga0179591_1358059_pt1 | contig 11068 bp, 8 predicted proteins | sample CZOMad2_1_08_16f_FD_182891 | JGI IMG/M metagenome (GOLD analysis project Ga0179591, IMG submission 182891) | Vadose zone soil fungal communities from Angelo Coast Range Reserve, California, USA - CZOMad2_1_08_16fungal (PacBio error correction) | ecosystem: Environmental > Terrestrial > Soil >... | reverse complement strand
CAGGCGTTTGATTCCAGGACGTCACTAGATTCCGTATATTGCGCTGGTCCTGTGTCGTCACACTCAGACTTGTCCCGCTTTACGTCTATTTTGCAGGCGATGCGCTGTTCCTCTGGCGGCCTGGATCACTTAGGCGTGTACAACCCACTTTTAGTCTCCAACCACTCCTGGGCAATTTAGCTCACCACTGCTCTCCGGTACAATGTTTGGGGGCCTGATGGCTGCGTCTCATTACTTCGGCCATTTGCCGTTCAGCCATTGAATCATTTTCCGACCTATAGTTGGTCGAGCTCACAGCAAATCCCCCCATTTTCCATCCCCCCACGATTTCCAAGCGCCCTACGCAAGGCAATAGATGATTACCAGCGACGATGCTTCTTCCCCCACCAACCTCCAGTGACTCAAGGTTTCTTTTTTCCCCCCCAAAAAAAGTGTAGATTGGTTTCGTTTTTTTCTTGCCTCCTCTCATTCTGATCCATAGGCAGGAGCCTTGAGACCTGGATTTTTTGGGTTGGTTTTTACTCTTTTTTTCTTCATGCCAACTTTTACCTCTCTTTGAATGACCCTAGTTTCCCACATCTTCGAGTTAATTTTCTGACGCTGTTATAGAATCTTTTTTCCGTCCCTCCCGTCCCTCCACCCCTCCTCCTCTCGGGTCTGGATTGCGGAAAAGCCCCTGCGATTATCTGACTATTATTCAGTACAGAATCACTTTTTTCGCATGGTCGCTCTAAGAGCTCCCTTTTCACCTTTCTGCAGTGCTACCCATCACTCAGTGACACCCTTAAGAAGCTTAAGCCGCGTGTTGCTTTTGCCATTCCGACAATGTAGAGTTTGTTTAGCCCCCCAACTAGATAAATGACCCCCAATCTCCTCTGCTAGCTCTTCCGCGATTTGAGAGCAAAACCGGACTGTTTGCAGGCCCTGGATTTTCTACATCATCCATGTTTAAACCATGGCTTCAACTTTGATTTCGACCAGTATTGGATCCCCTCCCCCCCCCCCAGCATCCCTTAGCCAACTGAGGCCCTCCATGGAATGGCTTTCGCCCACTTAAAAGCGATCCCCTCTCTTTGTACACCGCTAAGGCCCGTTTTGTATGACTTGTTTTCAATCTCCCAACCCCCAACAGAGAATTAGTACGTGATAATTTTATTTTGGCCACTGCGCGAGGCGCAGAACTCTATAGATTATTGGAAGAGCCCTGTAGTATTGGGCTTTTCTCCACTTGTATCCCTGGGTTGCGATTTTCAGCTGTTCAAGTTTTATCAACATTCCTTACAGATATTCCTTTTCCTGTTATATACCTTCAACCCAAGGGCCAAAAGGTTCTCTTGGAGGTGCTCCTGCGCCGATGACCTTCATGGCTGTTTTTCTCTTTTCACCTTTCCCTTGTTTTTTTTTACCCCACCTATCGCCGCATGTTCGGGGTGGCGTTTCTTTCCCGTCAAAGGACTAGCTTCCCCTCGACTTGCAGTAGGTGGTAAATGTCACCCTTTCGATATTCCTGGTCCCACCTAAATCATTGTTTTTTCTAAACAGAAGCCGTGATTTTTGCCGCCGAAGCTGTTCGATGACGTAAGGACTACAATTCGGACTTAGTGGACTATTTAGAATGCAACTGGTATGGTATCTCCCTTCTCTACAACGTTATGGAGTTGTTTCCACACCTGACCGAGCCGTAATGACTGAAGACCCTGTCCCATTACCCCCCCCTCAAACCTGCCCCTAAATGTTCAAACTCGTAAGATTTCCATCCCGTTTCGATGATAGGATTTCAACCTTCGACCCTCTGAGTGTACGCGATAAGGCTTGAGATGTACTTTTTCCACGCGAAAATTCCAAACATCTATTAAGAGCGCCGTAGTTTTAACTCTATACCCCCTTCAAATGCTCTTTCGTCGGACGCTTACTTCATTTCCCCCTGCCCTCTCCGACGATGATTAAGAGCATTAGTTCGACCGTGAAACTTTTACTTTACAGTCCCCCCCGATTTCCGTAATCACTTCATGACAGTCCGTTTTTACTATTAGTCATTTCCATCCTCGTTACAGGCCGTTTACTTTGTGGCGAGTTGAAAAGTCGACGAGTTGTACGTCTGGTAACTTTTTTTTTCCTTCCCTCCTTCTTTTAGAGTTAGATAGATAAGACCTTTTTCGCCGTTCCTGGAGAGGAACCCAAACTAAGCTTCTGCCATCGCTTCCGCCGGTTCAGTTTCCCCCCTAGACATTTTGCCTGCGCTGATGCTTTAATCGGCCGTCTCGAACGTACAGGTTCCCCCGTTCAGTAAATTCTTTTATCCATTCGTCCGGTGCTTTGCACTAAGAGACTACATCCCTTTATTCAGTTGGCCGGGTGGATTAGATTTATCTCCGAGGTTCAAATCTTTCTTCCCCCATTTCTTTTTTTCTCTTTTCGGATTTCGACGCGTCCCTTCTTCCTTTTGCTCATGCGCCCGCCTGATATGGTTCTTCTCAATCTTTTGAGAATCCTACCCCCTCTGTAAACTTTGACCTTTCGTATTTATTATGTTGATGTTAAAGTTTTCTCCCTCCCTTCCTCGGCGAGCATAGGTTCCAAGGACCTCAGCGTGGTCGGAGAGGTTCCGATCCATACCAGTGCAATCGGTCCCCCACTTAGAATTTGTAGTGCATTCCTCGAACCGCTTCGCCTGGCCCCCCCCCCCACAACACCTCCCCTTTAAACTCTTCCGTTTCCCGCACCGATGTATGTGCTCACTATCGTGACGTGTTTCTTTAAGTACTGAAATGTTTTTTTCCCCCTGATGCCTGAGTTCTGAGTCATACCCAGCCTCTAACACTTCCTCTCTGCTACAACCGGGACCTTTTTTTTAACCACAGCCACCATTCCCCCCCCGGTGTCTTCTCAATTTTCATCACGCTCCCTGTCTTGGGTCTTTTGGTCTATGACCCGTAGTCCTCTTCGGACGGATGTTGCGAACCAGGGCTTAAAGTGTTCCCCTTTCGCACCCCAAAGGTGCTCGGTACCGCTTACTGACCCTCCCTCCTGAGGCTGACGGACAAATTGTTTTTGTGTCAATCCCGTCGTCTTTTTTCGCACTCGTCAGACCCCTTTTCCCAACACCTTGCCCATTAACCGAGAATGGTAGTTGTTTTTATTTACAAAGTAATAAACAAAGTGCTCCCCCTCTCGACTTTCCCTATATTTTTCACTTCTTTTTTCGGTCGTTTTCGAACGCAATTACATTTTTTTTCTACAGACCCCAATTGCGCGAGTTTGAGCTTGGGTGTTCTGATCAAAATAATGTATCCCCCCCATTTTTCTGTTCAGAACATTTCCATGATGGGCTTCATCCACCGGCGCGCAACAATGTCAGTGTGTGTTCAAACTTTTTAGGCTCATCCTTGACAATTTTATATGTCAGTATAGATTTTTTTGGGCGTCCCCTATCCTTTCTCCTCTGCCAACTCCCCCCTACCCCAAGTTTTTGCTGCGGTCGCAGTTGAGTCGCGTGTTTTGTGTCTCAGCCTTCAGACATTTCGCTATGAGAAGCGCCACCGCTCCCTCCCCAGCGCTTCAGTCTTGCTTACAGATCCCTGTCAACGCTTTCTTTTTCCTTAACACCCCCTCCTCCCTGACGAGCTTTGTGGCGCATACCTTGCCTCGGAACCCCTTTTTGGCATCAGGAGTCAGCACTACCGTCCCGAGTTGTCTCTGAGACAATTCTTCCAAAGCGAACCAGTTAACCTGCACGAGTTCTAACCCCCCAGCCACCTATCCCCAGTCCCCTTTATTGCGCTCCAAAAGTCTCTGGAGCAAAACAACTTGCGTACCCTTTCCCTTTTTTTTTTTTCCCCCCTGTTCTATCCCTTGTGGGCAGTTTTTGGTGGTGGATTACGCTGCAGATGTAGCGTCCTCGATTTCCCCCCCCCGTTTTCTTTCTTCTCTTATATTCCTTTTGCGGATCCGTAGGGATCCGCGTTATATCAGCCCCAAAATTCTTCCGCTTCCCTCTTTCCCCTTCACTTTGCTTCTCCATCTGTCAATTAGCTCTTCCCTGTTAAGAGAGGTCTACTTCTGAAGTGCCTCTCCGCAAGTTGGTTTTATTTTTTTCTGCCGGCCCTTGATCGGGGTGGCCGTACCCTTCTTGTTTCCCGCGAATGGATGCCAAGGCACCGCGAGGAAATAGCATAGATATTTGACGAACACAAGGCGCCAACATTTTCCTGCCCATTTTCGCTTGCGACTGCATGACCGTCGTCCTGATCCTAATCAATCTCTTTATCAATATTCATTTTTTTTTTATGAGATTTCTTTTTCTTCGACCTGACGCCTTCGAACCGAATCGCATGCAGTTTAACTGCATTACGGCCCGGATTTCTCTATACCGGCCAGTCGCTCTGTACAGGTTTTGTACCCTTTCCGGGAATCCCCCCATTCTGCGCGCCCCCCCATGACACTGTCGTCAATATAAAGGGAGCCTCTCCCCCCCCCCAGTGAGTCTTCCTTTCCCTCCCCCTGGCAATTGGAGACTAGTAAATCCTATCTAATTGGATGAGTCAAGTTAAGTGGATTATGTCCCTCCCCGTTTGTTCAGTAAAGACTGCGCCAAATCTTACTTCCCGCACCAATATAGCTTCAAAGAGAACTAATCCAAAGTGGAAATATCTCTGGATCACACGATATTTTTAACCCCCCCCCCTTCTTCCAAAATTGGTGGGAGCGACCGGGGATTGGAAACAAACACGGGTCTATGTTCAGTTTTTTTTGGCGCGTCATCTTGCGCTTCCATCATTCAAGGTAGAAGTGCTTTATTCCTGACTTTTTTTTACTACTCGTAATGAATGAAACGTAACCTCCCTCGCCTCATTCCACCTCTCCCACTCTTTTTCTAGGTTTCTCTGACGTTATTGACTCCGCTGTTTCGGCTGCAGACCTTTTCCGACCCCCCCCCGGCCTCCAGATGTGCGGGGTTCTGAGATGTAAAAGCATTTTTTCGATCTCCTGCCCTGCATTAACGGACTGCCTACGATGGGCGCTCTGGTTTGCGGCTTCTCAACTACTTTATTGACACTCATGTTCCAGCCTACCCCATCCTCCATCCTCCTCCTCAGCCGCCAATGTTTTCGCGTTGGTTGCAATTTCAGTTCGGAGAGGCAGATTGTTCCGCCCCCAATTTCGGCTCGCCGCCAACCTTTTCTCCCCGATGGACGAGACTTTGCGAGAACGATTTGCAGAGTCACATGACCTCTTTCAGAATTTTTCTGAACAGCCTTCCTTAAACCAGTAGGAAAGTCACCCCGTGCTGATCAGGCTTTTTGATCAATGACCCCCAGCTTTCATTTTCCCCACCTGGCGCCAACTGAGGCAATCCATGGAATGCTTTCGAAACACTAGAACCCTCCTCTCACAGAATAATGAGGAAGTTGTAAGTTTTTCCAATTCAAACCAACGGCCTTTCCTTAGTGTCATGGCGTTTTTTTGCAACCTATCGACGATTAGCGAAAGATTCTGACTGAACCCCCCAGCAGTCCGAATGCCTGGAAGGCTACCCCAGCGTTACGCGGAACCGCCTGTGCGTCTTGGGTACCCTCTTAAAGCCCCTTGTTTTTTCTGAAAAATCCCTTCCCCGAGCTGGAATAAGTTAGTGCAAAACATTCAACTTCCCATTAACCCCCCCCTTTTGTTCGCTTTCTGCTTGCTAAAAACTTTTTTCCTCCTATTTACCGGAATTGGGGCTGTTGATGATGCCAATTTTCCCCCCTTTTTTGGCAACTCATCGACCCTGCTTTCCCTCTGGCTTTGGAACCTTAATCCTCAGGCCCGCGCCCCCGTTTCTGGGTTCTCCCTCCAACAATTCGTCCGTTATTGCTTTCAAAAACCTCATGCGGTCAAGAAAATACCGTTCTTGATTTTGTTTGTCTGGGACCTACTCTTGTTTCGAGGAAAGATCTAAAATTCGGAATAGTGGACTATGAGCCCGGCAGTTTTGGATAGTATCGCTTTTGCACCCAGTTTTCCTTTTAACCAGCATGAATTCTGGCCCCTTTAACCCCCAGTCCAATCATAAGTTGCAGTCCCTCGGCAAAACTCAGGAAAAGCTTTTCCTCCCCTTTTCGATGCGTCTTGACAAGCTCGTACGCCCTTATCAGGTTGCCATGAGTCGTTAAGATACTCAGCTGAACCTAGCAAAAAGAGTTTCACCCCCGGCGTCCCTTTGAAACCCGATAAACGGCCAACTGGTCCCCCCGTGAGGAGGCTGCAACAGATTCCCCCCCCCCTCCCGAGTTTTTTCTTTTGACTCCAATAAGAGCCCGCGTCCCTGACCGAGGCCTTATGTTTCTTTTTCGGCGATTTTTGACAGCAGCGCATCTGTAAAAGTCCCTCAGTGGGACTCTGACCCCTGGCCAGCTCATTCCCGGCTTGTTTTTCGCGATGGCTACGAAGGACGTTCTTGAGGGATATAGATATTTTCTACCCTAATGTTTTTTCTTTCTCTCGAGATCTTACGCCGGTCGCCTTCCCTCGCGCAAACCACGACAGCGCGTTAAGCGCATTAGGCATAGTACCCCGAGGATTTTTTCCGTTATGAGATCTGGGCGCCCGCGTGTAGACCGCCAAAGTCCCCTTTCCCTTTTTTCCCCGGACCCGCGGTTTCCCTTAGTGATAACTTCGCTCGTGCGGTGTCATAGAAGCCTCCTCCTCACGGGTCCTACGTACGGTGCCGGAGTTTTCGAGTCTTCGCCCGCTCCTAAACCCTTTAACACATAGTTGTGATCTTTCGTTTAGTCCGGACAAATTCTTCGCCTGTCTCATAGAAAGAATTTATTTTTTTTCCCTGCGCCGTTCGTCATCGAACCTCCTTGAACTTTGACGTCTTTTTTTGCAGTAGTTCTTTTTTCCGTGGACCTGTCACGGGTCTCTACGAACTTCATGACGCTCGAGAGGGGACCAGTTTTCAGCTTTGCCGGCGGACGATCCCTACCCGCGTTTTCCCCGAAACGTCCACTACCTTTTCCCCGAACTTTCTTCCCTTGAAGGTTCCGCACACAGCTTCGGAACGGCACAAACCTCAAGCCCTAGATTTTCTCCCTCACGTTTGCAATCGAGTTCGCCGTGTTATTTTACCACCCCTTCCCTGGCTGCGGCGGTCCCTAGAGGTTTCCGGTTCGGGCATACACCGTATCGAACCTCGGCGATAGTGGCAAAGGCACTTTCCTCCATTCCCCATGCATTTCCGTCCTTCTTCCCCCCCCCTGCATAATAAGGTCACGTTCAACTTTGGTGGTGCTGGGATGTCTACTTGACCAGAGTAGGCTCCATATTACTTCATGTGCGACAAACGGCAGCTGTTACCTCGAAACTTCCCTACGAGTCTCCTTTTTGAATGCAACCTCATTGAATCATGAAGACAGGTTTTTTCCCCCCCCCCTTCGTCTCTTATGGTTTGCCTCGTACGATCGTGGACAAGTCTCCCAATTTTTTAAGAAATGTAGAGGGGTTTTCTTGAAACCACTAGAAAAAACGCTCCGGTGACTTTTCCGTGATGATATGGTAAAGGTTTACGTTCTCCCTCCCTCCTTACATGGATTAGAGTGCGCAATGTCGCATGGTGGTCTGATGAAACGCTTTCCCTGCACTTCTTGAAGAACTTGTACATTTGGTCTGGTCAGCACCGGTGCAGCACAACAGGCATGTTTTCTCTGCCTTCGCATCCCTGTCCCTCTTTTGAGGATTTGGTGTCTATTCGTTTTTGTCTGATCTCCTCTCACCTCTTCATTTTTCCCCCCCTCAAACGAAAGTGCTTCGCTGGATGCTCTGGATTTACTGTTGAGTTGGATCGTTTCAGATTCCTCCCATTTCCCTATGATAATCCTCAAGCCTATCGAAGTCGCATTCAGTCTTCATTATCTCCCAATGCTAATCCCTTTTCTTTCTCCATCTTCTGCCAATACCTTTTTTTTCTGTCTCTACCAATGGCTCATCGACACTCTAGCCCAGAGTCCCTCACCGTTTAAAGCGAAGCGTGTTAGTTTATTCAATGATACACGCTCGGTAAGTCCATGAACTATTAAACCCCCGGAAAATACAACCCCGCTTTCTCCTTCCGGAGGGAGACCCAAACTTCTCACGAGAACACACCAAATTTGGTCTCCCCCCATTCGACCCAATTTGGGTCCTCCTGTCATCTCCCCCCCTTGTGTCACGCTTTTTTTTGTACGTTAATGCTCAAGACTCCTTTTTAGATTATCCGCGATGTTGCACTGTTTGAGGTTGTCGTTTGTTTTGCGATATGAGTTGACGGCCTTTATTGCTTCATTCGTTATATCGAACCCCTCGTCCAATACACACTTCTTCACGATTCTCCATATCATAGGCTTACGGGTGCACCTGCCTCATCCTGGCAGTCTTTCATGTTTTTTGAGCTCTTTTCACCTTATATGTTTCAGACCCCGGTTTCCGTTTGTCGATAGACTGTTTTCTCCTGCCACTGACCATGAACATTTTCGAGCATCTCCGGGGAGACAACTTCAGCCCCTTTCCTTCCCTTTTCAAAAGAGACTAGGAGTTTTCATCGCCGTCGTAATAGACATCATGACTCTCCCCCCTCCTCCTACCTTTTGTTTTGTTAGTACGAATCTCTGTCAGTTTGTCAGGACGACGTAGAAGGAAGTTCTGCCTATTGCTCGCCCTTTCCCAAACGAATTCCCGTGTTTTTCACGCCTTCTATGATCTTTTTTCCTCGGTATTTTTTCAGGGTCATCCCATCGCTGAAACCCGAAATTTTTTCCCCCCGGATACATTCTCTCAGCTTCCCCACGTTTCTTCTTCACCCAAAGTTCTAGGCAGTTGCGCCCTCGTAACTATCCCTTGACGGGAGTTATTCTTGTCCTTTTCCTTCCCTCTCTCATTTGCTCACTCCCCCGAACCTCCCCCCCCCCTCAGGCATCTAAACGCATATCCAAATCGCACGAACAGAAAATTTTCTTCTCCCCCCCTCCTGGGTTCCGCGACCGATTTCTTTTCTAGTAATCCCCCCAACCACCTCTCCACAAGGGGGGGAAGTGCCCCGGTCTTCCCAACGGTAGATTGGTCGCCTTTTTTTTTGCTTCCCTCTCGTTTTCTCCCCGCATGAAAGGCTTCCTATGTGCTTTCTTGGCGGGGTGGGTCGGTTACATTTTCCCTTCTTTAACTTTTCTCTGTTTATCATTTTCCTCCGCAGACTCTTTCTCTTTTTAATCTTTTTCGCTTAGGATATACGTGTGTCCCCGACTTCGCCAGTTTTCTCACCCATTTTATACTCTTCTCTTTTCTGGCGTCAAAGACATGACAGTATCATGTATCTTAATCGGCAGCCTTGCTATGCTTTTCTGCCCCGACTTGGTCCCTTTTTCGAAAGTCTGATCCAACCATCCCCGAGTACAATCACGCCTAAGTTCAGCAAGTCCCCCTGTGCTTCCCTTCATACCTGTCCTATAGATGTTCATCCCCCCGCGGAATTTACAACTTTCAACTGCCGAATATCTCCTCGCTTTGACGTCCCAACCATGACCTGTTTTCCCCCCCCTACAAGGTTCCTTACCCGCATGTTGTAACCTTTTTCCCTTCACAGAAATTTTTTTTTTAGCCCTGCAGGAGTTTATACAGACCACCATGCGCACCGAGGAAACCTGTTTCCAGATTGTGTCCGAAAAAGAGATCTTGCTCCTCTTAAAATGCGATCCCCCCCACGGAACAGCGACCCAGAGAGGGGGGACAGGACAGGTTTTAAGAAACAGAAAAAACCCCCCGAAACCGCAGCACAGACCCTTTCATTTCCCCACCCCCCCCTCCCCTCCCACGCTTCGAACGCGCCCTGTAGACGGATTGCGGCCACCCACCCCCCCCCCTCCCCACCTCCCACCCCCCGCCTTTCATCCGACCCGCCCCCAACCCCCCCCAGGCCTCTCCCCCCCACCCCCCAGACCCCCTGCCCCAGGCCCCCTTCCCCCCCAACCCCGCTTCCCCCACCCACACCCCCTTGCCACACCTTTCCAGCCACCCCCCAGCGCCCCCCATCCTCCCCACCCCCCCTCCCCCCCCCCCACCCCCCCTGATTTTCGACCCACCGCCCCCCCCCCCCCCCCCCCCCCCCCCCCCCCCCCCCCGTCGCGTTTTTCTTTGTTTCTAGTTGGGTGTCTGTGTGTTGGTGGTGGGTGGCTTTCGCTCTGTTCTACAAGCTTTTTTCCGAGGAGATTTCTTCGGGTAAGTGGGAAAGCCTGGGGAGCACCTTTCCTCGATTGCCCTACTTGCGTATCTACCTACCCCTTCCTTCACAGTCTTTCAGTTGACTGCTCTTTTCAAGTGCGACGCCCGCCTTCATTTGTGGCTCCACCTCTCCCTTGCCCAAACTATCGCTCATTTTTAAGTCTGGTGACTCAGAACTGCTCGTCCCTGTTCCCGAGTCTCGTCAGGGGGGTCAATCCAACACGTTATCTCTATGCTTTAAACAACTCTGGGACAAGAACACTCCTCGGCCTTGATGTTAGGCCCTCAGCTTGTTTTTCTCCCCGTCAATATTCCTTACCATATTCCAACGGTGTCCTCTGAGTGCAGCAGGGTAGTACTCTCGCACGACCAGCTTATGGCCGTGGTGAAACTTCCTTTTCCACCGGCACAGGTTCTGTCCCCGGGCAGTGCACATACTAAGTGAAATTGAAGAACATCCCTGCAATCATTAACTCTTCTCTGTATTTCTTCTTTTAAATCTGCCCCCCCCTAGTTTGACGCATTCTCAGGGGAATCTTGTCCGTGTCTCCATCTAAACTATCCCCAAGAGGCGATGATTCGTGTAGCACTCTATAAAAAAGGACACCTGCGGAAACTTTCTTCTTCCTCTGCCGTTTTTCCATGAAGCTTTGCCGAAGTGATCCACTCAGAGAAGCTTTCCTGACCGTCGGGCCCTCCGTTGTTAGGTTTCCTTCCTTCGATTGCCGACTTCGACTCCTTCACCCTTCCTCCAGGCTTACTAGCTGGTTCTTTTTATACCGCCGCTTGTCGTTGTTTGTGATGCTGAACGGCGACTAGCTTTCCTATGAGGGAGCCT
>Ga0179591_1345531_pt1 | contig 11068 bp, 10 predicted proteins | sample CZOMad2_1_08_16f_FD_182891 | JGI IMG/M metagenome (GOLD analysis project Ga0179591, IMG submission 182891) | Vadose zone soil fungal communities from Angelo Coast Range Reserve, California, USA - CZOMad2_1_08_16fungal (PacBio error correction) | ecosystem: Environmental > Terrestrial > Soil >... | reverse complement strand
TTTTTTTTGTTCCCTTTCGTAAATCCTCGGCTAACGGACCCCGTTGTGTGATACCAGTTTTGTTCCCCCCCCCTGGCAAAAAACAGATCCCCCCCCTCTGTGGCTCATTTTCCCTTTTTTGGTTTTGGGTTATATTCAAGTGTCTGATTCCCCCCGAGTTTTTGTCACGGAAGTGATCCCTTCTTTTTTTTTCTTTCCCTTTGGAACTGTATTTTTCCACCCTATTTTTGAGGGGCCGCACCCCCCTCACAGGGACCCCCCCTGCGGCAACCCCGTGCACGCGGTCCTTTTTCCCACCGGCTTTCCCCTCCCTTACCCTTCCGACCTTCCCTCACGTGGCACTAAGACGCTCCGTTCCCCCTCCCCGTCGGCTCCCTCTTAACCTGTCTTTCGGCCTCCCACGTGCTGTTCCTCTGACGGCTTTTTGGTTCCCACCCATTGAACACCAGATTGTTTTCCCCCCTTGTCTTCCTGCGTTTGATCTCCTGTTTTTTTTTTTTTTTTTACGTACTGAATAGACCCCCTTTCTGCAATTGGGGACCATACGCCCTTTTTAAACGCGCGCCTTTCCCCCTGTCCTCGGACGTTCCTCTTCGTGCACTTTTGTCCCTCCTTCTTTTTTTCGTGATTTTTTATGGCCCTTTTACCGCCAAGAGTCCCCGTACCCTGCCCCAGCTTCTTTCCACCTTGCCCCCAGCCGCCCGTTTGTCGGAATCTCATTTTTTGTCCCCTCTAAAAAGGCCGGCGGCGGTGTTGAACCAATCGTTCTTGTTTGTTACTGTCTTGAGGTGTGCGCTTGTTTCCTTGGCCCTCCTGGATTTTACCCGTCCCCTTTTGGTGGGGAAGGGAACCCCCCGGCCTTAAGTTTGGTTTTTTGTTCTAGTGTGTCTTTGGTGCCAACCAGCACTGTAAGTCATTTCGGTTTTTTAAAATGTTCTAACAGGAGCAGGTCCACTCCCAAATTGCCCCCGGAGGTGTCGGCCCCTTAAGAGGGTGAAAATGGTACGAGGCGGTCATGTTTCGGTCGTTCGACGTCCCACCCCTTCCGGAAAGTTTTTTTTGTGGATCCCTGGGGGCACTTTGGAATCCCACGCTGTTTTTTTTGATGCTTACTACAAGACAAATTGCACTCAGGGAGGTTTGTGTACGGGCTTTTCCCGTTTGCGAACAACGAGTCGTTTGTACATCCTGATAAAGCTACTCCCAGTTTGTTGTTTTTTTCCCCCATCTGAGCGTTTTTTTTATTTAAAAGCTTTTCTTACTGATGGTCCCACAAACTTTTAGTTTTTCTCCACCCCCCGTCCATTTCCTTTTTTTCGGTCACTCCGTTTCCACTGGCCCATGTTTTTTTTTTCCCCTAACCCTGTGTACCCTCATCCGTCCCTTCTTTCCAATTTTCGGTCCAGTTCTTTTTTGGTCCACCCCTTTTCCCTGCCGGATAGATACCAAATTTACCGTTTTTCTTTTAGTAGGAGCGTTTAATATTCTGTGTTCCGCCGTAAATAGTTTGGGTTTGTCACCTGGTGCCGCCCCCCTTTAGGGTGGTCATTCTTTCTTATGCGGCGTTCGATCTTAGAGGTTTCCCCCACCCCCAGGCCCCGAAATCCACTGTTTCTCAAGCTGGCTTTTTATTTTTCCGTTTCACCTTGGGTAAAAGAATGGAAGATGCGCACACTTTTTTTTTGGTGGTTTGCCCCCGTAATACCGCCCCCCCCTGCCAGCCCCCCCCACAGCCCTTTCATTTGTCCGAGCCGCGACGATTTTTTTGCCCCCCCTGCTGCTCCGGACGGTCGGGGGTTTTGACCCTAACCCCCCGACTTAAAATGGGCCCCCCACGTAATACAACGTGCCCCCAACCCCCCCCCCCGTTAACTTTTTTACCAGCCCCACCTTTCACCAGCCCAAAGTTGCTTTTCCTAGGAGGTCTTCTTTTTGACACGTCTCCCCACCCACTTTTGGCCCATTCCCCTTGGCAAAGAGTCACACCCAAGGTGTCTTTTTTCAGGCGTGGGCCGCTTTCTTATTTTTAACATGTTTTCTTTTACAAGATTCGTTTTCCTCCTATCTCCATTTTGGTTAGGTGATCGACCGTCGTACACCCCAGTTCCCCACCCCAAAACTCTGGTTCTGTTTTCCCTGCGAGAACAGTCCGGGGAATTTTCTTCGCATGCTCGGCTGGTGGTCGGTTTTCTTCCCTCATGCCGTTCCCCTTCCCCGGGGCCCCCCCTTTTGCGTTGCCCCCCTGGTTGCCCTTCACCTTTGTGTAGGGCGGGGCCAGTCCCGCCCTTCTTCAACCCGGCATTCTTTGAAGTTTATGTTTTTGGAACGTCTTTTTTGGGACACCTCCTAAACACCCCCCACCCCTGCCCACAACTCCAATCACTTTTCTGATAGATGGACCAGGCCGACTTAATCCCGCCTCCCTTCCCCTCTCCCGGTTAGTGGGTTTCAAGCTGGCCACCCCTTTTTTTTCCACCCATGTCTTTGTCGGTCTGGTTTCCCCTTTCTTTCTTACATGGGACTCCGTCCTTGTGGGTCGCGGCCCAACTTGGCTTTGTTGCCCCGTTCCTTCTTGAATGGCAACCCCGGCGCGAGCCATGGGCATCTTTTCGTGCTCCCGTGCGGGAAACAACCCTTTCCCGATAGTTCTCCACCAACACAACCCCCGTCTCTTGAGGAGGAACCCTCTATGCGTTTCTTGGTTATTTCCCGCAGACAAACGTCTCTTTTCTCTTTTTTCCCCCTCCTTCCTACCCCCCCTTTTTTTTCCTTTTTTTTTCCCGTTCTGTCTGGGGAGCAGGGATGTGGTCCTTTGTAATTCGTTGTTGGACCTTGAACTCCCTTTTTTGTTTTTGTTTTCCCCCAGGGGGCTTTTTTTTGAAAACTTCTTTTTTTTACCTCCCTCTTCTGTTACCCGGTTTTTTTTTTGTGAAGTCTTTCGCTGTATTTTTTCAACCAAGCCCCTTCCGTTCGTTTCATTTCCCCCACGATTTTTCTTTAACTCTTTTACCCCCCCTTCCCCTTCCCCTTTGAAATTTGCCTACTGGTTTACGTTTCCCCATTGTGTTGATTTTGTCCTGACACGGCCCACTTGCGGTATTTGATTTACCGACTTTCCCCCCCTAAAAGCTTTTCCTCCCTGCAGACGTTTTTGCTTTTTCTTTTTTTTTTTTGGCTATAGGTCCCATGTTCGCCTTGTATGATTAGCCCCTCAGTGTTCTTGATTTGGTCAATAACCCCCCTGTACCCCTGTTTTCCTACACTTCCCCTGTCCGGCCAGTTGTCTCTCCCCCCTTCTCCACCTCTGCGACCGCGCACCCTCTTTTGTGCGTGTTGCATGTGGGAAAAACAACTGGCGGACCAACTTTTTTTTTTTTGTAGGACTTCGGGGCGTCTTTCGGTTTCCCCCCCTTTTCGCTCATGGATGATTGGGTGTTGTGTTTTGTTGTTTTTACGACCTTACTGCCGGCCCCTCGCCTTTAATTTGGTTTTACAGTCTTTTCCCCGGCCTCCCGCACTCCCCCCTTACAGTTACTGGTTGTTCTTGTGTCTTAGACGGGAGGTTTTTTCCTTTTTGATTGGCTCTCCTTCTCGCCCCGGCCGCGTTTCTTGTCTTTGACCAATGCCCTACGGGTCGGTCTCCTTTTTAGCTTTTTTCCCCCCCCACGACCGTGTTGGGTTTTTCTTTTGACCTTTTTGTTCGAGCCTCAGATCGGCCGAAGAGATTTTTCCTTAGGTTCCCGGTCCTTCTTTTGCATGCCTACCATGGCGTTCACCCCCCTGCTTACCGAGCACCCACTTTTTTTTTGTAACTAGGTACGGTCCTTTTTGCCCTTTTTCGTTGAAGCGTCCCTTGACCCCAGAGCTTTGCCTCTGTCCCCCTTTTAAGCGTTTCGTGAAACGTTTGAGGAAGCGGGTTTGTGGGGGTGGGTTTTGTGAGTTTGTTTTTTTTGTACTTGGGTTAAGGTTGCCAGTCTTCCGGATGGGGTTGTGTCCGAGTAGTTTCCAGCCGCTCGGCACCCCTCTTCCTTTTGCAAGCAAGTACCCACCTTCTTGCGCGTTTAGGAGGGATCCCGTTTTGCCCACACCCCACCCAGGCTGTTTTGTGCCCCATCTTAATCCCCTTTACAGTTAACCTGGTGTGTCAACAGCCGTAAGGGGACCCCAGCTTTTTTGGGAGTTTTGGCCGTTTTTTTTTGGTTCCCCCCCCTTCCCTCCGAGAAAGACCCCTGACCCCACCCGTCTTGGGTCGTTGGTTTCCCCAACTACACCCCTATTCGGCGGTCAACATACCCCCTTCTCCCCGACATACACTATCCTTTTTTATTTTTCCTTTCCATGTCCTTTCCCAGCAATGTTTAGGTCGGTCCGACGGTCTCAACTTTCCTCTCTGGACGGAAGTGGGACATCGCCACGGGGTTTCTTGCCTGTGGTGTACGCCCTTTTTTGTGTGGCGCGCTTCTCCCTTCCCCTCCAGCTCTCCCCTTTTTCCCCCCTTCTTGTCCTGTAGCTGTGAAAGCTCAACTCCATTTTTGTTTTCTGTCTCACGACCTGTTCCCCCCACCCCCTTTTTCAACGGGGGGATTTGCCAACGGTGCTTTTTGTGAATTTTTTTTAGCCACCCACCCCCCCCCAGCGTACTTCTCTCCAGTTACATCCTCCCCCCCTTTATAGGTGGGCGGCGAAAACCCCCTTGGGTTTTTCCAGTTCCGCCTCCTCTCCCCTGGAATCACTTATCCTGCCAGGTTTGGGTGGGCAGGCGGCAGTTTTTCGGTTGCCCCCCCCTCCTCCTGCTTCAAGCCTTTTTTCTTTCATTCCCAGCCCTCCCCCACCCCACGGTCCCGGGCCTTCACCAGTTCTTGTCGTGTGAATCCTTCAGACCGTTCACCGCTTTTTCGACTCAACCGGTCCCCTGTCTTTTTTCACCCCCTCTCCCCCCTCTTTTTGAGTGCCGCTCTTCTTCCCTCCGCTGTTCCTTTTTCCGGGGAGACAAGATCAGGTACATTTTTTTTTTGGTGTTCCTTCACCCTTTCCCTGAGCCCTGCGTCCCCCTCCTGTTTGGGAGGGAACCTTTGCCTCTGCGGACGCCCCTCTGCGTACGTTCCCTTCCTATGGTTCTTTTTATTTCCATTTTTTTTTTTTACGATTTCGTACTCCTGGTTCCTCTTCACCCCCCCCCCCACTGCTTGCCTTGGTCACCGTGTGTTTTTTGGTTACTTACAACTACTTCCTGAGTGCTCCCCCACTTAGAGGGCCGCGCACTTTTCCCTCCCTTTTTTTTTTCAGCCCCCCACAGCGAACGGAGGCGGGCTTGATTGTTTTTTTTCTCGTTGGGAGGGAGGCATTGACGGCGACCGTGCTTTTGTTTTTTTTTTTTCAGTTTTCCTGCCCACCTGCGACTCCCTTTTTTTTTCGTCGTGGTGTGCGGGAAAACACCCTTCCCGTGCCCATGTTTCCCCCTCACTTTTCTCGGTCCCTTATTGAGGATTAAAGTGGACGTACTTTTTACGGCTTGTTGGCCTCCTCTTTTTTTCCCTATAGTCAACCCACCTCTTCCCCCTAGAACATTTTTTTTCGTTTTACCCCTCTTGATCTCCCTTTTGTCCGTACCTCTTCTTTTTTGCATCCCCCCTTCCGCCCCACTCTCATATCTACTGTTTTACACTAACAGGTTTTTTTGTTGCGAAGTTTTCGCGGTTCAAATCTGGGGAGCCTTCTTCTTTTTCCCCCTTCCCAATGGGAGAAGCCCGACGGGTCAACCCTTTTCCCCCCCCCCTGGTGAGTTCAGATTTTTGTGGTTTTCTTCTTCTTTTTTCTCTCGAGTCTTTCCCCCCCCCCGTGAGGAACACGGCCCTTTATCTCTTCCACGCCGTGACCATGTTGATGTTTTTCGCCCCCCTTTACCCACCCCCCCTTTTACGTTTGAAACCGTGACCCTAGTTCCTTTTCTGGAACCTCCTTTGTCCCCTCAACCCAATATAACCTCACCCTTTGCACCTCCAGACGTTGTTTTCCCGTTGTTTTTTTTAGTATTACATTGAACGCGGCCTCCCTCTTGTTGAGGCCACCTCGTTTCCGGCTATTGTTGTCCCCCCTCCACCCCCCCCCCATGACCACGGACCATTGGACCTTTTTTACGGACCCCCCGGGGGGTTCCCGCCGTCCCTTCTCATTTAGTGGCCTCTAGTTTTTGAGGGACAAACGCGTACAACCTACGCCCGCAAAGTCCCCCCCTCTTCTGGTCGTACGAGTCTTTAAAAGTCTTTTACCAGGTGTTCGCCGCCCCTTCCTTCCGACCTTCCGCCCCCGAAGTAAACTTTTCTACCATATCCCAGGTCCCCTTCCTAGCCAAGTCGGCGGGAAAAGGATGCCTGTACGCGGTGTGCTACCATGGGTCTTTGTTCATGGGGAACTCGTGTCCTTTCTTAGAGGCTGCGGTCTTTTTTCCCGATTGGTTCCCCGTTCCGCTCCCGCCATCGGTGTGAAATTGTCACGTGGTGTCCTGGGGTCGGGACGTTTCCCTCCCCCCTCTTTCCAGGCCCTGCGCGGTTTTTTTTTCCCCCCCCTTTTTGTTCCCCACACCCCGTCCTTCAAACGGTAACCAGGATTGACACAGCCCCTCAGGTTGAAAGTTCTCCTCCCTAGTTCAAAGAGAAGCGGGCTGGTCTTTTCATGGTAGTTTCGTCCTGGTCCCCCCCCAGGGACGTGGGGGCGGATTGTCCCCCTTGCCGTGTTTCACTTAGTAGCGTTGTGTTTTTCGTTGCTGATCGACCATGAACTTTTTCCGCCAGGAGGGTCTGGTTCTTGTCCCTGTGCAGAAACCCGTTGTTGAGTGAGCGTGCCCCACTCGTCCCCCTTCCTGTGTCCCAGCATCGAGGGTTTTTGGAAAGTCTTCATTTCTTGTTTTTTCCCAAAACCGCCCTGTTCGACCAGGACTCCCCCTTTTTCCGGTCATTTAGCTGTTCCCTTTTAACCAGACTTTCCGGACTCCATTGATCACCTTCAATTCCAAAAGGACATCCGGCCGGATCGTGTAAACTCAGGGTCGTAGTTATGGCACTTTCTCCTAGTCCCCGTAACAGTCGGTTTTTGCGGTTTGTCCCCCAAAACGTGCAAAGTCCCTGGTTTGGGCCCTCCATTTTTCTTGATTTCTCGTTCTACCGGATACCCCAAACGGTTGGCCCTTTTTTCAGCCCTGGGTCTATGCTCCTGGCTTGACTCTGCTTTTCCCTGGGTCCCACCCCACCGTGGGGGAGATGCTGAAACACCCGGCGGTTGTTTCTTATCAGGGTCTTTACAAGACTATCGAACCCGAATCTTTGTTAACTTGCTCTTTTCCCGTTCCCCCTCGGTCGGACCCACTCTTCCCCTTTTCGCCAGCGTGGGTGAACAACACCCCCCCCCTGAATGCATTGCCCCAAGTAAAGTCCCCCCCACAGTTAAGTACCCCCCCCCTTCTACCTCCACCCCCCCCCCCTTCGACCCCCTAGTCAACGTTTTTTCAATCGGGTCTGGTAAGTTCCCCTCTTTTCCCCCATTTCCCCTTTTTCTTCCCTTTCCCGTCCCTCGTTTCACACTGTTGGCTGCTTGGCCTGTCCTGAGTTTTATACGCCGTGCAGATCCCGTCGATCATTTTCTTTTTTTCCCGAACGAGTCCCCCCCCCCGCCCACACCCCCCTTTTCAGGTGCGGTCCCCCTTGCGTTAATTAAGTCCTGCGCTTGTCCCTGGGTCACGGTTGCCCTGCATGCGTCCTTCACCCCTCCCGGATAGAAACCCCGCACCGTCGTTCCTTTTGAGCTTGCGTCCCCCCTACTCGGACCACGTGACCAAAGGATCTTTGCCCCCTTAGTTGGTACACCAAGTTACCCCCCCCCTCCCGCCGAGTTTCTTCTTTCGACCTCGTGTTTTTCCCAGTTTTGGACCCCCAACGTACTCCAAGGAAGCACTTTTCCCAGACTTCCGGGGTTCGGTTTTTTTAACCTGCGGTTCCCAGACCCCTGCCCCGTTGGGGCCGCCACTTTCTTTGGCCCGGGTCTTACCCCCACCGGCGGACCGGAACCTTTCTTTTGTGATTTTGACAACAAACGGAAGTTGGTTTTTTTTGAGGAGGCAGCACTCCTGGCGGTAGGAGCAACTTTTTCCTTCATGGTCCCCCCTGTGCTACCCACACCCACCTGCCCAAACGCCTTTTAGGGCGGTGATTGCTTCCTTCTTTCCCCTTTTTCTGCCAGATTTACCTTCCTTTTTCGCTGTCCCATTAACAGGCCCCATTTTCTTACCGTGATGTTCCCTCCCCCTTTGCACTGCCTCCGGATTTTTAACGTGCCTTTTTAATCTGGTAAATGAACGTTAAACTTTGTGCATTTTTGAAATTTCTCTCTCTCTCTTTCCTTCTTGTTGTTGTATCTCTCTTATATCTCAACCTCCCCCCACTGCGAAACCCGTTCGTTTTCCTTCCCTACGTTGTTCACCCCCTCCCCCTTCCCCCCTTTTTTTTTACAATGCGTTTTGATACATCCGGTGGTCGGAAAATTGGGAGGGCCTTTTTTTACAGCGCCCAAATTTTTCGGTCTTTTTTTTTTTCCCCGAAAACCAACTCACAACATTAGAGTTCCCCCCAATAGACCTTTTTTTCTTGAGTTTTGTTTCTTGCATATCGTTGTCAATTTTCCCTCGTGCGGGCCATTCTAGATCTGGAGATGCCCTACCCTTGCCAAAACGTTCGTGCCGAGAATTCACCGTTGTCCCTTCCTTTTCCGGGTTAGTACGTCCCTTGACCCGGCCAACCTTGCATTCTTTCCCCCTTGGCCTCTTTTGTGACCATCTGTCCCAAAACGGACATTTGTGGGTCCGATCGGCTTCAGTGTGTTTTTTTTTTTTTGGTGGGGGTTGGGGGGGGGGGGGGGGGGGCTTGGTTTGCCCTCTTTTCCCTGCTGCTGGGCGTTTGCCCCCCCCCCGGTTGAAACGTGGGAACCCGCCAGCCTTCTGTTCGTAAGGTGTAATCCTTCCCGCCCCGCCCACCCCTTGACCCCGGTTGATGGTGCCCTTTCGTCCCCCCTTGCGCGGTGCCCTTCCTTTCCTTTTTTTCCCGACCGTTGCCCCGCTGTGCCATTTCCTTCACTGGGGAATTGATGCGTTGACCCGTTCTGAACAAGGTTTTTCTTTTTTTTTTGGGTGTGTGGCCATGGGAGTTGTCAAAGCTCCGAGCCCTGGTTCTTCCCCGAAGAGACCTTCAGCGTGGCTCCCTACTCGGAATCGCTCGGGGAGATCCCAACTTTTTTGGAGATTTCCGGGACTTGGTTTTTTTCCTTCACGGTGGTGGCCCCTGAAAGGACCCCCGTGTGAACTGTTTTAAGGTGTTTCGAATCCGTGTCGGGTTGGTGCATCGGTGTTTTTGTCGTTCCGTTGGTTTTTTTTCGGACTGTCGTCGTTTTTCCCGGTACCAGTGTCACTTTGGGGTGTTTGGGTGTCCGTACACCGCGGTCGCAGGCCGACGGACTCGCGGTTTTTTTCTGGCCGACAGGGTAAAATTTCATTGAGGGTTTTTGAGGGCTTCTTGCCTTTCCCTTTCTTTTGTCTGGATTGTCCTTTTTTTTCTCCAACCACAGCGGTTTTTCGCCCCTCCAGGCGGTGTGACCGGAACCGCCCCACGCCAAGATGCGGTTGTAGGCGCGGTGCAGGGGGTCCCCCTAGACTGATCTGAGGCGCAGAAAGGACTACCCCCCCCCCCCTAGGGCGTTGGGGGCTTGGCCCTCACACTATTGAAACCTCACCAACGTACCCCTTTTTTTTTTTCGAACCTACCAGCTCTTCTGATTTTTTTGAAGTTGTCTCGTTCGCCCCGTTTCCGGATGAGGTTTTCCAAACGTTTTCTTTTTTACAGCTGGCCTTTTTTTTGTTTCCCGGCCGGGGCGGTTCCCGGGGGGCCGGGTATCAACATGAGGTTGTTGGTGTTTCCCCTGCCGAGGATTATTTTCAGACAACCGTCTCCGATATTTTCCCCCCATGGAGGGGTTTAGCATGGGTCTCCATTTAACTCCCCCTGTTGCGGGTCTCGGGTCCCATTTGCTCACATCCGGAGTTCCCCCCTTTGGGCCTTTTAGAACACCTCGGATTGTCCCGGAGGGTTCCCTACAGCCGAAGTCCTTATGTTTTGGGAAACAACAACTCCTGTCGCTGCTTTTAGTCTCGCCTTGGATTAACCTCGTTTTGTTTTTGGGTGGTTCCCCTTCTGTCCCCCTGTTGACCACTTACCGGTAAGCAGGTATTTGTCCCCCATTCCCTCGGCCCGTTCTGGCCATTCCAGGCGTTTTCGGGTTTTTTTTGGGTTTTTTTTTTTTTCCCAATTGTTTACCTTGCGCATCAACAGGTCCCCATTTTCCCGTGCTGGCTCCCTTTTTTGTTCCCTTCTATGAAAGATTGCCTGCTGTTGCTTGGGTCGGGGTAGCCTCGTCCTTTTCCCCTTTTCCCTCGGGTTATTTCTGGGTCCCGGGTCATTTTAGCCACCGTCCAAAAGCTGGAGGTTGATGAAGCAGCCTCACTACAACTTCTTTTCCTGTTGTATCGGGAGTCGTTGTTCCGTTGGTTCCGGTGCGGCATCCCTTCGCTCGTTTTTTCTTTGATCCCACTGGCGGAGGCCACCGTTTGGGCCAGTTCCCGTGTATGGGTGTTTGGGTTTCGTCTGGCCGCGCCTTACCTTGCCCGGTGTTCCCTATTCCAGCTTGAACTTTTTGTCTGATGCGGGGCGTATTCTTTTGGTTGTTGCAGGATTCTTCTTGACCTGTCTGAAAGGCCCCGTTGTGGGCGACTCTTTGGGCATTCCTGTGTTCCGTTCAGTTTGGTGCGTGGACCTTGGCTTTGGTTGACCCCCTCCCTGTAGGTTAAGGGCTTAACGGGGTTCTCGGCGTTGGTTGGAGAATCCCCCCTCCGACAAAAATTCCCCCACCCACCCTCTTCCACTCGGCGGGTTTTTTCTTTTTGTTTCCCCCATCCTTTCACCCTTGTTTTTTTCCGTTTGAACTTTTTTTCCCCCCACCCAAAAGATTGCCCTTCCCCCCCCCCCCTGTT
>Ga0179591_1340084_pt1 | contig 11068 bp, 16 predicted proteins | sample CZOMad2_1_08_16f_FD_182891 | JGI IMG/M metagenome (GOLD analysis project Ga0179591, IMG submission 182891) | Vadose zone soil fungal communities from Angelo Coast Range Reserve, California, USA - CZOMad2_1_08_16fungal (PacBio error correction) | ecosystem: Environmental > Terrestrial > Soil >... | reverse complement strand
GTGTCGTGCCCAGCGACCGGATGGGCCTTCAAATGCCGAAGCGAACTCTCCCCGGCGTATAACCTCACTTATCCCCTTCCCTTCTCGGCGCAGCGCTCGTCCGGGAGCGGCGGTGTTTGCGGGATGACATTCGTACAAGCACGAACATGGTATCTATCCGCCCTACCTTTTGAGCGTGCGCTTCGTGTAATTTTCGCGTAACTCCAACACTCCACTAGTTCTTTCCGTAGGGCCGAGAGAATAGCCTCACAGGGATGTCGTAAACGATGATCTTCCGATCCCGCAACATCCATTCTCTATGAATGCACCACACCACATCGTTCGGGCCCGAAAGTGGCGATTGAAGCTGCCTCTCAGTACTGTGATCAGAGCTTTTTTGATGTGCCCAACGACAAGCGTCCCCGTATCCTCTCGGTGAACGCCCGTTCCTGCCGCCCGATGCCCTCACTTCCTGCGTGTGGTGCGCATCTTTGGCTTTTTCTCCTAGTTTCTGGCCCTAGGCTTGTCACCTTCCGGGTTCGAAGAATGAATCCGCCGGTATCGTTCCTGTCTTGTGTGACAAATATGTCCTTCTTTAGTCCCCTTCCCCCTTTTTTTATTCTGGTGACGACCGTTCCGTGCTTCTGCATAACGTTTCAGGTAGTTCTGGTTTCGCTTTCCGCCGATTCTCTTCCTATGCCTCACTTCGGAAGCAGGCTTTCTTTTTTCGGCAGTTTCTTAGGAAGTTCCGTCTCACTTGACCCCATCCACACCCTTCCCTTTTTTTCTCGAAATCCGGGTTCGACGCTCTCAGAACTCCCTTTTTTTTTGGTGTCTTCTTTACTTTCGGCTTCCCCTTTGCACCGATCCGGATGTCTGCCCACGTTCGGGTCAGGCTAGTGATTTCGTTTCCGGTAGTTGATGGTAAAGCCCCTCACCATTTTTTTTTATGTTGTGCTTTCAGACGGCGCGTTTCGTTTCAGAGATTGAACGTCTGCCGTAGTGGCTGGAACTCCACGATTTTCTCTTCCGGAGCCCTCTGCCGGCATCGACCACCCGGTTCCTGATTTTCCACTCTTGTGACGCTAAACGTCGTCGCTCCCCCCCTGTTCAACGCCTCGTAGCGCTTTCGACCCTGACAACTTCCCCTCCTTTTACTCCCCTTGTTTGTGTGAGAGAGTTTGCATGCGTGGCTTTTAGCTCCGGTGCTATGCTGTTTTTGGCGTGGAAAATGACTTTTTTTTTTACGTAACCCCTATAGCTGTTCCTTACTCATCTTTTTTGCCCCTTTCCGCCTTTTTCCCTCTTTCTTTCGCGATAGGCGATGTTGGTGGGCGCTCGTTCTTTTGGCCGTCGTCAGTAATCCCGATTGCCGTCGCCCGACCGCCCACCCTGTCCCCCCCTCGATTCCTTAGTGGCCGTCAACGGTACGCCCAAAGCGGGACGTTTGTAGTGCTCCAAGCCGTTCCAGTTGACGCCGTAACACTTGTCCCTTTTCCTTTACGCTTCCGCCGGATGTCGCGATTTCGGTGTTTCCCTCGTGCGCCGGAGATGGCTGCGACTCATGCCCTCATCAAAACGCCCGCACACTTACCCCTTGAACTCTGCAGCCGCTCGACTTTTCTTGACTTTTCTTAGAGTCCCATCGGTCGACTCCCAGAACTATTCCCGGCTTCACTTCCTCCGTCTCCCCCCGCCTTCGTGGTCCATATGCATTTTTGGTTTCCCCCGGAAAAAGCTAGATACCTTCTTTCTCTTATGACAACGCACGCTGCTCGTCAGTGACAAGCATGTACTTTGTTGGGTCGTTAGCCGCCCCCCTCTGCATAAGTGCCCCCATTGCTGGCTTTGCAGTCCCATGTCTTCAGCAATTTAACTCGAGTCTGTTTTTTTTTGTCCACACACCTTTTGGCCGGCCAGCACACATCTTTCTTTAACCCCTCTCCCCCTCCCTTTTAGACGTTTCCTTAGTTGAGAACACTTTTATGGTCCTAGTTTGTGAGGTGGTTAACTTCAATGCTCCCTGTTGCTTGGATTCTCAATTTCCTTCTTTTCGCGGGTTAGAGTCGATGGGTTCCCTTTTTTGACTGGGTTAGAGGTGCCGCGATCGGATCGGCATGTCTTCCTTGGCCGCCTCGGATATCTCCCACCCCTTTTTTCTGTTTTTGGGATTTGGCCGCGTCCCCCACTCTTTCCGATTTGTTTACTCACCGGGCCCTTCTCTTACTCCTTTGGTGATACGTGCCCGACCAGTTCTTTGTCTTTTTTTTTTTTCCAAGTTTTCCTCGTGGTCGCGTGCGACACTATTCCTCTTCCCTCGTTGTTTTTGTTTGTACTCGATCACGTTTCGTTCCCGGATTGTCTCCTTTGCCCCCTTGAAACCTTTTCTCATTCCGAACTTGGCCGCTTTTTCTCCCCCCTGAATTACCACCCTCCTCTCCTTTTGTGACGCTATCAACGCCTTCTCTCTAAGTTGGATTTGGCCTGACTCGGCACCCCTCTCCAGCATGAGATCACTGAGTCCGCCTTTCCCTGAGGCCGTTTGCTTTCTCTCACCGGATCGGAACCTCCCAGTCTTTCCAGTCGGTTCGCTCCGCTGCTTTTCCCCCTTCAACCAGGCGTGTCACCTATGAATCAAGGCCCGTCCCCGGAGCTACTCCCTCCAACACTCACAAATTCACTCCGAGTTTTTTCCGTTCTAGCTTGCCCTTCGGCTCTTACTGTGATAAGAGATTGTGTTTTCTTCCCCTCTGTTGGACAAAAACCCCGTCCTTTCGGGAGGCTGAAGAAAGTTTCTGCCCCGCCCGACGCTTTCCTTATGCGTAGTGGTGTTCTTTGACTACTCTTTCATAGACCCTCGTTTCTTTCTCCGGGGCGGGACCTTCTTGACTGGACTTTGCCGGTAAGAGATATTATGTTCCCCCTCTTGTCCCCCTATGCCATGGACCACGTCTCCCTTGATTCTTTCAAGGTTTTCGGGTCTGCACGGATCTGCTTGCCTCGAGGTCATTTTTTTTTTTTCTTTTCTTTTTGGAGAGTTCCCCTTTCTCTTACCGCCACTTCTTGTTGCACCATCCCTCGTTCGGGACTCCCCCCTTTTGATCCCATAATACCCAAGCGGTGAGAGTCTCCCCTTTGATTTATCTCAGTCGCCTGGCCCACTGGCAAGAGTTGTTCGCCTGACCCCGCAGCCTTTGAAAATTCGCATTTCCTGCCCTTTCTTTCCGACATCCGACTGGACACGGCTCTCCAGCTCTTCCTTTTTTCTTTCCTTCTGTTTTGTTGCTTGGTAGCCCTGCCCTCTGGACGGTTGGAGGTCGCCGGACTGCACCCCTTCTCTCCCCCGATCTTATGGTGCTACTTGACCCTGTACTGCAGGTCCTCCTTTGAACCAACGTCAGCGCCCCCCGTCGCGAGTTTTCCCTGAGAATTTCCAAACTTTTAATCCTTTTCGAACCCGTTGCTAAGGTCGTTTTCCCTAACCCTGCCGTTATTTCCGAGCCGTAAACCTTTTCGCTGCGCGTCGCATTCCCTTTCTCTTTTTTTTCTCCTCTTCCTTTTTTTTCTCTTCTTGCATTTTTGGCCCTTTGGCGAGCTGACTGTGCTGGCTTGCCCATCGCTCATCTTAGAGCCTTATACGGTTCGCGATAATCGTTCCCTCGGTCCGATACCGACCTCCGTCCCTCTTTTTGCTTTCCTCGTGCGAGTTTCGCTCAGTGTTAACTGACTTCCGGTCGTAATCCCAGAAGCCTTTACCCTTCTCGCTTCCGACCCGCCCCTGCCTTCCCTTCACCTGCAGGTGAGTGGCTACCAGCAATCGCGTCTTCCTTCACTACTATCCTTACCCGCCCCCGCTTCCTCGGACTTTTTAACGCGAAGCGTTGTTTTTGGGAAGACGACTACCTGCATTTTTTTTTCGCTTTTTTCTCGCCGGATGTCAGGTACGCTCCTTTTGCGCGGCGCTGGGACGCTTGCTCTTTCCCCACTTCCGCTGTTATGGTACTAATTCGTGGGAACTTTTCGCCCCCTTTCTTCCGTGAACCCGGAATGGCGGTCCTCTGAGACCCTTCTCCAGATCCCTCTGCTGCCGCCTTTCTTGCGCAGCCGCTCACATCCAAAAGCCTCTTGTTCCATACGGCGTCTTCTTTCACCCGCGAAAGATCTCTCCCGTCCTTTTTTTACAAATGCCTGCCGCGGCAGTTTTCAACCCCGCCTTCCATGCGGATGGCTACCGATTTCGCACCACGACTTTCCCCCCCTTTAGAACGTCGGTATTTTTTTTTCCTATCCAGTCCGCCGGACTAGTTGTGTACACCTTTTTTTGGCTTTGACACACATCTCTCCGGTCGATTCTCGACGACTCCTCCCTCTTGTTGACGTGAAATCACTCCTTCCTGTCGCCCCGCGTTGTATGTTTTTTTGTCTTCTCCTGATTGATTGTTGCCTGTTTTTTTTTTTTTTTTTTTTTTTTTCTTTTTTTCCTCCTCGTTGACTCCTGTTATTTTTTCTCCTGTCTCTTTTTGAGCTGGTAGTTAAGTCGCGTTTCTTCGGCAGTGACGTCCGAGCATAGATCCACCCCCTTTTATTTTTTTTTTTCCGCTTCGCCCCACAATTTCCCTTTTGAATAGCGCAGTCTTTTTTTGACGGCCTTCTGGTGATCGGCGGTCGTCAGCATTGGCTGCGGCATTGTTGCCTCAACCCTTTTCCATCTGGTCTGTCTGCACGAACAGTCTTTTCCCTCCTTCCCTTTTGTTTTGTTGATTTTTGCTGTCTTTTCTGCACGCGACCCTTTCTCCATTTGTCGGCAAACTGCCTACGCGGGGACGGTCCCTATCCCCTAAGGCTTTCTGTTAACACCTTTTCTCTTGGCAGCTGTGCGCTTTCACATGCTGTTTCTCTGTGTGTGGGTTGAGTTTCTCCTACCATCCGGAGAACGGTCCCTCTCCCGCCAGATAGCTCTGCTTTCTTTCCTTTTTTTCTCCCGAGGAGCGGAGTCATCTTCCCCTACCAGCAGCCACTGCTCCCGCGCGCCCTCTCGAACAAACCCGATTGTCCCTCCCCCTCCTCAGACAAAGGAGGAGAACCTCCTACCCAATGTTGTGGAACCGAAGAGTTTTTCTCCCCGCTGCGTGAAGGTGTATTTTTTTTAATTGGATTCCTCCATTTCTTTTCCCTTCCCACAAGATGTTGGGCCCCAAACTCTTCGGTCCGTGACCTTTTTCCTTCTGTTTACTGCTGCGTCGTGTTTTCGCGCCCTTGAACCACCTTTTTCCTTCGACGCTTGCCTATTCTGGGCACGTTTCCTGTTAAGTTGGTCCTACTGCACGACGGTACGTGCTTTTTCCCTCGTTGATGCCCCTCTCTTTCCTTTCTGTTGCTAGTAGATGAGTTAGGCTGTTACTATTTCCCCGTGCGGCCTTTGACTGAGTCGCCCGATTCTCCCCCCTTCCCCCGGTCCGGAGCACTTTTTCGCGCTCCTAGTCCTTTCCTCTTCTCCATCCCAGTTGCCGGATTTTGCATGAGGTCGACCGGGGTGCATCGCGGCGGTCCACCTTGGCAAGCCCCGTTCTGACGTCCGGGAAGTTGACCTATTTTGTTAGGTTCTTCCCTACCTGGGCACCCGCTTCTCGCCCCCTCTTTCTCGTGTGCCCCTCTTGGGTACGTTCGTAGGGATACCGGCGTTTAGTTTTTGAATCACCTAAGTTTGTCCGGACTCGTCCTAGTTCCCGCCTTTCTTTTCTCACCCTCTTTTTTGCAATACCTTTCCTCTTCCGTCCCTTGGTGATTCCGCTTCCCCCCCCCCTATTTCAGCTTCATCTTTCCTTCGAGACTTGTGGCCCACCTTTTCCTTGACGCGTCCTGAAACCGCTTGGTTTTTTGTCATCCCTAACGGCTTTCTGTCGCAACCCTCCCCGTTCCCCGGGTGGGTACTCCTCTTGTACAAAAAACCCACCCCCTGGTGGGGTTCCCTCTCTCGCCCCCCTGACGCTGCACATTTCCATCTCTTTCATCCCTTTTTTATCGGAGATGTATTTGCAGCTTTCCCACTCGCGGCCATGGCGGTTATCTTGGTGTGCTACCCGAGCACGGCCTTGGAACCGTCAACCTCCCATTCTCTGCTATCATGGACTTTTTTGCACCCCTCTTCAGTTTCCGTCTCGCGATAGGGATGGGGGGGTTTGTTTTTGTGTCCCAGTCTCTAACTGGCAGTGGTCCATATCGGCCGCCCCCGAACAATTTCGCCCTTTTCACGTCCCGACGGACGTCCCTTGTGAGTGTCTCCCAGCCCGTTCCGCCCTCAAGCATCAACCGTCCCCCCGCCTTCCGGATCGTGCTCCTCCTTGTTTGCCCTTTTTTATTTTCGACCGTACCACGCATCGTGCTTTTCCGCCCCGCGAGGTGTGTGACTTGGTGCGACGGACGATGATTTGCCCTGCTCCCCCTCCTCCAACTGCAGAATGTTTTCTTTCTCTCGTCCCCCCTCTTTCCGCGCGACTTTGGCGTCCTTTGGAACCCGACCGCATGGCGGCAACTTTCCCCTCTTTTTTTTCAGAAATTTCTTGGCCCCCGTTCCCTCGTCCCTCTTGACCTTTTCAGCTACTGCAGCCGCCGTCTTCACCCCTCCCAACGTGACTTTCCATTGTTTATGTTCATCCCCCCCGGTCCTTCGAAAGAGCGATACCTTCTGACCAACAACTTACCGGACTTTTGCCATTCCGGATCGACCCGTCCAGCGTCGGGGCAGCTCACAAAGTCTTTCGTTCGGAGTCGGTTCCCCCCTTTGACCCTTCTATCGCCCGGGAGTTGTGCCCACATCTCCGTTTCTGCACACCCTCGTCCCCCCCCCCCCTTCCTTCCCCTCTTTTCTTCCGTCCCCGGACCCAAAGGTTGCGTTGTTTGTCAGGTTCCTTCGGTCTCCGGGTTGCACTTGATTAATCGTTGAATCCTGTTTTTAATTTCCTCTTCTTTCTTCCTATTTGGAAGTTGGGTGAATGGCTGGGTGAGGAGTATTTCGGCCTCCCCCCGCGTCGCCCGTTTGTAACACCGTGTTCTCCTGACTTGGTCATTATTTTTACGAGTCTCCCTTCCCCCCTTCACAGACCGCTGTTCCTGTCCTCCTCTCTCCGTTGGTACGTAAAGCCTGATGCCCTCCTCTCCCTTTCGTTGCTCTGCCCTTGCCCATACTTTTCGAGTGATGGATACAGCTCTTCCTTCCTCCTACGTTGTTGTGTTTCGTCTTCTATTTTTATCCCGCACGCGACCATTTGTTAACAATCACTCTGTTTGCGTGCCACCCCCCCTGAAGGCCTTACGTCACCTGTCCCCCCTATAGTTTTTGCTTCCCCGCGGCTGGCGAGGTTGGAGATGACCTTCCAAATCAGCTTCGACTGGATTATCTTCTCTCCGAGCGATTTTTTCCTCTCCTCGGAGTCTTCATACTGGATAGACGTCCCGCTCTCCCTACACTCAGTAGGGCTCCTCTCCATACTTAAATTTTTAAGAGTCTAAATCACTTTTTAAGCCCCCCTTGAACATGATGCCGAACATCCATCACCCCGGTCCTGGCCGCGTTGTTTCCTCCACGCTATGCGCGCCTTTCCTAGGCTCGAGTATGGTTGCGATGTGTGTCTGCCTGCCTTGTTTGTTCAAAGGCCCGTTTGGCGTCTGGGATGGAAAGCTACTTTCTACGGGTTTCTGTTGTCTAATTGTCCGTCGTGGCTTTTAGACTTTCCTATCGCTCTGGTCGGAGGTTTGGTTTGTGTTTGTTGTTTTTTGGTCTTATGACTTGCCGCGGGCCTTTTCTTTTGTTTTTTTTTGGGAAACTCAAAGATTAAGGTATGTATCTTTCGTAGGTGACCCCGGTGAACCTCATATGGACCACGTGGCGTTTTTTTTCCCGATGGAGTGATTGGCCCCCTCTTTTCCCCGTTTTCGGCCTCCTAGGTTTCAAGTTCTGGGGACCTCACCGATGCGGTTGTGGCTTCGCGCTTTCCCCAGAAGTTCCTATCCCCATGTGGCGGCATGTTTTCGATTCCACCTCATGAGGTCCGCCGTCTAGTCCCCGGCGGTTCCACCACCATGGCACTCTTTGTTTCGCCTCACCTCTTTTCTTCTTCTCCTGCGAGCGTTACTTTCATCCCGCACTGCAACGGCCTTCTTGATTTCATCTTGCAGTTTGCGGGTCGTCTTTTTCATTGGCGCTGAGCCGGAGTTGGTTCGTGGCCCCTACTTGGTTTACGGGTGGTTGTCGACGGGCGACGCCTTGTTATTTTTCTGGCTTACTTTACTCTTCCTTTTGGCCGAACTGGTAACTCAGGTCCTATATCGCTTCGGGTCATCTGACCGGCCCTTTGGGCAAACAACCACTTGTCCCTTCTCCGTGTTTGACGGAAAATTCGGTGACGTTCCACAACGTTTATTATTTCCAAGAATAGAAGAAGGTGATCCAAGCTCGACCCACCGAGGCCCGCTGAAATAAATATCTACTTTTCCGAATCCCCTCTTCTGGTCCTTTGTGGGGGCTGTGTTTGTGATTGTCGGGGGGGGGGGGGTGTTTCTGGGTTGGGGTTCTTTCTATGAGGTTTATTTGCAGCTTTGTACCCCCACTTACCTGTTGGGCTTGGGGCGTGGTGGGTGGGTGGGGTTGGGGGGGGTGGGAGACTTCAGAGGGGTTCTTGCGTTGGCACTCGCATTGTCCCCACCCTCACGCATTAGCAGACTTTTTTTAGTTTTTTCGACGTTTGACAAATTTCTCCTCCCTCCTCCGAGGATTCCCTCGTGGGGGGCGCGAGTTTCTCTCCCCACTTCCTTTGTCAGTTCTAGTCAGTCTTTAAACGACGTCTCCGTCGACCCCCCCCCGTCTGGTTCAACGGCAGTGGGTTTTGTGACTAATCGGGTCTCCGCCACGCAAACCGCATGGCAGCATGATTATTTGCTTTTGTCCCAGTGATGGTCGAAGCCTACCTTCCAATTCCGTTCCGGGCAGTTTTTTTCTAAGCCGATTTCAGGGCGACCCGGGTTTTTTGTGACGGCTCTCCGGGATGACGCCGCGTTTTCCTCATGTCCCCCCCCTTTATGATATCCTTCGTTGAACTTCTTGTCCCTTTCCGTCCCCTTGTTCCCGTCCGCCCCCCCGCGGCATTCTCTCTTTCGATCCCAGCTTGCTATCTTTTTGCAGACTGGACGCACTTTGAGCCAAATCTAAGTTGTTCATACCCTTCTTTCCCCTTCCCCTGTCTTCCCCTTACCTACAGATCCTCCGGCTGTCGTCTTACCCCCCTTCTTTTCCTCCGGTAAGTGCAAGGCTTCTCTTAGTGTCCAGTTTTTGCCCGTTCTTTCCCTCCTCTGACGCTGCATTTTCCCCTCCCAGTCGATGTATGCTTCCCTATTTCAGCAGTCCCTGCCGGATTAGGGTTTTGTCGTCCCACCCCACCCTTTGGCACTGCGGCAGCACCCCATTTTCTTAGCTTCCGCGCTGGCTCATACGTGAACCAATCGGTGCTCGACGCCGTTGTTCGTGCTTGTTCATGTTCGTCCTCCTCTTTTTGGTCATTGACCCCTCCTAATGGGGTACTTTAGATGCGGCGGCCCTACTGTCCCCTTTTGATGCCTGGTGATGTCAGCTTGACTGCGTCTTCCCTTCCCAGACGCCTCACCGTCGGCGATCCGTGATCCCCTTGTTTTCTCCCTTCCTTTGTCGCCCTCCCCCTACGTTGTTTGTCCGATGCGCACGGCTGCCTTCCCTCCAGGTGACGTAAGACCTTTTTTCTTGACTTCGGCACTCCTCTGGCTTCGCTTTTTTGGTCCTCCCCCCCCCAAACAATCCGTTGACTTTCCGCCCATCAGCGATTTCCCCCTTTGTTGTTTTTTGTATTTTGCGTTGATTGCCTCCCGACCCGCATGGTGCCCCTTTGAGGCCAAACATTCCCCATGCTCGGCCTTTCAGGACGTCTTCACCAGAAGGCGTCCCCTTCCCCCCGACTCCGTGTGCGTTTCAGGGCTGGTTGACGGAAATTTTTTTTTTTGTTGGTGACAGCCGTTGCAAGGTCCCGTTGGAATTTCCGCCGCTTCGATTTTTCCGGGCGCTTTCGTTGCCTCTTTCGCTCTTCCCCCCCTCACCCTGCTCACCTCTTCAGCGGCGCGCGGTTCTTCCTCTGAACCCTCAAACCCAGATGAACCAATGATAAACGTCACAGGAGACTGATCCCTGAAACCACCTTCCCCCTTTTTCTGCTGCATCAAGCTTTTCGCTATTGTGGCCCCCCCGTGAAGCATCGATTACTCGTGGTGGCTGGCCTTCCCCCCCCCTTTGTTTCCCCACGACCCTTGGTCTTCTTTAAAGCCACATGTTCCTTGCCCTCTTTCGAGGTTGGAGCCCCCGTGCTTCAGGATCTCATTGGTCTGATCCGTTGACCATCCGAGTGGGCCTTAGTGGTCCGACTCCGCCCGGTACGATCTTTCGTTCTGTGTCCCTACTTTTTTGCTCCCCTATGCATGGTACTTGCTCGTCGATGGAGGAAGGTTTTGGATCCAGATCACTTGGCGGTGATTGGCGTTCCCGATTTCCTACTTACTCCATTTTTTTTTTCGGACACTTGGGTTCTCCCCCCTTTCACGAGGAGAATAAATTGCGGCATTATGAAGGAGAATGTGGTTTCATGTCCGTCTCACCGGAGTTTCCCCCCCCTTTACAAGCTTTTGTTCTCTGCTGCCCCTCATTTTGGCTGCTTTCCTGTTTTACCTCCTACTGTAAAACGGCTTCGATTTTTTCGTTCTTTCGGGTCCGGCTTTGAGTTTCCCCTTATGGCTTTTTCTCGACTCCCATTCCCGTTTCCGTTCGGTTGCCGCGAGCCTTTTCTGTAGACTTTCCCTGTGATTATACGAGCAGCTTGACTTTGGGCCGAACTCCCAACGCGGTCCTCGCCCACCACGCTATTCGCGGTCCTCTGCTGTGACGTTCCCCCCCCCCCCCCAAAATATTCTTTCCTGAAACGGTATGATAATTTCGAATGTTCCCTTTCCCCCTCCTTCTCGAATTTCCAGCGCTCAAGCCCCTTTTCCGGCCTGTCCGCTCGACCTTTACTCTTCC
>Ga0179591_1318994_pt1 | contig 11068 bp, 7 predicted proteins | sample CZOMad2_1_08_16f_FD_182891 | JGI IMG/M metagenome (GOLD analysis project Ga0179591, IMG submission 182891) | Vadose zone soil fungal communities from Angelo Coast Range Reserve, California, USA - CZOMad2_1_08_16fungal (PacBio error correction) | ecosystem: Environmental > Terrestrial > Soil >... | reverse complement strand
CTTGACCGAAACTCTTTTTGAATTATCTTTCCTCAACTACGGCTTCGTATTTCCTCTTGAGATATTTCCTCTTTTTTTTTTCCCCGAATCAAGCAATCACTCCTCCTAAGCCCCAATCCAGGGTTATCCTTTCACTCTCCCCTGTGGTTTTTTTTTCCCCCGTGGCGGTTGGACCCACTTCCTTTCTTCTTGAGAGCTTTCCCCACCTGACTGTCTTCTAGGAGCCCATTTTCATGAAGATTTTTGACCCTCTGATTTTCAGTGAGCCGCCATGTGAGGAAGATCTAATGCCCCTTATCAGAGAGCCCCCCCCCCACTCCGCCCATTATTTGGAATTTCCTCCTGCTCGCAGCGATTCTTCTCCTTGTGTTTCTCCTGTTTTCTCCCCGGATCTGTGGGGGTATCTAATTTGCGCTGCCCCGTTTAATTTCTGTTGTGACTTTAGGCCCCGAGGGATAAGATTTTTCCCCTCCATCTTCTCTGACCCACGGAGAGCCCCGTTAGTTCCAAAAGCCTTAAAAGGAATCGGTTACTTCCTTAGAAGTATCCGTTCGTCCCGTTTCTGACTCGTCTTTACACCCAATCCCCTCTTAATAAGCTAAATGTTCTATTTTTTCCAACGCGAGGGTGCCCCCCCATCTCATTCCGACATAGTTGCCTCCGAATCAAAGGCACCCCCCTAGTCGACTCTGCTAGGTTAGCCATCCGGCCATGTCTTTTCTTTGAGCGAATATCTTAGTTTCCGAAGGTATTTAGTCCTGAACCTCACTCTCTACCACCCCCCACCAGGGATTATTCAGTCGGATTAAAACAACCCTCCCCCCACTCCGGTATGCCCCCTTTTTCTCATGATGCTGGGGTTTGATATGGAAACTCTGGGTCACTATTCACTCAGGTTTCCCGTTGTATCCTCAATACATCCGTTCTGTTGACATGTTTGCAATGGGGGGCCGGTCCCCGACCTCCTCCAAGTGATTGCCCCAGCCCCCTCCTAACAAGTTGTGTCTCCCCCACAACATTCTGATCGCATCGGAAGGCTCGCATTTTTAAGTCAGTTGTCCCCAGTCGCTTTTTTTTTTGTCGGAATGTTGGGCGGCACTCAGAAAATTTAACCACGCAAATTCCCTCCAAGATGGAGACTGCTTTGCCGTGCCCTCTTTGGTCTGAGTTTGGGTTCACCGCTTTTTTGCCCAGGTTTCATTTTAGATGTTTCTGATCAGACCCTCCGTCTGGAGACGCACTTTAGTGGCTGAAAAGAGCCCCCCCCCAATTTTTTTTCAAGAGCCCCGTTCTAGACGTCATCCCCCCCTTCCCCAATACCTGGGAGGGGGTTTTCCTTATTTCCGCAAACCTAGGGCCAACCCCCACCCGAGAAGTTACGTGGTACACAAACTCCCAGAGTGGGTGACCTACTCTTTCCACGCGATGACTTATTTTCCTATAGTCATTCTGAAGGGTTAACATGACATCTTTGGTCAAGCGTTTTTTGTCGGCATATGGCCCTTTTTATAATATCCGTTCCATTTTATGTGACTTCCCTTGTCGTCCCCCCGAATACCACCATAATTCCGTGCAACGCTCTGTGCTAAGCTTTCCCAACTCTCTTTCAAGAGAGATTTACTACCACAATTTTCCTTAAGGTTTTCCTCTTCTTTATCATGTCCATGCGTTTTGTGCTCGTAGTGTTCCACTCCTTTCCCCCCCAAACGCTCCTCTCGAGCTCTTGTGGTTTCACTTATTCCGTACACCCCACCCCGTTTTTCCTCGAGTCAATGTCCCCGTTAGGGGATGTGGAGTCTTGACGTTTTCTCGCTTGGTACCAGACTGATCCTATCCTAGGCGGCAAATGATATCCCTCAGTCCCAGACTTGGTCTTTGTCACTTTTTCTACCCATGAACCGTCATTGGTCTTTTCAACTTTTTTCCTAGACTATTGGGGTCCCACGGATAACACTCTCCAATTATATCCCCCGTTTCGCACCCATCGGACTGGAAAAAATTTTCCATGTTTTGCTAGCGATAGCTTGAAGACAAAAAAGTCCTTGCTCCATCCCCCTTAGTCAGCAGACACCCATCCCTCAGTTGGATCTCGACACTCCCCCGTTTTTTTTTTTAGATTACTGCACTGTCTTCTTTCACTTTTGAATTTTTTCTCTAAGCCCCCCCGACTAGGGTGGGAAACACGAGGCGCAAGGAACACTGATTCCTTAGGTTTTTCTCGAAGCTATTCTTATTTCTCCCCCTACCTTCAATCTTCCGTCTTCCCTCTTTTTTTCCAACTCTCCCCTCCAAGCCGGAACCAAGGACTTCCCTCTTTTCCCGATTTTCCCGTCTTTTCGGTCCCCCTTCCCCGTTCACCGAGAATCAAGATTCCCCCTTGCTTGACCCCTCTTTACTGGATCCCTCGGTTCAGCGCTTCCCCGAAGTGTTCCTGTTCCCTCCTAGTCCCATGATCCCTTTGAGATGACTCCACCTTCGCTATTCTCCCGAGAGGGCACGGCGGATGCTTTTCCCCCCCTCCCTGTGTTGCCGATAACAGTCCACGATAATGCTTCTTGACTGGTCGCTTTCTTCATTGACGCTGTTTGTTGCCTTCTTTTTCCGGGCGGTACCCTTCACAAAATTCGTCCCGCGCGTTCTTTCACTCCTTGCATTTTCCTTTCTTTGACCCGCCGCACCCCCGCACTCGAACGCGCGGTCTTCTTTTTTTCTGAGGATTCCCTTCTATGAGCCACCCAATTGAACTGTCCGACCTTGCTGAGTTTCTTCCGTTTCGTTTCATTTATACTCAGCTGATCCGCAGTCTATCGGTTTTCCCCTCTGCGCCGCCCCCACTAGTTCGAGAGTCACAACTTTCTTCACTAACCTTTTCCTTAGCTCCTCACACTAGATCCTCCCCGTCTTCCGCTAGCCGCATACTTATGACCTCTCCTCCTCCAAGGACTATCCCCCTCCCCCCCCGACCCTGAATTGTGTCTGACCTTTGAGCACTTAAAGAAACCTCGGATAGATCCCGCACGGTGATGTTTCCCCTTCCCTTGTTTGCAATCATGCCAGCCGCCAAAGAAACGGTTTTCTTCTTCCCAGTTCACCGAAGTTACCTATGACGTCGAGAGTACTTTTCCAGTATCTCGTCCAGCAAGGCCTCTCTTTTTACGAATAAGCGCGTTTCCGACGGTAAGCATTTCCCCTCTATTTCTAGCAAAATACTCAGTCAGATGTCCGTTTTAACTCTCACTCACCGTGCCTTTTTTCCAATACTCCTCTGCGATTAATGCCGGGTGTTCTTCTTTTTGATGATCGGCTACCCATATATTAGAAGTTTCCTTTTCTGCCCCAAGCGCCTTGCTTCCGTTACCCAGATCAACCCTCGCTCCGGAAGAAATTCTTCTCTTTTAGCGGTTTGCTCTTTTTTTCCCTTCAGAGCATGGGTGTTGGTTTCTTTTACCTGACACTCCTCCCCTGCACCATTGAGCCCAGTCCTGTCTCTGCTTTTCTCAGTATTTTTTGACAAAATCCATACCACTCCAGAAATTTCGGGCTCCACGAAATTCGTTGTGTTCGTCGTCATATCGCCTTACGCTTTGCTTCAACGCTTTTGATTCTTCTCTCTGCCTCTGAATTCATTCACCGCTTTCCCGTCGCGTCTCTCTGATCTCCCTCGCAGTATCGTCGCTGCCGACAGCTCCCTGTCCTGCCGTTGATGCCCAGCTTGAATCGCCCGCCCCTCCCCCCCCCCCTTTAACTGTAAAAAGACGAATGCACTGACCCGCTATAAGCACTCTTTCGTCCCAGCGTCTGATCGTCCCGCTGCCGGACTTCCCACTGCTCAGTCAATTGAACTCGACTCTTCGCCGGTTTTGAAGTTCAGTGTCGTTCGAAGGTGATACCGATGTCCACCAAGCAAACGGAAAGTTCGTAGACCCTCCCCCACACCGATTTACCTCGAAGCACTTGACCCCCCTTTTTTCTAGGCTAGAACCTTCCCTTTCCTCCTCCTTACATTTGTTTGAGGATCTGGATAACAACATGAGAAGCTCTCTTTAGCCTCTTTTTTTTCAGTTCGCCCCCTCGAGTTTTTCCGGTTTTTGCTTTTTGCATCGTCTCCTTCTTTACGAACTGTGTCCCCTGTTCCCTCCCTCCTCCTATAGCGATGGCCCCCAAATTGTCATGATACGCCCTTTCCGTCTTCCTTATGGACCGATTTTCCGAGCTGGCCTCTCGTAATTGAGATTTTTTCGTGCTGCACGTGTTTAAGGAGGCGGATTCGAGGCCTTGTCTTCCCCCTTCACCTTTCGAGTGTTTTTCCTTCCTCTCGACTCCTCCTTTTAAGGTGTCTCATGTCCGTTTGACTTAATCTCTGTTTCCCGATTTTGAAGAATCACCTTATCTGCCCGATGCGGACCGGATCTTCGCGGCCCCCTTTCGTCGCTCGATGGAGTTGTTTTCTCTTGAACTATCCTGCGATGTGCTTGGTCTTTTTTTTTTTTTCCCCTCGTATACCCTTCCCCCCTGCGCGGAGTCGCGCTCTTCATTTTTCCGGACAGTGAATCTTTTACTTCCTCGTCCGCGGCGAGAACACGCCTCCCTTAAGCGGAGTCGTAAGGCCGATAACTTTTTTTTTGTCTTTCCGCAAGGCGGCGCCCCGGGCGAGCTGAACCGGTTTCCTCTCTTTTTAATCCCATACGACTAAGTGACACAGGGCCCTGAAAGATCCCCAGCGCATTCGGTTTTTTTTTTGGGTTTGATTTCTATCGTGCGGTCCTGCTTATTTCGAGGGTGCTATTCCCTGACCTCTAGTCCTTTTTCGCAGTACGACTTCTAGTGTCTTCCACTTTTTTTGTGTCTGCGCGACGTTTTTTTGTAGCCATGCGGCTTTTCGGATCATGTCTGTGTGGCCGTCGAAGCGTCCCCCGTTCTTCTTTTTCCCCCGCTTCTGACCTTTGGTGAAATACTTGCCTTAGATGAGTATGTTCTGAAGGCTTCATCCTCTTAAACGTTTTTTTCCTTCATCCGTTTTTTCAGGGGTCTTTACTGTTTCGTCTCGTTCCCCTCATCCTCCTCCCGAGATCATTCTTTATGTACGCTCAGGACCTATGGTATTTCTAAGTCGATTCCTATTTCAGCTTGTGCTCGGCCCTATGCTGACACCCCGATGTCCTCTTTGATATTCCATGACCCGCAACGTCATTTTCAAACCCTTCCCTCACCCGGTTCCTCCTACGGTTCGCCTCCCGGGGACTCCTCGAGCCAACACTTCCTTTCCGACGAGTTCTCCCTCTTTCTGTGGTTTTGCTTCGTTGTCACTTTTTTTACCTCTCGGACTTCATCCCGTCTGTTAACTGAACTTCGCGAGGAAGAATTTTTTCTGCCCGCTGACTTACAACAGCTTTCCCCCCTCCCACAGCGCCAGTGATCCGCGTCCCCCACCATTCTTAGAGACCACTTTTTTTCTATTAGCGATAATCGTTTGACTGGTTTTTTACTCACACGAATGACCAATTTTTTTGCATCCGCCGCGTCATTCATGATCTCCTCCTCTTTCATGGATTGCTCCCTCTTCAGGACATTGTCATGTCAAGTTTCTTTCGCCAGGGGCGCCCAGGGATCGATTCCTGCTATGTGTCCGTCCCTCTGAAGAACCTTTTCTCTAACATCGTACCAAGTAACATTCAAGTGAGTTTCGGTTGAAAGATTTTTTTTTTTGGTCTCGAACAGTCTGCCGACTCCTTTTTCCGTCTCAGTCATTGAATCGTTTGCCAGTAGGAAGGTGTTTCGCGTTTTGGCCTCACGACTTCGTGTTCGTCAACCCTTTCCAGTCTTCCTAATCGATTCCACCTCCACTCCTCGGTATATCGCTTCCCCACTTGTCTAGTTCTTTTTAGTCGTGTAGGACTTGGCGGGCCGGACAATTCCCCCCATTTTTTCTCCCACCTTTGCGCCTTTTTACCTTAAGCTGGCAGCTAGGCTCAGAGTCCGTTATATTGGTCACTTCCTTTTCCAAAACTCTTTCCGTCCGCCTTGACCACCGTCACTCCCAAATTAAGCCTCTCCCCCCCACCTCGTTTCTGTCTTGGTAGTACCTGCTAACCGCAATTCTCAGTTGGAGGAGAGATTATATTTTTAAGCCGAGTAGAGTTAAGTCTTCTTTCTACTCACAGCCGATAGCATAATCCCCAACGGGAACTATTGTGACCTATTCAAGGGGCTTCTGGCCTTTTATATGCACCTACCTCGCTTCTCTAGGCGTCGTGTGCCAGTCCTTTTCCACTACCGGCCCCCTTCAGATTGACACGTCTGACCAGATCGAAAGCCGCAACTGTGTTAGTAAATTCGCTGTGTTCCCCATTAGGTGACATATCTTTTTTTTTTCCCTTTGGTCATTTATGATGTTTCGTGGACCCTTTTAGACCCTTCGTCCTGGAAGACCATTCCCCCTTTCCAACGCCCCCCTCACCGTTTCTTTTGTACAGGAATATACTTGAACTGCCCTCGGAGTTCCCCCAGTATAGGGACACAACTTTAGTACCCACAATCGAGGGATTCTTCTAACCCCGGTCTTTTGGGCCCCTATTGGGAGACTTTCCTTCTATAAACCTCCTTAAAGGCTGGCTTGCTAAAGACAGTGAGAAGTTGTTCTTAGCCTGGTTTTTGTGATATTTCTTTCCCACCACTCTTTCTCTTCCACCCATTTTCTTCCTCCGTACATAGTCCCCCCCTGAGGCCTCGTTTTTTCCTGCCAATCCTCCAGGACCACCTACGCAATTTTTCCCCATACCCGTCTCCCAGGTGCGGCCTTTCTTGCGCGGTCCATGTTATCGGCCCTGCCCCCCTTCTGCCCCCCCAAGCGTTTTGTCCTCTTTCATTTCGGGGGAAACAGTCGTGTCATTCTCTTCCCCCGTCTATCTGGTGGTCTTTTTTGCACAAGATTTTTCCCGTCGCCCTCTGTGTAAAGCGGGATTACCCACCCCTTCTCCCCTTAGCAAGCTTCCTCCATGATCTTGCTTGCAAACCACATTGCCCCCCCTTTCAGGTGCCCTTTTTCTCTTTTTTTCCACACTTTTTTGCTACCGCACAGCGTTCCGTGTCCAGGGTAGCCTTTTCTAATCCCCCTTGTGGATAGGTTGAAGGGGCACCTTCCTCTCGACCCTTCACTCCTCTATTCTCTTCCCCCCCTTTAACAGATCTTCCCCTTCCTGCAACCGCTCGTCGACGTTTTCATTGTCCTTCTCTCTTAAGAGGTTTTCCCCTTTTATCTGGCGCTAACAAACATTGATATTGTACACTGCTACCTAGCGTAGGATTTTCTTTTCTTCTTTGTTGTATCTTAGTCCCTGTCCCTCCTCCTTTACCTTCTGCGACTTTTGGTAATTGTTTTATTTTTTACGGCTCCCCTAGTGGGTCCCTTGTTAAAATACTTCTTCCTTCGGCCTACCTTAGCCCCCCTCAAAGTACTCCCCCCCCCATGTCCGTGGGCAGACACCAGACCCTACTTCTGTCTCAGTTCTCTAAACCTCTCTTCTCAACCACGCAGTCCATTTTGCAACTTCTCTTTAATCTCTATGCTATTCCTCCCAGGTGAAGATCCCCTAAACAGCCTTTCACCCCCCCCGCTATTTTATATGCGGCCATCCCCCTATCTCTGCCTCCCCCCCCTTCCCACCCCTTTCTTGCTACCCTTCCTTCTCAATCCACCGCCCCCACCCCAATTCCTCTTTTGCTTTCACATTCTCGTTCCTCCTGCCCCTTTCCGTGTGTGTGGTCCATACTCTAAATAATAAGATGTCCCCCCCCAACATTCTGTTGAACTTTGGAGTGAGTTCTTCTACCATGTGGTTACGGTTCTTGCGTGTGCCTGTGACTTCTTTTTTTTCCCACTCATAGCCGAGCGTTCCCCCTACTAAGGTTTTTCTTCAGAGACGAGTGTCGTCAAATTCCTCTCTCGTTTCCCTCCTTTAATTTTTTGTTTTGGCTGAAGCTTTGCGACACCTCCTTGCATATTACGCCAATATAGCGTCAAGGGACTCTGACTGGTTAGAGAGACCTCCGCACACCTCCCTCATCCCTCCCCTACCCCCCCCCATCCCCTTTTGGTGGTCGAATCACTCTTCCTGACATACCGCCGGGGGTCAATCCTAGTTTCATTAAGGTCTATGCCCCGCCCACCCCCCCGGTTCGGTTAATCTGGCTAAGGTATCCTCTTTGTTTGCCTTGGGCTGTACGGTTAGCTGTGTCTTTCCCCCACGGGGTGAGCAGGATAACGCTTACATTACTTCAAGATCCCTTCTCCCTTTGTTTTTTCTTTTATTTTTCGCCGTTCCGGTTATTTTCGGTTTTTTCTCAAGCGTCGGAGAAAGCTTCAAAATATCTGAGCTTGTGAGTTTTTGTGCACCCGGTCATTGGAACGTGCGGTTGCTGATTTATTCCGATTCGTACTTTTTTTCGCAATGTTTCCCCCCGTGGAGAGCGTTTACCCCACCCCCACTTGACTCCTTTTAGCTTAAAGGAGTTGTCCTGGGAACACATCATTTGACTCTTCCCGACCCCCAACCCCAAGACTACTACATATTCATACGTACAATTTCCAGTTTTTACAAATTCTCCGGGGTCTCTTGAGCAGCATCGCCGACAATCGTTTTCTTGAAGCCTGACCCCCTTACTCCTTTTTACGTCGCGCGTTAGGTCCAACCTGCGGCTTTGTTTTATGATTCATTGGACCATAGATCTAGTTTTGTTACATTTCGAGTCACAGATACCCCCCCCCCGTGTACTTATTCCGTGCTTATCCCCAGGGCCCCGTTTAATCCACGGTTTACCTTGCCCCTCACACTTCTGCTTTTTTGGGATGAGCCTGCCAAATATCCATATGCCCCCTTTTTTTTGTGCCTGGCGCGCCCAAATACATCCTTTCTGTCTCGTGTAATTCTCCACGTTTTTTTTTGGTAGGGACAGGCCCTTTTACCCTTAGAACCCCCTTTGTGTCCCGCTCCTCACCACCACATATCTTTTCCCGATTTCTTCAAGCATCCCCCCCTCCCTTTTGTTCCCACACGTTATTGGGTGCCGCTTGCTTCCCTTTACAGCTAGTCACGACATACCCCTTTCCCGCACGATGGCCACCATTTCCTCAGAATTCGCTGTTCCCCTTTTCTGATGGCGCCTTCAAGAGGCCTGATTAGACTGTTTTCGGAGGGGACGGCGCCGCTTCTGGACTTCTTTCCCCAAATCTCCCAACCACCCATTCCGTCACTCACAGAACGTCTCAGCCCCCCTGCATTCGGGTTGTTTGGTTTCTATATTCTTCCTTTTTTCAACATCTTGTCCACCAAATCGACCTTCCTCCCATCCAAAAAAGAAAGTATTTTTTGGTCATAATCTTGACCTGTTACAGATCCTTAAGGGAAAGCCCTGCAATGTAGACGTTCTAGTTTCCGGTTGGCCTTTTTCGGAAGATTTTCCCCTTTATACCCGGGATTTTTTTCATACAGTAAAAACAGACCCCTTGCCCAAAGCTAGGCCTCCCTCTTTCTCCATTGTGAACCAGAGCATAAGAAACCTTTCCCCCCGATGCTTCTAATGCTATGTTATGCCTCTGCCCCCAATTGCGAATTTGGGGCCGATTTGACCAGTCGCGCGACGATCTTGAGGGCCCTTCTTCCCGTTAAACTAAGCAATTTTTTTTTTTTTCCTAATTTCTTTACTTTTCTATCGTCTTGTAAAAGGACCTTATCTGCTTGAGGAGGGACAAATTCTCTCGCCGAACGTCCCACTTTTTGCCATTTTTTTTCCCCCATGAAAGTAACTGGCTGAACTTTTTGCTTCCCTTTTTTTCCCAACGCCGTGGCCTTTGGAAAAGGATTTCATATACCCCTCCCATCTGTCTTTATATGACCCTCTGCCTCTTTACCAAAGGCGACAATTTTGTTGTGCAGGGACAAGTAATTTCCGCCCGACCAAGTCTTATCCACCCAGCCATCCCGTTACGAAGGAGCGTGTCCGGTATTGCCTCGAAGGTCCCCTGTTAGAACGACTCCCCTTTCTTGGCCCCCTCCGTTGAAAAAGCGGGCGCCCGCGACCCCCATGAGTCTAAGCTTTCAGCTTTTCTTCCATGGACCTCTCGCGAATAGTCCCGCTTTCCAGTCCTTCCGACACAGTAGAAGGGAAGAGGTTTCCGCCCCATTTCTTTTCTGTCATGTTCTTCCCCCCGAGCTGTAATTCCCCTCGTTTCGTCTGGTTTTCCGCCCTGTGATGCCATTACAGTTCCTTTGTTCAGCTCCTGATGATCCTTATTCGCTTCTGCTCCGAAGCAGGGCTTTTGACGTCTTTCACTTTCTTTGATGCGTGGCAAAACCCCCAGTCCTAGCGACGTGTCCGAGATTAGATCTGTTCCATGATCCATTGATCTGGCTTGGGTTATTATTCATCGGACGTTTTTTTGTCGCCAGGCCGCGTGAGGAACATTCGCTCCTCCTCTTGCACGTTTCCGTGTCCTCTATCTTCTTTTCCCCCCCAAGACTCAAACCCCCCCCTCCCAGCTTCCACTCTCCTTCCATGTGGCTATCTTCTGGAGCATACCGTCGGCTTCGGAGGACCTGGTTTTCTATCCCCCTGAAGTTGACGTGGAGAGGTGATTAAAACTCATCTAGGACAGCTTGCTTTAGATGGGTCCTCCTGCCCGCGCCCCCCAGCTGTCGTGAGGATCTACTTTCACCAATAATCCCTCCCCCCACTGAGATTTATCACATTCGCTAGCGCTCGCTTTTCCCCTCCCCTCGGATTACTTCGACCTACTACGTCCTCAAGGAAACCCTTCCTGGTCCATCGTCTTCTCTTAGATTTTTTACGACACCCTCTTCCCACAGACCCCCGGTGTTTGACCCCACACTACTTGGAATAATTCTCCCCCCAAAAAAAGTTTAAAAACTTTTCTCGCTGTAACCGCACACTGCATTCCCGTTTTTTCAAATGCGTTCATCTCTGAATGCTACTTTCTACTTCTCTTCCACACGTCTTTTCTCTTAAGACCGAAGAGTTTTAAACTACTCCATACCTCTATTGCGACTCTGGA
>Ga0179591_1219828_pt1 | contig 11068 bp, 18 predicted proteins | sample CZOMad2_1_08_16f_FD_182891 | JGI IMG/M metagenome (GOLD analysis project Ga0179591, IMG submission 182891) | Vadose zone soil fungal communities from Angelo Coast Range Reserve, California, USA - CZOMad2_1_08_16fungal (PacBio error correction) | ecosystem: Environmental > Terrestrial > Soil >... | reverse complement strand
CCTCCGGACAAACCCTCTCTCTACCTTTAGGAATTTCTTTGGTGAAATGGATTTCTTTTTCTTGTCAGTTTAGCACGGCATCCCCCTCGTTTCTCCTCCCCTCGTCCCCAGGCTTTGTATTTGCCCAACTTCCCTTTCATTTCCTGAGTGTCCCCTGTTCTCAACTTTTGGCCGATCAAAAGGAACATACGTTGCCTTACACCTCGACATCGTGCGAAATTCTTTTGTCCTCCCTTTTTCGACTTGAAGTCGTTCGCTTTGTGACCAAACCTTTGTATCGTCTTCCCCCTTCCTCTTTTTTTTCTATATTTGATTCACCCCCCCCCCCCCCCCCCCCCCCCCCCCCCCCCCCCCCTTCCCCTTTTCGTTAATGACCCTTAGGCCGGCTCGCCTCTACCTGCATACTTTTCTTCCTTCAGTCTTCGGTCCCTCACGCTGGATCCGCACATTCGGAGCTGGTTTTGTTTCATGTTCGACGCAATTGTTGTTCGAGAGAATGTTAGGTACCCTGGCGAATCCCTTATCCGTAGTTTTCTGCAATGTCGAACCTTAATCCAATCCCCACTTTTGGACCTTCCTTCCCACGAAGGGGCTCTGGGTTTTATGTGCCCTGTGGTTGGTTTAACTTTTTTTCCAGTGGGGTAGTTTTGTTGTTTCTCCTTTTCCCTTAGAGCTCCCCAAGGTGAAAAGTTCCAAGTTCCCTCCAAGTTTACCTTTGCATTTTTCCCAGTCGCCCCATTAAGCCCCCCTTCTTTTGTTTCTTTTTTTATCCTCTTTTACAATTTTTTTTCCCCCTCTGATTTGTCCCCCGAAAGTTTAGTTCGTGCAACAAGTGGAATTGCCAAAAGCCCCGCTGACCAACTCCCCCGCCAACCTTTTTTTTGCGTGTTTCAATTTTTTTAAGGTTGCTAAGCTACCTTATTCTTTTTTGTGGCGTCTTTTTAGGGGTTGTGTTCACATTTTCTTCGTTTCCGTCCCGTTCACTTCCCGATTGCCGTTTCTTTCCCCCCCCCTTGTACTTTGCCACTTTTGGCATTATCCTCCTATAGAACTTTCTCGTTTCATATCGCCCCCCCCCATATTCTTTCTTGGTTCGGTGGGTCTCCTCTTCGCTCTGTTCATTTGTGAGTAAAAACTTCCAGGGGAATTTTTATGCCTCCTCTGTGTTTCTGGTTTGTATCCCCCCAACTGTCTTCCATTCTCGAGTTTTTTTTGCTAGGTGGTCCAACTTCACCTTCTCTCCTTTCTTTCCTATCTCAATTTTCTTCGGATCATCAACTTAGGCCTTTTCCCCCCCTTTCTTTTTTGCCTTTCTTTTTTGAGTAGGTCCGAAGTACGGTGGATGTCCCGGCTCCCTAACCCCTCGCTTTCTTGCCCGTGAATGCTTCCTTGCCTGCTTGTCACCCCCTCCCATTCCATTTCTATGAAACACCGCTCCCCTTGCTCTGGACACCTTTCCGACCTTACCTAGACACCCTCTTCCCATTTCCCCCCTGGCACTCTAATTTCACGCAATTCCTTCCCTTTCTCATTCCTTCTCACAGCCGGAGTATTTTTTTGTAACGACTGCTAACGTCGTGAATATTTTTTTTCCCTACCAATTTCCCATCGTGACACTCACCCCCAAGGATCCTGTCTCACGCAGCCTTCTCTCCCTTAGTGTCGCACCTCCCCTGTAGAATGTATCTCCCTTGTCCCTCCCTCTTCCCCCCATGTTAGTTTTTCAAGTGTGACCGCCCTTCCCCCCTGTCCGTCCATAGATTGCGTCGAAGTTCTTTTTTTTTTTACCCCTTTTCCGTCTTATTTAGCGTCAGAAGTGTTTTAGTTGGCCACCTCTCATAGACTTGATCAGTCGGCGTCTCTCTCCGTTTTTTATGCTTCCTCGATATCTTTGTTCGAGCGATCGTTATCAGCAGCCTCTTTTAGCATTGAAGGAAACATTAATTCGTTGATTAATCTGACCCTTGTAGAATTCGGCTCGTTCTTTTTTGCTTTTGAGGGATTAAAACTCTCGTCCGTAACTTTTGTTTCTAGTGTACCTTCCTTTTTTCTCAGCTCCCTCTTTCTTTGTCCCTCTCCCTCTCTTGGCCGCTTCTTGGCACTTTCTGATCCTTTGGTTCCCTGTCGACGGTCAAATATCTTCAGTGAATTGGGAGATTTTGTTTGCCCCCCTTGCATATCGATCTTTCCTCATCCTATCTCTTTTCCCCTCCTCCTTCTGTGTTTTTTTCTCGATCTTCTGGCGATTAGAGAATTCCAGTCCAGATGTGTTCCCCTTCTCGCTGTTTCGAATTGACAGATCTTTTTTCCTCACCTTATCACATCCGAGCCTTTACCTGTCTGGCATCGGCACCTCTGCTTTCTCTTCCCCTCCTGTTCTGTGTCACAAGTATTTCCCTTACTCCCTCGCCAGTACTGACGCCGACAACGGAAATTGGTTTGTCTCTGTATCCTGCACCCAACGGCAAGAAGATGCTTGACGGGCCTGAAGTTTCATTCTCCCCCCGATGCTCTTTTATTTTTTCGGTGACTTCCCTTTTCGCACTGGAATGGATCCGCTTCGCTATTGACCTGCCGCCCCCCCTGACACTTCTCGCTTCATTGCTCCGATGCCTTTCCCCCCTGACTCCATCGGCGTAGTCTGCCCCCTTCTGACGCCTTTCCTATATCGCCCCTGTTCATATACGCTTCTTGCTGTGTTCCCAAGTTGTCATCTAATTAAGGATCGTCCACTTTCCCTAGCCCCCTAGAAGGCACTTTTGCACCCCAATAGATTTTTATCAGGGATTAATCCTTTGTGTCCCTGAATTTCGTTGATTCCTTCCCTCTCATTTTGTTGGCGGCTCTTAAGATTTCCCCATTTGTTCGACATACCTCAACTAAGATTCGGTACCACGTCCCCCCCCCCCCCCTGACCCTTTTGATTCCTTTTGGGCTGTCGCTCAGCATTCCCCAATACTTGCCGGGTCGTTGGTTGATTTAATTTGGGGTGGACATCCCTTTTGTGATCTTTTTCCTTTCGGACGTGGCTTTTTTTATGTTCCTTCTAGGTGCAGTTTGGGTTGTACCGGTGTTTTAGCCTCTCATCCCCTCGTTTAGGTCGATATTTTTTTCTTTGTTTTCCTTCCCCCTCAATCCTTCATTACCCCCCTTCCCCCCTTATGATGACTCTTGTGGTCACCCTCCCCCCCCCCTCCTCCGGCTCCAAAGGAACACTGTTCTGGCCCACTACCCCTCTCCCCTTTCTCCTTCCTTCCTGCGACCTGTTTGTTCTCAACCGGTCGTTAATGGAAGTGTCCCTTCTCCTGAAAATCGATGTTATACTCTTTGGTTACCTCACCCCCAACTGCCCCCACCTGAGTATCGACCCGTTTTTGGATCTTTCTTTCAAGCCCCTGAGTACCGTATGCCCTGACCCCCCTTAGCCGACGACATTAGTCCGATACACCGTTATGCTGGGCTCCATGCCCTCCTATTGCCTCCCCCCAACGCTTACGAAAACGTTTTCCTCCCCCTCCTTCACCCTTGACCTAGAATCCCCTAGACCCCCCCCTGCCCCCCTAGCCAAGAACAGACTCAGCAGACAAGTACTTTTACTGGGTTTCACACCTTCTTTTTTCGTTTGACCCCATCCGGTCACAACTCCCCTCTTTTCTTTTTTTTCGTGCTTCCCTTTCCCACCCCATTTGCAACCTCTTTGATTCCTCCCCTAGTTTCTTCTTTTCCGTCACTCTTCTCTTTCTTTCACAAAATCCCCCCAGGCTTAATGGAGCTGTTTCCCCTCGCTCCCCTTCCCCTGGTAAATTGCAATTTCTTTTTCACCATTTTATCTCGCATTGTCCATTTTCTACCAGCCACACCCACCCGTCCTTTTCCCACTGCACCTTTTTCACCCCCACCTTCCCAAACTGTTCCATCCCCACCCCCTTTTTGACTTCCTTGTTAATGGGAGACGATTTCCCAAAAGCCTTGCCGCTTGGCATGGATTTCCCGACATTTTCTACGTATCGCGAGACGTCCTTTTTTTTCTCCTCGCTGGCGATTCTCCCTCCTGGGTTGCTTCCAAAGAAGTGATTATCCAGTTCTCCTCCGATGGATCCCAGTAGGACAGTAGAGGCGCGTCTGCCCCGGTTTTTGCATCTTTTCCCCCATCTATCCCCCGTCATGCTGTCCTCCCTCCCCTTTTTTTTGCCCCCCCCCCCTTTCCCCCTTTCGACTTCAGTAAAAAACTTTTTTTCTTTGGATTTTTCGGAGAAGTATGTCTTTTCTTGGTCCCACCAGAGGAGATGATGCTTTCCTCTTGCAAATCATTCTGTTTAACGCCCACTGATGCAGGCCTGGTGTTCCTTCTTTTCTTGCGACCCCGTTCAATCCTGATCATCTTTCAGGACCCTCAGAGGGTAGGCTGATGGGTTGGCCGCTTTTTTCTCTTTTCCTCTCTCCCCCTCTCCTCCGTTTTGTTGTGAGCGCCTTTCCCACCTCCTTCCAAACCCTTTCTTGATGACTTCCCGTTTCCATTTCCTTCTGACGTGTCCCTTTTTAGGCCATCAACTGCTTTTCTCCGCCTTGCCTTCTCCCTTTCGTCTCTTCTTTTGTCATTTTTTTTTTCCTCTCCTCTTGGTTGTTCCCCCTCAACTTCCCCTTCTTTTTTCATGACCCCACCTTCCTCGCGATTTTTTCCTTGGTCGCGAGTCTTTTCTTTGTTTGCAAATTTGGAGGGACAAGCCGGTCCCGTACTTGTCGCCCCTTTTCCTTCCCGATGGACCGGAGGCGGTCCTGCCCTTACGCTACTGCTCTTCCTCCCCGCCTTTCTTCCTTTCCCCTGCTGTTATACAAGTTCTGGACTGTTTCTCCCGCAATTGGAATCCGCCAGCTTTGGCGGATTGTGCACCCTTTCTTGCGCTTCTCTCTTTCGACCCATGTCGGAAGACCTCCCTTCACATCCCCCTTCCTTCTCAAGCGTATTTACCCAAGACCACTTTTCCCTTTTTGGGCGTTTTTTTCTTTTCTGTGTCTGCACGTTTTGGACCTTTGTTGCCACTTTCTTTTGAATTTGTTTTTTCTAGGGGTTGTTTTCCTCTTTTCTCGAGCTCAGTTTGTTGCCCCCGAAGCCGATGCAGTTCCATGCTTCCTCGTCTTTCTCCCCAGTCCAAAGATGCTGTTTTTTTTTGGAGCCCTGCGTTGCCATGCACGTCTGACTCCTTTTCTTTTCCCGTCATCCAGTTTCGTCTTTGCAACCAGTTTTTTTTTTTTTTTAACCTTTTTTTCCATCCCTCACAAACATACCCAGTGCCCCAAATTCGTGTGAGACTGTAACGCACATTTTGCTGTTGCAGATCCTTCCTTTTTTCTGCTGGTTCCTTTGGTTTTTCTTTCCCTCTTTTTGCGTTTGCCGAATTCAAGCCCTTCCAGGGTTTTTTAGGTCGCAATATGTATGGCATATCTTTTCATTTTTTATATCCGGCCTCTCTTTCTCGCCCCACCTTATAGGCGCTTCTTCCGTTGTTTTTCGCCTCCCTTCGCCTCGGTTCTCATTGGTGTTTAAAGCCCTCCTCAACTGGATTAGATACTTTGGTTGTTTGGATTCTCCCCCCCCCACTTCTCCAGCAGTCCTTCTTTGGCTCTCTTTTCCCCACTTCCCCCTTCCTCTTTTTCTTCCCATCAAACTTTTCAGTACCGCCGACCACGCTCTGTTTATTGGCCAAGCTCCAAAGGAGGGTCTATTTTTGTAGCCTTTACGCCCGTTTTTATGTTCCCACCTTCTCAATAACCTTCTTACGGCTCTTTGCTCCTTCTTCTTTATTTCCGGCGTTGTGTGAAAAACCGCATCCATTCTCCTCTAGTTATTAGGACACTCGCACCCTCGCTTTGTCTTTCCCCCCTTTCCAACCCTTTCAATCTACCCTCCATGCCTTTCTCCCTTCCCCGGATCCTAAACGTGTCTGGCCACAGTCATTACTCTCATTTGTCTTGCCCAACTTAATTCCCCCTCGGCTCTTTTCTGGTGCCTCACCTTCTTCCTCAGTCGTGACCGCTTTTCTTCCCCTCCACATTCACATCGAAGTCGCCCCAACCACCAAGGGATTTTTCAGTCACTTATCTTCACCATCTTAGAACCTTCCCCGCTTGTCTCTCCCCATGTTCCGCCCCTTCTTCATCCCTGCGCGTCGGATTTCCGTGGACTCCGTCGTTCCAAGTCTTACGGCTTGACCGCCTGCTGTTTATCTTGCCATGCCCCTGTCTAGTTAGCTGCGTGCCGCTTTTTTAGTGGTTCGCCGATACTGCTGATAGAGACGAAGTCGGCTCTCTTTCTCGGTGACGTGCCCCTTTCTTTGTCCTCCCCCCCCTTCGCGCTCTTTTATCAGACGCCTCGATTTCTCCCCTTTTTCCTAATACGGTTCTTCTTTCTTCCCTCCTTTTTTTTCTCCGCCAATTCTGTGGTTTTGCGGATACCCTCAGACACCCCTTTTTCCCCATTCTTGCGGCCTCTCCATTTCTATGTCCGCACCTAGTTGAGAAAAGAGATTTTGCGCCTCGAACTCTGGCCTCCGGTCCGCTGCCATTTTTGACTTGATTCCTCTGTTTACGGTTCTCGGCGAACTTTTTTCCTGCGCCCCTGGTATTTTTACCTCTTCTTGCTTTGATAATCGACGCAGATATCTCTTCTCCTCATAATTTTGGGTTTGTGAGTTGTAGTGTTCTCTTTATCGCTCTTTCACCTCGGGAGCTTGAGGTATTCTTTGATATTCTCCTAGTCCTTGCCTCGAGACACATTTTGTCACTTTTCGGCTTCCCAGCTTGGCGATGTGCCACGCCCTAGCTTCTTTTGTTGATAACAGTGATTTTCTTACGTCCACCACGGAGCCCCCTTTCCCCAACATTAACCGTTTTTTTTCCTCTTTTCTTTCTGAACCGTCCCCCCACCGCCTTCGCTTTTGCCTTTTTCTTATTCCCCCCCGCAGATTGCTCCCTTATTCAGTTGGACTCCCACAGCGTTTCTGCTAACGATCCTTGGATTCCGCAAGAAATATAGTCAGGAATCGTCCCGCTTCCTCAGCTTCGTATTCTTCATCCCCTCCTTTCTTTTTCTTACCAGTTGCGGAACGCCCCCTAATCGCGGCCAGGGGCCTCCACTCCTTTCGTCTCCCTCTGTGTCACGTTTCCCTCGCCTTCCGTTCTCAAATTAAGAGTACTTTCTTTCTCAACGTCGGGCAAGTCTCTTTTGAATTCTCCTTTCTTTTCATTCTTCTTGGTTTGCAGTGAGTCCCCTTCGTATTTAAGTGCCCCATTGGGGCCGGCGACTGATTGCATTTTTAGTGCAACCCCCCCAAGACGATCCGCCAGATTTTCACCACCTCCCTCTCGGGCTTCATTGGTTCCCCTCAGCAGAATCTTCCTTTTCCTATTTTCCTTTTTTCCTGAGTGTGATCCTTTTTTAAGGTCGAGGTGTTATGTGTATATTAGAAGATGGTCTCCCCCCCCCGCTTTTTCACTCCTTTTTCCCCCCGATCCCAATCGATTTCTGGTTATATGTTTCCGGCTTTGAATTCCCAGTCCTCTCCCCTGCCATTTACTAGTTTTTTTTCTTTTTTTTTTTTTTTTTTTTTTTTTTCTCCTTCCTTCCCTCTTGTTCAACGTCGAGTTCGCTCATGCTCACAATAGACCCCCTCTTGTTGGCCAATACCATCACCTTTCTTTGTCTTTCCCCGATAATCCTGACCTTTCTGACTTCTCCCTTGACTTTACTCTCGTTCCCCCGAACCCAATCGTTGAGAAATTGGTACCTCACAAAAACAGCCCCCGTTCTCTCCTCCTTTTTCTTGCTTTTCCTCCCCAATTGATCTCATTAGGGCGATTCCTGAGACCCCCCCCGTCCCTTCCCTGCTTCAGCAGGACGCCCCGTTTATTTTGGCGTGTTCATGATACACGCCCCTGTACCCCCGCCTCTTTTCCCTTCCCAGCCCCTTCCCCCAACTTCTTCCTTTCGGCTTTTTGCTCCTCCCCGCCTCACTCTGCCCTTCAGAAGAGCCTTCAAAGTTCCTAAGACCTTCTCACAATCATGGTTTTCACCCCTTCCCCATAACCCTTTTGTTTTTCTGGTCATTCGGGCTTTTTTTTCTTTCACCGTGTACCCACTAACACTTCTTTTCTTCCTCATCTTTCCTTGATTCCCATCTGCTTATCCCCAACTTCCCCCCCCTTTTTCCCTTCTTGCTGTAAATGCGCTTGTGCTCCGATTGCTCTTCAAAATTAGATGATTCGGTTCCCCCATTGTGCTCCCCCCTTATGGCCACTGCGACACCCCTACCCACCCTCATTTCCTCCCTTTCCCCCCCCCCCAACCTTGTCCAGCCCATCCCACCCCTTCCCGTCCCGGTTTGTGTAGGTTTCCTTTATCGTCAAACGTCGCATGCTGGCATGATTCGTCTTGTCCCTCGATTTAGAGATTTTTCCCGCGTTGACCGATCGCCTTCCTTTTCCCGCTTTTTTTCCACCGCGTAATGTGTTGCCCTTAATCCCCTGCTTCTTACAATGAAGACTTCGAGGCAGCCCAGTCTTCCTTAGACTTCTCTGGCCTCTTCCTCGGCCCTCTATTGGCCGCCACTTTTTCTTCACTTCCTTTTTCTTTCTGAAAAAAACGATTTTCCTTCAGTCCACAAAAGTTCGCGCATTGGATTTGTCCTTTCCCGCTATGTCTTTATCTTTCCACCCCAATCGGAGCTTCCTCTACCCTCGTTCCATCAAGGACCTCCTTTTCCCTCATCAACTCTTCATCTTGGGGCTTAGTTGGCGAGAAAAGCGACTTTCGACCTCCGACGTATCAGTTTTTCAGCTTTCCTGTTTCTGAGGCTTTTTTTTTCCGGTGGTACTCCCTCTTTTTTCCCCTCTGTTTTTGTCAGACAAAGCGCCCCAAACCATTTTGATTTGAAGTGCTGCCAAGGTGACTGGCTGACGTCGTCCCTTTCACTCTCCGGATCGCGCGTCTCGCCCCTGCCTTCACCGTATTCTTTTTGATGTCCAACTCGTCACTTTTTTCTTTCACCAGCCTTGTTGTTTCCTCTTTGTGCAAAAACTAAAATGACTTCCCAATCCGCCCTCTCCGCGCACTTTTTTTTTTGCCTTCCGGTTCGCGAGACTTTCGTAATTTTGCCAACGGTTTCTCCATCCCCCTGCTTTTCTCCTCCATTGTTCCCCCCCCTCTCAGGAGATGACAAGTTCTTCGTAAGCCCCCTCCCCTCTTCTCTGGCATACTGCTTTAAGGAACGATGTTTTCTTTCGGCCTTTGGGGCATCAGTAAGAAGCACTGTGCATCGCCCTCTCAGTGAGCCCCCTTGCACCTGCGTCCCGATCTCTCGCTTCTTTTACCCCCCCCATGTCTCTTCCAAGGCAGTCACTTTTCGCGGGCTTTGACTTTTTATCCCTTGCCCCCCCCTTTGGTCTTTAGTTTTTCTTGTGCTTCCCCTTTTTGAAGGTTTGTGAACGTGCTTTTCACCTTTCTTGTGGGCTTGGGTGTCCGTTCCAATTTTTCTCCCAACGGACCCGAAGCAATCGCCCAGTTTACCCCGCTTTTTTCCTTGCCCCAGCTCCCTTCCGCAGTGCTTTTTTTCTTTTTTTTCACCCGTTGACTGGTCCCCGGATGACTATTTCTTGCTAGACCCTTTTGCATACATTTTTTTTTCAAAGTCGTCCCAAAGCCGAATTACCAGCTCCCTGAAGTGGTTTTTGATCGCTGAAATCCATCCCCCCTTCTTTTAGCATATTCTTCTTTTCTTCGGCTCTTTGGGCTCTTGCATACTTTTTTTTTTCGTTTTTCCCCCTCAGCTCTCCCTTTAAGTTCCGTCGTCCAGCTTTTTAGGTTTTAATATGTATGGTTTCTCCTCTTCTTCTCCCTTGTGATAGCTTTTCTATTCTTTCTCCCAAACTATATTCTTTTGCCGTTTTTTTTGCCGTTTCCTATCGACCCCCTGTCTTCAACTCCCAGCATCAGATCCGCTGTTGGTTTTCTTATAACACCCACTTTCTCAATCAGCGATTCCTGTTTGCCTCTCGTGTGACAATTCAACCTCTCCTTTTCTCTCCCTTCTATTTCGTTCCTCGTCCCCCCCTATTGGTATCCAAACTCAAAGGAGGGTCTATTGTTGCAGTCAGAATTTGATTTTTCCCCCTTTTTCTTTCAATAAACCCAAAATTCCGGTTGTAGAACTTGCTTTTTCCTTCTTACCCACCTCCCCCATTTTTCCCATAAATAACTTTTCTCTCTGCGAAACAGAGTTGCTAATTTTTTTAGTCTAGTCCTACATAGAATCTGAAAGGCGCACTCCCTTATAAAAATGGCAATCATTCCCTCCCTTCCTTCTCCTCTGCTTCGTCCACACTAGCCTACGTTGTTTCGTTTGTCCCTCCACTTCGTGGGTTAGTCGGTCCTTTCTCCCTTTTTCGCCCTTCCCCAATTAACTCCTGGAATTCTTCCCCCTTCCTAATCGCAAGGAATTATGGAACATAGCTCTCCTCCGCTAATGCTCCTTGTAATTTCTTCCTCCATTTCCCCGTCTTTACCTTCTTGACCCCGTAAGCTCCTGTTACCCCTTTTTCACCATTTTTCTTTATTGAGGGCCCCCTGCCTTAGTATTGGAGAGATTCGGTTCTTCCCCCTCCGTAAGCGCTTGATTACCCTCTCCTCGGTGTTGTTTCAGGAGCTGCACTTTCGTATTAAGATATGCGGTCCCCCATAAATTTTTTTGCTCATTTTTTCGCAGGCTGATTCCCCTTTTTACGTGGCATAAGTACTTCCCCTTCATTAGTGATGGGCTCAATCCTTCATTTTTTTAATGAAAGGAAGCTTCTACCCTTTTTTTGAGCTTTCCTAGTCCTTTCCCTTCTGCTTGTCTACGGTCGCTGTCGCCCTCCCCCCCATCTTTTCATCCGATTGCGGAACCCTACCTTTGCCCGAGTCCTAGACTTGCTTTTCTTTTTCCTAAGGTCGAAGGCGTACCTTCTTTCCCTCTTCCCTCCGACAATGGGCCGCCTTCTGCCTTGCCATCTTGGCTGGAGTATAGTAATTTAGAAG
>Ga0179591_1361612_pt1 | contig 11069 bp, 13 predicted proteins | sample CZOMad2_1_08_16f_FD_182891 | JGI IMG/M metagenome (GOLD analysis project Ga0179591, IMG submission 182891) | Vadose zone soil fungal communities from Angelo Coast Range Reserve, California, USA - CZOMad2_1_08_16fungal (PacBio error correction) | ecosystem: Environmental > Terrestrial > Soil >... | reverse complement strand
AACCAACTTTCTGCGGAGAAAGTTAAGTCGATCGCTTTGGCTTTTAAATGCTGTCTCACGGTTAGTCATTCCCTCAGTTACTCTGATCTAATTACGTTTCCCTCTGTCCCTCTGCCGCCCTTTCCCGGAGGATTCCCTAGCTTCACTGACTTTTTTCCTCCCCCCAACCCTAGTTTTGCCTCCCCCCCGTTGAAATACCCCAGTGTATACCCAAAACGTCTTCCCCTCCCCTACTGACATGCAGGTGGCTTTTCCACCTCGCTTTCGCCTCTCGTTTTTCTCTCCTGCTCTCACCGCAGCATCCCCCCAACCTCTTATTTGAGCTCTTACGCTGGGTTCAACCCGATACAACGTTGATGGCCTGCCGTGGTCCTGGGACCTTTCCTCGTTACTCGTATTACGCCTTTCCTTTTTTTTTTCAATGAAAAGCCTAAGCCCTCGACGGATCGATTGATCCGCGATTTTGACCTCTAGGATTTTTTTCGTCCTCTCCCCCCTTTTTGCTGTGAGTTTCTGATCCTGAATTCACCTGCCCTTTCTCTGAGTTTCCCTTTTGACCTCCCTTTTCTCCCTCGTAATTGTTTTTTTTATCCTTTGAAAACGTTGGTCATGATCCCCCCCTGAATTTTCTAGCAATGTTCATCGTCGGCTTACCCGATCCCTGCTATGCGCGATCACGCGTGGCTTTGGCGGTTTGGGTGTGCGAGCTCGCATGCCTCCCTTCCTGAAGCCACCTTTTCCCAGACCTTTTTGCCATCGAGCATTAGGACCTTTTGTCGCGCCTCCATCCTGCCGCCCATGCCCGGCACTCCCCTTGCCGTGTTCGCCTCACTTCAACAAAATGTTCTTTTTTCCCCACCGTCCGGGGGCCTTTCTCAGCCTGACGCCCTAACGTTTTTTTTTCCCCCCTTGCGATGCAGTTCGACATTCTTTCCCAGCGCTTTCAATCGTCACAGCTCCAGTCTCTTTGCCAAGGGAAGCTTTATCTTTCTCATTTACCGCCCACCTTCGTTCATCGGGAAATTCGTCATCCCCCACGCAAAAGGTGTCGGTCCGACCCGATTCAATACTTTTACCGACCCGGTTTCCAATGGCATTCTTTTTCCCCTTCCTTTCCCTACGGTGAGCGTTTTGGCGATCCTTCACGCTTGCTCCTAATTCTCGCGAATCCTTCCTGGTAGCTAACAGCTTCGGCAGACTTCAACCCCCGTCGCCGATCATCCAGCGCAACATCGACTCAGTTCCCCCCCCCAAGCCCAATTTGACACTCCCTGCCTAGATTGCCCAGCAAAAGGCATCTGCCCTTCCACTGTTCCGTCCCTCCTACCCGATCCCAGGCCAGGTTTGTAGAGACTTCCTGTCTTTCGCTTTTCGACAGTAGCGAAATGTCTCCCCCGAGCATTTATTTTATCCGTTTAAAAGATCCTGCTGACCTTAGCGTGGACTCATCGTTTTATCTTAATTAACCATTTTTCCCCCTTCCGCTCGTGGCGACTTTTGAGTCTTGCGCTGGTTCTTTGCTTACGCCATGAGCGCCCTCCATTTTCATCCGGTCCAAAAGAAGGGCTTGCGAATGCCCCACCCACACCCCTCTTCCCCTCCAGGTCCGCAAGCACTATATTTTTCCAGCTGGCTTTTCTTGAGTCGTCATTTCCTCTTCATAATTCCTGCACATTCCTTTTCCGAATTTTCAGCAATTGGTGACTTTTTTCCTCTTCGCCCGATTCGTTTTACGTTTTCTTCAGCATCCCCTTTTTTATTGCTTCACTTAGGACACTGAAAGAGATCCTGACCGGCCCCCCCTGTTTACGGAATCCCTCCGGTTGCTTTTCTGAAAGTAATGAAGACGCCCCTTTTCTCTACCAACCCCCTCCTACCCAGACACACTCCTCGGCTTCTTGTGGACTACTGGAGCAAGAAGCCTTAGTAGTTCCCAGTGCCTCAACGCAGGAGATTGATCACCCGAATTCCTTCTCCCCTCCCTTTTGCCCGCTCCTTTTATGCCCCACCCTCCTCCGGAAATCAACCCCGTCAATTTTAGTTTTGCATCGTTGCGCGAACCCTAATTAAAGTGAAACCAGTCCCTTCTGCGAAACCCTTTCTTTTTGCTGCGATCATCCGCGGCCAAGCTCCCCGCTCTGCAAACCACAAAATATTACCAACTCACTCGTTTTTGTTTTCTCTTTTTTGCTTTTTTATAGAGGTGTGCTCGCGCGGACCTTAAGACTTGCCTACCGGATCCCTTTTTTCTGCGCGTCTTTTTTTTCCCCGCTTATTTAGACCCTCCCCCCTTTTACGACCCGATGGCCTTCTGGAAGTTAAACTCTTTATTTTGCCCATGCTCTTGAGCCCCTGGCCTGCAGTTTTTTTCCCCCTCGTGCATCGACTCCCCTCTCCGTCATTTTATGAGGAACCCATTTCTAGTGCCGCCCCCCACAATTCCCCCTGCTATTTGGTCTGCTACTCCTGTGCCAATTCGGCATTTTTTCCCCTAGCTGCGGCCGTCTTATTCTTTCGGCACTGTCTCTGCGTTTCCGCAGGCCGATTTCTGATTTCCTGTACCTTGTCGGACAATAATTTTTCCTTGTGGTATGCTTTGGTGCCGACCCAACCGTCCTTCCTCTATCGGGAGACCTTCTCGCGCTCCCCCCCTTAGGTTTTACCAGTTACCCCTGCCTGGAATTTCAAGCCGAGTTCCTTCTTTTTTCGAACTCAGCTTAGTCAATTCTTTTTTTTTGTGTTGTCCCCCGTGTGAGTTGGTTAGGAAGTATCCCCGTTTGCCATTCCTTTGCCGTTTAACCGGGCATTTCTTTTCTTTTTTGGCTCTTTTACTAAACAAAGAGATCCTCCTTTTTCCCCCCTTTTCTGAGGAAATGATTCCTTACCCCGTTTCTTCAAAATTGAGCTTAGTAAACTGCCAAGCCCCTATCTGACACTGGTAGGAGAGGACGAGACGGTTGCATTTTAAACAATGTCTCCTCAATCCCGTTCCGTTTAGAGATCAGGCTGAGGGTGACGTAACGGCCCCCGACCCCTAACTACTCCCCCTTCCCCCTTCCCAACCCAATTCCCCCACCCTCCCCCTTCCCCTTTCTTCTGCCCGCATGCGTATCTAAAGTGCCTGCAGTGTTGTGAAGACGCCCCTTTCGCATCATGCTCCTTTTCGTTTGTGCTGATGTTGACATGGACTGTTTTTTTTTGGCTTCCTCTCTGCTGAATTTTGCGTTTTTGTTTTTTTTCGGTTCGACGGGGTTATGTTTTCCTGGCGGCCGGTGATCACGGCGCGTTTCCTTTCTCGCAAACGTTCCTTGCTCCTTTCTCCTCCCGACAAGACGGAAGTGCTTCCCATGGTTTTCGTTTTGGACTCTAGTGACGGCACCTGCCACCCTTTCTTCAGTTGTTTTACCGTAGACTTAATTCCCCGATGCTGTTTTCTGGGCTTCTTTCGGTTTCTCCCCCTTCCTTTCAGCCTATTACACCACCTCGCGGTTCCGAACTTTCCCCCTGCATTCCATTGTTCTAAACTGCGCTCGCCCTTTTTTACCTTTTTTTTTTCCGCCTATGGTTTCCCTCTCCCCCGTTTTTTTCCCTTTACGTTTTGCGCGGTCGTGGCTCCAGGGTCTTGCCGGCCTCCATTGCCCTTTGTGAAGTCACCTTTCCGGCTCCCCGCGCTTGATGCCATTTCTTTTTGTCTTTCGTCGGCCGTCGGACCCTCCCCTCTTTCTCGAGTTTCGCACCCCTACCGCAAAGAGCTTCCCATCGCCGCGAGTTGCCCTGTCATGTACTCTGCATTGCCTTGAAAAATCGATCCATGTTTTTTTCCCCTTGATGGACCCCCCTTTTTTCTTGCGCCATAATGTCTTTTCAAAAAGCGCCGGAGTTCAGTTACTAGAAATCTTTCTAGCCTCCTCATGCGCTTTTTCGAAACTGAGCCAGCGCTGTCAACCTCGGGCTCGATGATGACTCGTCCTGCTGACCGCTGCTTTTTTCGCTTCGGCCAATTTCCCCACGACTATATCCAAAATCCGGGTCCACTCCGCCATAACTTTGCTTATGTATTTTCAACACCGTCGGTTGTTTCCCTTTTCTGACCGAGTGCCCCCCCTGAGTTCCGAACCTTTTTTTTTTAGTTCCAAGACTCCTCCTTTCTCTTGAAACTGCTAGTGTTTCGTCTTTTTCAAGCCACATGTTCGAAGTTTTAGGTTCCTAGGATTACCAGTCGCGTTTTTTTCCTACCACTGCGAAATTTTGCACCGGTTCCAGCCCCCACATAAACCAACAATTTTTAACTTTCCTTTTCCAGTGCGCAGATGTCCGGATCGCGCTTTCTCTGGTGTGCTTTCTCAGACCAAAAGTTCTCGCTGTATTTTTTTGAATGCCTCAAACAGATGGGCTCCAAATTTCGATCACCTTCGTCTCTAGTCCCCCCCCGCTCCTTTTCTGTTTGATCTCTCTTTCTCGTTGTGTTGTTGGATCTTCCCACCTCACGTCGTTTTAGCTCTGCCATTAGATATTATCTGATTTCCTTCCCTTTTCCTTCGGCAGGCCTTGATTAATTCAAGACCTCGGATCAGAATTTTGATGCTCCCCCTCGTAAAGCCTCTGAACCCCAGATTTTCTTTCTTACTTGGTTTTATCGAACTTCCCTTCCCCCCCACCCACTTTTGTTATTTGAGTTTTTAACCGTTTGCAACGGTACTCCAGTGATACCCCCCCCGCGATTCAAGAATGCCTTGGCCCTTCAGAAAATGAAACCGAAGCTTTGTCGCCCGAGAGGTGTAGATGTCGTATTCGTGCCCCTCCCCCCAAAAACCTTTTCTTTTTCAGGGCCTATTCAACCGGTTGGTGCCCCTTGTCAATCGACCCCCCCGTTATGTTTTTTTTTGATAAGGGAAGTTTCTCTATTTCTTTTTTTCTCTCCCCTGTGACCCCTTTAAGCGGTACCCCACCTTGTAATGAAAAGCATTCTCCCAGCGATGAAATACCTTTTTTTGATCGGCACTCAGGTCGTACGATCTTTCGCGCTTTTTTTTTTTTTTTAATCGAGTCCTTGAAGTCCCCGCCCCTGTCGCTTACGACCGCTTTTTGCGCTAGGAATCACGTTTGCGGCACACTCTTTTACATATATTTTTTTCTCTTTCCCGCCATCGTACATGGACAGGCGGCCCAGTGCGTTCTGCTTGCATATGTTGGAGGTTGGTTTTTGCGCGACTCGATATTGGATTTTTATTGACTCGCCATACGCGAAGCTCAATGGCTTTCCTCCCCTCTTTTTTTTTTTCGGACCCCCCCGGTGGAAGAGTGAAAGTTCTGCCGCAAACTTACTGGCAGGACCCGCCTTGTTCTCCTCCCGCTTTTGCTTAACCCCTGTAAACCCGTCCACCGGCCGTTTTTTAGTTCGATCCCCGATCACCCCCCCCCCCCCCGGTCGTGTTCAAGTGGCATCGACAGTTTTTCCCCCATTATGGTCCCCCCTTTTTTTCCCCGACTACCAATTGTACCCCCCCGCGAGTTATGGTTGTAATCCCTTTTCCAATTCCCTCCCCCCCAAGCCATCCTCCTCCTTGCTTCTCATCGGGAAGGTAATTCATTCAAGCTTTCCCTCCCACGTCCTAAATCCAATCTTGTCCACTTTGACCCCTTTTTTTTCTTCGGTTAGTTGCTTTTCGGTCCCCTTGAGTTTAGGGTGTAGGCCACCTTCTTGCTAGACGGCTAGCTTGTCCTTTTTTCTCCCGAGACCAATGCCTATCCCCGCCCGTGAAACAGCAAAATCAGCAACACATCAGTGACGCCGAAGTACACCCTCCCCTTTGTCCAACATTCAGCTAGCTAGACCCTGGCTGATGTGGAAGGACCTTACTACCGCCACGATCATTCCAGGTAACCATGGTGAGCTGAGGCGCAGGCTCGCGACCAGCGCAGCCCTCGCCCCCTCCCATTTGTTAATTTTGCGCATTCTATTCCGTTGAACTGGCTGTGTGGGATAGGGATAGGGATTCCTCGCCCCTTGGAACCCCTTTCCTTCGTGTTTTTCCCGTTTTATCTCGACGCCGTTTTTCGTGCAAGCGCCCAGTTCCCCTCCTTGCTTTCCAAAAGAATGGCCGGACTTCCCCCACGCCCAACCCAGGCGCAAGATTCCGCCTCAGCTAGCTGGCGGTTTGAGCCGTCTGGACGCGCTCTTTCAATTCCCGGCAATCCCCCTTTAACGCATTCTGCCCTGCCGCGCCCTTCTTTTTCCCACGTCGACGTTGTTTACCCCCTCCCCAGTGCTTGGTGGATTGTCGCAAAGGGACCTTCGCGACGATCGGCGTGAACGCGGAGCTTTGCGCCTCCGCCGACGCCGTCCCGCCGCCCTCCTGAATAATTTTCCCCCTTCGTTCTTACCTACATGTGATTTTTTGTGACGGCGGTCACCATACCTAGCTTCTTCGCGCAAGCGGCGCTGCTCCGATGTCCAACTGGCAGATCCCCTAACTCGCCCCGCGGACTCATTTTTTCCATTGACATTTTTGCGGGCAATCGTTTCCTCACCTAACCCCCAGTACCCCCATGCAACTGCGACTTGATCGCATTTCCCCCACATTCCCGTATTGCCAGCGCCTTTCTCCCCCCAATTTCGAGCACCGCCTCGATATTCAAATCAAATCTCTCTCTTTCTCCTCTAAGTTGCTTTGAGTTTGTCCTTATCTTTTGTTTGCTTCTCCGTCGCTTGATCGCGTTGCCCTTCCGGACCTTGGTTCGTCCCCTCGTCCCCATTTCCCCCGTGCAGGGTCAATTACTTCTGTTTTCTTTACCCCAAACGAATTTGACCTCCTTCTTTTTATGTTGTAGAAAAGTTATTTTGGCTACCAGGGATCTTTTCTTTATAGTTCCTCCCGGGAATCACCGCCGCTTTGTGTGCGGCTTCGCTCCTCATTTTATAAGGGCGTCACAACCCCCATACTGCCGCATGGGATGGTCTTGCGCTAGATTCGGGACTTTTTTTTGGCTACCGAGACTCCTGCCCTGCGTCTTATTATTAAGGACCCCCCTGACGCTGGATTGTTCCCGAAAAAGGTCAGCTTTTCCGTTATTGTTCTTCCCTTGTTTCCATCCTGACTCTGGCTGACGTTGACTCACAAACGTCCTTATCGGGAGCCCCAGTTAGCTCAGGCACCACTTCTGCCTTTCATTTGAGGTGAACCATGACCCGTTTCAGAGGTCGATCGATCCAAAACTCCCTTTTAGGTTGACCATTGAGGTGCGTCGCTTTTTGGGGGAGGATTTTTTGAACTAGCAATCTGTTTGACGTCCCCCCCGGGCTATCTGATTTTTGTCTCTTCTGGCGTACCTTTCCTCCGCCCCCCGAGTGACTCCAAGACGTGCCCAGAAGGTCCCTCCGTGCCGTTCCTCCCCATTCCCTTGATAAATATCGATGATCACCCCGCCTTGATGCGCTTTTCGTACAACCTTCCTTTGGCTCCCCTCCCCTGGTTTTTTTTCGTCCTGTCGAGACGCTTTTTTCTTTAAGTCCCTTGTTCATGATAGTTGTTCTCCTTGATGCCTTAAGACTAATGTCTATGCGCCCCCTCTCTTGTGACGTTGCTCCTCTTGCTGTTATTCCAATGCTTCGGATTTGCGTTTGAGTTTTTTTTTCATTTTGGGTCTTCAGGCAGGATTGTTCTTTCAGGGTTCCCTACGGACCCCCTTTTCCTTTTTTTTTTTAGCAACGGTTCCGTTTTCCCACCCCCCCAGATAAAATCACTAAACTTGAACATTGGAACCGCTGCTGGGGTCCCAAATGGTCGGACGATATGACGTTGTCTGGTCGACAAACCTGTCAGAGTTGTTTTTTGAATCACTTTGCCCCACTTCTCCCTTAAATCCGCCGATGGATGGGAGGGGTTCACCGTGAGCCTTTCTTCGCCGCTTCGTCCCATCAGCTTTCCGCTGACGAATTGGAAACCCAGGCCTTTTTTCTCCTTAACCCCTCCTTCTTGCACTGTCACGGTCCCCACGGTGGGGTATCTCCCTTCTGATGACCCCCGGCCCGGTTGAGAAAATTTGACTTTGGAGGGTCTTTGCTTGAACACTTACCAAGTTTCCTTCCAACCTTGTTGCTCAGTCCTTTCTGTTCTTCCGTTAAGAGATCCCCCAGAGCGTCTTTTGAAAATCGGTTCGATTATGTTCGTCGGGACTCTTCCGCGATTCCGCTTTTGCGCCCCCCCACCATACCGCCCCCCCCACGTCTAGCCGCCCGCACTCGACAAGGTCTCGGCCGCTTCACTTGATTGCATGGCTGCTCCCAACACCCCCGATTTTCTCTTTACTTCCATGCTGCCGAACACGGTGTCCATCCTTTTTGGTGGCAAATCCCCCCTTCTCTTGCAGGTTGTAGATATCACTCGACACTGGCCGCGAAAGATATGAGACTTCCGCGGTCCCCCGTCACGCTTTCCTTGACCGTCTCTTAAAAGCTTGCTTTTCTAACTTGGTGGCGTAAGCATTCTGAACGATAGAAACTACTTGTGAATCCCTATGTTGATTTTACAAAACTCCGGTGTTTTAGAGTTCTTTTTTCCCCTAACAAATTTGTTGGTTGGCGTCGTTTTGCTCCCTTCCTTTCGAACTTCGAACATCTCTTTTTTTTTTTCCTTTGCAGCCACGCAAGCATCTTTTGCTTTTGGAGGTTTTCCAACCCCCCGTCCCTGTTTGACCAGAGTTTCCACCGCCCCCCCCCATACCACCCAAGTAGTTTTGAACTACTTTAGTCCGCCTTTTTTGAAGACTCCCCTCGCTGATAGTCGGGAAGAGATTTCGATGTACCCTCCCCCCGACTCCTAGTCTGCTGCTACGCATCCCCATTTAGTTCCCCAACTCCTTCCGCTCTTGCTACCTGGACAGTCTTCTTCACTGAGTTGAGGTTGATATATCCCTTCCCCCCTTCCTAAACCCGTCCCCTTTTTTTGAGTAGTTTGTCCATTAAGAGCTCGCTTGGTCACAATTGCTGTCCTTTTTGCATTTTTGCCTTTTTTGAGCATCCCCCCAGACCCGCTCGCGTGATGTCGGACCTCGTAATTCACTTCCCCTCCTTTGGCGCTTTCTCGCGATCTTCTTGGCCACTTTCTAAACTAACTGTTTTTCTCTTTTGGAACGTCAACGGTACGCTCCACCGCTCCGACGCCATTCACGTAATGTAACTCTTAACCCCTATTGTCGCCATATTGAGAGGTTATGGCTGGCTGCACCGCCGTCCTAACCCCCACACAACCCCCCCCTCCTTCTCTCCACTCCCTTTGTCCACTTGTCAATCGACAACGGTTAATGCTTTCTTTTTGACGTTTAGTCTTTGACTTATCTTCCTCGGCACCCAAATTTTTCCCGAAAGCAGATTTAAAAGCGACGGTCCTTCCGATCCGCGTGTCTTTCTTTTCTCGGTTCTCACGATCGCGCGTTTTAGCATTGCGAGGACAGTCACCTGCTTCCTGATTAACACGAATTTTGCTAGGCGCACCGGTCGTCCTAGTCCCCCCAGTTTCATTGATCTATTTTGATTGCAGCCTTTCATGTTTCCCTACGTTTCTCCTTTCAATTGCGGTGGCTTATTTTGACTCTCTCTTTTTGAGGATCTTTCCTCACCAGCGACTGTCCTGGCCGCTTGTCGCTCGTGCCCGGCCGGTTGAAATTCCTTGCCTGACGGCCTCTCCCGTGTTTTGCCTACGACCGCGCCCCAAACTGTCGCAACGGGTTTGGGTTAAGCGATTGACCAGACATCTCCGATTACCACCACTACGTTGAACCCGTTTTTTCGCCGTGCTCGACAATGCTTTTCCCCCCAATCCCGTTTCCTTCCCCCGCGCCCCGCTCTGGTTATGAACTCCTTTCTCACGGTGGTTTCGACGCCATAGGTGCGTGACTCGTGAGTATCCCGTATCCCTATCAAAGTGTGTGGTTTACGACCGTCAATATCCCCTGAAGCTTTTCCTCGTTCCCCCCCCCAGTACTTTTTTCCTGTCGGTGATTGTTTTTGTTTTCCCTCCATTTTTGCGCGACTTCTCGTGCGTGATCATGTTTTTTGGCCGAAACCTAGAACTTCTCGGCGGCAGATACCCCCTTTTAACTTTCCCCATCCTTCCCAGACCGCCAATTTCGCCGAATGCGCAGTTTCACCTCCCCCCCTATTTAGCACCCTCAGCACAAACTACATTTCCTTCCCACCACAGTTATGATGCGGAACTTGCCCTTCCCCTAAGTCCCTTTTTTTTTACTTGCCCCCGGTAAAAACTGTTAAGGCATTGAAGGGCGTTTTTGCGCTACAGCGAAACCCCACTTATTCTCCGAGCTTTCGACTCCGTTTCTAAGCCGAGCAATCCTTTTCCCTTTTCGCTTGTTTTATTGTCACTTTCAATTTTTGCCAACGCGTTTCTCACCCCAGTCTTGGTTCCCCATTACCCGTTGGAGTTTACTCTTTGAGCTCCAGACCTCCTTTTCACTTTCCCCAACCTCTCCAAATAGGCCTTCCTCTCCCCGCAAACAGGATTCAAGCTGACGTTCCCCCATCATCCTAGCTGGCTCCCCCGACCGCTTAGCGGTCCGCTGTTTCTCATCCTTGAAATACGTTTACGTTTTGAGTCCGCAATTGGCCTTTCCTCGAAGTCGTTTTCGTGCGCCCTGTTGCGTTTCCCCTACACACTCGCGGCGGATGTTTCAAGTCCGCTTCAAAGTCGAACGTACTTTTGCAACGTCTAGGCGTTGTTGTCCACTCATTTGAAGACGCCTTTCCGCTCGCGTTCCAACTTTTCCCTTCCCTTTTGCACGACCTCCTCTCTCTTATTTTGTGACTTTTTTGGAGGAGAATGAAGGCCTATACCTCCCGGCGCGCAACGCCTGACTGATGCGCAATTTTCCCGCTGCAGATCGATATCCCGCCGCTTCTGGTCGCACACTTTTTTTTTCCCTTCTTCCCCCTGCCCCTCGGGCGTGATTTCGTTGTTCGCTTCTTCTGACCCCCCCGGCAACGGTATCGCCCCCGTTTCCCTTATGGCAGCTCTTCTCACTTCGCAGGGTTTTCCCTCCCGTCCGATAGCCAA
>Ga0179591_1302920_pt1 | contig 11069 bp, 15 predicted proteins | sample CZOMad2_1_08_16f_FD_182891 | JGI IMG/M metagenome (GOLD analysis project Ga0179591, IMG submission 182891) | Vadose zone soil fungal communities from Angelo Coast Range Reserve, California, USA - CZOMad2_1_08_16fungal (PacBio error correction) | ecosystem: Environmental > Terrestrial > Soil >... | reverse complement strand
GTTCCCGTGTCTCTTTTTCCTCCGCTTTTGTCATATCCAGGTGGCGATAGCTCGCGATGGTATGAAGTCTGCCAGGAGCGCTTCCTAGCTGCCAGACATCCGATCTCAGCTCCTTCACCTAGATGTAGTCAGCTCCGATGATCCTCCATCAATGCGCGGATTCACAAATGGGTGAGGAAACCGATCCCTGCTCCCAACCCTTTCGACTTGTCCTTTGCTCCTTTTTCCCCTCTTTCTGAGGATCACGCCTTCCCCCTTTGGTGGAGCGTGAGAAGCCCCTTAGTTAACCTCGCCGATCGCGTTTTCTCCCTTCAGGAGCTTCGGCGGATGTGCCGCGGTCTCCGAGAGCTTTTTTAAGATATTGTTGAGTACTTCAGCTGAAGTCTATTTTCCTTGTAAGACATTAGTAAATTGTGGGCTGCTTCTCTTTCTACCCCCGTTCCCCCTTTCTTCCTTTGGACACTCCCCCACATTTTTTGGCGATAGTCCTCTTTGCAGGAGAAGGGACTCAATTAAATATTCTCCAGAGATTATCTTTTTCCAATGACCTTTTGCGTTTTTCGAAACCCCCTTCGCTGCGCGGTCCCCTCTGTAGTTAACTTCTTGTGAAAACGAAGGCTTTCTTTTGCTGTGTTACTATTGTTCATTTGAATCTCCTCCTGATTTTTCTACTCCCTTCCTAGAAGAACTGTTCACCAATTGGAGTTAGCTTTTCGTTAGATCTATCCTTGTTTCTGAGTAGATCGTTTATAACGATCAATTTTCCTTTCCTCCTCCTTTCGTGGGCCCCCGGACCCATTACGGTTCGGGTCGGCAACTCCTCCTTCTGGCTGCGGATTAGTAATTCTTCTTAGTCCTTTTACTCTAGCTTCCAACTTGTCTCAGGCCCTCTCCCTCCTCGTCGGCGATCACCCCTAGGCTTTCTAAGTTCCCCCCCGGCTCTGGTGTTGAATCAGCTTTTTGCTTGCTGAAGGGAGAATAATCGTCTTTCACCCACTTCATCTTTCCTGCCTGCTGATTTTAGCCCGCACCCCTTTCCCCCCCTCCTGGACGATTGTCGCTCCACGATGAAAAGTTCTGATAGTCCCAGAGCTTACTTCCGTCCTTTTCCAGGAAAGTTTCAAGTAGCTCCCTGCGGTCCGATCCGCGTTGGGAAGTCTCCCCTGCCCTAGGTTATCTCTGCCCTCTACCAGAGAGGAGCCCTCGTTTCCCAGTTGATAGTCTTAAACAGGCATGCCCCTAGGAATCTCGATAATACTCAGTTTTGTCTTCTATCTCGGTATGTTATGTTTCTACGTGCAGTTCTTATCTGTTTCCCTCTCTACCACTGCTCCTCCTTCTTTTTTCTTCCAGAATTTACAGGGGCATGGTCAGACGTCATTTCCTATTGTTCTATATTTTCATTCAGCCTCCTTCTGGCTACATAGACGACTTCCCTTGCTCGTCTTTGGACACTTCCAACCAGACCGTTTCCGAGCCGTGCTTCCCTTCCCGGCGTGACGGGTTAGCTTCGAAGATGCATTCACTTTCGGACAGTTGACTTTTCCCGATACCGCAGTCCTTTTTTCTGTAGTCCCTCCTGAGACGGCTTTTCTACTCTCCTTTCGCTCGAGTCCTATCTATCGTCCTCTTCCGACTTCTTTCGATCTTCCTAAAAGATCACGATCGAAAGAACAGTCGTTTTGCAGCGCAACCCTTGAGATGAAGCACATCTTGCCCCTTGCCCTCTGTTTCCGACGGGTTCCCTCGCCGTTCCCAGGTTCTGTATCTCTCCACGGCTTCATCTCCGGTACGGAAACCCCTGGCGTAGATCAGTCCTTTATACTTATTTTTCTAGAATTCTCTCCTAACCTGCTCTTTCTTCACAATCCTAACAACCCTGCGGATTTCCGCCTGCGACTCTCCGGGTGTACCTCGCCCTTTAAATGTTGACTTTTTTGTGCTTGACTGTTGTCGTTGTAATTTCCTTGACGACTCAGATTATGGGCCACTCCCCCGCCTCGGTCCGTCTAAAATCTCCCTCCCCATTAAACAGTTTTGGGGCGGGTCCTTCCCGCTTTGGCGGGTCTACTCCCCTACACAAGTTCCCTCTGTGGAAAATTTCCATCGACCGATCATCCGTCTTCCCCACTTCTTGCATCCCTCCGGAATCCTTTTCCATCCTCAGACGTGATGTAATGATGACGTCAGTAAGAGAATTGAGCGAGACCGGCCTGAATGCTCATAGAAGAACGGGTGACCCTTTCCCCTCCCCGGCTTGCTCGCCTGTTCCTCATTCTTCAGGTTGGATCTTGGAGTGTGTTCCATTCCTTTCTTTCGCGCTGTTAACGTCTCTCTCTCTGACCCGTTCGATGTTTCGACTTCGCGGAAATCAGTCAGCTTTTTTGCCTGAGATCTTTTTCTGAGGCCACTCTTCCCTCTCAAACGCGTTTCCTTCCCTGTCAAGGCCCTTCTTCTTCTTACAGCAGGTGTTTTCTCCCGTATAAGATCGAGTGTTCTCCCTTTGCTCGTTACTGGAGATGATGACCCTTTGTATCTTTCTCAACTGAAAATTCTTCATCCTTTTTTTCACACCCCCTCACTCAGCCGGGGTGCGTTCCTTGAGGACTTCCGGCCGCTTGGTGGGCCATTCAACAGTTTTTGCCGCTATCTTAGTCGAAGACTTTCTTTCTCTTACTTGCCACCTCGATTATTATTTACTGAGATGGAGCTCGTCGGTCCCTCCCGAATGCGCTGCCGGGAACCGCTGCCTCCTTTATTCTTTTCTTAAGTTTATTCCAGCGCGGACTCCTTCTTTTTGCGCTGATTACCCCTTCGCTAGTGGCTCATGATCGTGTTAAGTCTTTCTTTTCCCTTCAACTTTTTTCCAGATGGTTCCTCCCTTCTTGCCTGTGGCCTCTCCGAATCATCCCCTCTTTTTGCACATTAATGATTGTGCCGACCCCGAACTTCAGCCCCTCCCCATTGGTCGGTCAACCCTCTGCCTCCCCATTTCCTCTCCCTCTCAATTCCGCTCCGCCGTCTTTATTCCTTTCTCGTCTTATATGCGTTCAAACGTCCGTTTTCCTTTGAGGCACCTTCTGAAGCCCTTCGTTATCCCCGTTTGCGTTTCTGCGGTTAACTTTCGACTTCCCCCCTATGCGAATGGTTTGTGATAGGGACTCTCGGCCCATTTTTTCCCTTGAAAACGCCCCTCATCCCGGCTCTTTTCAAAAAATCCTTACCGTTCCCTTTTTTTCCCCGTACTCCCCTGGTCCATTTTAACCTCTTTGACCCTTTTCCCTCTCCTTTCCTCCCGAACCCGTTCGTCACCCTGCAATTCCTTCTGCGGATTCATGGGTTATCCATCCACAACCCACTTTTCCCTCTATCAGCTTTCCTTCTTGAATCTCAACTTACGCATCCCAAACTTGCGGTCCCGCCCTGCCCCCTGCCCCCCGCTCCCTTTTTTCCACATTTACTATGCCTCGCGGCTTCCCTATATCTGCCTATCTATTCTTGTGTCTTTGCTTCGCGGCCTGGCTTATCTTGGGCGCTAAAACAGCTGATTTCTCTCCGCTTTTTATCCGCGGTCCCCCTCTCCTCTCTTCCTTCCCCCCTGCCACTTTCCCATCATCAGTTCCTCCCCGAAAGCTTCATTAGTGCCGCCCCCTGTCGAAAGACCCACAAGATCACGGCCCCAGGTCAATCCCTGTACTCTCAAGTAGCCAAGGCGTTTCTCTCTCTTGCCTTTTTCTGCGAGTTGCTGATGTGGAAGGGCTCCGCTGGAGGTCTTGAGTGCGCCTGGTCTCCGTTTCTCGCCTAAGGCCGCTTTATAGACCATCGGGCTTGCTTTCTCCCCCTTGCCCGACGCGTTTTTCCGCATATTTGTTCACTCTTTCTCCGGGCGAGCAAGGAAGCCAAGCGCTTATTACTCTCTTTCCGGCGTGAGCTGGTTCTCTTATTAATCTCCGAAGGACCTTTCTTTGTGTGCGCGGTTTTTCTGAAGTCCATCTTTTGCTCTACCGGGACTGAGTTACTCGATGCCGTGCCTTCTAACAACTAGGAAGGGCTCAGGACTTTGCCCGGTAGCCGACTGTACTTCCTTGTCCCTCTGTCAATATTACTTTCCCCAGAAACTGTAGGTCAAAAACGGTCCCTTGGAAAACCACATTCCCCTTAATAGTATTCTTTCCCTTTCTTTCTGTGCTCCCCGTTTCTTCTCCCCCCCCCCCCCCGCTTTCGCCTCTCTCTTAACCAGCCTCCTCCTAAGAATGCCCGATTTGTAACCGGCCTTCTCTTCTTCCCCCGTCCTCCTCCCGGCCCCCTGAGTTTCCCGAATCTGCATGAGAGTCGACGAGTAAGGCGACTTAGAGAATTTTCCTGTCATGCACCCGGGATGTTGATCTAATCCACTTATGCCCTAGATTCCTTGCGTCCCGTGTCCCCCCTAGGACCCTGTTTTCTGTTGCCGGAAGATATTCTCTCCCACTTTCCCCCCTATCGCTTGCAAGCACCTTTTGACAAAATTTTTTGTATAGCCACGACACGCAAGTTAAAAAGTCCGAATTTTTGAAGGAGGGACCCTCAAGCCACGATTTCTTATATTTTAGAGACACAAGAAGAGCAGTTCCTCAGGGACCATTCCATTATCCCTCACCTTCGATGAAAATCCCGACTGGCGATCCTCACTTCCGAACTTCAAATATCATATTTAGTCAAATCATTCTCTACCACTCCCTTGATCTGATGACCCTATTTGATTCCTATAATTTCCTCACCAGACTTGCGGCATTCCGTCTCGTCATTTAAGAAGCGGACTCCTCCTTTGATGAGCTTTCTGAGTACTTCCTAGCGTTGTATGCAGAGTGCGAAGCCCATCTCCCGTCCGCCCGAGGAGGTTTCTCGATTGATCGATGCTATTAGACTTGGGGAAGTGGTCCCTGCTTCGGCTTCTGGTCCCTGTCATCCTGCTATTCCGTTACTTCGGACTCGGACTTAGTTCCGGATTCGCAGGCACGACTCCCTCTGCCTTGACGTTCTTTTATCAACCCCCCATCGAACCCGATGTCTTTCTGATCAGTCATATCAATGCGCGGACCCCAACGTGAACACTCATACCCCATCCCACAACGTTTCGAACTCCGTGATCTTTGATTAAGTAGTGCTCCTCCTTTTCACCCTTTAGTCTTTTTATCTCCGGCTTTTCCGTTTCCACGTCGATTCCCTTCTTCCCTGTCGTCTTTCCCCGCCTCCCAGATGTACTGTGCACTGATCTTCGAGTTTTAGTTTCCTGATTGTAGAGTTTCTGTTTCATCTATTCTAATCTTTCATCCTTAGTTTGTGGGTTTGTACCGCCTTTCGGTCGATGACCCGCACCACCTTTTTCCTCTCTCGGGTCTCGCTTTTTCCCTTCCGGCTCCGAATGCAGTTGTGGCCTAAGAACATTATTTTTTATTGTATTCAACCTTGAACCGGGCCGCGTCCCGCTTTTTTCTGCCCCGCCCCCCTATCCTCCTCTGAGGGTGACATGGTTTTTTTCTTCTTAAACGCCTGTTTTTCCGTTTTAGGATGTCCGTTCGAGAAGTTCACGCTCCCGCGATGCCGTCTTGTTCGTAGACTTCGGTGACCTTTCCCGTCTTTATAGGGCGTGAGGACTTATAATGCTCCCCTGATTCTCTTATCCCACATCCCATGTAGTTCTCTCTCTCCCCCGTAAGATGCCTCTTCGTCATATTAAGCTTCTTCCCGACGGACTGTCTCTTGGGATCTTTTCGATTGACCGACCCCCTTTCCCTTCTGCAGTTACAGTCTCTCGAGAAGTCGTTGTGATACCGTAGTATCCTCTCACTTTTTCGCGATTCACCCAGCTTATGCGTCCTCTCCGTGTTTTTTCGATAGCTGTGCAGGTCCCCCTGAGCCGGCTCAACCACGGAACCTCAGAGGATGACTGTTGATCGTGAGCGGACCATTATTTTTTGATGTTTCATTTGTCTTTAACCATGCTCCTCTGCCGTCGTCGAGTACTTCCGTTGGGCTTTCCTTTCACTCTAGACCTCCTTTCGTCTTCAGAGAAACGTGTCACCCTTCTGTTCGATCAGAGCGGCGCTTTTCTTTTTCAGACTAGGGAGTATGGAAGTTCGAAACATCCCCTTCCTCCCTCCTTATCTTTCTCTTGTTTTGTTGTGATCGATCTGTTTTTTTTCTCCGTCCGTTTGACGCCGATTTGTCGATGATACCTGACCGCGCCTCTCTGTAGGAATCGAGGTTTAACTGGTCGTCCGTTCTGGTAGGAAGCTCTTTTTCTTCTTTCTGAGCCCGCCCCTCGTGCACAGTCTGTACTACGAGAGACGGAACGTCTTTTTGACACTCGTCCCAATAACCGCCCCCCCTGTTCCTTTTTTCCTTCCTTCTCCAGCGGGTGCTTGGTTCCGCATGGCAAGTCTCTTCCTTGCACTCGCTTATCCGACGACGATCGATCATTGTTCTTCCCTCGGAACCGCCTAGCGGTGGTTTTTCCTCCTCGTCTCCCCGTCCCTCAACTTTCTCCTCGATAGGTATCTCCTCATTCATTGTTATCGACACCGAGAACCGATCAAGTCATTCTTCTCCGTCGTTTCATCCCTCACAATTTTTCGATGCAGCTTTTCTTGCTTTGCCATCCTCGGCCCCCTTACCGGTGTTCCCCCCTTTATCGCTCTGTCTACCTTTTCCGTTCTACTCAGGCTCTGAACTTGAACGTTCCCAGGGCTTTCTACGACCTTTCCCTCATCTCTTTTCCTTGCGCCTTCCCTGGCAAGTACAAACGACCTATACCCCAACCTGCCTCCTCCTCCTACTACGATTTGTTAAACGAGCTGGCGAATATTGCTTCTATCTTGCTCTGCGTTCCCTTTTTTCACGGTTTACGGGACTTATGGTTTCTCGGCCCGGTCTCTAGCTTCTTTTCTTCCGTCTGAACTCTCTCTTTTCCGAACCCCATTTGGGCGGGTACTATTTGAGCAGGGTACCGACCAACCACAGGATACTTTCTGCCCCATTTTGAAACCTTTTTCTACTTCATATAAGACGTTTTCACTCCGCTTTCTCATCACTTCCCTCCCTATCTCCCTTCCCTCTCCAGCTTTCTTCGAGGACTATCCGATCCTCTTCGGGCTGTGGATCTTCCTTTCCTCATCCTGACTGTTCTTCCTACTCAAATCTCGAGAAGGTCCTCCCCCCCCTGGAGCGATCTTGAACCACGTCTAGGGCTGTTCGATGTTGAGAGTGTAAAGTTGTCTCTTAAAGGACTTCTCATCGTATCCCCCTGACGAACCACCCAGAGCTTTACGTCGCGCACTCTTAGGGATCGAGAGTCCCGGTCCTCGTGCCTTTTATCAGACTATCTGTCACCAGCGACCAAACCGCCGCTGTAGGAAAGCCGTGAGATCAAGAAGAGATTCCCTGAACCTCCTTCTCTTCGGAATAGCAGAAGCTCTCTACCCTCAAGCGTCCTCTGGCCTTTTCACACTGCTGACCACTCTCTATAACCGGAAGCCCCTCATTAAGCAGGCTGCGCCTACAATCTGTCAGGAGGGTCTCCCGAGTTTCAATGCCAATACTTCAAGGTCCTTCTCATTTTCTTACCTCCCCCGTCTCTATCCTCATAGGTGTGAAGCCTCGTAAAGCCATATCTGTTCTAGATTTTATCGGGCCTCGCGTCGGCGTCTCTCGCCTAATTGATGAATCCCGAAGGATTATCATGAAGGAATGCTTTTAAGTGCACGCGGGTTCTACTCTCGTGAGGAACCCATTCACTGCTTTATTTCTTCTCTTAAGTGTTCCCCCACTCATGCGTGTCTCTCCTTCTTTCCTTTCAACAGTACCATTGTAAGGCTGAAGCGGTTGTCATGGTTCTCTCTCAAGTACCTCCGAAAACTTTTGGCCAAAATAGCCCCCTTCGCCTCGCTGCCCCCCCTCCCCCCATTCGCCACTTTGGTGGAGGAGTCAACATCTCCCCTTCATTCATACTTAGAAACAGGCGCAAGTAATTGCTTTTATCTCCCCCTCCTCCGTCCTGTCTCCTCTGAATTCCTTTTGACTGGGTACTAGTGAAGACCCTCTGGTTTTTTCGGCTGACCTTTCCCTTCCTCCCCTCTTGTTCAACTTCCCTAGGCAGGCCTCTGGTTTCTACTCTTTAGATTCCTCCCGCTTAGGTCAACCCCTAACCACTCTTTTTGCCCCTCGGGTTCCCGTTTGAACCCCTCTTTTGCACTTGCATTAGACCCCCTCCTTTTTTACCAATCCCCCCTCCGACTTTTGCCCTTTTCTGGCTACCTCAATTTCCGTTCTGCTTCTTAAGTTGGATTCTGAACGGCACTCGACCTTTGCCTGAGAAGTACCTTTCAACCATCTCCGGTACCGTCATCACCCCCCTCGCCTGACGCATGACCCGCGATGGCACTTCAACGTTCCTATTGCCGCTTGATTCCTACTCCGACCCCGATCTGGGGAAGTCTAAGTTTTCTGGATCTTAGTTCCTAGAACTCTTTATCTCCTATGACTTCTCACACAATTATACCCCTTCTAAGCCGTCCTTCCGATGGTCTCTCTATCGCTTCCAAAAATTGTTTCAGAAAACCCCGCAGATCTCCATCAATTCTAGTCGCTATCTTCAGCATCTCCACCAAACTCTCCTTCAGGTCATGTCCCCACAGGCGTGACTCCCCTTTAGGGCACTCAGAATTTTTTTCCTCTGAGGTCTCCCGCTGGCTTTTTTTTTCAGAGGCGGCCTTGCTTCGTTTCCCCGTTGAAGATGCTTTTGACCTCCTTCTTTTATAGACACTTCGTCTTCGAGGGAAATCTTCCCTCCCAGCTGTTGTAGATTGATTTCTGAGCAAAGAACCTTGCCATGTGTCACTCCATAGGTAGCCAGACTGCTTCTCTTTACTAGTTCGTCCCTACTAGTCGTCTCTTCATTTCACGACATTTCCCGGTCTGCGCTCCCCGGGTCGGTAAGGCAGGGTCTTTTTACTTATTCTCTTCATCTTTTTTATCTTTTCCTTCTTTATGACCCCCCATTCGGTAGGTATCTCGGACTTCTTTTCTCCGTAAGGACTTAGGGGGGTCACTATTCGGGTTCTCATGTCCCTCCGGCCTTAGGTTCAATTTCCAAAAAACCAATGGATTCCCCTTCCTCCGCAGTTTCTTTTGCCAACCCTAGATCTTTTCGCCTGTCGCTAAAACCCCTCTCTTGGTGAACCCCTACCTTCCCGATTAACCCTGCTGTGTCACGATACTAACCAGACCCTGCGGCCCCTTTTTACTTCCTGATTCTCTCTTCAAGAGATTTTCAGATGCCTCCCCCACGCAGTTTCCCCTGAATGTGTTAACGATCGGCCTGATTTCCTTCTCCCGTCCATGTTCCAGTGAATGGTGGTGCGTGGTTTTCCTAGAAGGGGGAGTCTGTCGTGAATCCCCTTTCCCCAGCGCCACTTCCGATCCGTTCCCGGGTTTTATTAGATCTTTCCCGGAACGTCTTCAAGTTTTTCTCACCTGCCGAGCAGTAGTTCCCCAAGGCGCAATAGCTAGTCTCACGCGAGCAGTATTCTTTGTATAAGTATTCATCAATTCCTCCCTTTGCCCTGATCAGGTGAGTTCCCTTTCCGCTCTCGAACTCCCCCCCCTATGCGCCCGTAGGAAGATTCGTGTTCAGACTCTCGGAGATGGAGATTTCCCCCTCCAATTTTTTATGGAGCCTCCTTCGCGACGGAACTTGACTGAGTTTTTTGTTTTTCACTGTCCTTCGCCCTCGGCTTTCGATCGGATCCCTTTTTATAAGAAGTCTGAAGACTTCTTTCGCTTGACTCTCGAGCTTATTACGTTCTTTTTTCAGTGCGGTTTTTCATAGAATCTTTGTCTCTTGTTCTCCCGCTTATTGTTGGAGTCGACCCCTCAAGTCGCGAGTCTCTTCGTCCGCCCCCCTCCGAGGCCCTTTCCTCACCCCTCTCGTCAGTAAGAGAGATCCTTTCTTTATGCGCGGACACAATCTTGGAAACGCACCTCTCCCCAACACCCAGTTTAGTCCCTACGTTTTCATTAGAGGCCCCGGTCAGAAACTCCCCCATCCTATGTAGATGCCCTTCTTTCCGGCCCTATCCCGAGTCTCCTCTTCTTTCTCTCCTTCTATACTCAGTCTATTAATGGAGCTGGTCATCTGCGATTTTTTCTTTTATAGTGATTCTCTTCCCCTTCCTTTTCATTGTCCTCTAGTACCTCCGTAACTTGTGTGGGTTTTTTTCTTTCTCACCGCCCTGTATAACGAACATCTTGCCCCCCAATTTTTTTTTTTCCTCTTCCAGGCTTTCCTTCCTCCGGCTTTTGCCTTCGGACGACCTTCTCAGCGAGTACTTGACACGACTGCGTCCTTGAAACCCCCGATTGCTCCTTTGCCTCTTTGACCGGGTTAGTAGCCAGGTTGACCTTTTTTCCTTTGTTTTCCTATCTTTTTGACTATAGTCGTTCTGATCTTCCCAGTATTAAAAGAGGCTTTAGGGTGAAATCAAGCACTGAACCTTTCCGGTCGGATTGTTGCGTGTTGTCGTTCCTAAGAACCCTTGTTCGACTCTCTTCTTTTTTAACCCGTTCTTATTCGCTGCTCCATGTTCTATCTTGGTGCTCTGTTCAGCCGGCAAACGGACGCCGTCTACCTTTATTGCCCCTTGATATTTACGCTATGTATCCTCTCTAATTCGTCTTCCATTTTTCCGCTCGCTTTTTAAGAGTCACGCCAACGTATGCGTTCCACCTTCATCTTTTAGGATATCTCCCCGCGGTTTTTTGCTCCCTCCTTCTTTTGAGCCTTTCTCGATCTTTCCTTCCCCTTCCGGCCTGATGACGCTGATCACGGATGCATGAGTCTTCCCGCTTTTCCTCTCCAAAGTCTTTCCCGTATCTTCTCGTATCTTGACGTTTTGCCTTCCCGTTCACCCGTACCAACCTCCTTTCTTCCTCCCGCCCTGCGACGGACAAGACTCTGTCAGTTATTCTTCCGATAAAGGCGTATCGGTTTCGTGATCCCCCGAACTTTTGCTTTTATTTCTCGTGAAATA
>Ga0179591_1312465_pt1 | contig 11070 bp, 14 predicted proteins | sample CZOMad2_1_08_16f_FD_182891 | JGI IMG/M metagenome (GOLD analysis project Ga0179591, IMG submission 182891) | Vadose zone soil fungal communities from Angelo Coast Range Reserve, California, USA - CZOMad2_1_08_16fungal (PacBio error correction) | ecosystem: Environmental > Terrestrial > Soil >... | reverse complement strand
AGTAAGAGAGATATACATGGAAGTCGATAAAACGCTTCGGAGTTTCCCTCTCTTAAAGTCCCTCCAAAGTGGTTCAGCTGGTCTTCCTCGAGCTTCCCATTCTTTTCCTCTCTCCTCTGTGCCAGGGGCGTGGTCCCTTTTGTCCGCCTACGAAATCCCATTTATCGGAGGTCCCAACCATCTTTTTCCTTCTCGAAACTAAGAGCCCCGTTGTTTAATTATATGGATTTTCGTGGTCGACTAAAAATGGAGGTAGTTTTTTCCCCGTAGTATGATTCATCCCAATTAAGTCTTTTTCGTAGAATCCTTCCGCGCAGAAAAGTACAACACTTTAGGGAAACGGTGACCTTTCGTGTTGAAATTACCCCCCCTTCCCCTCCATCCCGACGAGAAATGTTGCCCATCCCCTCTTTCGCCGGTAAGATCGAGAACCGGAAGCGAAACCTTCCCCTCCCCCCTTCCGGGATTCCGAGGTTTCTCTGTATTTATTAAACGCACTTCCCCCCTTTTCTCCCCCGGATAAGGGTAATTCCCGGATCCGCGTAAAGTGTTCCTTCCCTTCTTTAGGACAATAATTAAAGGGACTCTTTCTTTTCGTCAGAAGTTCACTTCTCCCCCCTCCCCATTTCATGAAAAAAGGTTACTTTCTATCTTATGATCGCCAAAACTTTTTTCCTCCGGGATGTAGAGCCCTTTTTTTCGAGATAAGCATGGATTAGATTACCTTTTCTCCCTTTTTTTCGGATGAAGGATTTACGAAGAGGCGGATGTCTCTCACTTAGAAAGTTAAAGAATCCTTTTCTTTCTTCCCCGATTTTCCATTGCAGTCGTTTCTATTACGGTAGAGAGCGTCCTTTTCCCCCTCTCCTGAGCGAAATGGGCTCTCCCCTTCTTTTCTTCGGTCTGCCGAGTTTCTTTCCCCCCTTTTTCCTTTCCTTCCACCGCTGAACGAGATCCCCCAACCGCTTCTCGTGCGGCAAAGAGATTCCTCGCAAATACGACTCCACTTGAGACCTTTTCTCTTTTCCCTCCCTGCTCCAAGGCCCGACGTTCGAACGTGCCTCCCCATCACCCTCGCGTTAAAGGATGGAGAGAAAAAAACTTTGGAGAGGACAAGGAATGGGATGGCGTCTCTTTTCCCACAACACAATCGAATAGGGCCCCCTTCCTTCTTTTTTCATTCCGGAAGGGGGCGGGGTTGACCCCTCTTTTTCGTCAATAGTCTTCCACTCCAGTTTGTTTATGGTATGAGGCTCCTGCGCGAAGCAGCAAAGGCTTTTTCCTCCCTTTTACCCCTTCCTCGGCGTCGCTGCGAGGGAAAGGCCTTGAAGGTGCCCCCTTCCCCCCTCTTCCCTCGTTTCGGAGAGAGGAAAACTCCTTACCACCGAATCACGCTTTCTGGATACATGTTCTTTTCTTTTTTTCCTTCCTTCACAGCAAACTGCAGCAGTGTTCCCCTCCCTCCCTTTACCGCGGACTAGGATTAGTTACAGGGGAATCCTTCTCCCTCCCTTTCTTCTTACCCGTTTTTGGAGACACATTAAAGGAACTTACGTTTCCTTCCCTGCGTTTCCACCTCCCGATTGATGTCAGTGTCTTTCACAGAATGTTACAGCGTTATAGAGCGCGCTCTGCCTTTCTTCGCTCTCACCCCTAAACGATAAGAAGGCGAGAGCAGAGATCAGTAGAGGCCGTGTTTTGAGAGGCTTGACTTCGCATAAGGCGCGGACCCCTCCCCTCTTCTTCCACAACGGACCGCTTGAACCCGCTCTTCCCACCGTTTGGACGAACTGTCCATGTTCATATATACTCATTGCAGATGAGAGGGCGGGAAACGGGGCAGCGATGACTTGATGATACGATAGCTTTAGCGTCCTGAAAGATGATGACTACTTCCGCGAGCAGAAGAAGGGAGAGTTCGGCCTTTTCTCCCCCTACAAGAGGATCTATCTATATCTTGACCCCCCTTTTTTTTTTTGCTCTTCTTCATCTTGTATGCCATGAGCCCGGTAATCCCCACCCTTTCTTTCCGGTCTGCCTCAGAGGATGGAGGGATAATAAGTGTCTGCCAACTAGTTTCACAAACGTAGCTCGCCGCTTCCCCACGAAAAACTAGGCGCACGTACTCTCCTCCTCCTCCTCTCACGGTTGCCAAGAACTAATCTCCCTCCTCCTCAGCGTTATTTCTCCAGCTCTAAGACGCAAATGAACGCTGCTGCGATCGAGAAAGGATGTAAACTTCTTTTCACGGACAGAAGATAGGGGAACTCCCCTTCTCCCCTTTTTTCCCCTCCCTTGAAGTAGAAGTGCCCGATTCTTGCCCCCCTTGTTTAATCCAGAAAATGTTTCTACCGCTTGGACCCTGTACGTCATAGTCCGCGGTAGTTCTCTCTTGCGTGAAGGCGTCAGTTAGGAGAGACTCCCCTTCCTCCCTCTTCTATTCATGATTGTTTGCATCGCCAGAAACGAGGTCCTCTTTTTCCTTCTTTTCCTCATTTCCTTCCTTAAAGAGAAGAGCGTACTATCTCCTGTATCAGAAGCATTTTTTCTCCTTTTTTTTCGCGCTCCCGATAAGCTTCCTTTTTTCACCAGAAACTCAAACTGGAGCGTGGGAATCCGGGATTCTCACAAACTAAGTGATGGCGGTCCTTTTCCTCGTGGGCACCGACGAAGGCTTTCCCCTCCTTTCTTCCCTACTATATCCATACAAGTTGTGCCTCTTCCCCCCCCCCCTTCCCCCTCCCTTCCCTCTCTTTTGATGGCAGAATGTGGGTAGGAACGTTCCCTGGACGGCCCCTTGTAGTGGCGGGGCGGGCGAGTGATATCCAGTTTTCCCTTTCTCGAAGACGAAGAGGAACCTCCTTTTTTTGTCCTGTGTCATGCGCTGCCGCGGTTCCCTTCCCTTTTCTTTTTCACCTTTCGTCAGAAATCACGACAATGCTTTTCATGTTCGCCGGACGATCAGGGCTCTTTCTTTTACGCTAACGAAAGGGAACCCTTCCCCTCTTCCCCTCCGGGGGAACGGGCGAAGTTCTCTTCCCCCCCCCTTTTTGTCCCCTTCTCTTCGTCTTTCTCCGGCCAAACTAAACAGGTTCAATTACCTCGAAGCAGGCGTCCCCCCTACAGCCGCTGTGCCGGGTCACGTTTTTCCCTCCCCTTCTTCTTCCCCTGACAGTAAAATGTGTGCCCCCATTCCCCCTCCCTTTATTTTTTCCTTGAAAGGCGAGAGACCCCAATCGTCTTTTCCGTGAAGGATGCTTTTCGTGCGGCAACACTTTTTTCCTCTTCCTTCAAACTATTGCTCTTTTCTCGTTGGAGCTCTCAGCGTTGGGACCTTTACGATGGTCCAAATCGGGACAGGACTCAGTGGATAATTCTCCCTTTTCGCGCGGGAGAGGACCGGCTTTACTGGATGTCCCGGGAGGTCTTCCTCTGTGGAAGGCCAACACGTCCTGCCTTTCTCTTGTTTCCCCTACGTGTAATGAGGTGCCGGGCGTTAGCAAAGAGGCCCCTGGTATGCCTGGATAGGCCTTTTCTTTCTGCGCGCTCTACGGACCAATCTTTCCTTTCTGCGAAAAAGATTTTACTCAAGACCGACGGCGATGAGGTTCCCTTTTTCTGGTCCCCTTCCGATAAGGGGTACTCGTCTTCTTCCTTTTTTTTCCTCACCTGGAAATCTTCTGCCCTTCCCTCTTTCCTCTTTCCTCCTCCGCTGGAAACGTATGGGTAGGTCCCATTCAGTTGCGCGGGAGAGGTAAAGACGGAAGAATCTTTTTTTTGCCCGCGGATTGCCTCGAGATTCTTCCCCCTCCTCCTCCGTTGGTGGTGTTGAGCTCCCTTCTGGCAATTACGGGGCCTCCCACAATTCCAACGCTTCGTCCGGCTTGTCCCTGTTCCCCTCCCCAGAAGTTTGCACATGTTTTCTTTTTCTCTCCGTGATTTCATTTTTTTCCTGGTAAAGAAGATGGGGGGGGTGGGTCACCTTGAAGACGAGTACAACTTTTTTTGGTTCCCCCCCCCTCTCCTCTTTCGAACATCACATAGCCGCGGTATGGCATGTTCCTCGGGGTCACGACTCCTTTTTCCCGGTAGGTTGGCCGTTTTTTCTTCTTTTTCTTCCCCCTCCAAATTCCCGATCCAGTCCCGTTTTGCAGAAATACCACGGCGAATCCCGTCAGGAACCACTTGGGTTGGCACCGGCGGTCTTTTTTGTGCATTCCCCAATGGAGACTTCAACTGAACCGCCGAGAATCCTTTTCGATAGAAGTCCTCTCTTCCTCCCCGTCGAAGCGAACATCTCTTCTTCCTTTCCGAGGGGGAGCGAGGATTTCTTTCCAAAGAGAGAGAAATCCTCCCTTTTTTAGGTTTCCTTCCACTTTTCCGCTCCTTTCCTCCCCGAGTCGTCCGGCAATATTCACGGGACTACCCTTCTTTTTCCTTCGAAAGTTAAAGCTTTTCCAATCATTGCCCCAGGTTCAGGGAAAACAGGTTCCTCTCTATCGCCACCAGGGAAACCTTCCCCTCCTTTTTTTCCATGTGCGAGCGAGTCTTTCTGCCCCTCCTCCTTTTAACAGCCCCCCGGTGGAGTTTGGCGCTTACGCAGAGGGATGTCCTTCTTTTCTCACTTCGGCCCGTGTCAGACGCGGGTATGCCTTCTTCTTTAGTGATGGTTCCCTTTGCCGTAGCGGTAGAGCTTTTCTCTTCTCCATACCGAGCAAGATTTCACTTTTTAGAGCACCTCCTTCTCTTTTTTCTTGTTATGCCTGAGCACCTATGGAAATTTCGAACCGCTTCTTCTTCTCGTGCTGGCAGATGATTCCTCTTTTTTCCCTTCTTCTCCCCTCCCCTTCCTCTCCCTTCTCGACCATGGATATCACCTTCTCCTCCCCCTCTTCCCTTCGTTCGAAAAGTGCCGAAACATTCTGCCAACGCGCGGAAAAGGATGGAGAGAAACCCCTTTTTCTTTTTTTTCCAGACTGGGAGGAGATAGTTTTTCCCCCCCCTCTCGAATCTTTGCCAGTCCTTAGTAGGGCCCCCCCTATTCGTCTTCCTTTGAGGACCGACAATAAAGTCTTTATGCAGCCAGTAGTAAAAGCGACTCTTTCGAGAGAAGCCAGTCTCTACCCTTTCCCCCTCCGTTTGACTGCGGCGGATTCCCTTCCTTCCTTTTTTCCTTCCCCTTCGTTGTGAAGGAGTCCCATGAAAAAACTTCGAATAAAGAGGAAATCGTTTCTTTCTCTTTCTTCGGCGAATCACGCAGTTCTGGATTACTTCTTTTTTTTCTTCTGCTTCCCCCCCTCCCTCTTTGCACCGCCATTGCCGCTTTTTTCTGCCTTTTCCCCCTTCCCTACCGGAGAGGAAGAGAGCGTTACAGGATAAGGCGTCCGACGCAATTTTGGGAGGAAACCTTTTCCCCCTTTCCATTCTGGCACGGATACTTCACCTGGTCCGTTTTTCCCCCTTTTCTCCTCGTGAGTTCAACGAGCTGCTTTCCTTGCTGCTTATCCCCCCCCTCTTCCCTCCTTCCTCGAGAGAGAGGCTTTTGTTCAGTGGGTCGTAGGATCTGATAAACAAAAGCTCCCTCCTTTTTTTTTCCCTCGTGCGTGGCAAACGTTGCTCTTTTTGCCTTCTCTCTATTTTCGTTGATTCATCTCGCCCCATTTGCTTTCCCTTCTCTCTTCCTTTTGGGGAGGGAACTCGTCCGCGCTGCCAGTTCTGATACCGAAATCGATCTTCTTTTTTTTTTTCCTTTTTTTCTTGGGATCTCCCGGTCTCACGGAAATACAAGATGGACCCTCCCCCCCTCCCCCTCTTGTTGTTGTGAGAAGAGCGTAATCCTCTTTTTCTTCTTCTTTTTCCTCCCTCTTCCCGGAGGAGGATCGCGGTGGCTTAGATGCGGCGCTCCACGAGTTCACACAAAAAAAAGTAGCTCCTCACGCCCCTTTTTGGGCCCCTCTATCAACGAAAAATTTTTTTTTTTTTCCCTCCTCCTTCCGTCCAAGCCTATCACGTGCCCCTCCCTCTCTCCCCGCCTTCGTCTCGTTATTGTATAAGATATACGCCCTTGCACTGGCTAGCGCTGCTCTGAGAACGTCTCCCCTTTTCCTTCCTCCACGGACAGCAGATCTTTTCCCCTCTTTCTTTTTTTTTCCCACGCAAGGAAGTAGGCCCCCTTTCTCCCTTTCCCCGTCAAAAGGGGTAACTAGCCCGTATGTACCTTCCGAGTTACTGTAAGATAAATAGTCCTCTTTAGTCTTCCCTTTTCAGACCGCGGCAGTGGCGGTGGAAGCTTCATCTTTTCCTTTTCTCAGGTAAGACCATCCTCCTTTTCTTCTCCTAGTCCTTTTTTTCCAAACGTAGGGACATAGTAATCCAGATGTTCCTTTCATGGACTTCCTTCCAGAGAAGAGCCTCTCCTTCTTCCTCCCGCAGTGTCAAGCCGTGTTGTTTTCCCCCCCCTCTTCGAGAAGGACTGTTCTTCGCAAATAACCTCCGGCCAATTGTCTCGTGAGAAGAAGGGCTGCCCCCCCCTTTTCCCTTTTCCTCCGGCCCGGACGGATTCTACTCGTTTTCCTAGGATGGACCCGCTTTTTTTTTCGTTTCGTGACCTAAGAGTAGTCCATTCCCCCTTTCTCTCCCCCTTTGGTTAGATACATACTTTTCCTCGTCGTGCTTTGTTTTCTTTTTCTTCCCGTGACGGCGGAAGTTATCAGTGGCGGGGCGTTCTCCTTTTCTTTTTTTCTCAGTTGATTCTCCGGAGTGAGATTCTGACCTCCGCGACTGAAAGCATCGGGACAGAAAGATCATCTTTTTGCCCTTTGCCCAGCGTTTAAGGAAATTTCCCTCTCGTTTTCCCCTTTCTGTCCTTCCCCTTTCCCGAAAATGCCTGGATGTGCTCTCCCTCTTTTTTCCTTTTTTATGGATTGGAGCTCGTATACGCTAAAGAAAGGGACCCCCCCACCTTCCGCAGACAGCTGAGGGAAGGGCGATTTTCTTCTTTTTTTTTTTTTTTTTGGGATGGCAGGCTCCCTCCTTCCTCTCCTTTTCCCCTCCAAAGGGATTCCTGACCTCGAAGCAGGCGATAGAGAGCCCCCCTTTTCTTCCAGCCCTTGGAGGGACGGGTCCGTGGTTTTTTCTCTCTCTTCTCTGAAAGGACCTTTTTGCTCCTTCCTTTAGGGGGTAGAGGGACCTTTGAGATGCGAAAAGATGACTGGTCTTCCTTTCCTTTGCCGTACGAAGGCGTGCGCAGCCCTTTTGTCTTGCAAGGAAAAACCTCTTTTTTTTCTCTTGGAGGGAGATTCGTTTAAGAATACAGAGCTGGCCCCCCCCTTTTTAATCCCGGAAGGAATCAGTGGATACTCCGTTCTTCGAAGGTCGCCTGTTTTCCCGTTCGATATCTGGTTACATGGTCGAGGAGGTATGTAACTTTTCTCCCTTTTTTTTCCCAAACGTCCGCCGACATAAGGTGACCCCCTTCCCCTGCCGGTGAGGAGTTCAGACTGTCTCCCTTTTTCTCCGGGAATTGGTGGAATCCGATTCTACGACCGGAAAGCCTACCCCGCCCTTCGAAAAGATTCCTCCCTTTCCCATAAAGACGGCTCTTCTTCTATTCTGCCGAGGGCGTCTGTTTCTTGGGGTTTTCCTCTCTCAGGGGGTAATAGGATCGGACGGCGACCCCTCCATCCACTGAACCTTCTTCTGCCCCCTCCCAAGTAGCTAGCTTCAGCTCCGATGGAAACGTATGGGTAGGGTCCCCCTTTCCCTTGCTCTTTTTATGTAAGGCCGGTTGCCCTACTCTTTTCCCTTCAGAGAATTGAATAGCGATCCCCCTCCTAACAGTTGTGGTGTTTACTAGCCCAGGCTAGGAAATCCGTCTTCCCTCTCCCTTCCAACTCTTCGTCAGGATCCCTATCTCTTTTAAGTGGTAAATAACCACTACTTTCCTGTTCTTAATAGAGAGACTGGATTTCTTAAAGGGAAGACTATTTGTTCCTTTTCTTGTCACCGGGGTAGCCGTCTCCTCCCTTCCCCCCTGATAGGAGGTTACCCTTCTCTTTCCCCCCGGAGATACCCTCATAGAGATTTCGTCTTTCCCTCCCTCCTCGGGGTCGAAGAACTCGTAGCTTGGCCGTCGTATCTTTTCCCCCCCCAATTACAGATAAAGGCCTTTGAGTACCCACCGGCGAAAGCCCTCCCTGTCCTTCCAAGTAGTGCACCGTGCTTCTTTTTCCTTGTACACAATTCCACCCTTACCGAAGCGACCCTTGCAAGCCAGAGATCTCAGGTCCTCTTCCTACCGTAGAAGCGCCAATCCCCCCCCTTGTATTATCTTCCCCCGCGCAGGGATTCCAAACGCTAGAGAAAGCCCCCCGTCTCCCCTTTCCATCTTTCCTTTCAAGGTACGCGTTACCCTTTCGCACGAAGTAGTCAGGGCAATACTTCCCCCCTTTTTTCAACCAGGTAGTCTGTTAGATAGACGTTCCCTCTTCCCCACTCCTTGAAAAAAGTTTTTCTCACCCCCTTTTCCTGTAAGAATATTAGCCTCTCCCCCCTTTCCCCCCCTTGCACTCAGGGCTTTATGTATGTTTCTCCGATGAGACTGCTTCTATTCCTTCTCCTCGTGTATGGTCTCTTCTACCCTCCGCGGCTGTCGCGGCCACCTCTCCCCCCCCAGAAGCTGTTCTTAGAGTGATTGTTAAATTTTCCGGGGTAGCGTTTATGATTTCTCCTCCCCATCCCATAACGAAGCAATGAAGCGGTCCATGTCCTTCAGTGTCGGGATGTAATCTTTTTTTGGCTGGGGGAACCCTCTCTTTCCCCCATTTCCCCTCCCTCCTCGCATTGAAAAAGCTAAGTGCTGTCCCCCTTTCCCTTTTTCTCCTCTCTATCGAAAATAAGGAAAGCTTTCCCTCTTTCCTCCGACCCGCCACTGCTGGCCTCTCTCCCGTGCCGACCCAACAGTCTCCCTTCCCTCTCTGCTTCCTTCTTTCTCCCCAAAGTTTGGAGAGCCCCTCTCTCCCTTACGAAAAGAAGAACACCATCGCCTTTCTTTCACTGAGGGGCTACCCTCGTCCAGCATTTTCTTACAGCCATAACGTCTTTTCTTCCTCCTTCTCACGGCAAGTGCTTTTCTTTATTTTCTCCCCTCTCTTCTTCGAGCGAAGAAGAAGCACCCTGTCTGCTATACGTCTTCCTTGCGCGAATTCCCTTAAGCGAAAATAATTACTTATTTTCTTTCTTTCCTCCCCTTTCTTCTCGAGGACAAAAATTCCTGACTCTCCTCCCTTTTCCTTTTCTTCTTCGCCGAAAACTCCTTTTCTTGAGCCACCCTGTGCGTGAAAGGACTATGTTCTTCGTTACAGGGTAATCATTCTTTTTCGACTACCTTTCCCTTCCCCCCTTCCTCCCCCTTTCCCGAATAGGGAACCCGTCTCACTCCCTTTCTCTCCTCGTGAGTAAAAGATCTGATGTCAGTGCCCCCCTTTACCTTATACCCAGTTCGTAGCAGGGAAGGCTTCTTCGCTCTCTTTCCTCTAAGGAGTCCCTCCTTCTTCGTGGCAAAAGGGAGAGGATGCCCTCCTTCCTCTTCCGATTTTTTTTCTTTTGATCTCGAAAAAGGGCTGCCCCCCCTCTCCCTTTCCCCCTCTTTGAAGAGGAATGAAAGGAGGATGATTCCCTCCCTCTTCCCCTTCTTTCTTTCGGCCGTGGATTAAGAGTATAACCGTCCTTCCTTTCCTCCCCTCCGTTTTGTTGTCTAGCCCCTTCCTTCTTTTATTGCAGCTGAGAACCGGGAGATCCACTGGCCTAACCTCCCCTTTTTTTTTTTCCTTTTTTTTCTTCCTCAGCGTGAAGGAGAGCAAACGAGTTTCTCCCCCTTGGGCGAAGGGGAGAGATCCCTTTCCCCCTTCCTTCTGGTCCTCTATTGCCTCTCCCTTTTTCCCACTGCACGAGAGCTCGATCGCCCTTGTTTTCCTCTCAGATCTCCGAAGAACTGACCAAATTTCTCCTTCTGTAAAAGTATGTTACAAGGAGGATCTTCCTTGACCCCCCTCCCCCCCCCCATCCATTTCCCTCCCGAAGTAGACCTTGCCCGATTCCTTCCCCTTTTTTCCCTCAAAAGGTGTAGGAGAATAAATGAGTTAACCTGTCCCTTCTTCTTCGGAAAATTTTGGTGGAAGTAAAACCTTTCCTTTTTCGCGTGAGACTCCCCCTCCCTCCCCTTGAACGAGTGATTCGTAGAGTTCTTTTTTTTTCAAAGTAGGGAATATGTCCTTCTCCCTTCCTCTAAAGAGAAGAGAGAAGTAAGGTCTCTCCCCTTCTTGATTCCTTCTTCTTTTCTCTCCGCGCCTGCTGCTCCCCCTTCCCCTAAAATATGGAGAGTGAAGCCTTTCCCTTGATGGAGGTCATCCCCCGTTCTCTCCTTTCCCTCTTAATGTAACTCCCCTTCCTTTTTTTTCGTGACCTACGATCTCCATCCCCTTCCAAAACGTTGGGTGCATCTCATCCTTTTGGTCGGAAAGGTCGACAGGCGGACTTTATCCTTTTTTCGAGTTTTTCCTTTTTTCTTTCAGTACCCTCCTCCCCAGTGAGTAAAGAATCTGGGCCTTTTCCTTGCGAGGCAGCGGTTCCGGAAATTCCCCCCCCGGAAGAACTAACGACCTTTGACGTTCGAGTATGATTTTCCCGCTTCTTTCCTACCGATACCGCAAAGTTTTCTTTCCTGAAGAAAAGATTCTGGTACCCTTTCTAAGGTGGGACGCTCCTTCCCACGAGGCTTTCTCCTCAGTCGATCGCGAGAACAATGGCGCGCCCTTCCCTTGGGGGAGATCACCTTTCAAGGAAAAGGTGTTCTTTTTCTTTTTTCTGTGTGAACGGCGACTCCCTTTTTTCTAAAGTGAAGGATTGCCGGACCTCCCACTTTAAGAGGACCCCTCCCCCTATGGATCTTTTAGTGATATAGAGTTTGTCCCTTCTGGTAAAACGAGGAACTAATAATGGAGATTTAGCTTCCCCTTACTTCTATAGGGTTTCTTAGGAAAATGGAGAGTTCCCGGTTATGTAAAGTATCCC
>Ga0179591_1298017_pt1 | contig 11070 bp, 14 predicted proteins | sample CZOMad2_1_08_16f_FD_182891 | JGI IMG/M metagenome (GOLD analysis project Ga0179591, IMG submission 182891) | Vadose zone soil fungal communities from Angelo Coast Range Reserve, California, USA - CZOMad2_1_08_16fungal (PacBio error correction) | ecosystem: Environmental > Terrestrial > Soil >... | reverse complement strand
TTCTGCCAATAGGTCTCTGGTGAGAGTTTTGCTTCGATTTGTCCCCTCCCCCCCTGAATTTCCCCCCCCCTTGTCTCCTTCTTCCAATCAACGACCCAACGGGCGCGTACCAGCATTCCCCCCCCCCGGACATCTTCCAGCTGTACGACTCGACCAACGTACTTTCCTGCCCCTGTCCCCCCCTCTTCCTTTTCCACGGACACCGATTTCTCTGGAGGTTTCTCTCCGAACAGACGGCTATGCCCTTTCCAGCCTTGGTCCGCGACCCGTAAGGTTTCCCCACCCCACTAACTCTTGTTTTCCTTCATTGGTCGTTTTCCTGGCAATTATACCTCTTTCCCCGTCCGCAACCCCCGGCTTCTATAGAATTATGTGTCAAGGTTTACTTTTATCTGAAATCTTCCTTTTTTTCTTCGCATCCTCTTTTTTTCCGCAGTTCTCACGAGACCAAAAATACCCGTCAGTACAGAGTGTTGGACCCACTGGCTTTATCTAGCCATTTCTACCATCGTCACCCCCGTTTTCGTTTTCCTTTTTTCCCTTTTCTTCTCCAAAGACAAACATTCACTTTTGTTCAGATCCACTTCTGGTCTTTCTTCTCTTACTTGCCATGGATACGTCCCCAGCTTTTTTCAGTTAACTTTTTTCCCTTCCCCCTCCCCCCCCAAGACCCTTTCAAATCGGGTTTCAGTAGCACTTAATGGTGCGGGCCCCAATACATAGTTCCCGTTATGTTCTTTACCCGCCGCATGTTTCTTGCTGTCGTGGTTTTCTTAAGTGAATTTTGTCTTCTCTTTTTTTCTTGGTCCCCTCTCCTTTTTCCCTTCATCCATTTAAAATGACGAGTCCTTTTCACCTTCCCCAAAACATTGGGGTTTTTGGGGAGGGGTTGTGGGGGGGGGGGGGGGTACCCCATGTGTTCATTACCTGCCTCTTTGCTGGGTTAGTAATGACCCTCCTCCCACACCTTTTTTTTCCCGGTGTTTTCCGAGGAACTGTTTGTCGCGATACCGATCTCCTTTTTAATCTTCTTCCGTATCGCCCCCCCGTTACAAGGGATTTGATATCTCTTTCTTTCTCTCTTTTAATCCCTTTTTTTTTTTGTTTGATCTCGGATCGGCGTAAATCTTTTGTTTGGCCTTTTATTCCTATTCCTTTCTCAGATGTAAAAGATTATTTGGTCGATCCTCACCCGTCTTTTTTTTCCACCCCCCTTTCCCCCTTTTTTTGGTGAGGCTGAAATTGACGCCCCCCATCGATTTTTCGTTATAGTCCGACGACCTTTTTTCACCATTTTTTGTTTCCCCGGTGAACGTTCTACATTTTCTTTTGCACTCTTTGTCGTCGTTGGAGGTAGTCCCGACAACCGAACCACCTCGAGCCCCCACCATTTTTCCGCTCCTATGAAAGTCTTCGTTTTTCTACGAACTCACAGCAGAATGGGTATTTTTCCGCCCCCTTAGTCTCCCACCTTTTCTTCTTGGTTTTTCTTTGGACTACCTCCCCCTGGATGACATTGAGCCCCTGTTGACGTCCCAGCCTGTTCCCTTTAACCCCAGTGGACTTCTCTATGCATTTCCTGTTGTCGGTTTGTGGGTTTTTTGAGACCCCCCAACGTTCTCCCAACTTTTTTCCCCTTTCTTTGCTGGTCTTTTCTGATGTTCCTCGGCTTGGTCCAAATGTTCGGACTTCAAAGTTATTTTTTCTCGCGTTCGAAAACGTCCTGAAACACTCGTACTTAGTCGCAACAAGGAAGATATTTTTTTGGTCCGCCCATTTCCAACCGTCGACTTTGCTTTCCTCCCCTCCTTTCCTTTCTTTTTTTTTCCTTGAGTTCTCCATTTCTCAAACTCCTCTTTTTTGACCCCACTTGACTGCCAGGTTTTGAGTTTTCTTTTGACCTGGCCAGATAATTGCTTCTTGCACAACCAACTGTCCTCCCGTTTGCTTCGCTGCCCCCCCTATTCCCCGTCTGGTGCCACTGCGTGATATAGCCCTCCTGTTAAACCCCCCCTCACTCGTTTGTTAGTGGTTAAATCCTTTGTGTCCCTTGTGCGGAGTTTCATATTAGTTTTTGCCGATCGCCATCCAAATCAGGTTTTCACTGGTGCTTGTTTCTTCCTTTTTCTAGAAGGTTTAGTTTTTTTTGATTGCAGTCATCTGGTCACAGTTACCACTATTCTTCACCCCCTTTCAATGCCCCCCTCCCTCCACGCATCGAGGATCGCCAGTTCCCCCTATCGTTTTATTCTTCCTCCTTCAACGCAAAAAACAAGCGGACCCAGGGGGTTCGCCCCCCCCCCTGCGATTCTCTTCTAGTAACGTTCATAGGGTTCGCAGACTCGAAGATCTTCAGATCTTTTGCTTTTCCAGCTTTCCTTTCCCCAGTAATATGGTTGCTCCCGCCCAATCTTTTTTTGATTATCTCTTAGTACGTGCAAGGTTCCACTCGGGCCAATTTGGGACTTCCTGACCTAACCCCCAGCAGACCTGACCTGCCTCCTTGTTTCTCCAATCCTAGATCCCTTCCTGAAGTTCCCCGCAACTCAGTAGATTCTTCTATTGATCCACCTCTTAATTTAGATTCTTGACGCGTGTTTCTTCAAAGTTAGTGTGACTCACGCGGCCTTTTCTCTGCCCAAGCATCAATTCTAGGCGTTTTTCGAATCCTTCTCCCTTCTCTGGGAAACCTGCCGTCAATCTTTCCAGGCCCCAATCATGTAAGAAACAGTCTGGAACTCGAGGGAACCCCCTTCTCTTTTTCTTCCTTTTATCTTTCGATTGTTTCTTCTCCTTTTCTTTTTTCCTCTTACCCCCCGGAATGAAGGTGGATTCCGTTGACCTAGAATTTATGATCACCCCCGACCACAACTGGTTTACCCTGTTTTTTTTTAAACCCCCTTTTTTCCCCTTATGTAATTTGGCTTCGCGATTCCAATTTATGGCGATTATTCCTTGATGGAATTACCCATGGAACCTTTCACTTTCTCTTACCTAGTCCTCACGTAAAATCCCTTTCCCCAAGGTTGATTTGTCTTCATTTTCAGCTTTTTTTTCTTTCTTGTTCCTCTCCGGTTGTTGATTTCATCCCCCCCAAGTCTTCGTTCGCCCCCGTGTGTAGTCAACAATTTTATTTTTTCCTGGCCATTTTTTCCTCGCACTTTTCCCTTTTTTGTGTCTTCCCCCTTTTGTAGTCCCCTCCTTGAATTTGAGGGCTATTATTGACCCGGGATGACGATGTTCTTTCTCTTTTTTTCATTTTTGCCGGTTTCCCCCCTGTACCCCCTTCCCACAAGTATTGCCCGCCATCTCTGCCACAGATTTTTTCTCGGTGAGTTTTTCCGCCATCCGGGCATCAAATTTTCCAATGAGATTTGACTTTCTCACTTTTTCTCCCGGTATTTTATTTGTCTTTCTCTTTTACAAAAAACCTGGTGATGAATGACTTTTTACGTTTGTGTTGAAGCTTTTCGTTACGTACCACAACTTATCCGTCTTTGATTTCTTTTCTCCCCATTTCTCTATCAGCTCCCCCACAATTGTCAGGTCGGTGGGTTTAGGTCCCGTTACTTTCGTTTCTGTCCCGTTAAGGACAAGAGTAAGTCGTTCCAGTATCAATTTTATCATCTCTTCCCCTTGATAAGTAAGCTTCTGCCCCCCCCCCAAGTCTTGACTGTTCGTTTCTGACTATCATGGGGCTACTACAAAAAGCCTTCCTTGAATTTTTCATTATTCGCGCGTACTTTTACTTCACGTTTTTCCGTGACCTTCCCCCTTCTCGTCGATCGCCGCGTTTCGCAAACCCCAGTGAACCAACTCACCCTGTTAACAATCGGTAGTTCCACTTTCAGACTTCAAACAACCCTTTAAGTCATAAGTGGTCCCCTTCAGACTTTTTCAGTCTGCTTCTGAAATTCTCTTGATGTTTTGTCCCTTTTTTCGACAACCTCACGATTATCGATTGCGTTCTTTCCCTAACGTCCTCCGTTTAACATCAGGTAGACTATGTCTCTGTCTTTCTTGAGACCCAAGTTACAATTTTTCCTTTCTGTTTTTTTCCCCTTTTTTCTTGTCGTCCCCCCCTCTGAATAAACTTTGAAAACTGGCGTTTTTTTAGTTCCTCTCCGGCTGATGCTGACAAACATTACCTTTTTTGAAGTGGTAGAGGTCGTTCTTCCCCCCCCCCCCCACCTATTTCTTCGCCCTTTATTTTCTTTTTTTTTATATGTTTTTTACCTAAAGCATTTTTTGAGTGTCCCCTGCCCTCCGTACATCCCCCCCGTTTTAGTGTTTCAGCCTCCCTTCCTTCGTTTTCTTTCTCTTTTTTCACGGCACAGTGAGCTTCCTGTTTAGAATCTCTCTCTTTCTCCCCCCCCGTTTTTTTTTTTCTTTTTTTTGGGGTTGGTTTGGGGTGTTGCCATAGGCTTCTTTGCTTTCCGCCGTTCACCCACATCTTCGCTTTGGCAGGACTTTTTCTTTCAACCGTTTCTCCTTCCTTCCTTTGTCCCTCCCCCACTAGGGCCTCTAATCAACAAACAACTTTCCAAGTTTGATGTGAGACGCAACCTTCTTTTGGATTTTTTGACTAATCATGCACATCCTGTACTGTTCATTTTTTTTTTTTTTTTCCGAGTTTTCTGGATCCCGTCCGGAAAGCTACCCCCTCTCCCAGTTTCACCTTATTTATGGTAGAGACCCCTGGTACACTGAACCCTCCATGCCTATTTTCCTTGTGTCGAAATTGGTTTCTTTCCAAAGTACCCTGCCTTTTCTGTCCCTTTCGCGCTTCCTCCTCTTTCTCCTATCTCTTTCTTTTTGCTACCCTTTCAAACCATCTCAGATTTCTGGCCTGGCTCTCCCTGGGCTGCGGTGTTTTGACTGTTTTCAACTGATCTAAATTTGAACAACTACCCTGCAGTTGTGTTTTGCCTTTCGTTGTTCTCCCCTTGCTGGCGATCTCCCGCCGCCGGCCTAACGGACCCCCACCGGGCGAAATGCGCAGCAATTCACAACAGAAACTCCCCTCTGGTCACTTTTTTCTGCTTCCCTGATTCTCCCTTAAAAAGTGCAGCGTTTTTCCTGTAAGACGCCCTTATCGTTCCCTGGTATGTATGACATTTTTGTTTCCTTTGTCACCCTAATGCCTTTTTTCAGCCTGTGTCCTTTACCTCGCCCACCTTAGTCAAACGGTAGCTCGAGCTTGCCCCCCCCTGGGTGAGTTCTATTATCTCGGGGATCGTTACCCCCTACCCCATTTTTTTCCCCCCCTGTTTTTTTTTTCTCCCAAGCGCATCAAGCGTATTTCTTTATTTATCCACTTTACCGCAGCTATGTCCTAGGTGCATCCTTTTTTCTCCCCTTTTTGAAATTGCTGTACCCGGAATCGTCCAAATGTGCCCCTCCCTTACCCTTTTTCCTATGCTTTCCCTGCCCCTAATTTTCCTTTTCTGTTCAACCTTTCTCTGAAGCGACATCCACTAGTCAGGACGGTTTTTCATTTACCCGCCGTTGAGCGGGACAAAAATTTTCGCTCTACTCCATTCAGTTGAACCAGTTGACTGCCCCAAATCCCCACTTCCCCCATGTGTCTCCACTTTTTCTGCACCCCCCCCTTAGGACATCGTTGTTTCACGGGCGGCTTCAACCCTCCCAGCGGACCCTGCATCACTAAATTTTGGTTAGTCTGATTTTTTCTTATTCCGAGTCCCTTCCACCCCTTTAATCCCCCCCTCTCTTAATGACCCCCCCAGTCACCGTCTGTTCTCATTCTCTCGTCCACCCTTAAAAACTGCCTTCCATGATTTAACCATGGATGTTTTTCTCCAGACATTTTGCAGTGCTGGTGTTTCTCCGTTTTCATCCGCATCAGGGAACCAGGCAGTTCCCCCCAACCGGGGTTGCATCCAAGCGAAAGTGTTTTTTCGGTCCCCTGTATTCTTTCTGTTACTGATGCCTTGCATTGTTTTTCATAAGGCCGTCTCTCTCTTCCAACCTCTCCCTCCTTCTTCTTGGTTCTTCCCTGACCTTAGCTTACTCTTTCCTTTTTCTCAAACGCGCACGGCGCGTCCGAAGATTTATCCCAAATACCCGCACCCATGCGCTGAGTGGAGTGTACGGCGGACTTCACCAGAGGGCCCTTTTCTGCGTTTTTTTTTCCTCCCGTTCCTCCCTGCTTCTTGGCGACTTTTGCAAGTCCTCCGGTCTTGCTCATCACGACCCCCCTGCATTGTGAAGTACACATCATACTGTCCCATCCCTCCTTCCACTGTCCAACCCCCTCCTCTTTCTTTCCCCCCTTTCGGAGTCTTTCTAACCCCCCATTCTGACCCTTATAGCGTTCAAACAGAAAGACGTCTGTTCCGGTGTGTCCCGCCCCATTTTTTTTGAGTGTCTTTATTTTTGGATAAAAACTGACTTTTAATAGTTCCTTCTCGTTGTTCCTTTCTGTCTTGGATTTTCTTTTCAAGAATCGGATTTTCCCCCCCCTGTTAAGCTTCGACCACCTTTAAAGTACAACTTTTCTGGTTATAAACAGCAACGTTCACCCACAAGCCCCATTATTTCGTTCTTGTCTGATCTCTCCAAATCCCCTTTTTTTCTTCCAAACTTCTTTACCCAGGTTAACCCTAGTATTTAACCCCGAGCACTCGTTTCTCTTAGTGCTATTCCCCGGAAAGGACTTGCGCTTTTTTTCCTTTTTCCCGTTACCTCCTTGGCATTTCAACTGCAACTTCCAATTGCGTCATCGATTTCCTTTTTTTGCGAATGTAGTTACCTCTTAAGCGTCCCAGGCCGTACACCCAGGTTGCTCTCCCAGACTTTCTGCCACTTTCTGAAAAGATCATAGTCGGGTTGTTTATCATTTGTTCTTCCCAGGTTCTAATACGAGAAAACCTTACTTACCTTTTTTTGGACCCCTTTTTTCCCTCCTCTCTCAGACCATCGCCTTGCTCGTCCCTTTGTTCTTTTTCCCTTTGATCTAAACATACCCAACATCTTGCTTTACGTCGCATGTATTTTTCCTTTCTGATTTCCCGTTCAATGTCTTTCAGATTTTTATACTTTTCAATTTGTTTCGTTTAACTTAAAGTCAAAAAGAGAAATAGTTTCTTTCTTCATTTCTGTTTGGTCGACAATACCCCCCCCCCTCTTCGTTCTTCTTTTCCCAATGTCGGTCCGACTTTTTTTCTCGCTTCTTTTCTAAACCCTCTCGATCGTTTGGAGTTCTGACCTTACCGAGTCTTTACCAAGCCCGTAATTCCGTTCACTCAAACCCCCTGGTTTGAACAACCACTTTGGTCATTGCGTCTTATCGATGTTTGCTTCAAATTTCTGAGCACAACAATTTCCCTTGGTGGTTTACTGAGAAGTGTTGTCGCTTGCTACCCTCCTTATCTTTTTTTCCCTTTCCGTGATCGTATCATTAAATTGATTTTATTTTCTCGACCCCTCCTCATTTGAATAATACTAACCGTTTGTGTTTGCCTCCCCTTGTGTGGATGAGAGCCTCTGATCCCGCCTCTCTTCGACAGTGAAGTGGTGGGCGACTCGCGACTTTACTTCTACACAAAGTTTACCAGGCTGCGAGATCCCCGGTCAACGGCTATGGGAAAGATACGTCTTGTTATTCCTAGTCTCGCACCCCTTACTCCTCCTTCCAACACATTGGAAACATAGGTTTTTCGCCTTCTGCCCGCCACAGTGGAGAGAGGGCGGAACAAGGTCCCTTCCAAAATTCTTTTTTGTTACCATTTTTGACCTCTTCTCCTTTTTTGAAATTGCGGTCCTTGATGGAGAGCCCCCAGAACCAACATTTCTCGCACAACCCCCATTGTGTTCCTCTTTTTCTTCTTTCTTGACTGTGATTTGTTTTTTTAGTGATTGTTGTGAGGTTGTTACCCACTTCGTCTGCTTTTTTTTACATGAACTAACACGGCCGATGGTTCACGTTACGCATCTTTACCCGTATATTACAGTCTACGCCCATCTTTATCACCTTTGGGTTTTTTTTTTACTCAATCCAATTGCTTAATCTTCTTTTTCCCCCCATTTCACTGTAAGAGAACGAATTCCATCCAGGAGAATTCAGTTTCCATTTCCTTTTTTTTGTTCGTTCTTTTGTTTGTGATGGAGATCCCTTCCCACCCCCTGGGGCTGAGCACTTTCCTCAGGTGCTTGTGGCTTTCTTGATTTCTGCTTCGGCCATTGGTTTTCCCCCCCAAACGCTGTTTTCCATTCACGTTATTTTGCTCTTTGTTTTTTTTTTTGAGTGGTCAAAAGCGTTCTAAAAACACACCCTCAATGTCGCCTGCAAACCCTGTGTCCTGATTTTTTTTCCTTCCTATTTGTGTGCCATAACGTCTTAGAATGACCTAGCTTTTCCTTTCTTTCTTGAGCTAAGCCAGTTCCCCCAAACACTGCCCCCTATCGAACAAATTGAGTTCGCATGGCACTTTCTTTATTTTTCCCCCCCTTTGAACGCTATTTCCACGGAGTTGGTTTCCCACCACGGTCTTAGTTTACCCGTGGAGGGAAGTTTACGGATTCCTGGAAATGAGATAATACCTCGTCAACTCTTTTGGTTCCCGTGTTGTTTTTTAACTATTTCCTGGGTTGAACTCGGTGCGGCTTCCTTAGTAGTTTTCCTCCTGCTTTCACGCCACGAGCCACTAAATGGCGTGTTTTTCCCCCTTGAGTGATTCAGAGCCGGTTTCGTGTTTCCTGGCAAGAAGCTGAAACCCTTTTTGCTGCATCCCCCGATTTTAGGACAATACCCCCCCAATGTAACTTCCTGACAAACCGGCCTCCTCGTCCATCTCTTTTTCCAGGATTCGTTCTAGAAATTAATCCAAAAAACAACAAAAAAAACAAGGTTATTTCAAAAGCTGGAACCAGGCTTCTTATTCTTTTCATGGGATTCATTTTTTTTTTCCCTTTCAGGTGTGTCAGCATCCCCCCCCTTATTTCCCCCTTTATCTCTTTTCCTTTTTTTTGTGACCGCGTTTATTTACCTCATATTGTGTCCTGCTGTAAATATCGTGGTTTTCTTATTCCTATTCGTGTACTGTCCCTTTCCCAAGAGTGCCTTTTTGTGAACACTTTTTCATGCAATTCCCAACCACTCCCCAGGACTTGCACCGCTGGTCAAGAGCTCCTCCCCGTACCGAGTTTCAGCCCTTTGGCTGTTCTCAGGTTACATCGAAAGTCTTTCGTGGCCTGTTTTCGCGGCCTTCGCTTTTTTTTCTCCTCACACGTAGACAAGGACTTTTTCTTCCTCCCCATCTCCCCATCTCTCTTGTCTTATCCCCCTGAAGGCTGCTTTTTCAAACCCCACCCTTGCCCTTTCCCCCCAACCAGTCACGCAAAGTATGGCCCACCTTGTGTTCTTTGCCCCTTTTTCTTTCTTTTTTTCTTCACACCCAACTTTTAGCATGTTTTGACGTCTCCTTCTTTTTCAATTTTTTTCTTTGACCCCCCGGTTATCTCCCGCATGCGGGCCTTTGCTCTCACCCTCAAACCTTTTCCCCCTCAAACAGCCAAAATTTTCCTGGATTCGTTATGTCGACTTCTACCTGTTCCCAGTTTTCCCCGGATGTTCTTTTTACCTGAGGATGGCCTGTTGGTACTTTTCCCACAGCCCATTGTTTTCTTCCATTTTTTCCAATTCTCTTTCCACCCCACTTGGAAATGTGCGCCTTAGTAATTGCTTCTTTTCGATTTTTTTACCTCCTTTTGCGATTTCATCAAGGGTTCGTCCACAGCTGTTTCTCACATTACTTTTATTTTTTTTTCAATTGACACGTTCCTTTCCACCCTTCTGGGTCCGTCTCTGTGCCAAATTTTGTATCCCGCGTGTCTTTCTTGAGTGTCAACCCAATTGACGCTGGTTTTGTCCCTTTTTCAGAGGCCGTTTTTCACCCTCCCCCTTGCCCACAGTATTTTCTGGTCTTATGCAACAACTCTTTTTTTCCCTCCGTGTTGTAGTTCTTTTTCAGATTTTACTGAATAGCATTTCCCCCCCCCCCCCTTTTTCCCCTTCTTTAACTCTCCTTCCTCTGATCGGTTTTAATTTTTTCTCCTTTCCCAAAAATTCATTTTTTGCAAACCAGTTTGTTTTCTTTTCTTCTTTCCTCTCTTCTTCAACAAACCACCGGATGCTTGCGCTTCCTTTTTACTTCTGGTTACACCAAGTATATCTTCGGTTGAATCTCCACTCTTTCAGTGATCTTAGTTTGTAACTTGGTCTTTTTGCTCCTGGTACCCTTCCCCCCCAGCAAATAGATCTTTTTTTTTCCATCATAACTATTTCTCATCGCGAGTTTCCCAGTACATCTATTTGCTCACCCCACCCATTCTTCCCTTGTTCCGGTCCTCCTTCCTTGAGTAGTGTGACTAAAACTCCGGTTTGATTGTTATTTGCATTTTTGACCGGCGTTTTCCCCCCTTTCCTTTTTTTTTTCGGTGATTTCCCAGAAACATCTTCCCCGTGGATGCTATTTGGTTCGAGTTTTCTTCCAAATACAGAACATCACCGGTGCACCAATTTCGTTCTTTTCATTTTTTTTCTCTTGAACCCCCTGTCCCCTCTTCATGTTTATTCTCTTACGGACATTCCACGAATTTATGATTTTTTTTTGCCGTTTTACCTTTTTCTCCCACCAAAGCCCCCCCTGATCGCTCGAATGTCTCTTCGTCGCCGCTGAACCATCATAGTTACTGTGTCTCGTTACCCCGCTCCACCAAAGTGCAATATCGGCCCCCTCGTTCTTTTTGTGTCCCTTTTCCCTCTTCCTACCCGCCAATAACACTGGAAAGACCTTTTTTTTTTAAAACCCCATCTTTTCCTCTATGTTTTCTAGTGTTTCTTTGTCTGGTAACAACAACGTATTTTTGTTTCATTCGTTCTCAACCCCCCCCCCCCTTTTTTCGTCTCCTCTTTGATTTTTTTCTTTTTCTGTAGAGGGACCGAACGTCTGCTTTTGCTCGTGCAAATGCAGGTCCTCGTAACATTTTAACATTTTTTTGATCTCCCCTTCCTCCCTTCTTTTTTTCCACGAACTCTCTTTGAAG
>Ga0179591_1351239_pt1 | contig 11071 bp, 4 predicted proteins | sample CZOMad2_1_08_16f_FD_182891 | JGI IMG/M metagenome (GOLD analysis project Ga0179591, IMG submission 182891) | Vadose zone soil fungal communities from Angelo Coast Range Reserve, California, USA - CZOMad2_1_08_16fungal (PacBio error correction) | ecosystem: Environmental > Terrestrial > Soil >... | reverse complement strand
AGGTAGCCCGAATTAATCAGCCCGACTTTCCTACCTTTTTTTGAGGTCCTTGGCACGTCTCCGTTTCCATGAGCCGCCGAGCCTCCGCCAGACCCGCTTCGGCCTTTCTGTAGCATGAGTATGACAACTTCCTCCTGTCCTTTTTTATGTGACCCTGGTTCTTTTCGTGCACACGCTTTGTCTGTAACACATTTATTGAATTTCGACCCCCCCTTCCTCTTGGAGTCCTAGTAAAGGTGTCCTTCCCGCGGTGTTACCCACCTGACCCCCCTTCCTTTGACGATATTCCGACCCCCAGTTCTCTTGAAAAAATGTGACCCATTTGCTTCACAAGGTGCTGTTTTCTCTCTGACCGCACCCGCTTCTCTCTTCGCCGAACAAGACCTCTTGCCCCTTTCTTGCTACGACAGTGGTGATCCTCCTGCCCCGACCCTCGCCTTAAGAGAATTAGGTCCCACTCAGGTTTTTGCAGTGCGCATCTCATTTCAAGTCTCTCTCAGCGGTCCTGTGCTTAGTTTTTCCCTTTTCTTCCTACGTGTTCGGCGGATCGACGACACCTCTATTTTTTTTCCCCGGGAGACGGCTCGCTGCCATCGGCCCCGATACTTCTTGAAGCTCTTGCTTCTCCCCTTTCGTGTTCCGAGGATGACGGCGCCCGGTTCGCACTCCAGTTGTGCTGATGAGCGGTCTCTCCCCCATATCGCCGTATTCCTCTTCAGTTTTATTCTAATCATGTACAATCAACTTCCTTTTTTTATTGCCGCATACGCCGATGCGATTTCACATACTATCTTTTTTGCTCATCTCTTGTGATGCTAGATGATGTTCGCCCAAGGCCACCCCTTTATAGCGGCCTCCCCTTCGCCCCTCCAGGCTCTTTGATCGAAAGCCGTCATACTCCCCTCCCCGGTGCCCGCTTGTTGTTCTTATGAACGTCCTCAGATCTATTCCATAGGGCTTGCGCTTTTCCCGACCTTGCTATTTTCTTTCTGCTCACGATCACGAGCTGGTTATCCCTTTTCTTTCCCGACTAGTCCGTGTTAAAAAAAATGTTTGTGAGATTTCCGACCGACTCCTGAGGCCGGGACCCCCCCTCATTCAGCTTCATTTTTTCCCGTGCTATCTCCTCCCCGCCTGACGCCGCCTGGACATTTTTGAAACTTCGTAGGACTGTTCTTCCTTCTTCCCCCTCCGGTCGGGCTCTTCACTGTTAATCACTGATTGAGCAATAGGATGCCTTTTTTCTTCTTCGATTCACCAGCAATTTTCGCGTGTTCCCATGTTTTCAGCTTTTGGTCTGAACCTTTCCTCAGGAGTCTTTGGTCGTTTTACCCTCCCCTCACTTGAGATATTGTGCCGTAGGCTTGATCACTTTCGTTTTTTCGAGGCTCGGCATCGCCCTAGACCGTGGGTGTTGCGACCGAGGGGGTGCTATGCAACACCCGTAGACTCTGCCGACCTCCCACGATTTCGCAGTTTCATGTAAATCCCAGGTGCTAAGCAGCCGCGCTTTTCGCATTATGATCTCGTTCCGAGATGGAGCTTCCCCATCAAAAATTTCTATCGTTCTTTTTTTCCTTTCCCGTCGTTCGGATTTTTGTGCCCCCCACGGTTGTCGGCCTGCAGCATTTTATCCGTGAACACCGCCTATTTTCCGTCTGTCGCCACGAATTTATGATCGCGGGCTTTCCTAGAGGAGCGAGCGCCCCCTACTTTTATTCCGTTTTTCCTATGGCATCAGCTTTTAGTCCGCCTGCTCGGCGCAGCTTTCTGTGCCTTCTCAACTCCTCTCCCTTCCCCATAAAAATGCGGAAGAGTTGCCAAATGAATCCTTGAGCGACCTGCGAGCTTTCCTAGACGTCCTTTTGTCTGCTTGTAGGTGACCCTTTTTCCCGGAGTTTTCATTTAACCCAGGCAGCCTCCTTTGCTTCCTAATTCAGTTCCCCGTCAGGCTTAGGTTTGATAGCACCGACTATACCTTTACTTTCAAATTTATTCTTCCGAGTGTGTTTTCCCCCCAAACAAGCTTCGTTTTAACGATGCATTTTCGCGCCGTTCTCGCGACAATCCTAGTTTGAACGATTTGTCCCGCCGGACCTGTTGAGATGGTCCTCCGTCAATTCGTGTCATCCGTGGACGAGTCTTTTGAGCGGTTCTGCCCTAACATGCTTCCCTGGCCCTTTGTGCGACCCGATTCTTGGCAGAAATGGCTTCCCTTATTTCTGAAGCGGCGAGCGCGAATTCTGATGACCTTCGAATACGACCCCAACCACTGATCGGTTGGGGGACGGTTTTGACGCAGACGGAGGCAAGCCCCCCCGCCTTTGCCCCATTCTCCGAAATTTGCCGTCCATTAAGGGTGTGGAAAGTTTCCCCATCTCGTCGCTAATTTCTTGGAAAATTCCCTGGTCCGGTTTCAAGCATTGACGATTCGCGTCGCGAAGGCACTCCCTTTCGCGAAGGGCACTTCGGTATACTCAAAAAACGGGCGCCATTGGCACAAGGACCAGTTGAGTAAACTTTGGTGCCCCCACTACCGGAAGCCTGAGCAGGTAGTGGTCTCAGTTGTTGTGCTTGTCGGGATTTTTTAAGATGCTTCTTGCTTGACTTTTCGCTTCACCTTCCCTTGATTCTCCTTCCGGTTGCAATTCGGCCCTTTGGTACAGCATGCGCATGATTCGGATCGTTTACAGAGCTTCGCACTGAGTTTTCATGTAGTGGCCATTCCGGGGCTAAGGCGGCGTACCTTTTGAGCTGGACGTGGCTGATTCCGCTTTCGGTAAAACCGTTTCCCCTGACCTCCTTTTCTGCGTATTGATTTTTTCGGCGGCCTGTTTAACAGATGTCCCTGCGATCCTTTTCGCTTCCTAGCACGTGTTTCCCAAACCCTTTTTTTTGGAATCTGCTGAGGGCGGTTTGCGTCGATAACGCGCGGAGTTCAATATCGTCCCTGGACACTTCTCAGCCTGTCAAAAGGGACTTGGTTGTTTTTTCTCGATTTTTAGCGAAGCCTGGTGCGTTTTTTTCTATCCAACCTCTCCACAGGCGATCGATAACCCTCTTACTGGACGATCCCTCTCTCCCCCGAGTCACTTAGTTTTCCTTGCTTCCTTCAACGGTTACTCCCGGCGATTGCGCCCCCAGTTGGCCACCCCTGCCAGCCATTAGCTCAGGATATCCTCCTTAACTGTCCTCACATCCCCCTTTTTAGGTGAAGTTTCGTTTTTACCCTCTGTTGCCTTGACGGCGTCGGCGCGATTTTTTTTAGTTCTGCCGATCCGCTGCGTATGTATCCTCTCCCTCCTCCCTTTGGTTTTTGATGAGGACCCATATTTTTTTCGTGCCCTTGCTTCAAGCGGGCGCTTTCGTTGTGTCGGTTATTGAAAGGCTAACGCTGACATCCATTTTTCTCCTTCTTCGTTTCTCCTGAATTCCGTCCCTTCCTCCTTTTGGCCAATGATTCCACTAATCCGCAGTACGGAACATAGAAATTTTCCTTCCTCCCAGCTTGTTCTCCCCTTTGATCCGGTTTTTATGGATAGTGCTGGCCCTTGTCATATTTCGATTTCTGCATTTTTCATATATTTGGATTACTCCAGGTTCTTCAGCTTCCTGCCCCCCCTTTCCTCATCCAGCACGCTTTTTTTTTTCTTGCCTCGGGGCATCGGGGAGACTTTGTGATGAAGGCAACTAAGCCTTGAAACCTTCTTGATGGGTCTGTTCGCCGCCCTTCCCAGCATCACTCCCTCTGTTTTAGGACCACCGGTTTTTGCGCTTTGATCTCCAACTGAGGACCCCCTTCACCTATTCCTGTTCTCCCTTACTTATTGCAATTCCTAACTACCTCTTGAATGGAATGCGGACTCGGGTTTTCCCGGTTTGAACCTCTTCCGGATGCACCAGCTTTGGATACCCCTTTCCTGGCTCCCTGTAGCCCCCCCCTTTCATTCTATTGAGAGCCGGTTTTTTCTTTTCCCATCGCATCCGACCGCCCACTTCGAGCTGTACTGCATTAAGGTGCTAATTTCCCCCGTAACCGCTTCTATGATGATTTGTGGCTGACCCCTTTCTTTATTTTTAGTGGTCGAAGATCGGTGCGACCACACCCTTTTTTTTCCCCGAACCACCCTTCTTTCCAACGATTAGGCCGCCGGGCCTCTTGTTCCCCCGTTTTGCTACCTGGTGTTGCCTGCTTTGGTGGTACAGAGTTCCCTTCTCTTTCAGGATGCCTTGCTGTCTCACGTCTGTAGAACCTTGAAGCGGCGTAACCGGCCCCCCATATTAAGCTCCCCCCCCAGCCAAATCGCCATGATGCGGTTTATTTTTTGTTTCCCAAAAAATCCAGCCACACCTTCCACAATTTCCGAGCTTGCGCATGCCGGGTCACCTTTCTTAATCCCGCCTCCCCCACACCTCCCCCCACAACGATCATGTTCTTTGATTTAGTTCGTTAGGAAGTTCATTCTTCTATACTCTTGTTCTGCCCTCGGAAAGCCTTTCTTGTCCAAAAAAACCAACAGTCCTATCGGCGGTGGTAAATCCATGATGGGATTTTCACCACAGGCACCCCTTGCCCCGGCCCTCCCTTTTCCCAGTTTTCATGGTTTTCTCCACACGCTCAATCCGGTTTGAACCTTTTTGACTGAACTTATTTAAACCTGGGGGTCTTAGATCTTTTCGTCAGTTACCCCCTTGCTTGTTCGAACAACCGGTGAATAATTTTTTATGGAACTGATGCTTGGCAGACGACCCCCGTCCTCCTTTTTGCTGTATGGGCACCGTTTGGTTATCTTACTTTTAGTCCAGTTTTAAATGCACTCCTTTTCCAAAAACCTTGGTTCCCCTAAAATTTCGGAGGCTCGGCGGCTCGGACGTCTCTTCCACGATATGTGCATGTTTTTTTCTTTTGACCCCCTTCTCCTCGGTGAGGGGTTCCCGCTTTTTTTTTTCGCGTTGACAAGTCACCAGGCGCGTCGTCGCCGGAGACCCTATCGTCGATTTACCTTCTTTTTTTTTTCATGGATCGGCTTATCGCCGGTTTTTTTTCTTTCCCGGCCCCGCGCTCCGTTGAAGCTGTTTGTTTGTCAAGACTCCGCCACCGAGGAGGTTAGAATGCAAAGTTTCCTTTCACCGACCCTTTGGCAACTTGCCTGTTTTCCATAATTCGCACTTCCTTCAATCCGCCCGATTTTCCAAGTGTTTCTTCTGCCCTCCCTTCTACGGGAAATTCGGCGCCGTCGCAGACTTCGCAATGGCTCTTGACGTTAAACTTTGTTTTTTCCACATTGCCCTGCTCTTCCGGTCGACATATGCCGTGTCTTTTCTCCTCCCCCTTTTTTTTTTTTCCCTCCAACCCTGTGCAGCTCCCATCCTAGGAGCTCGTCGGCACTTCAGCCCCTTTTTTTAAAGGCAAAAAAAAAAGCTTTGGTTACCGACTGTCCCCAACGCGAGTTTCACATCTCCTCGTCAGTGATCGACCCAATGGGGCTTCCATTTTGATGCCGCTCGACCTTGTCACCCCTCGTCAGATGGTGCTCAAGCAGCTTTTCCTTGGCAACCGTGATCGTTCTCCTGTTCCGCGGGCCTTTCCCCCATTTCATTCCAATTCCCCGGGCGGTCGTGGGTGCTCTCTCCTCTCTTCATTAAGCTGAAGGAGGGCAAGGTTTCTTGATCCCGTGTCTTCGGATTTCTGACTTTCCCCCACCCTAGATTTTACTGCTCGCTTGTGCTGCAAGTATCTTTCCTTTGATATTATTTTTTCTCGGCCTTTACTTTTTCGGACACTTTCTCTCCCGCTGCTGTTGGACTGCGGCGAAAATCAAGGATGGATCCTGCCTGATCGTTACCCCCAAATCGGGTCGATGCCTTTTCTTTTTGGTTTCGATCGGTTCATCCTGATCTCGGGCCCGTGCGGCTTTTCCCCCGATGTCTCGTCAGCACTTTTACTCCCTCCTCCCTTGGTTTTTTGAGTTCTTTTTGACTTCGCTCTGTGTATTTCCGCCCTAGCTTCCGCCGATTTTTTTTATGCGACTCGCGGTGGGCGAAACGACTTTTTGATCGACGCTGGTATCAACGCCCGATCAGCCTCACCTTTTCCTGAAGTGGCTCGTCCGGGCACTCGACTACCACCCGTTTCTTTTAACGATCCGTCTCTTTTTATGGACCTAGACGACATCGCGGTGTTTAAACTAAATCTTTTTTTTTCTTCTGGAGATGACCCACACATTGTCTCTTCCTTGCTCTTCAGCTTCAGTCCCGCTTCCGCTTTTTCTTCGCCGTTAACACGCCGACTTGAACCTTTTCGACGTTAGTATAATTGGCGGTCGCTGGAATCAGTTTGTGCTCTCCAGGAATGTCCTTGGCTTTTTTTTAGCACATCGGAATCGTTTTTTTTTATTTAGCTGTTTCTACCAGCCACCTTGGGCCTTGGTCCCCTTTTCGATTCTTACCTTTGTCCGACATCTTCATATTTCTTTCAGTCAGGTGTTGTAACCCCCCGCTCTTTAATGCACTTTTTACGCCATTGCCGTGTCGACTGACGCCACCTTTTCTTCACGCGCTTCCACGTTTGTTGGCTTTCGCATTTTTGGGCCGAGTATGCACCCCCTCCCGAGTCTGGCCGACTTGACAGATCATTGATCCCAGTCATGTTTAAATAGGTGCTTAATCAGCTGACGGTTTCTCCACGGTCTTTTTCCCTTTATATCCCCCCTCTCCTGCGAATGATTGCAGGCCTGCCCAACCCATTCTATTCACTGGAGACTTTTACTTTTTCGGCGTTCCCCCCCGTGTAAACCTTGCCGCTAGCAGCGGTTAACGCCTCCTGTTTGTTACTTCTTAGTCCTACCCGATTCTCCCTGGGGCTGTTGTCTCCCGCCTGCAGGCTTGATTTAAGCCCCCCCTTCCAGATCGGTTTTTATTATGGTCATTTTCGTCTATGCTATTAGGAAGCCCCCCGTTGTCTCAGCGCGCTGACTTTTTCCCGGTAAAGCCCGCTTCCCCCAACACGTGACAGTTTTCCTCAACCTCCCCCTTGTGCTGACGGCGTTTGCAGGCTGTCCTCCTGATGCGCCGTGAGGCCTCTACACTCGGTACCGCTTTGGTCTTGAACCCGTGCCATACCTGCCGTGCATAGCTGAAGTGCTCCAGTAGGTTTCGGGCTTTTTTGACAACGCTCCTGCACTTCCCCCATGTTAGGTTGAGAAAACAGCACTTTCCCCACCCTTTCTAGTCATGCAGGATCGGCGTCCAGATTCAGAGGTTTGAAATGCGTCATCGCGTTCCCGAGTGTGTCGGAGTGCTGAAAAGCGAAGTGTTGACGGTTGTCTTTTTTGTTTCCGACGAAATAATTGCTTTTTCCTTTATCCTGACGGGACGATGGGTGGGCACTGGCCCATCCTGCGTCTTTCTCCCCCTATCATCGTTTCCCTGGTCCTTTGATCCAAAAAATCCTCGGGGTTTGGATAGTTTTTTCGTGTGAGTTTCCCCCCGCTTTTCCAACGTTGCGCACCCCCTTTCCATTTTCAGGTTTTGGATTAAATGTTTCACCCCTATGCCTTCATTTTTTTGTTCTAGAGGCCCTGGTCCCTCCGTTTCCGCTTCAAGTTCATCCCCCCGCGAAGGAGACAGAAGGCCCATCATAAGCTGGAACGCGGTCCGTCTCCCACCCCAGCTCCATTGGTAAACTGGCACTTTGTTCCGCACAAAAATGTTGTTTGGCAATTTTCCCTAGAGCCTCCTGCCTCAATTTCTTGGTAATTACCTTGTGGTTTCTGGGACCGTGCTGTTACATCTTAATTTTATCAGATGAGCGTTGTTCCCCCCCCAATTATCAGCGCCCCCGGTCCATTCGCGAAACCTTCCTTTTAAGTACCCCGTTCTAGTTTGCGGCGGAGCTCTCGTCGACCGCTCGTGATTTGTATCACCATTTTTTTTTCCTTTTTCGACCAAGTGGCGATGGACGCTTTTTCTTGGGGTTAGCTGGCGTTGCGGTCCTCCCTCGTCCCTTTCCCGATGCCCCTTGTCCCGGATGGATGGACTTACTTTAGTTTGTGGTTGGAGCTCATGTTGACCTCCCCCCGTTCACTCTGGAATTTCTGTCGGCGGGCTTCGCATCCAGCCCACGCTTGAGTTCTCGTTTGGAGAATATGCGTTCCTACCGAAGGATCCCTGCTTCACTGCCTGTCAATTTTTCAGTGTTGTTTTAGCCTAATGCTCCCCACTGGTTTCCGGATCCTCATCATAGAAATAGCTCCCTCGTTTTTTTTGGGACTTCCGAGCAGGACACACCGATCCCTTTTGTCGACCTTTGTCAGGCTTCCCGTAATTTTTTTTAGAAATCGGGTCGTTTAGGTATGGAATTACGTTGGTTTCCCAAACTGCTCTCTTTTTCCCAAGCGCATAACCCCAAATGTGCCCCCCCCTGCTGTTCTTTCGCGCGCAGGTTAGAGGCACTCACTCTTTTGAGTGCCTGTGACCGTGCCTGCGCTGAGTGCGGTCCGCATCCTTGCCTCAGTCTTAAGCTGCTCTTTTCATCCTCGTTTTTTTTTTTTCTTCCTGATACGGAGGTCCCCAAATTTCTGTCGAGCAGGATGCCGCATCCGTCAATCTTGCTGCCGCTCGCTTTTCTCATGGTATTGACATTCTAACCCTTCGCTTGCCGCGTCCTCCCTTTGTTCGTCTTTCGTCCGTCCCTTCGCGCAATCTTTTACAGCGTAATGCTTATTTAGGGCCAACTTACTTTTTGCCCTCTTAACCTTCCCCTTCATTCAACCCGGTTCCTTCCGCACTGCAGCCTCCCCCTTCTCGTTTGTTCCTTTGCATCGGATAGTGCCCGGAATTGCCATTTTATGTTCTAGCGACTTTGTTACGATCAGCCCAGGTACTTTCTTCAAGTGTCGTCATTAGCCGACAGCCCGAGTTTTCTTCGTTTTTCTTGACCTTGCTGGATCGCTACCGTAGGGTCTCTGAATCCTGCCTGCTTTGTACGCGTTTCGTACTATTAAGCATAATAAAGCCGTTTTTAAACGTTGCCGACCCGTATAGACCACCCACCCTTCCCTAGTCTGTTCCCGCCGCTTAACCTTCCAAAATCCTCCTCTTCGAATCAGCGACTCCCCTTGGTTACCTGAACCCGACTGAGAAACCTTCCGCCTGCTCTGAAACTTTTTGTGGCCTCCCCATGTGAAGGGCGGCCCAATTAACGTGCCATCGAGCTGTCGGCCTCACTCGCTCCTTGTCCATGGTTTCTTAATTTCCATTTCGTACGTACCGTTCTATCGATGAGGATTTTTGGAAGCGTCAGATCGAGGCCTTTCGAAGCTGTGCGAACACCCCCTAGACCCACCACCTTTTCCCCTCTTTACCTTCTCGGGCCACCTTCTGGTGACCAACAATTTTCCTGAGACTGATTAGATTTTGATTTTTTTCATTTTCCCGGTTGATGCCTTTTCCCTTTTAAGTAGACTGACGCTGGATGTGCCTCCCTGTAGGTCAGGTCTCCTGCTCCCAGCCCCAACATTTTCAATTGTATTTTTTTTAAGAAACATGTTTCAGCCCCCCCCCTGCAATCCTCTGCAGGCTTTTTTACGTTTGGTGCGCCCGCGTTTACAACCTAACACCACCCGTCTTGTTTTGTCCGGTTTTTAAGGCTTCTCTAGTAGGAGAGTAGTTTCAGTCAGGGCTGCAGTACGGCCCCCCCCTCGTCCGACAATTTCGGTAACCGCTGCTTGCCGTCAAACCGCACAGAGCCGATTCCCCCTCCCCTTTCATTTCGCCCCATAGCCACCGCAATTACGCGGATCCCCTCAATCGAATTCACCTTCATTTTGTCCAATTCTCGCTGCTTGCATCTTCCCAACGTGATGGTGGCCGGTCTCCCTATTATGTCGCCGAGAAGCACCATCCTCTTAAGTTCTCCATCAGTTTTTTAAACCCTTAGCGTTATGGCGTGCCCCCCCGAGATGTGAAAAATCACCTTCCCCGTAAAAAATCGCTGTGGCCCTCCCCAGGCCGCCGCAAGGACATGACCTGCTTCCTTACCATGTTTCCCTTGTCTCGCCCACTTTGCTATTTCTGGTTTGGCTTTCTCCGTCGGCAAAGGTAACCTGCGCTTTCCCATTGAAGGGGTCCGACGACGCAGTCAATGCCGGCTATGACGCTCAGGGCGGTTTTTCCTCCGGCCGGCCCGTTTCTCGCGAATTTCTTTTTTGCTGTAACGAATCCTTTAACCAACGTGCTTTTTTCTCTTTAAGCGTGCCGTTTCCCGCCCTTTTTTCCGTACAGTTAATTCGCCGGATGAATCGCCGAGCCAATGCGGAGAAATGGGGTTTGTGGCCTGCAGGTCCTAGGTCACCTAGCCGCTGCCCCGACCCTCGGCTTTTTTTCTTTCCGCCTGATAACTTTCCCCTCTCTATGTCCTGTCGTCTTGATCGGTGGAAGTATAAGGCACGCTGTTTCCAAGGACCACCCCGGTCTTCTCCGATGCCCTCCTCCCCGAGTGATCGATCGGAACATCTTCGTCCACCCAGCTTGGTCAAACACTCCCAATCTTCCGTTCTATCCGACCCACCCTGTTGACAGATCGGACCCTTTTTTCCACAGGGATCAGGGTGATGGTGTCCGCCAGAGACACCTTTCGTCTGTGCCCTTAATCCACTGCTACCCCGTGAACCCGCCTTTTATCCGCGTCACCCGCCCCAATGTCGCCTATTACCTTGCCAGTTCGAAAATTCACCCGTGTTGGCCTTATAGAGAATGACCAATCTCTTTTTTTTTGGGGGTTCCGTTTTTCAATATCGAGTTGTTCGGCGATCTCCCTTTACGAAAAAACCGGCCTATTTCTTTTACCCCCTTGAGATTTTTTTCTGCTTATCAGAACCGCGGATCTCTTTTTATCGTGACCACCGCCGGTATGGACCGGTTAGGATCCCTTTTTGACGTGCACCGAAAGCCCGGATGGTCCATTTCTCTATTAAAACAAAAGAGGTTCTATGAAGTTTTTTCGCCTATCCTTCTTTTTTTTCTATTGTTCCTGGCGTCGCGCAGCGTCCCCTTCCCCGATGCCCTTGCG
>Ga0179591_1332445_pt1 | contig 11071 bp, 9 predicted proteins | sample CZOMad2_1_08_16f_FD_182891 | JGI IMG/M metagenome (GOLD analysis project Ga0179591, IMG submission 182891) | Vadose zone soil fungal communities from Angelo Coast Range Reserve, California, USA - CZOMad2_1_08_16fungal (PacBio error correction) | ecosystem: Environmental > Terrestrial > Soil >... | reverse complement strand
ATTGGAAGCACGAACTTCACGTTATCCCATGACGCACTGTGTGTCTCTACAAGTTTCCCCGGCCCCCCCCTATAACCCGTCTGAGATTATGATGTACCCCACGAGCTCTCCCCGTTTCTTCTCCCCTCCGCCGAGCGCGTCGCGCCCCACCCTGCCTGATCGATCTCGGGGACGTTACTTATGCTTGATTTTTCCTTAGTCTCCCTTCGACGCTGTGGGGTCTGCCTCTTCTTAACCCAATTCCCTCCTCTCTGTTGATTGGCTCCGCCCGCGACCTTTTTATCTTTGCCCCCTGCTCCAGACGGCCACACCTTGCAGCCCCTGCTTCCGTGATCATAATCCAATAGATTTTGACCGGTTTTTAGCTCCTTCCCTTTCTTTAATCCTCCCCTGTGTTCCTACACGATGTCCTTATTCGACCACCCCGGGCCCTCCCCGCGACCTCGTTTTTATAACTTCTTTTCGGTTTTTCTCCCTCGCTGCATCTTTTGGTGAGATGCACGATCTCTTTTTTCTGTCCTCCGACCCCCCCGCTTTAGTTTTCAAACCACTCCTGCACGCGGCCCCTCCCCCCACATCGTATTCTTTTATAGTTTTTTTCTTTTTTCTGCCGGCTTCAAATAAGACGATCTCTTTTTTTTGTTCTTCTCCTCCCCTCGTTTCCAAGCCGGTTATTCTATTCCTGAAATGGTTTGATTGGTGCTGCCATTTTTCCTAATCTTTTTCCTCGTTCACTGCAAACCTCTTGTGCGTTCTTTTGGTCTGGGTTGGAGCTTCGTGAGGGACGTTGACCGCAGGTCCCTTCTTTTTTCCTGTTCTTGACCCCCACACCAAGGAGTTAAGCTCCTTCCCCCATGCCCCCCCCCCCGTCCTATCTACCTTTTCCCGGTGAGATTTTTAATTTGGCCTGCTCCCGCCCTTGCTTCCCTGAAGCTGCCCTGTTTGCTTCCCTTTTTTTTCTTTTCCCCCCTTCTACCAAGTAGATCCTAGCATCAATCCATGTTTTTTTTTTCTCTTCCCTCCTTCGGCAGGATGATTTCGGGCAATGGCTTAGAACAAGCTCCTGTCTCGGGCACTCCTTTTGAGCTTTTTGCTCCTCCCCCCCACGATTCAAGAATTTTCGGCAATCCCCTTTTTCCCCTTTCGAAATCCCCACACCGCAATGTTAAAATGGCTGCGCCATCCCTGATTTCAAGCGATGTAATTTTCCCTCTCGACCATCAACTTCTTTGAAGGGGCAATCGCCAGTTCCCCCCCTTCTCAACCTTTCTTGTTCTCGTTTTTTTGGGATAAGCGAGCTTCAGTGCGCTGCGCCGTTGATCCCCCCAACCCGACAAGGATGCTGTTTTTTCGCATCTTTTTTTCGTTTCGCTTTTCCTTCTCTCAAATCGTTTGCGCATCCAATGGTTCCCGGATCTCACACCTGGAGGGCTGGCTCTCTTTTCATAATTTATCTTAGTTCTCCAGCTTCTTGGTTTCCCCCCTTTGAAGGTAATGTGTGTGTTTGTTTGTGTTCGCATCCTCAGACTCACGTTATGGCCTCTAAAACCTCTGGCCCCCTCCCCAATTTTTTTAATAGACTGTTCTTTCCTTGAGCTTTGACTTCTAGGACCTGTCGAATGCCCCACAATCAAGTGTAGGTGTCATTTGGTCGTGAATCAGCTCGTCCTTTGATCTTCTCTTCCCCCTCCGTCCCCCTGGGATTCATAGAAACTTTTCGTCCCCCTTGTTCCCTTCTATATATCTCCATCCTCCGTGTTGTTGAGAGTCCCCCGTCAGTTTGGCCGGAAATCAAACCTCTTTCCCCACCCTCTTTCTTAGTCGTGCCGCAGTTCGCGAAGAACCCAGATTCCTCGATCCAAAAACGGTCAACCGGGCACGTCGACGAGGGTGGGATGAATCGGACGGTTCGCTCTTGCTTTTCCTCTTCCCCTTTCCCAGTTTTTATTTTAATTTTTGTTTTGTCACTACCTCCTTTTTTAGATTAGGGGACCGGCCGCGTGCCTTCTTTGCGACACCGTCAAGCCCCAAAAAACCCCTTGAATTTTTTTTTTTCCCCCGAAGGATAAGGATCCTATCTTTTTTCTCTCTTCTCGCTCCCCCCCCCAAAATAGGACCCCACTCCCCCTCCGTGTCACTTTTCCCCCAATGGATGAGCATCTCCCCCTTCCCCACCTCCCTCCCTGAAGTCCTAAAATAGACCTCGCCCCCTTAGTCTCTCATTGTTTTTTGATAAAGTACGAGAGACTCTCGAGCTGACAGTTTAGCTGAATATGATCCCATCCCCCCCATCTCCCCAACCTAAAACGAGGCAGACCGATGCGATGCCCATTCCCTTCTGATGACGATCGATTAAGTCTTGCCTTTTTGCGAATAGATGGAACCCCAAAACCTTCTTGATCTTAGATTCTAAGTTTTTTTTTTCCCCTGATCTGCCTCTTCCGATTTTTTCCCTTTTGCCCTCACGCCGCCCAATAGATTTATCCTTTTTTTTAAACCTTCCCTGGAAGTATTTAGACAATGAAAACATTATCGTTCCCATTTAAGGCATCACCCGCTTCTCGACTCTTCAAATTTCCCAGTAAGCGTCGAGTTTGCTATTTCCTCTACGTTGTCTGCCCCGGCGATTCCACAAACTGAATCAAGTCCCTGGAGTGGGCGGTTTTGTAGTTTCCTTTCTGCGAGCATTCAGAAGCCCCATCCGATTTTTTCAGATTTTTCGGAAACCCTGGTCATGGTGATTAGTCCCGGCGAATTTCCCCCTTCCCCTCCGAAATAAGTCCTGAACATCCCTTTTTCCCATCACTTTCCCCCCCCCCTGACGAAACGATATCCCTAGGTCTTCAAAGGACCGATGACAAACCCCCTACCCCCCCCCCTTTTCGGCTTCTTTTCTCAGATACAGAACGCGAACCCTTAGGTCATCGATTCCTGAATACGACGTACCAGATCTTCCTAATATTCTATTCCCCCCCTCCTTTACGAGATCCCTCACTTTTAAAAGTAAAGCTGCAGTAATTGATCTTGTGATTTGCGCCTTTTTTACTCCCCCCCCTTCAGCATGTCGCGCAATTCCCGATCTAGATCGGATCTTCCTACAGATGAAGTTGTCCGACTCTAATTGATCTCCCCTCCTCGGTAGAGTTTGGACTCTTTTCCCGAGGCTTTTTCCCTCCCCCTTTCGACTGATCGTTTTTTTTGTTCCCCCATTCTCTTCTGAACCCTCCTTTAATTCCGCGCCGTTCGGGCCTTCTAAACCAGATATCTCTCTTCAAACTCTCTCCGAGGAAGGGTAGGTTCCCTGTTCTGGACATTGTCGTAGATGACACCTAGAGACTTAGAAGCGAAGGTTGACCTCCCCTTCTTCTCGCTTCCTGTACAGTATGCCGCAGGAAGACCGCCCTCTTCCGCAGACTCTTCATTCTTAATGAAGTTTATTCCCTTTTCTGCCCCTCCCCCCCCCAGAGATGTAGATCCTCTTCCCCCGCTAATGCCTTATTAGATATCGGACAGTCCCCAGTAGTCCTATTCCAGCCTTGTGGACCGTTTCCCCCAGATGGTTCGCCCTCTTCCCCTTCCCCCAGAGTGCAAAGGTCCAGCTTTCATGGAGAGACCTATTTTTATTTCCTTTACTCCCATATCCCTAACATCTTTACCTCAATGAAAACACGAGATGTCTCTACTTTCCCTTTTCTCCTCCCCCTCCTCTAGTCCCTGATACCCCTCCTTGCGTGCTTTAGCGTACCCCAACTAGAGTCCTCCTCTTCATATCCGATCCGACCTTCGTGATCTTCGGTCGCTCCCTTTTCATCGCGGGGATCCGGCCAGCACTTGACTCCTGTCGTTCTTTTTAGCCTCCCCCCTTCCTCCCCAGTGAGGGTTTTATGACGCTTGGTTGACATTGACCTTCCCCCTCTTGGCTGATTTCTACGACTCTTCGACACGGGGATTTTTTTCCTCCACGCCGACGCCTCCCCTCTAAGTCTAATTAAGCGTAGGGTTTTTGCTGTTCCTCTTTTTTCCTCTTTTGTTCTTTTCCTGCTCGGACTTACGTCCCTCGTTTCCCTCCACGTCGCGAATTCTGATGCGTTTTTTCCTTCTCCCACCCCCTCCTTTTCGCCCAATAATCGACGTGAGGTGGGCTACCCTCAATCCCTCTTTTTTTCTCACAGATTTTTTCCCAGTTGATGATTTTTAAGGAATGTTTCTAACGTAGGAACACCTTCACTGCTTATTGACAGATCCCCGCTTTTCTCCCGTTTAGTGATGATGGATATATCCTTAGGTTTCCTTCCCAGACCCCTAAGATATATTTGTTCGCGGTAGGAATTTTCCCCCCGCCAATTTCTTTCTGGACTCCCTCCAGAAATTTTTAGTTGTGGGGCTTCCCCATCCTCAGATGGGGCTAATGGCGTGAAGTTCGTATGTGATTGACTACCGGTGTTTTTTTTTTTTCTGGTTGGGGGTTTGGGGGTTTTTTTTTTTTGTTTTTTTTTTGGTTTTTTTTTTGTTGGGTTTTTTCTGTCCCCGTACCGTCCTGTATCGCCGTACTTACTTTACCCTTTCTTCCTGACACATATTAAAAAAAGCAACCCCCCCTTCTTTGTGACTCCTTTCTAAGACACGTCTGATGAAGCCACTTTGCCCAAGGTGAATGATTCTCATTTCTTTTTTATCCCGACAGTACAAGACCCCCCTTTCCCCTTGTACAGGTCTCGATGTTTTGGCTCCTAGGGAAGGAGAATTTTTCCCCTCTCCACTATGATCTGTAAGAACGGCCCTGTTTCCCCTCTTTGGCGGACTCAAAACCTCTGCCCCCTCGGCACTATTCCTTGTAACGAAATCCCAATCCCCAGTCCTCCACTGCCAATGAATGTAGGACGTTTTCTAGTCTTTCCCTCGACAGTAGGAAAAGGAATCGATCGTTCCTGACGAAACATAGATCATTTCTAGACCGTCCCTATTCGCCCCTTCTTTGATTGGTGTTAAGATCAGTTTCAGATGCTCTCAGTTCTAGCGCCCTTTACCCTCATCCCTCTTCCTCGTAGACTGGCTCCATGGAGTTCACGTCTCTAACCCCCCTCCTCCTCGCCTCCTTTAATGTGATATCTACAGAGATTGTGTCATTTTTTTCGAGCTCTTTCGCGCCTTTGATTTCCTAGGTTTTTCCTTTCCATGGCAGGGAATTTGTTTGAGTTTCTTTTCCTCATCGCTGGACGTTCTGGAGTGGAAACCTTTTTCCAATGTTGGATTGCAACTAAAAAGTTTCAATTGAGTCTTTTTAGAGAATGCCGGCTTCCCGCCCTCCTACTACTGGACGTCCCGTTTCGGGCTCATCTTCTCCCGATAGTCGCTAATAGCGCTCCCCCTTTGTTTTTTTAAACTTAGGATTCTCTTCAAGGATTTTCTTCTATTTTTTTCTCGTTTGTTGAGTCTAGATAAAATCCTTTCTAACCGTTTTTTTCCCCGAAACCGCTTCTGGCTTTTCCCTCCCGCGCGTAAGAATTCGATCAGCCCTTTTGAGCAACTACAACTGACTCATTAGATTTCCCGGACTTTCTCTTAGTTGCAAGAAAGTTGCTTCTATCTTCTTTTTTCCCAAATTCCCCGTTTGAATGCCCTCCCGACCGGTCCCCGGCCCTTGCTTACTCCCCCGTCCGCACCACCCTCCCTTTTAGCCCTTCACCGGATCATTATCGGAGTTCTTTTATCGGTCCCCCTCGGGCTTCAAGCCCTCACCGTGCCTTCTTAACCTGGATGCGCATTCGGGTTCTTCCTAATTCATCACTAAATCTCCCTCAGCGTATCTTCTATGTTGAAAAGGCTCCATCCTCCTCCCTCGTTAGACTTTCCCCTCCTTCCACCCGCCTATGACCAATTCCTGCGAACCCCTCCCCTGAGATTTTCTCCGATCAGATTGCACATTTATTCGTCCTTTATCTCCTCCTTCCCCTACTCTCTAGAGTTTTTTTTTAATTGTAAACATTATACTCAACTTCATTTCATAGTTCCTGATTCGCCGTTGTTTAATCTCATTATTCCCCAATCTGTCGGCGCCCCTTAAAACCCCTTTCCCCTGAAGATTGACATTCATCATTTTATCTCTATGCCTCCTCCCCCTATTCCTCCGCTCCACCCCCCTCCCCTCTTCTATCACAGTGCTTTACGGAGAGGATCGATTTATTTCTCCTTATCCCCATTCGGCTCAAAGTAACTTTTTTTTTGTGTTTTGGTTCTGATCGTCGTTCTTTTCCTCTCGCACCAAATTCCGACCACCCCTTGGATCCCCCCCCTTTGAATTGTTCGATGGGTTTGTTCCTGGAATGTAATTCTCTCCGTCCCCCCTTCCTTGACCTTCTCCAGCAATAAGTAACTTCCCCCACTTCCATCACTCCCCCCCCCACATCCCAACTGCACCACACCCTCGATGGAGCACCTACTGCCCCCCCCCTTACTTGAGATCCCCCCAACTTCTAGTGAGCCCTGTCGAACATCGAAATGGTCGGTCTTTTTTTTCACCCCCTCCAGTCGCCACACAGCTGTTTGTTTCCTCCGCTCATGCCGGACGTGACGTTCAGCATCACTTTAATGCGACGTTTCCCTACTTGCTGAACATTCAGTCCGGTGGGTACAAACTTTAATTTGTAGTTCCGCACTCTCTCTAAGACTTCCTAATCGTTTGGAATTATTCACCCCATCTCCTTCTCACAAACTCCCCCTCCCTATAGACTGGTTCAGCCCAGCCTGTAAGTTGCGAGTGAATGTTACCAAGCGAATCTCAGCTTGGCTTTTGGTTCCCCCCTCTTCCGGGAGTCCCCAGAATCCATTCGCGCCTCGGCTTTTCTTCCCTATTCTTTGATGAACAGAAACTTCCTTATCCCTTTTCGGAAGTCTCCTTTTACTTAGTGCTCCGAGAGTCCTCCACGATCCCTCATGTTTCGCGTCTCCTCATTCCAGATGGCCGTCTCTGTCGCCTCAGACCTGAATTGTCGGACGATTCGGACTGCTTCCTGCTCCGAACTCTTCCACTTCAAGTGATTGCAGTTTTCCCTATCCTTTCTCCCTCCCGTGCCCGCGCCGGCATATCCCTCTCCCACAACTTTCTTTCTTCTTTTGTTCCTTAAGAAATCCTCTAGTTTTTCCGAGGGCTGGCGATGATTCGGGAGTCCCCCCCCTTCCCCATGAGTTGGAAATAGCGTTGCAGTTTTTAGTCTGCCCTACTTCCTCCCCCACTGTTTTTTCAGTTATGCGGGACAGTTCCCGGCCAGCAAGGAACGAGATTTCTTAAATGCAATTTTTGAAGATATACCCTTATCAGTTCCCCCCCTCGAACCCCAGTCTCTTGATTCTGCAGACGTCCCAAGACGCTGAATCCTCCGACTTTTTTCGAGCTTATGAGTATTCAGGTATTCCCCTCTTTCCCCCCTAGATCACGCGTTTGTGAAGGCGACCCTTCCCTTTATGAGATGATGATGCGTTCTCCTACGTATCGGCCTCTGGTCTCTTTCTGTGAGGAGGACCTAATTCCTCCGGCGATTTCCCCGAGCTTCTAAACCCGGTCTCAGATAAGTGTCCGAGCCGAGGCACTCTACGGTTCTCCCCTCCTCATATTTTGATGAAGCTACAGTCCTTCTTTTTTTCTTCCCTTTCTGCTTCCTTGCGAGGACGATTAGTTAAGCCCCTCCTTTTCCATACAACCTCTTCCTTGATCCCTCGTCCCATGATGTTCCCGCCTCGTGCTTTTTTAATGTTTCCTTGTTTTTAGTACAGCAGGCATATGGTTCCTCCGTCTTCCTATCTTTTTCCCCCCCTGAATTGCGGCGCGACCCTGCTATTCTTATTGTAACACCGACCTTTACAAGTCTTTAGTGCCGCAAGTACTGCCCGGGCAGCCCGTGTGATTTTTCTTTATCAAGTTCCGTCCGACCTTGGATTTCAGACTTCCGATGATCTAGGTGTTCGCGTCCCTCTTTGAACTTTCCTCCCCCCATTTAGCGTAGTTTCTTTGATCCCTTTGAACTTTTTTTTTTTTCTCAGAACGTTTATCATCCTCGTGAATGCCCCATAGTCTGGGCCTGATTCTTCCGCCTCCCTTCTTTCTTTCCTCACTCCCATTTCCCCATGTTATGATAAGACTGTTTCCCCACCCCTTCTACCTCCCCTCCCCCACCAAGCCCCCCCCCGTTCTTGTGTTCTTCCTTGGATCCTCCTCGGTCAGCCGAGTCCCCCTACAAGGGACGTGAGTCATGTTTTTACCTCCCATCCCCCTCCTCTTCCCCTAGACGCATTAGCATGAAGGCGATGTGTTCTAGTTTTTTCTCTGTTCCAATTTTGGTTCCCTTGAACCTTTTACTTTGGCCGTCCCCAATCGAAATCTTACTTCTGCTTTTTCCCTTTCCCCCGGGCTTAAAAACCCCTCTTTCCAGTCTATGGACCCTATGCATCTAAAGTGTCAACGTTGACACATCCCCACGCGATCCCTGCCCCCCCCCCGATGGCTTTTTAGGGGACACCCACCGCTCTGCCTCCCCCTCTTCTCCCCCCCTTTTCACTAGATCGTTCATCAATTATACTCCCTGGGCATCCCCGTTCCCCGCGCAGTAATCTTTCTCGTTTTTTCCTCTGTTGATCCCTAAGCGGAAAGTCCTCCGACTTCTTCGACCCTTTCTCCCAACCCTAATATTGATCTATTCACCTTTGGTCGTTCTTATCTCACTCCGATGCCCTTTTCGTGAGATCCTAAGGAGGTCCTGTCCATATTTGTTTCACGAGTCCGTTCGATATGACGTGTAAGTGGTGAATCTCACCAGTTTTCCCTTTGTGGTGGAGGGACTCCTTCACCCCCCCTTCAGTTCTTCTTGTAACCCCCATTAAAGAGTTGCTGCCCCCTCGTACTATTCACGCCCCCAGAAAGTGAAGCGTTCCTCTCGCGCTCCTTACAGGAAATCTCCTTTGAATTTTCCCCTTGCGTCTTTCCCCCCCGCAGGCTTTTCCCGTTTATTAGTCGCCTGAGGACCCCCTAGCCCCAGCATAAGTTCTATCCCCCTTTTTAGCCGGCGTTCCTCTTTTTTGTTTTTTTTTTTTTCGGTTTCCCTCTGACCTTGAGTTTATCCTTTAATATAATACCTTTTGTTGATATCTCTTAAAACCTCCCGCCCTCTGCCCCTTTATCCCTGGGAGTTTTTTTTTTTTTTTTTTTTTTTCACCTCCCTCTAGAAGAACGATAATCGATTCCTAACTCCCCATCTTCAGTAAGAATTTTTGCCTCTCCGGCTTTTTACGAGAATTCGCGATGGTCAAGTCTCGTCTTCGGTATTCCCCCTTCTTAGTGTATAAAGATGACTCCTTCTGCTTCCCCTTAACGGCATTCCAGGCTCTTCTGAGACCAACAAGACCCCCAAACCAAATTGATTTTCCCCTTTATTAAAAGTCCCCTTTTCCCCCCCCTCTCTTACGTCGTTGAAAAACCCCCCGGAAGCCATCCCTTTCGATCTCCGGACCCCAAATTTTCTTCAGCCTGATCCCCTAGGTCTCCAGCCTTTCCCTAAAAGTTCATTCATTTTGACCCCTAGCTGTATCCGTGGTTTTTTCAACGGCTAGATCTTTTCAGTCGTTCCTTTTCAGTTGGAGATCTTCAAAAAATCGCCCCGCGAACCATGGTTGCTGTGCGTATGAAACTCCCTTTCCTTGACTTCTGTTCATATCTCTTGACCTTCCCTTTAACATCCCCCCAAATTAATTTTGCTAGGCGCTGGAAGTTGACGTGCCCTCCCTTCCCCTTAGTTTGCAATTAGGTTGGGCGTTCGACCCCCTTAGACCCCAAAGGAGTATGGAAGATGACTGCCCCTCCTTCTTTTTATATTTAGCCAACTCCGGAAATCTGGCCCCAGACTCTCTTCCCCCCCCCCCCCCCTAGAAGTACATCTCCATGTTTTCCCGGATATTTTTTCCCTCCCTTTTTCTTCTCCCGATTCCCCCCTTAGTTCTCCAAGCAATGGAAGGGTGGGATAGTAGGCTGAAGACGGTAGCGCATCATCCCGTCCCTGATATTCCTTTTCCGCTTGTATACCCCCCCACTCCCCCCCCCCCCCCCCCACAGAGTCTTCACATTTGTTCCACTTTCTGATCTATCGTCCCTTCCCTGCGATTCGCCTTCCTCCCCTGACCTTTTTTCCCATCCCCCCCTTCAATGATACTAATGACTTCCCCTCCCCCACACCTTCTAGGATTGAAAACGGATTTTCACCACCCCTTCAACCATTTGCCCAGACCCCCTTCCTCTCAATGGCGCTGGGAAGTCCCGCGACCAACATCGGCTCGGGTCTAGTCTGGCCTCCAGTGAAGCGGCGATTCACCTGAACCCTCCACTGTTTAGACCAAAGTGATTTTACTTCGTGACGAGACGTTCCCCTGTTGGTTTTACATCCCACTTTTCGCCTTTTTATCTCCCCCTAATTAGATAATTTCCCGAGATTTTTCCTTTCCACATCCAAGATCTTCAGCTAGGCGACCCCAGCCCTGCGATAGACCTTGAAAACTTCCTAGTGTTTTCCCCCCTCCCCGGTTGAGTGCCCCCCAGGTGGAAGAGGCGATCGATATACCTTCTCGTGGAGGCCGTTTCTTTCCAAGTTATTTTTTAGAGTTCCCTACCCCCCCCTTGCTATTCCCTCCCTCAAGAGCCTCTGAAGTAGTGCAGGATTTTTAGTTTCCGTCGGTCCTTCGTTTAAACCCTCTTCAGATTTATGTGACTGCCCCCCCCCCACCCTCGTTAACCTTCATAAATCTGGGTCCTCCGCATGATCCCTCCAGCCCCAGCGTCGGCAGATAGTCGCCCTTTCAATCTTCTCCCTTCCCCCTGCTTCCTTCTAAAACCGAGAGGACGATTAGGCGACGATGCATCTCCTTTTGCCGTTATCTAGTCTCCCGAACCTCTTCCCAGACTAGTTTACCTTTCCCTCCCTCACTCCTTTTCCTTCCTCCCCCTTGGCGAGCTTTCCCGGTTTCTAGCTAAGAAAGGGAGGTCATTTGAAATAAATGGCGTTAACTACTCTCTTTTTCCTCCTCTTGTTTG
>Ga0179591_1340598_pt1 | contig 11072 bp, 11 predicted proteins | sample CZOMad2_1_08_16f_FD_182891 | JGI IMG/M metagenome (GOLD analysis project Ga0179591, IMG submission 182891) | Vadose zone soil fungal communities from Angelo Coast Range Reserve, California, USA - CZOMad2_1_08_16fungal (PacBio error correction) | ecosystem: Environmental > Terrestrial > Soil >... | reverse complement strand
TTTCGTGGAAGTCTCCTTCTGGCTCTCAGCTCTCTAACTTTTTCCCGCGCGGGACGAGACGTTCCTGCTAGCGGACGTCTCTTGCTGATCCTCTTTCGCAGCGATCGGCGTCAGCAACCCTTTCACATCCGGCCAGAAGTTACAGGAGAGTTTTGAGGTCTTTCTTCATTTCGCACAGGACAGGTTTAACTGAGACTCTCCCCGGCGATGCGGGCAGGCACGCTGGTTTACGCTTCAGATGGCCTCTTCCTTAGGTTCAATTTTTTCTTCAAGGAGAGAGGATTTCCCCCCGAGAGCGGCTTCTTCTCCCCGAGACGTGATTCGTCTCCTTTTTTTACTTATGCTTTTTACTTTAGTGAAGTTCAGAGGTTTAGGAAGCAGAATCCCTCTCTTTTTTTGGGGTTGGATAGAGACGCAAGGGTCCATTTCTTCTTAAGCCTCTCCCCTCCTCCCCCCTAATAGTTGTTGTTATTTTCTTTTAAACCCTTTCCCTCCCCCCCGGGTGGGGTACAAAAGACTCCCCGGAGCGTCTCCTCGATGTCCCCTTGATTTGACTTCTTGTTTTTTCCTTCTGACTTCCTTCGACCGCTTTCCCCTTGTAGACGAGAGGCCCCCCTCCTGACGCGCGTGAATTTCCCGAACAGGCCTCTCTCTCGCAGAATGTCCCTCCAGCCGACATACATAGAGCCGTTCATAGGCTGGCTGCCTCGCCTCTGCATTGATAGCCCCCTCTTGCCCGCAAACAAGCGGGATTTTCGGTCTCTGGTCTTCCTTCCCCGGGCTGTGCGAGGGACGAATTGGGAACTCGAGCCCCTATACGGCCCCCCTTTTAAGAAGGAAAAAATTCTGGCCGGTTCGGAGATTTTTTTCCTTCTTCGACCTAGATTATCTATGAGCTCCCCGTCCTTCTTAAACTCTGCTTTCCTTTAGAGCGGCCTTTTCCCCCAAGAGGACGTGTTCCTCGCAACAGAGGCGGTTCAACGAATAGCCCTTTTCATCAGCTCCCCCTCTTTGGAAGAGACCGAGGCGACCCGCCCTTTCTTTTCTCCTCATAGTAGAGGTCTTCTCAGACGTCTTTCAGTCCTCCCTCCTTTTCTCTTTAAGAAAGAGAGCGATCTCGGTCTTCGAGTTTCCGATGCAGACGTTTTCCTCCCCTAGGGTCGAACTCTTCTTTAGAATGGCCTTTCATGAAATGTACAGGTGCTTCTCCAGATAGCTTGCCGTCTCTTTTAGCCAATTTCCCCTTTTCTAGGGGACAGAACGTCTCTTAAGCCGATCTTCCTTGGGAGAGCTGGCTCTCGAGATGACCCTTCTCCCTCATTTTTGCTTTTTTTCTGAGTGGACTAAGCTCCCTTTCCCCCTCGAATGTTCTCTATTAAGGGTCCTCAAGTAGCGAGCCGTTGCATTCTTAAGGCGCCTTTTTTCACTCCAATTTTTGATCGACTGGTACGCTTACTTTTCGTTTGTTGGCCGGTCGGGCTGGACTTCTGTCCCCCCGGGGCGCCTTTTTTTTCGAGAGGAGTCGCGTCGTCGACCTTTTCCGTATTTTGTTTCTTCCTTCGCGCGGCGCTCATCGCGACCCCTGCGCTATCCTGGTCTTTTCCTTTGTGCCCCCCCCCACATAGGCGTTGTTAAGTCGTTGGGCGAGGACTGGAAACGGCGGCGTCCGTGTCCTTCTTTTTGAACGCAGCCTCTTGACTTGTATCCCTCGTTCTAAATGAAGTGTGTTTGGAACAGCGCGGGAGTGATCCGTTCGTGATCTTTTTTCTTCGGGAAGTCGATTCCCTTTTATAGGCCTCGTTTTTTTTCTCTGATCGAAGTCGCTTTCCTATTGAGCCGCCCTGCTCCGCCCTCGGCGATTCCCTTCCGACCTCCTTGTGAACGCTTCTTTTTCCTACGGTTCGATAACGCCGGCCTTTTCCACTCTTTGCGCAACGTATCCCTCTTCTTTCTTTTTTCGTAGGGAGAGAGCGCCCTCTTAGATTCGATCTTTCTTTTTTCTCTTTTGCTAGCGGCCTATCCCTCGCCCTCGGAAGGTCTTTTTCCTTTGGAGACGAGCAGTAAAGCTCCGTCGGGGCAGTTTTTCCTTTTGCAGCGAAACTTCGCCGAGTCCTTGTCTTCCTTCGGCCGTACCTCCTTAGGTTCGACGCTTCTCGATCCCATTCTAGGCGGACCAGAAGACCCTCGTCGAGATGCGTCTCAGACTGCTTCTGCGAGGCGAGTGTCCTAGCGCATTTTGACGGCTGGAATCTTCCCGGACCCGCCTTCCTTTTTCTGTTTTTTTAGCGGGCAATCGACCTACCCCTCCGCGGTAGCCCTCCCCTATGGTCTCCTTTGCCTCCTTTCAAAAGAGATAGAGGTTCGGCGCTAGAAAAACTTAAGGGACCCCGGCCACGTCTCGAACATAGCTTTCTTAACAGCTTTCTTCGTGCGAAATAGTCCTGAGAGGGACTTACTCTGTCGCGTTCTTTTTTCTCGAAGAGATGGTCGTCTTTGCAATTTTTTTTCACATAGAGTCAGATGATATATCCGACTATCCCTTTTAGCTAAGTCTAGCAAGGCCCCCTTGCTGATCTTCCCTCATACGCGTTATTGGAATTCCTCAAAGAAGAGGAGTTCCCGTTTTCCCACCCTTTAGCAGATAACGTATGCCTTTCCCGGACGGCGACCTTTCTCCCCCCTGGTAGATAACAGTTACGCCCAGCACTGTTTTTGTGCGTCGGTCTTTTTTTCCTCTCCGCATTACAAAGGAAAACAGAGATGGGACAAGGTGCACCCTCTTTTCTTTTCATCCTAACGCGAGAGGAGAGTTCCGTGCTGTTGCCCTTCAAGGAGTTCCCGAGAGGTGTTCGTGTCTCATATAGGTCTGGCTCCTCCGATGTGGAGGTCCAATCCTCGACGCGATCCGCCCCCTTAACCCCCGGGGATCCCTCTTTTTCTGAAGCATGCAAAGTCGGAAGACTCAGGATATGTCTCCCCTTCGACACTTTTTTAACATCCTCTTTAAAAATTAGGGGTATCACCCTCGTAAGAGCTTCAGGACGTCGTTCCTCTCTTTTACTCCTCTCGCGATAGACACCCCCCCGTACGTGAGTCTCCGGATCTACCTCCTGCGCTGTCAGTGAGCTAATTGTTTTTTCAGCCGCGAACTACGAGACCTTGCTGCGTTCCAGCCGCGATTTCATTGGAAGGGTCTTTTCCGATCGGCGGCGGGCTTTAGCAGAGGCCCCTCTTTTTCGCTCGCCCCCCCTCTCTTCGTTTTTTCCTCACGTTGCGCGTCCGTTTCTCTGCAGGTCCTTCCTCGCGCGTGATAACCATTGCCAATCTCGTCTCGGCATGCTTGTGCCGGTGTCCGGCTTCTTCTGTATAGGCTTCGAGGACCGACGCCACACACCAGCTGTCGCTTCCCTACCGTGCTTCCCCGCTTTCTCTGGCATGACTTTCTCGCGGATCGGGCGGCCGATTTCTCCGCGTTTTTTATTTTCTTTCGGCCTTTCCACGTTCGTGGACGATGTCAGAACGTCGTCTTAAGGTCTTTCTCTTTTTTTCGCGTGTCCGACCTTCTTAGCATGCGGTCCCTGATGGCCCCGTCAGATGGACACGATCTCGAACTCTTCTGGCGTTCTATCCGAATTTCTCTCCCAATTCTTTTCTTCCTTCTCCGGGGCATAGGGTAGGGAAAGCGTCGCTGGTCTCTCCTTTTGAGAATCGACTCCATTACCTCCGACTTTGTAAGTCTGACGGTCTCGTGGGGATTGTTTTTTGGACGACGACCATCGCGTATCCCCAAGGGCTCCCTCCGAGGTTCCTGGTTTCTTCGCACGCCGCCCTCTTCTGGACAAAGATTTTTTTCGCACTTTCTCGACTAGGCATGCCGAACCCGGATCGCTCGGGAACATCTTACTGTTAGAAGACTTGCTTGGAGATGCCTAACAAAAATGGACCTGTCTGCTTTCCTTCCGGCGAGGGTCCTCGATAGAGAAATCAGAGACGCCTCTTTCAGGAGATCGAGGGCCTTTTCTGTGCGCTGAGGAAGTCATTTTCCTACGACTTATTAAGGAATCTCTCTCCCTGGAGATATAGTTTTTAATTTCCTTTTTGGCGATAAGGCCGTAGCTCTTTAATACGTTATAGAAGAGATAGGGAGACACCGAGCTCTCTTTGTCTCCCGACATTAGTAGAGAAGTTGTCTTTCCCCCCCCCCTCCGGCCGGGCTGGCGTGATGGCCGCAGGATGCTGAAGGGAACGCGATTACCCTTTACGTCCTTTTGTGAGAATAGAGACTTTCCCTAGGGGCCAAGAGGCACTATCCTTTTTATACGCGACCGGTCCCCCTTCGACACGACAAAGCCCAGCGCGACTCCTTCGAATTAAAGTACGCCCCTCCTTTAGACTTCCCCCCTCACCGGACAGTTCCATTATTTGAGAAATTAAACCTACCATGCCTTCTCTTAACATTCCGACTTTTTCCCAGTTTCCCCAAAGTGACGCCTCGGTGAAGACTCGTCCCCCCCCTCTGATTCTTCATCGTGCTGCCCCCCTTTCCTCCCCGGCGCCCGCCAGAAGCGCCTTTAAGCCGAGTGTTTGCTCTCCCTCGCGGACGACGACGATCCCTTACGCTTCCCTCCCTTTTTTAAGAGGAATGCCGCAGACCTCGTTCCACAGGCAAGCGGGACTCGAGAACTTTTCAGCCCGCCAGTCCTTCCTTCCTCGAGCACTTGCTGATGCTGGGCTGATTGTAAAGGAGTTCCTTTAGCGACGATTTCTGCGATCTCACGAGAGACCCGTGGCTCCTTTCTTGAGTCTTGTATGGATGTATAAATCCCGTAGCATGCTTCTGGAATGATCTCCCTTGCACGAAGAAAGTCGCCCGTCAGGACGGCCTATCTTCCTCTTGGGAATCTTCCTCCTTCGAGATTGGGACTTTCGACGAGCTATATCATATGATGTTACCGGACAATCTTCCCTACGGAGAGAACCTTCTTGTACCGAGAGGAGTTCCCCGAGATTTCCCGAGATACCCCCCCCTTTTCCTCTTTTCCAGGAAGACTATTCTAATTGTCGGCTTTGAAATAGAGTTTTCGATGGCGAGCCAAAACATCCCTTTTTTTTTTAAAGCAGAAAATCTCCTCAGTTCTCTCTTTTGTTGGTAGTCTTCCAGTGATAGGAGATTCGAAGCCTCTTTTCCAAAGCTGTCCCTCTCCCCCCCTCCACATTCCCTCTCCCTCCACTCCCTCCCCCCCCCCCCTCCCCCTCTACCCCCCACCTCCCCTCACCTTCATCTCCCCCCCGTTTCCCAATTCCTTTTCGGCAAGATAATTCGGATCTCGCGGAACTTAAGCTTTTTTGGTAGTTACTGATCGCTTGAGCAGTCAGCTTGCGCCATCAGATTCAACTTCTCGGCACTGTCCCCCCGGAAAGAAGGGGTCTGCCTTCTCGATGTGGGTGCATCACGCGGAAGAAACCTCTGAACATCCGTGCTGGGTATTTCGCGACCTCACGTCCCCCCCCCCCGCGCGCCCCCAGATGTGGGGGGGCTCCCTACGGCTGAGATGGCGCCCAAGTGAATCCGTTCGAAACCTGTCTTTGCTTTCCCCTTTCCTGAGGAGTAGGCCTGCTTCTAGAAGGCGGGTACCCTCTCGAGCGAGGAGCGCGCCCGATTTTCCGGCTCTTCTTTTTTCCGCTGACTTGATCGGAGGAGTCGACGAGACTTCCCCTGAGCTCGTTTTTTCGCTTTTTGCGCTATTCTCCGTTGGTCTCATCTGTTCCTTCTTCTTTTCTAGTATTTATTCCTCCCCTTTTTTGAGAGAGATCTCGCTAGTCAGCCTCCTCTTGCGAGTCTCCCTTCTTTTTTTTCAGAGCAAACAGCGACGCTCTTTGCGAGGTTCCTTTTGCTTCCCTGAAAAGTCAAATTTTTTTTTTGCGGCCGGCAGGCGCATCTCCTCTGAGCTCCTCCCTCGCTCTTCCCGATAGGCAATAGCTCTCTCCAGCCGACTCCTCGCTCCGTTCCCCTCGGAGAGACCCGCTTTTTTTTTTTTCTTTGAGGAGCCATAGAAGCGTTTTCAATCCGGACTTCCCCCGTCCTTTGTGGCAGGTATCCTCCGGATGTGCGAGGCAGCTTCTTTTCTAACCTCGCGCCCTGCAGGTTCCCGGACGGTGCCTCCTTTCTGGCGTTCCTTCCGCGGCGACATCCCGGGGAGACATCGATTGTTCCTTGAGCGACGTCCCTCGGAAAGAACCCCACTCCCCTCTCGCCGTCGCGCTTCAGTTTTTCTGGCAGGATTTTATTGTGAGATTCCACTTTGACTTAAAGATTCCTTTTTTTTCGGATCGATACAGCGCCGATCTCCTTTGGAAGACCACGCCTCCTCCTCGAGCCGTCGAGGGGCCGATGATCTTACAGAATCTCTTTCCAGAGGGCGCTTTTTTCGACGGTCGTCGATTCCTCTTCGCTCAGGGCACTCTCCCTCGCACACCTTTTCCATGTGAGCGCCGTATCTTAACTAGTCTCTTCTTGCGGAACAGAAAGATTCTCGGATTCTCCCTCATAATCCTCCTTTGACATCTTTTTCGTTAAAGAGTTCCTACTAGGCTGCGGTTATCCTTTCTTTGAATTTCCCGTATTTCAAGGATACGGTCTCGAGTGGAGACACCCTTCAACGCTTTCCTCCCCTCGAATGGCGTTTCCAAGGTTACCCCCTTCTCGATGCGTCGGTTCACTGCTTGCGAGAGGTAATAAAGCCATCCCTCTGACTTTGTCCTTGTAAGGTTAATTTCCTTGTGCCTTTTTCTTCTCGAGACCCTTCCAGATTAAGGTTTGACCTAGATTCTTTTTTTCTGTAGCGTGAGTCAAGGGCGCATTTTTTTATTCTTCTGGGTGATCAGAGTCCGCGTCTCCCCACGGACTTTCTCTTTTCTTCCCGGAGGGCAGCCGCCTTTGGATTCCACCCCCCCCTCATAGAGAAGTCGCCCTAGCTTCCCTCAAGTTTGTTCCTTAGAACGCTGGTTTTCTCGTCTGCTCTTTATAGACGGCACATGTTAGCCCTTTTCTTGAGGAGTTCAGTCGATTTTTTCGGCCACTTATTAGGGCCTCTAGGAGCTTTCTTGAATCATTCCTGAGATATCTTTCGCCCTTTTTTTCCTAAAAGACGCCGCCCGAGGAAGCCGTCCGACCCTAGGGGTTTGACCTGTAATAGGGCGAATTTCTCCCCCTCTTCAAAGACGCGATTCTCACGTAGTAGAAGCTTGGGAGTCAGATAGGTCTTCTTTTCCGATAGATCTAGGCTGCCGTATCTCCCTCCTACGATCCTGCCTCCATCTTCCATGCATGGAAGGTAGGAAGTTTGCGGAGATCTCCAGACTTTCTGTAGTAGAGTCTCTTTCTTCAGGCCTATCTTTTTTCCCACGATCGTCGTCCTTTTTTATTCGCGTGCGCTCACGGACGGGATTGAGTAGTTTAGCGAGACCAGCGTTTAGCAGACCTCCCCCCTTTTTGGTGGTACTTCTTTACGTCGAAGAGAGGCCTCCCAATCTCTAGGGTTCCCGAGGCGAATCAGACGATCCTCCCGACGAGACTCTTTTTTGAACGATACCTGAGGGCCCTCTAATCCTCGACCACCCAACTTCCTCCCCCCATCAGGTAGCCTCCCGCTGATGTTCTTAAGTTCTATCAGCCCCCCGATCCGACGTCTTTCGGAAAAAGTCGGGTTCGACACCTGGCCCCTCTCTTTCTCCCAGAGGCTGTGGCGGTCCCTCGTGCTCATCTCCATGCCCGGAGCGAGGCTTCTATGAGTGATCTTTAACGCCTCGAAGATATCTTGTCCTCCCTTTCGTCGGACGGTGCAATCTATTCCGGAGAACTCTCCTCTTTGTCGGACCCATCCTTTTTCTTTCGGGATCACGGCATTCTTTTTATGAGACATTGCTCCCCTTCTAAGAGTTAGGACGCCGCATTTTTCAGACGCGGCCCCTCCTTCAACTGCCCCCTTTCAGATAAAGTATGAATTCTCTTTCGAAGCTTCGTTTCTATGCAAAGTTAAGCCGAACGTGTGTGCGTCCCGTTTCTTTCCCCTTGTTTTACACCGAGCCCCCTCCTCCGAGGTTCTTTTTCCCTTCTATGGTCATCCTCACCGAGCGTCCGTCTACCTGCCTAATTCTTCTCCGGAGTAGCTGTTTCTTCTTTCTCATGCGCAGCTCGGGGTTTGTGGATTTTTCCTTATACCTGAACGAGATCATGCACCCCTTCACAACCTTTGGAGAGCGGACTGCGTCTCTCCCGTCGCCGATGGCTATTTCTTTTTTTGCTTGCTTCTCGATAACGGCACTGGCCTTCTCAAACTTAGGGCCTAGAACCCCCCCCCGAGCCCTTGCACTTACTTTCAGATCTATCTCTACCTCTTTTTTTTCGAGAGGATTCTCTCGGTACTGCAGTCTTGGATTTTTCGAAGGTGTAGGAGTCTCCGGGGACGTTTATCGCAAGGGGAACTCCAAGACCATCTCTCTCTGGCATTGATATGTTCCTCTCGATCGACGAAGACCCCAGGGTTTGGTGAATTCGATAGGCGGTCGTCCCCAGATAGAGACCTTTTTCCCTCTGAGGAATCTCACCTCGCCCTTTTTTTGGAAACATACGGGATCCAAAAGTTTTTCTCGGAAGCCCAATGAAGAGCCACGTCTGATGACCATTCCCCTCGTGCCCGGGGAAAGAGTGTTTTTCTCGGTGTCTTGGCGATCTTTTCTTGAGATCGGACCAGAGAAACCCGCGGAGGAACTGGATCCCGTTCGACTGACTCTCTCCATCACAGCGAAGACGTTTTTGAGAGCGATTTTCCCCTGAGTCCCTTATACGCTTCGTAGGGGATAGTATCTCCGCCTGGCAAGACGTTTTAGAATGCGCATCCCTACTGTTATTTTTTATGAGCGTCGAGATCTGCAGGATCGGCGGCCCTTTTCCCTTTGGCGATAAAGGAATAGATGGCCCTTGGCAACAGGAGCTTCCGAACCTTATTTTTCTGTTACTCTAAGAAGTCTTCATAAATCCTTGAGAGAGAAGTTCCTAGGGTCGATGCTGGAAGATTGTCTTTTCCAGACGAAGGGTAGAAGATCTCTGTAGCCCTTACGCCTCTTCTCTGCCAGAACCCTTCTTTCTTTTGAAGTTGATTAGCTGTCCCCTAGCGTACGCTCTCTCCCTGGTCCCCCCTATGTATCTGGTTCCCCTCACTCCATCTACCCTTTCTTGTATAGGAAACAGACTCGTGAGGTCGACTTTTCCGACCGGATTAGAGTATTTTCGATGAAGTATGCTTCCCCGTTCTTATACCTTTCGATCCCCTCGCTTTCTGATGTTGCAAGCCTCTCTCTAGTCGGCTCGTTTCTCCTTTAGTTGGCCTTCTCCTCCCCAGCCGGAGAGCGCAGGGTTTTGGTTTCGCCGGGGGGCCGAAGGAGACCCCTCGCCTACGTCGCCTTTTGCAACCCCCTCTGAGTCATGGGCAGATGGGCTGTTTATCCCCTTATTCGCAAGATCGGCCATACGTCGCTAGACTCTACCCGCATTGATCTCTCTCTTTCGACCTCTTCGAAGACTGGTTTTTTTTTCATATGCGATCGAGGGTGCCCTGGCTTATATCCTGCACTGGACCTTTTTCCGAAGTTAAAGTTATTTCGTCGGCCCTACGAAGCTCACGTTCGATGTTGCTGAGCCCTAGCAGTATCCCTTGACGGAGTCAAGCAACGAGCCTCTCCTTTTTTTGAAACGGGATCGACTTAAAGTATCCGCCCTATCAGTAGAAAACCGAACCTTATCGTCGAGCTTGCACATCCACCCCCCTCACAATTTACGGGTCTCCTTTCGAAGATGAGATGCTTGAAGCAGCGTCAGGACAATCGACGCCGTTTCCTTACTTTTTCTCACAGGAGTATTCTCGATGCCGTGTGGGAGAGACTTCGGGCGACCTCCCTCTTAAGATTCAAGTATGTTTCCTTCTGATAGCGCCTAAAGACGATCCCCCCTCTTTTTTGTACCCCCAAGGAGGAAAGACCGTTTTAGTGTCTCCCCCTTTGCAGGCCGTCGCACTCCTTTCAGACCCCGTATACTAGGCGTCGAATCCCCCCCCGGGGGAGGACTTGATGCTGGTTTTTAGGTACAGGAAGCCCTTACTCTTGCTCCCTCCCCCCTAGAGGGATGGCGCCGAAGCGAGACCGGTGCGCTTCTCTGGTTTCCCTTACTTTTCTCCAATAGGTTCAAGTAGCATGCGGGTCTCCTTCCTAGAAACTTTTTCCTCGCTCCCCTAGTCGGCTTCTATTGAACCGCTTCTGCCCTTTTCTTTCGGATGTCGGAAGCGAGCTTGTGTTTTCCGCACCGAAGCGCCCGGAGCGCACAATTTGCCCAATCCCTTTTTTTTTTAGACGATGTTATCGGCGTTCAGCAATCACCCACTGCGACCTCTATAGGCTTCCTCTCGTGTAGACGGAGTGACTACTCATTTCTTCCCCTCGTATGAAGAAAGGTCCTAGACTATCGCGAGGCTCGGGAGTGGTTTCTCCTTTTCCCCCTGCTTTCCCCCTCTATAGATACAGGCCTTTCGTTCTCTTCCCGCGCACGCGCCTCGTGGTCCAAGCTCTGGATGCCCAAGATAAGAAGGTAGCGCGGGTAAGAGAAGGAGTTCTTGAGTAGCGGACTTCTTTCGTCGGCGACCGGTCGGACACGGCAGCTCTTTTAGCCGACCGTAAACTGGGCAAGCTTGGTGTCCCTTTGGGAAACCGGCCTTTTTGTGTCTTCTTTTTTTTTTGAGGGCCGGAAATAGGCCTTCCTGTGTATGACCCCCGGAGATGAGGCAGGCCGCTTGGATGTCTCTCTAATAAATGCCTCCGTTCCCCGGCGAGATTTTCCGTTTGAGGCGGTAGGATGGCTGCTTTCGGTTTTACTCTGCCGAACTGAGCGCTCACGTTCCGTCCCCTCTTATGAGCCTTCTCCCCTAGTGACTTTCTCTCTTTTTCAGGGTCGACGCGAAGGACTTTATCCTGTCGCGGGGTGCTCGCCTGAAGCCCGCCGGTCATCTCGTCTTTCGAGAGAG
>Ga0179591_1330269_pt1 | contig 11072 bp, 13 predicted proteins | sample CZOMad2_1_08_16f_FD_182891 | JGI IMG/M metagenome (GOLD analysis project Ga0179591, IMG submission 182891) | Vadose zone soil fungal communities from Angelo Coast Range Reserve, California, USA - CZOMad2_1_08_16fungal (PacBio error correction) | ecosystem: Environmental > Terrestrial > Soil >... | reverse complement strand
GGGTATCTTTGTTGGCTATGACATTTATCAACCGTCCCGGTGGGCCGCGTCAGCCTTTTAATCCTGGCGTCGGGCATTTCCGATCTACTCCCGTTCCAAACTTTTCTCTCCTTATACCGACGGCATTGACCGACGACATGTTCAGAATTTGGCCAGATCATCCTCTGCGAGATAGTCTTCCTGCAATCAATTAAGAAAGACCCCGCTTTGAATGTCCTCCAATGTTGATTGCTGCCATTCCTCGCAGGGTTACCGGGCTTCCTCTTCTCCGAGTTTGCGACACAAACAATTCCTCGTCGACAGAGTAGCACATTGGGCCCGGAGTTATACCCCGCCAAGCATTGCGAGGCCTCTGGAGAAGAAGGTTTTCCCTCCTGACGCTTTCCTGTATCACGGCGCTAACAGCGACTTGACCGTGAAAGTTCGCCCCAGTGAACCCCGAGGCCTTTGCATTTGATTTCTCTAACCCCTCCTTACTGAACCAAAGGCCCCTGAATATCTCCTTCGTTGGCCGATCTCTTCACTTGACCCTTCTCTGTGGCTTGAACTTTTGCATTTTTATTCCGTCCCGACCTGCCACTGACTGGAAGTCTTTCTCCCATTCCTAAAGTACTAAGTTCTTTTTAACTAGTCCTGAAAGGGTTTCCCCTACCTTCTTCGGGATGGATCCTGCCCCTCATCATTTTTGAGCTTTTGAGTGGCTGCACAGGGATGGTAGATCGGTCTATTTCTCCTTGTTTAACAATCCACATTGCTTTTTTTTGGGTTCCCCAGAGGCTCGTAGCAGAGATAGTGTTTATTTCTTTTCGTTCGTAATTTTTCTCGCAGAGTACCTTATCGCAAACACCTAGATGGACCCCACTACGGACTTCACCTGCTTTGCGTATGCATGCAGAAAGGTTTTTGCATCCCCGGACGTGTCCCTTTTGTCTGAAAGATGCATTTGCAAAATCAAGGGGAGTTTCTTGGTACGTGTAGTAGTGCCCGAAGACATAATCTCTTCACCGTGATTGATCAAATGGCTCCACACGGTTCCTACGGCCTACTTAATCCTTTACTTTCCGGCTGGTCCAAACGTCTTTGTATCTCCCCCAATACAAAGGTTATATCCTCTCTCACTAGATTTGGTTGCGAGTGTTAATTTTGGCCTTTCGAGCGTGCAACGAGTCGGTCTCCTCTTTTGAACTTTCTTCCGGTCTCGATTCTGAGCCTAGGAGCTTTTGTTCAATTATCAACGTTCTGTCCAAAGTCATCCTTTTTCTCCTTTTTTCGGGTCGTCATACCAGTTGTTTTATTCTTCCGCATGATCAGACCCTTCGTGAAGTGAAATTTTGGATAGACCTTGCCGGACGTCCACTTATCTTTTTTCCGAGCCCAGTCCCGGTTTCCTAGTATAAACTTATCGTCTTTTTTCGAGTCCAACTTTAAACAATTGGGTCTCCCTTTACTTCAACAAGCAGTTTCCCGGTTTTTCCTGAGGAATCTAAGTGGTTGGTGACGACCAACAAGCTCCTCATCTCATGTTTGGGCCTCCCCCCCCCCCCAAGTTGCCCACTGTCCTAGGTTAAGCTTGATTTTCCTACGAAGGTGCATCGTAGGGCTGGTCCGTCCCTCCTTAACTCCCTGCGTAGTCGATTAATCGCATTCCCCTTCACTATCATGCCGGGGGCTCCGCTGCAATGGCACTTCGGTTGTGATACGGAGGTAGAAATCCCCCACTCGTTCCATATGTTACTGTTTGATATTGACGCGAGTCTGCTCTTCCTTTTTACCTAGATCGCCTCTTTTGTAGCGTAATCCCATCGGGATCCTGGCTAAGTTTGGTTTTTTCCTCCCTTTTAAAAGGCAAAGACATTTCCAAGGGTCGTTCTATTTTCGTGGGTCTTCCTGCTTCCTTCCCCCACCCTTTTGCCAAAATTGACACCGTTGGTTAGGCCCCTATTTCCGTAACCCCAATTACGGAGACACTGCCCCTGCGAGATAGGGCCTGTTTTACTTTTTGAGGGTTCTCTCTCGTCGTGACTTTTCTACTTTTTACCCCCGCGCCCGATTTTTGGAGAGAGTTTGCTCCCGTTCGTTTCTTCAACACTCCTCCTGCTGCCCCAACAGATGGGATTTCGATACTTATCCCCATTATTTCGGTGGTGGAGTGTGAACGGGGGCATGTGCTGCGTTTGCTTGAGCGCTTTTTCCCCTCCTTCGATGAGCTGCGTCCCGCAAGTGACATTGGATCGGGACTGGATCGCCACCCCCAGACCCTAATTCGATCTCTCTCTCTCCTCCCCGTTTGAGTTCCCTTCCCCGGAGGAATCTTGGTTTTTCGCGTTTTTCGCTAATTCCCCCCCCATTCGCCTTTTTCTCCGACTGTCTTGTGGGACGAGGCGCCGGTTTGTCGGGCCAACGCGTGCCCCGCTTGGCAGGACACTTCAGCGAAATCCCTCCCGCTTGTTCTCCCCTTTCGAAGAACATCGTTGGCCGCCCTTCTGGCTACAGATTTGGAGTTTTTTAAAGATCGATCCCCCGGTGTAACTCCCACCAAATTCAAAATAGAGACGTTTCTACCGCCCCCCAGCCGTTACTCCCGCAACACCCGTCAACACACTAGGATCGATTCCCGTCCAAGTGTTATATAAGGTTTCCCGCTCATTAGGCGACAACTGTTTGCATGTTGTCACCAATTTTTTTGTTTTCTTCCCTCTCCTGGCCAACGTAGTCATCTCACGACCCCCTTGACCGATTTCCGCCTGACTTGTAACATTCCTCTCTTTCAAGATTTCGCCCGTCGCGTTCGAATCCAAACCACTCTTCGGTTTTATACGCGATAGCTGGGGATTCAATCCTTCATCATCCAAACAGTTTTCTTTTTTGCACCTCTGAGTCTCCCCACCAGTTATAAAACCCCCCCAACATTCGACGCGCGGGCCCCCTTCTGATGCAAGGAACTCTGAGACTCCTACGGAAACTTTTAGTGTTTCTCTTTGTATACCTTTGCTTCCCCCCAGCACCAACGTCTGGTATACAGAAATCCCTCTCGAAGGACACCTTTGATTTTGGGTTCACCACAGTCGTGAGATCTTGATCTCGCTGGTTCAGCACACACACCCCTTCTTTGGCAGCACTTCCAATTACCTCCTCTGCACCCCTGTGAACCCGGCCGACCCCTTGCCAGGTTGCTCCTCGCATTCCTTAGGTTCGATTCTCCTCAGCCCTGGCCTTCTAGAGATACCTTGTCCTTTTTTTGCGTACTTTCCTTCTCTAACCTTCCTTCGTTAACTTTTAGGTGAACTGCTGCATGCCGGAAAGGCACGTCAACATGTCAAACGCCCAAAAAGAAAACTTAGACTGTTTATTTTCCGCCCATTTGCTTAGCTGCACACTCACTCCGTTCCGACTTTGGCGCGGAATCAGAGACCTCGCACAAAGTTCAAAAAGTCTCTCACCTTCGTTTATCCAACTTTGCCTCGACATTTTGCCAATTGGGATCCAGCTCGCCACCGAGAGACTGCCATTTAGAGATCGGAGGAATCCTTTCACTTTGCTTTGAGAGTATGAACGCCTTTGAAATCGGTCAGAGATCGGGTCCACACCCCTTGTCTGTCTATGAACCCTGAGTGGTGGTCGCAATTTTAGCGGCGAAATTTGAGACTGTTCTTTCCCAATGGGAACCCCAGTATCTACCTCAGTCTTCCCCCTTCGCTTTGTAAATTGAGATCGCTTTCTTTCCCCCCTTTTTCCACCTGCCTGACTCATCCGGTTCTCCCCTACGATAAGCCAGGCCCTCTTTTTTTTTTTCTTTCGTTGTAAGTGTCGTATCCAGGCGATTGTGTCAGCTTTGGATATAGATCAATAGTTTCCTTCACGTCCGACGGTCCTCCAATGGTGACGAACTGATCCCGGTCCTGTTCAACCCTCCTTTTCTTCCGCTATTTGCTCTCGTGGCGCCCGCCAAAGTCAGCAAGTCTTTCGTTACCACGGCTCCCCCCCATCTCTAGAGCTCCTCTCCTTTTGTGCAGTATTTCCGACCTTTCCCTTGAGATTGCTGATACCTTCAGCTGCCCCCTGTCATTCTTGTCCCCCAGAGAATCCGTTCTCCTTAAAGTGTCAGGTCGCCCTTTGATAAAGGCCCTCTTCGTCATGCCGATGAGGTTCCCTAATGCTTGTCATGTCTAAGCACAACCTCTCTTCCGCGAGAAATGCGTGTCCTAGCCTTTTTGGTCCTTCACTCGGCCCTTTGAAAGCCCTTTCGTCCCGTTTGCCTCAATCCCACCCAATAGGCCTCTACTCTTCCTTTTTCGAATTGGCCATTGTCAAAGCGTTTTTTTTCAGTTCTACGAGAGCGGCACCTGCGTCCACTCGGCCTGTACATTGATGTCCCCTTGCTCTCAAAATTCAGGGCCAACTTGGTTTTTCTTTACGCACCTTTGTGTGTCTGATCCTTATTACTTACCGCTGGACCCGTGCCTTCGATACTATCACACCCCAGTTCGCTGGACAATCAGGATGTTTCTTGCTGAATTTTTCAATTGTCTTTCCCCCTTTTCGGATTTATCACCCGCATCGGACTTGACCTTGCAGAACTTTTAATCCTTCTTTTTTAATGAAGTATCCACCGTACTTTTTGGTGTCAGCAGACCTTTTTCCTGAAGTACCCATCTTGCCATTAACGAACAGCCTCGACGTTCCCCCCGTCAATTGTGGAATCCCCCCCCCCCTTCCCTATATTCCCAAGTCGTTATCCCCTTTTGCCTTTCTCTCCCCTTGTATCTCACCTTTTTTTTTTGAGAGAGAGGCCTGAGGCTGCCTGTGGGTATTCCGTCCTGTTTTTTTTCCTAATTTTAAAAAGTCGGGACGGTTTCCGACTGTTAGGTAAGGGTAAACTCGTTTCCAGTCGCCTCCCTTTTTACTTCCGCCCAAACAACCTTTTGCTGTACTTTCCCAGCCTCCCCTTTTCCCCTCTTCTTGACCGAATCCGGTTTTCGAATGTTGATCAGATTCATGCTTTGGTGATATCGCGTCTTTCGTCTGTTCCCTTTTTGCAATCCCCGGAAGAAAGAAGTTTCCGCCCTTATTTAGTTTTCTTCCACTTCTTACCAGTCGGTCCTACGGGATTTGAAATTCCTCCCCTTTACCGACACCATACTTCCTCCGCTTTTTAATCGATTTCAGGCCCCCATTTGGTGCCCCCTTATTGACAGCACCCTATTTTCAGGCCCTCTTTTTTTGCAGGCCGATGGCTTCTGTTTCCTGCGTTCCCTTCCGCGATTCCCTTTGCATTGAAGCGCTTGCCCCTTAAAGAGTCTCTGCCCTGTGTCTGTTGCCTCTTTTTTGTTTGTTTGTGGTTACAGTCCAACAGGATTCCTTGCTAACGGCTTTCCTCTTTCACCCTTGGCAGATCTCGAGCAACGCCTTCCTTCCTTTTTCCCTGGTTTGTCGACATTGCATTCTTGGGTAACCCGCTCCTGGATTATATTCCGAACCCCTCCCCATTCCCCAGGGCGGCTTGTCGATCCTGCTTTCCCTCGGGGTCATACCTGCTCGTGATTTCCCCAGCTCACGTTCTCCCTGCAATAATTTTTTTTTCCATTCGGTTCGTTGCACCGGTGCTGGTTGCTACCCTGTTCCTGGAGCCGTTCTTACCCCTTTTCCTTCGATGTTTTGACACACGACTAGGCCCTTTTGAACAGAGGTTTTTTTAACACCTCTCGCGCCCCCAAACCTGTGTAGTTTGGTCCGATCCCGCCTGCTATCCTCGTGAATGAAAAGATTTCCACCCATCCTTTTTTCTTGTCGACCAACTTTTCCCGCCCCGTCCCTTCCACAGGTTCGTATTTTAGGAAGACGACCTAGAGACTTCTTCGGTCACTTTTGTTTACACTGATCTCCTTGGCGTTGGGTCAGATTTCTTCTTTGGCGAGGTTGCCCAGTGGGGAATACGCTCAGATAGGAGGTTTGGTTGGGGGCCAGTGATTTATTGCTTCCAGCAAATGTTCGACACCCCTCTTTCCTCCCCCTTCTTTTGCCCGTCTCTCTCTTGGTGAGGTTTCTCCACCTCAAATGGTTGCATCTCCTCGGCAAACAAAAGTCCTATCTCCCATACCCGAATTTTTTGCGAGATGATCCGTTTCACCATGAATTCGATTTTTCTTGTTTGACCCCGTATCTTTTGAGTAATTCTTTTGACATGAGATCTCAGGCGTTCTTCTGCTCCAGGAGGGAATTCATCTCCCGGGAGCTTCCCCCAAACCTGTTCGAAGTTTTTTGGGTCGTCTTCACCTTTTTTACGTTTTTTTTTCGACATTCCTTCCCCCCGTTAGGGATTCTCTTTTGATCTTCTCTGCACCGGACCCCCCCCTCCAATGTTCCGATAGAAGCCATCCCCACGGTTTTTTTTTGCGTAAACCTTATTTCTTTTTAGATTTGATACCCCCACTTTCCCAAATTTTCTCCCCGGGAGATCAGTTGAGCGTTGAGGTCAGGTTTTGCCCATTTTAGCCCTGACTTTTCGGGTGGTGCCTACTCCCACTTCCCGATTCAATCTTGTGTCCACCCTTTTCCCCCCTCAACATGAAGGGTTGTCTTAGACCGCTTTATTTAAGCCGGCCGTAGGGATTGGGGCACGGTCCAAATACCTTCAATTCGATTTTTTTCCCTTCCGATTAATCTCCCCCCCCCTTCCCCCCCTCAAGTGTCTGCTTCATGAGTGCCTTCTTGTCGGTGAGTCTTTTCTGCTGTGGTTTTGATCTTAGGATTTCACGCAGAGTTTTCCCCCCTTTGGAATGGTGGTGCGTAGAATGAAGCTGTCATGTCCCATTCTTTTTTTTCGATCTCCGTCTCGACTCTGATCTCTGATTTTGGAGTTTCTGCTTAAGAACCCTTTCAGCGCGTTAGTACGGTTCCCGCCCTTTGGTGTTCTACGAACTGTGCCCGTCTGCGGCAGAAATCACGGTTTTGACTATGAGTTGCCGTCCCATCCCCCACTGGTTTAAAAACAATTCGCCCCTTGGTTATCGCCTTTTCATCGCCCAAAAATTTTCGCCCTGCTTTTTACAGGTTTTAAGTTGTGTCTTTCGCGACGATTCTGTTATGTCCTTGGCCATATCTAATTGTACCTTTAGCTCTTTTTTTGGAGCAATGTTCTCCCTTTTGTAAGTAGGATCTTCCACTTTATGATTGCCAATCCCCGTCTCCCACATTCTTTTTTTTTTTCCAGTATTTAAATAGGTCTTTTCTTGTTTCTCGGGGAAGTTGCAAAAATTTGCCTTGTTTGCTTGGCCCCACGTTGTTTGGCCCCGCATGGCTCTTCGCCAGGTTCCCCTAATTTTTGTGACAAAGTTTATTTATGGAAGTTCATGTTTACTGTTCATTCCCCCCACGGACCCCCCACTTTACTTGATCTCTTTTCTTTCCTACCCTTTTTTTTTGGATTCGAATCATCTCCTTCTTGTTTTCTTCAGTTTGAGACCTACCGTCGGCCTTTCCCCCGTCTCCCAATCAAGTTTCTTCTTTCGCAGGGTCTGCTTTTTTTCAACGCGCGTTGCCAGTTTCCAAACTCATGCCCCCCCTGACCCTCACAGCGACCTCCCTTCCTTTCCCTTTCGCTCTAATAGTGTTTTCGCCTTTTTTAAAGCCTTCTCGAGTTGAAAAGATTCATGAACCCCCTTTCGCGCAAATGACGTTCCACACCCCCCCCTTTTTGCCGTCTGTACCAAAGTAGAGATGACATGTCCAACCTACTCGGATCCCCCCTCCCCCAATTCCCCCCCCAACCTTTTGGACGGAAGCGACGCCCCATTCCATACTCCTTTTTTCCCCGCTTACCAAATTCCTATTCCCACCCATGGTGCGCCTTGTTTTTTCCACAAGTGTTTAGTCCCTGAGTTCCTTCCCCTCGTCATCTGAACTGATGAAATTTCCCTCCCGGTCATTGGAACCATGTTCTCGATTTTTTATAAATCCTTGATCAGTTTTTACTCCGTCGATGTCTGTTAGTATCTAATCAACCTCTAGATCGGCTTCTCCTATTTTCTCCCCCCTCTCTGGAGGCGCCTTTTCCCTTTGAGAGATTATTCTCAAAACGTCTTTCTAAGTTTTGCACTCTGTCTCTAATAAGTTACTCAACCACACCTGATGCGAATTGAAAGAGAGCCCCCTTCATTGTCTCGCAATGAAGTCTTTTCCCCGTTTCCTTTCTCCCCTAGCCCTACCCCAGGCTCTTAAGGCTTGACCGAGCATCCCTCCTTATTCGTCTTCTTTTAGTCACCCCCTCCCACTCTGACCTTCCCCTGCTTTTTTTAGCCTTTTTCCCCCCATTTTTGAGCTTTTGCCGGGGTGGTCGTCTACACCCCCCCCCCCCCCTGCGATGTCATGAAATTACTGTTAACCCCTCGATGAAAATGGGTTCCCGTTCGGACCCATTTTTGAAATTTGTCTCTCCGAGCAGCGTACAGGTTCTCCGACAAACCCTGTGGCTTTTTACTTAGATTAATTTGAGTTTTTAATTTTGCCTTCCTATCCACTTGATAAAGTTAACCGGTTCAGGTTTATGAAGGTTTCTCCCTCTTTTTCCTAAATCAGAACACGTTTCCCTTACTCCCCCCCCTCCCAAGAAACTTTTGCTTTTGTAATCGCAATGCCCTTGTCGCTCTTTTAAATCAATCCGCCTCCCCACCTTCCTCCCGGTCGACTCATTTGACATTCGGCCCCAGGTCCCCAGCTTTCGCCGATCACTCCCCCCCCCCTCATAGACTTTTTTTGTTCCTCTCTGCACACGAAAAGACTCTCTAGAGGGGGTTCCTTTTCGTTTGCTCCTCATCAACCCTTTTAACACCCCTCCTCCTTAGCTTTCGGGAACAATTCCCTTCGGAAACCGCTTGTTGTAGACTCTTCTTGCCGAGAATACTCCTTGTCCGAGAGATTTATGCGTTTTTTCTTCCACGTCTTCCCATCCCTTCGTTCCTTCTCTTTTCCCCCTTCTTCTCTCGTCAAAAGGGCCAAGGGCTCGTCTTCCCGTTCGCCCTCCCGTGTTTCGCTCCAGGCTGGAATTTTGGGGTTCGATCCACTCTTGCGTATTTAAGCTGTGGAGTCCAGTCCTTCTTCCTCTATTTCAACGGAAAGACTGAACTTTTTCCCTCGTTTAATCCCGGACGGATCGGTGTTCAAGTCCCTTCTTTTATTCTAACAATTTGGCCTCGTGTGGTGCACAGCCCCCAAGCATTACGTGTAATCTTTGGTTCAATTCTTTCCCCCTTATTTCCCCCGGGATAAGAGCCTTTTTCAGCTTTTTCTACGATCCTTAGTGATACCCCTTCTTTTGCGGTTTTTGCTGTGACCCCCCTGACGAATAATCTTTCGCAACTTCGCCCTCATTTCACTTTTCCCCCTTGAACTTGAATTTACCTCTGAAGGCGAAGTAGGCGTTTTTACGCCATACTTGAATCTCTCAACGAGATCCGCTTGGCGCCCTGTGGTCTATATCCCTTCGCAGTCGGGTTAATTCCGCCTGTCGGACTTTTTCCTTTTGGATATAGGAAATACCACCCTTCACATAGGTTTCATTCCGGGATTGTCCTGATGTCCCTTTAATCGCTCTTTTTTTCATTTTCGTTTCGTTTCCCTTTTCCCGATAGTCGTAGTCGCCACTTCTGCAAATGCGCGCGACATCGTCATTCTAATACTCCTTCACATGGGCCGATAGCTCCTTTAGTTGGGTGTCGAATAAGTGATCGTGCTTTTACCGTTCCCCCTTTCCAGTGCCTCACACTACCGCGGTTTTCCCTTTTCCCAGGCAATGTCTGTGCATTCCTATGTACTCTAGGATCTATCTCTTTATCCCCAACATGTAATCAGTTTGTAGGTGCCGGGAAAAGTAGTCTTGGGACGGCTTCCTTTAACGATTCCCTCCCTATCTCGCATTCGACGACGCTTTTTGAATGAATCGTGTGAACGTTGGGAACCCTCCCGAGGTTAGACTGCATAGCCCCACCTACCCGGAACAAAGGCGCTCTTCTTATCTCTATTTTCTACGCCTCTGTGTTGTTTTTTTTTTTCGCGAAAGAGCTTGGGTGGAGCTTGTGGTACCTTGTGGGATACGAGGTCTGATTACAGTTATTATAACGAGGTGTGGCCTACGTTCACGAAGTCTTTCAAACTCAAGAGGAGTCGGGAATTCCTTCGATTTTTACTGTTAAAAAACCTTCTTTTTTTTTTCTGTGGGATGATCTTTTTCCACCCGCAACTTTCCCGACGGACAGGAACCTTCCTGTAAGGCTCCAGTCGTTTTTTTGTTCGCGAATTCTGAATTAATCTCCAATCATTCTTTCTTACTGTCCGGAATTGAGTTGAATATCTCACAGGGTTAAAGGTACTACCCCAGAAACCTGCTGACCCCAACCCCCACTTCTTCCCCTCTCCCGTAGATATCTGTTGGCGTAGTTTTCTCGCGTTGATGTCATGGGCGGCCTCAGGGTAAGTACTGGATTGTCCGAGTCTACTCGGAAACCCGGATGGAGCACTTCCCCCATACTTCTAGCCCGGTAAGTTACGCTTTTCCTATTAAGGTTTTTTTCTTTATATAGATACGGCCCGCAAGTGCCCCCCCCAGTACCCGAGCGTTGGCGATAGATAACCCTTTCTTTTTATCTAGTTGGCTTTTTTCATCCTCCCTTCTGGAGTAAACCGCCTTCTTCCTCACTGGGTGCCCTCCCCCTCCCCCCAAGACCTTCAAGTTCGCGGCACCCTCTCCTTTTGTTTGTTTCCATACTGTGTGAACATTATGTCCTAATCCTGGGCGGATCCAGCGCTGAAAGCCGTTGTTTTTCCCCCTGGTGATATTTGACTTTTATCCCCTCTGACCTTGGGGTGGGTTCCCCTACTGTTCCATCGGTAGAACTCTCTTCCCTTGTGACCCCTCTCTGTGCCTTTCGACTTTTTTCATTTGTCAGTATTTTCTTGTGTCTCGCTGACTGGCCTCCGGCTTTCTTTTCTGGTGACCCTTTTGCGTCCTGCCTTGTCTTATGCTGTTCTCTCCATGGAGGAATACGAGCAGCCTGGACCTTTTTCCTCCCCGATCAGGG
>Ga0179591_1283210_pt1 | contig 11072 bp, 10 predicted proteins | sample CZOMad2_1_08_16f_FD_182891 | JGI IMG/M metagenome (GOLD analysis project Ga0179591, IMG submission 182891) | Vadose zone soil fungal communities from Angelo Coast Range Reserve, California, USA - CZOMad2_1_08_16fungal (PacBio error correction) | ecosystem: Environmental > Terrestrial > Soil >... | reverse complement strand
ATTCACCGCTTGCCTTCCCCCCTCGGAATGGATTCAGTTTCTTTCGAGGCCCTGTCCAGTCTGCCGTATCCTCCTGTTTCTTCCTTTGGCCATCGGCGCTTAAGTCTCCAGTTTTTTTCGTTGTGACTCTTGATTCCCGGTCTGATCCTGTGCTGTTCCGGTCGCCCCTCAGTCTCTGTCCTCCCTTGGTGGCACTGACGGCGCGGTGCGCTTGTACATTGCCTGTAACCTCCCCTCTTTCTCCTTGGTTGCTGGACATCAGATATTTTCTTCTTGGATCTTATTTGCCGTATCCCTTTAGTATCTTTTGAACATGCCGATTCTCTCGAAGAAGGTCACGGCGTGGAGTCCTTTCTCTCTGTTTCCCCCGTGTTCCGAGAGGGCTAGAGGTTCTTTTTTCCGCCGAAGTTGAGTGCGGCCTTCCTCCCTAGAGGCATCCTCTTTTTTGGTCAACCATTTTTCTTTTTCTTAACGTCTCCATTAATTTTCGATTGCCGTCCTTGATCTACGAATAAGCAAGGTCAGTCAGCCGTTTGTAGACCTAGCTGCCGTTTTCTTTTTTTTGGACCATCCTTCCGTCTCTTATGTTAGCTGATGTTCGTGCACGTCTCGTCCCCTCCCAGTTCTGGTCTTTTTCATAACACTGTTATCTGCCGCTGGTCATATATGGTCTCTCGACAGTCCTTCCCCCTTTCCATCAATAGATTGGAGGGATCATCCTGGCCTGCCTTTTTTTTTTTATGACCGCCTCCCCGTAGCTGGATTTCCCTTTTTTTGATGGTTCCCCCCCAACTGAGACGGAGATCGACGACTTTTGCATTGGATTGAGTCCCCGTAGGACCCGTTTTTTTCTCCCATGTAGAAGCCTTTTCCCCCGGTTTGGACCCCGCCCGAAGAACGGCTGCCGTTTCTTTTTCCCTCAACCGAGACCCTGTCCCAGGGATGGTTTCCTCGCGATCTCCTGCGCCTCCCCTCCTCCCCGATCTTTGAACAAGTTCCTGAATGATGCCCCACGGCTGTTTTTCTCTTGCTCTCCCTAGATTGACTTCGCTCCTCTGCTTTGCGAGAATTTATTTCGTCCGGTTTAAATTGACGGTCCGTGCCGGATTTGTGTCTCATATATCCCGATCAAAGGGGTCCACTCGAAAGAGGGCTTTCCACCTCCAGAATTCATTTGTAAGGCTCGCTCTATCCTCCAGAAGTGCCGAACCCCCCGTAGCCGCCGTCTTGAGTATAATCTCTTTTTTGCACTTTACTACACTATAATGTTCCCTTCCTTACAGCCCCCTTTGCAGGTTAGCGGCTTTCACTAAAGATGTATTTTCTCCGCGATGCTGCCCGCAGGATCGTGTTCTCGACGCCGTATGCTTCCCTCGACGCCCATTGCACAGCGCGAGAACGCTCTTTTTTTTCTCTTCTTTTGATTTTTCTCCCATGGCCTGTGTTGGTCCCCTCTCTTTCCGAAGCGGCGACAGGACGTTTTGTCGGGAGCACAGGAGCGAGTAACGCCACTTTCCCATGAAGTTTTCCCGGCCGAGAACCGTCAAGGTGAACCCTTTCCCTTTCTCCTCCTGGTTCATTTCCTTCGGATTGATTTTCTTTCTTCGTCCTAGTCCCCCTTCCGTAGTTTTTTTTGCGCCATACGAGAGCTCATCACTTTTCTCGCCGCTTGAAATAGCACAGCTACTGTTTGTTTCCTCCCCGACCTCCCCCAAGTTTCCCCAAGCCTGCCTTCCCCCATTGTCTGCAAGAATGCCATTGAACTTTCAATAAGAGGAGGTCCCTTTTTATCCCTGACTAGTAGACTCTCTCCCCTTCCCCGTCGGATTTTCTTTATGGTCCTCCTCCTCCCCTGTGTTTTTGGAGATTAAATGTCACAGCTTGGCTTGATCGAGAGCAATCTACGATCTCCTTCCCCCCATTCCCGCGATGTAAAGTCTTCTTTCCTTTTAGTGCACCCTTTTCTTGGCCGGCCATGGCAGGTTGTTGTCGGTCTTGGAGGCCGATACTAGCTTTGTTTTCCGTTTCTTTTCAGAATAAGGTGCTGATGGTATCTCTGGCCCTTTGGCGTTCCCCCTTTCCCTAGTCGGTCAGTTTCTTGGGCAGCATGCCACGAAAAAGACGTCCTCCCCAACTCCCCCCCCGCCGCATCACTCAAAATTTCCAATTTTGACTTCGTGGAATCAACGGACGCTTTGCTCTTCAACCAATCCAGGATTGTCCGAGTCTGTGGGCGTGAGTCTTCGGCACTGTGGTCCCCGAAACCCACCTAAGGGTAAGCTGGACCCTTGCCCAGCCGGAGTGAGGACAACAAAAAACAATACGCACTTCACACTTTTCTAATCTGAGCGCGTTTGTTGAGAGGGGTCGTCGTTCGGCGTCCTTATGACTTTAAGAGGACTCCTTTAGCTGAGTTGACCCACGTCTATCTTTCTTCCTCCGAGGGCTACAAAAGCACTTTCCTCTCCTGAACTAAAAACATCACCTATCTAAGGAAGTCCTGGTTGGCAAGGAGGCTGGCCCTCCAGTGTCACCCCTTCCGAGGCCAGCACGAATCCTTCCGTCCTTTTCTTAGGAAACCTTCGGACCCGCTGCCCGGACCCGGTTTCCCCCATTCCCGCGGTCCCGCCTTGCTTTCGGTTTCTTGAAACCCCTCCGCTTTCTTTTTTCTTGATGTTTTCTATACAATCATCACGCTGACTTCCCTTTCGCAGACGTCAATCCTTCTCCCCATCTCGGTCTGGACGACTTCACCTCTCGCTTCGGCATAAGCCTCCTCTTTTTGCCGAATGTCAACGGGCTTTTACATCTCTGGCTCGTGTCGTCAACTGGCTTTCCCCGGCGTTGGGGGGACCAACACATCCGAGAACTTTAGCGCTTTTTCCCCTACGCTCCTTTTAGTTAGGCGGTTAACCTGATTTCTTTGTCCGGAGGGTTTTCTACTGTTCGGTTCACCCCTTTGTCCCCCCTTCTTTCTTCCCTCTGCGTTGCTTAGTAGATCTCCTATCTTTCAGTCTAAAAGTTTTGGTCTCCCCAGCTTCACCACGCTGGAGATGATACTCGGCTTCGGGACTTTCCCGGCTTCGGCTCTGATCCCCGGCAAGTTATCTCTTTTTGTACTCTTCTTTCCGAAGATGACAAAATTCCCTCTTCCCCTTTCGATTTCTTCCTACTACCAGGAGCATGTTTTGGCCCCATCTTCTTTCTCACCTTCCTCCTACCGAGAAGGAGGTCAATTTCCAATGCAAGGACGGGTCCCCCCTTTTCCGCCGTTCTCTTATGAGGGGTTTTTTGTTTTTTTGGTGGGTGTGGGGTTTTTTGGGGTGTGGTGGGGGGGTGTTGGGGGGGGTTTGTTTTTTTTTTTTTTTTTTCATTATTGGGTGCGGTTGGGGGGCGGGGGGTGTGGGTTTTTTTTTTTTTTTTTTTCTTTTTTTTTTGTGGGGTTTTCGTGGGTTAGTTAGAATGTCTTCCCCCTTAGTGGCCATGACGGAGGTGTATGGAAAACCCCTGGTACTCCCCTGACGTATCCTCGCCTTTTATCCTTCCTGGAAGGCGAATTAGTTCTCTATGAACTTTCCTCCACTCTATTTCTTCCTCCCAACATCTATCGGAACTTTTCAGACCCCTTTTCTTCCCTAAAGGTGACTTCTTGCCTCCATTCCCTTTTCTCGACCGAAAGGGTAAATATCCTTGTTTTTACTCCTCTCCAAACATCCAAATCATAGGAGTTTCATCCCAACTGGCGTTGTTTTTCTGCGGCCCCCAGTCTGCCAGTACTCCTCCGTCCCCTATCCCCAGGATACCCTTCCCCTTTAGAACTCCACCTTCCCACTTTGCGACAGCCAGGAGATCTGTCACCCCCACGCAGCCTCTGGATAGCCCTCTTTTTCCCTTCCGGCACGTCATCTTAGAAGTTCTCTCGGACTCCCTATCAAGAAGACAACATCGAGGACCACCGAGGTGAGGAGTCCCTGGACAACCTTCCTAAATTGACTGAATTGGGGTCCCTTTCTTTCCACAGTTCGTTCCCGCCTTCTACTATCAAGACCGAGGGTGCCCCAACAATTCACGTGATCCTCCACCTGGTCCCGCCCATTTTTCTCCCCTTTGCCCAATGGATGGTCTTTAGGTCAACCCCCTTTTGGGGGGGTTGGTCGGAGATGCTCCCCTCCCGGCCCCTCTGCAGCCATCGTCACCCCCCTCTTTCCGCGCCCAGAACAAATGGTTGTTCCTTTTCTTTTTCCCACCAGTATTTTGCCCGAGGAGATAACGAGGTCGTTCTTCTCTGACCTGATGGGCATCCCCAACCCTTAGAAGCGGCCTTTCTCCCCTCAATCCTCCTCCTTCGCGTCTTTTCGGCGAGCAGTCTGCAACGAAAGCCCATGGACTACGAGTTTTTTTTTGGGAAGGCAGAAAGACGCCTCGATGCCGTTCTCTTCCCCCTTTTTAATGACCTTCCCCTCCGTTTCGTTTTAGCTTCCAAAGCAGTTTTTTCACTATCACGACGGTTCACGGCCCTAACCCCTTGACAAGGAATTCGCCCCCCCCTCTGCTTTTTTTTGCATAACCGACGGATGGCACTTTTTTCTACTCTCTGTCACTGAACCTTCCTCTTTGGTATGAATGAACCCCCCCAATACGATCGTCGATTTCCTCCAATAGTTCGAGGCTATCGAATGGCGCGACTTGGCAAAAGAGCTGGTCTTTGCACGCTTTCCTTCCCCCCGGTCCCCCTCCCTTCGAATGGCCGACCCTCCTACGCTTTTTCCTTTGGAAATTGACCATTTTTCGCCATCTTCTGGAGATCGCCCGACGGCAGATCGCTCAGTCTGACTTCACGGTTTTCTTTTTAATGGCTCTTCTTATCCCAATTTCTCTGCGTTCCCTGTGTCAGATCTGTTTTTTGGCGCGATGTCTTGGCGCACGTTCCCGTCTTTTTTTTTCGCCATGATCGCTTCACATCTTCCCTCGACGGCGCAAAGGTGCCCGCGTGGCCTTTTTGCCAAACCTCTTTCCTTTCCGGTCATAGATTGTCCCCGGCTTTACCAAATGCTGTCCAGTTTTTTTTTTATTTCGATCTTTTCCCCAATATCTTCTCTTCAGCTCCTTGTTTTTTTTTCTATAGCTCGTGAACACCCTTTCCTTTAAACAGATCCTTTTTCTTGCAGCACGTTTTTTGGGTTCAGTCACGAAATCGATTTGCACTTTTTTTTGAATTGCTCGGTTTGCCGCCGCGGCACGGTGCAGATCCCTTCGTTTCTCCTATTTTCTGGCGCCCCCCCGGCAAGCGATGCAAACGTTGCCGCCGACCCCCTTCGTTTTCAGATCCTTGAACGATGAGGACGCATCTCTTCATCCGTCCTCTCCCGGTCCCCGTTTCGCCATTCGGAGGGCCCTGTGCCTGTTCAATGAAGTATCTCCGGTATTTCCCCCTTTGCGGAGATCCAGTGCCCGTCTAATGGTCAAGCGGCCCTCTACTTTCTCTCTTTCCAGAGTGTCGGCACTTTTGCTCGCAAGAAGTTCCCCTCCCCTGGACCTTCGTTCTTCGCCATCGATCTCATTTCTTTCTTTTCTTTCCCCCCCTCGATCGTCTTTTTCATTTCCATCCCGCGTCTTTGTTCACTGCCCGTACTCTCCCCCTTTCCTCTTCGGTATGAAGATCTCTTGGTCCGGGCCTTACTCCGGTCGTCGTCTCGCGGGCCGGTGCCTTCTTTTTAGCTCGGACCACTGATTGCTCGACTGAAAGGCGCGGTCCTTTTTTTACATGGGTTGCATCTCGGAGATGGTCTTCTGAATAACCCCTCGCTCCTCTCTGTCTTCTCAAGCGCCGAAATGTTTCCGATGATGCGGGTAACGACCTCCTCTTTTCGGCCGTGTCTTTTCAGCGTCTCTACCAAGAATCAGCCGGTATTTCCTGCCTCTTTCCTCACTTACTTTTTCGACTCTGAAAACGGTTGGCGCTTAGATGTGTTCCAGTCGGCATCTGTGGCTTTTTTTAGTAGTGCATATTTTTTTTAAATGAGGAACGAACAGACACAGAAAGGGATTGTGGGATGAGAGAAAACACCCCCAAACCAAAAAACCAACTGCAACAACCCCACCACAAAACACCCCCCCACACACACCCACCCCAACTTCAAACCACCGCAACCCACACAACACCCCCTACCCCCCCCCTCTCAATTCCACAATAAAAAAGCAAACACCCAAAAAACCCCACACCCCCCCCCCCCCCCCCCCCCCCCCTTGGTGATGGATATCAGATTGATGTTGCGGCTGTTCTTGCGCTGCAGAGACTTTTTTGCTTAGTTCCATTTCCCTGCCGGGTACTGCGACGGTTGTTTCAAGTTTATCTCTTCACCGAGGGCAAGTCGTTTTTCTTTTCTTTTTCTAGGCCAGTGCTTTAGTTTTGCGTTTCTAGGCCGCATCTAGAATCAGTCTCTTTCTTTTCTTTTTGACAGAATTTTTTCTCCTTGTTGATCGCCTGGAGTTTGACGGTCTCTATGACTGTGACTTGGCATCGCCCGGTGAGGTTGGCCCTCGGAACCCCTTCACAGCTGCCGCCTTTTTGATGAAAAAGCCCTGAGGTTATCCTTCTTTATTGGCGTTGTAGATCCTTTCATGTCGTAGAGTCGAACATCCGATCTCCTGAAGCAGGTCAACTTTGTTCGTCGGATCGGGTTAAATTTGTCTGTTTTGCAAGAGCTGGTTTCCTTAGTCGGTTTTTGTTTCTAATGCGGAGGCCGTCCCGCTGAACTGCTGCCTGTGTCCCCGCTTCGGTTTCACAGTTGTCTTTCTCCTCCATTCATGGCCAGACGATGGACGCAGTGATATCTATTCCAAAATTGACCTAGCACGGTAGTCTAGAGGTGTCGCAAGAGAAGGAATTTTAGGCGACCGGGGTTCGTATTTTTTTTTTCTGACAGGAAGATAGAGGTTCCCCCCCACCGTAGTAGGCCTTTTCACCCCATCTTTTACATCCTGTTTTTCTTTCTGGGTCTTCGGACAGCCCGACCCATCCTAATCTTCATTCTTCACGCGACGATAAGGAGAACGGTTTGTGCCGCTCCTGTATTCCCTGTCTCCTTCTGCCGGTTTTTCGTTCTTGGCGAACCAATTTTAGAATCCCCTGAGATTTTTTTTGAACTTCTTTTCTTGCCAAGCGTTTCAATCCCATGTTTCGAAGCGAAAGGTAGTGCCCTAGGTACCTCCGCTCCCCTCTTATTCAGGTCTTTTAGCAAACAGGACTGTCCGACCTCCCGTTCTCGTTTTTACGGATCAGCCATTGCCCGCCTTAACCGCCCGATATTTGAAACCTACCGTGACCCCATTACGGCCCAACGAGGCCCTTTCTTCCTCCCGTTCTGCCGTAGTAGTCCGCCGAGATGTCCTTTAGATTCGTCGGCGTTTCACTTTCCGCGTCACGCGGTGAAAGGAGGTCAAGCACATAATTCGCCTGCCGACATCTCTTTTTAACATGAAGCCGGGGAAAGAGCGGAGGACCCCGGACTGTTAGTTTTTTCTTTTAGCGATTGGCGCGATAATTAAGACTTTTCATTAAGGTCTGTTTCATTCATAGATGAAGTTTCACAATCGTTCACCTTCTTCCAGGATCTAGGTGATTGCTCGGTAAGCTGACTATTCTTTGTCTTTTGTGAGTAAAGCCTGCTCGTGGCAGAATTGCCCTTTCCTTTTTCATGTCACTTTCCTCACGAGCCTAAGACAGTCGCTCTTCTAATTGAGGAAGATGAACCAGGGCCTGGTTGTTGGTCAATCCCCGAAAGTTGTTTTTTTTTTCTTTGACTGGGAACGTTAGCAAAAGTATCTCTCTTCCACCTCGTTTCCAATGTGAGGAAAACCCCTGTTCCCTTTTATAAAGAAGCAGTTTTTTGCTTGATGCGGCGTCTTCTTTTTAATAGTGTTAGGGTCCCCTTGATGGCCAAGATCTCTAGAATTTTGGGAGTACGTGCATCAAATAGAAGAACCCTTCACTCGTTTTTAGAGCCAGTCTCCCCCAATCCCCCCTTGACTGGTTTTAACGGAACGCCTCCAACCCATGGCCCCACGCCCCCCCCCCCCACTTCTTTTCCAAGAACACTGCATATTTTTACATACGCGTCATGTTATCTTGGGATTCAATAACAATCTCAGATGCTCGCCTCCCTTCCCCCCTTCTTGTGACGTTCAAGATATCTTTCCCTAATAAGTGTTGTTGCTCGAGATTGATTAAAGTTTTTTCACCGACGGGGGTCGAGAGCATAAATATTTTTGATGAACAAATGCTGAAGCGTCTGCAAACTCCTCGGTTCCTGTTCCCCGAATGAGAGCATTTTGACCTGTTTGAGGTTTTTTCCTCCATCCTCCGTCTTTTGGCTTCGGATTGGAGATTCCCTCTTCCTTCCGGCGTGCTCTTTTGATTTTGGTTCTCCCGCGCTCGCTTCTTCTTCCTCCGGAACGCCCCCACACGAACTTCCCTCCAAAACTCCCATCCCGCCTCACCCTCTCGGATTACGTAGTAATAAGGTTTCCCGTGTTTTCTCTACTCTGATTTGACAAGCTCGTCTGGGCTCTTGACGATTTTCTGTGGCTCCCCCCGCCCGCACCAACTTCTGTTCAGGCTTTTCTTTCCCCTTCCGTTTTTGGCACAAAAAAGGCCGGTAATCTTCCTTCAGCACTACTCCGAAGGCGTGCGTGCGTTTTCGTAAAGTTATTGAGTTACTGCGGCGAGTTACAATTTGTCGGTTGTGCAGCATCGAGGGCTAAAACAGTCCAATAGTAGTTTACCGAACCTCAACTCACCTCCCTGATTTCTGTTAATCAATGGTCCCGTTTCCCTTGCTGGGATGTTCCTCAATTTGCTCTCAGAGGAAATTCTGCGTCCCCCCTTAGGCACTTAGAGGCCCCGCGCTCTTCCGACCCCATCCCCCTTCAGGAGGTGAAAGCCCTGGCTCTTTCCCCCGGTCTTATGTTTTCCCTCGATGACGTCTCTTATGTTCTATTGTTTCACTTGCGTGACCCTCAATTCAACTCACGTCCCTCCGTCTTAAGTCAATCTATTTTTTCAGCCGTTCCATCGCGCGCGAGGCACCAGACCGGCCTCTTGGTGGCGCAGTTACGAGGTTCCTGGTGCAATTAGATGGTCCGTGCGTAACTGGATGAGAGGCTCTGGGCCTCCCACCCTACCGTTCCCTTTTATGCCTGTGGCGACATTTTCGGAGCCTTTCTTCCTCCGGCGTCCTTTTCTTTTACCTTTATTTGCTTTTGTACGATCCAAGCGTTACTACCATCCTAGCGTGCACAAGCGTCGGATCGTCTTTACCATTTTTCTCCCTGAACTGCCGATGCTCCATTACTTGCCGGCATACCGGATTCTGCCTCCCCTGAAGTTCTTCCCCCTTTCGATTTTTCGGTTGGTGTTCATATTCCAACCAGTTTTTTCTTCCCTCTCATACGTGCTGATTGACGTGACTAATAACAGGAGCATGTCTAGTTTCCTTAATTCAACACCCATCTTAAAATAAAGAAGCAGGGCCTTTTTGCCTACACTTGTGCGCTGGCTTCAATCTCCCGTGTCTTTTTCTTCGATCAGTGGGACCCTTCTGTCATGAATGAGGTACTCTCACCCATCCTTTTGAAAGCGTCCGTGTTTCCGCGTCTTCCCCAGTTTATGCAGGAATCGGCCAGGCGCCGGCCACCATTGACTACACCATATAGCCCACTTCTTCGAACGAGAGACCTCTATATTCTTCCTCAGCGCAGGCTAGGCACTAATCGTCTTGGTTTTCCCTGACCTTCGCACATTCCCAAAGATCCCATAATCCTCTCTCCTTGCAACCCTTGGGCGCTCTTTCTGCTGTTCGGTGGAATCTCTTTTCACCGCGCCTCCTTTTTAAAAGATCCTGATTCGTTTTGACCGGGTCACCAGCACCGGAGCAGCCAGGCTTTTTTTTTCCCACCCCGAAAGAGTTGTCCATCGCGCCGATGCCGTCATCGCCTTTTTTTTTGATGCGCCGAAGGGACGCCAGCCACACATTGCCGATTAAGCCCGCGTTTCAGTGGAGCTGCTCCCCCCCCGTCGCCACCTTTCTCCTCCTTTCCCGGCCGTCACGCTCGAGTTTTTCCTTAAGGCAAACCAAAAAAACTGAAAAAACCCAGTTTCACCCCCCGCTCATCCCTGGCGGCCTAAAAGCAAGTCCTTGATTGTCGTTTTATGGACGATTTTGTCTGATATCGGCCACGACCCTTCCCTCCCTATTGAGATGTAGTGGAGCAAGTTCCTAAAACCCAGTGTGTAAGTTCGCCGGTATTTCTTCCCCTGGCGTCAACGACCTTCTTTACATCTGAGAACGATGGGATAGCCCTTTTCGACTAGATGATGTCCAGTGTCCGCGACCTTCGTCGGCGAGTTCTTTCGGAAACTAAAGATGCCCTCCGATCTGCCGTTGTTCCCCCAGACTCTCATCTCCGCGATGCATTTTCGGTAAGAAGAATTTCTCCTCGCCTCCTCTTTTCCGTTAGGATACCAATTCGACGCTTGATAGAATCACACTTCTCTCTTACCCCTTCATTTACGGCAAAGTAACCTCTGATCTTCCCCAAGCCTGGGGCGGGTCCTCGTCGGTGCATTGCACCAAAGTGGGGGATGGACTTACACCCCGATCTCTTCCAAGTCGTTCGAGGTCTGAATTGCCCCTTCCGGCCGCTTCTAAATTGTGCTTTCTCGAGACCCCGTCAACACCCCGTTGGTTCTGACCTTGATTGTTCGGATGTCTGACCATTCCTCCCCTCTTTGAAGATCGCCTCCCCTTTTTTCCCACTAGATCCGATCCTTTACCCTGGCCCCCCCTAGGACTGCGCCCTACCTCTTCGCCCCCTGCCCCCCGGCTTCTGTTTTCAAGCTCTTTGTCACTTGGCGACTGTCTCTTTTTGTCACCGTTGCATGTCGCTTCCGGTCGAGCCCCTTCTCCCCAGCTTAGCTTCGCCTCTTAGCCCCTTTGTCCGCTGGACGTGCAAACCTCGCGTTCGGTATGATTCTTTCGTGCCCCCGTGGCTTATGGAGCTGTGGCAGTTTT
>Ga0179591_1261408_pt1 | contig 11072 bp, 1 predicted proteins | sample CZOMad2_1_08_16f_FD_182891 | JGI IMG/M metagenome (GOLD analysis project Ga0179591, IMG submission 182891) | Vadose zone soil fungal communities from Angelo Coast Range Reserve, California, USA - CZOMad2_1_08_16fungal (PacBio error correction) | ecosystem: Environmental > Terrestrial > Soil >... | reverse complement strand
CGTTTGAGAAAAACCAGTTAGCGACCGTTTAGGAAACTTAAGAACCAGAAAAACAATTTAGGACACCTAAGAAACCCTTTAGAAACCCCACGTATCTTTTTAGAAACCAGTTTAAGAAATAGTTAGAAACCTAGAAGCTTTCAAAAGAACCAAGTAACATTTAGAAACCCTAGAAACCATAGTAGAAAGTAGAACCAGTATTATAGAAAACCCCAGTAAGTAGAAACAGTTAGAACCCAGTTGTTATCTTAGAACACAGATTAGAACCAGTATTAGAAACCTAGAACCCAGTATTAGAATTTTAGAAAACCAGTAGAACTAGAATTCGTAGAAAAACCAAGTATTGTTTTAGAAAAATTTAGAATAGCACCATTTAGAATAGAAACCAGTTAGAAAACTAGGAACTAGAACCAGTAGAAAGAACCCATAGTTAGGACTTTTTAGAAAACCCAGTATTTAAAGATTTTAGAAAAACCAGAAGTAGTTTTATTTTAGAGAAACAGTTTAGAACCTTAGGATGAAAAAAACCAGTTAGATGGTTTAGAACCAGTTTTTAGAACTAGAAAAAAAAAAAAAAAAAAAAACCAGTTAAAACAGTTTAGAAAAGGTTAGGAAACAGTTAGGAATTGTTGTTTGTAGCATAGAAAACCAGATAGAAAACCCTAGAACCAGTTTTTTTTCAGAAAATTTTTATAGAACCTTATATCTAGAAACCCTAGAAAAAAAAAAACAAAAAAAAAAAAAAAAAACTAGCAGAAAACCTTAGAAAGAAACCTTTTTTTTTAAGTTTTAAAGAACAACCAGTTTTTAGAACCAGTATCTTAGAACCATTATAGAAACCATTTGTTAGAACCAGTTAGATTAGAAACAGTTAAGTCCTTTAGGGTAGAACATTTTAGGTTAGAACCAGTAGTAGAAAACCAGTGTATAGAAAAAAACCTAGAAAACCAGGTTATTTTTTTAATGATAGACCTTTTTTTTCTTTTTTTAAGAACCATTGAAAACCGTGTTTATTAGAAAAGGACAACATGTTTTTAGGATAACCAGTAAGAACAAGAACCAGTTTAGAACTGAACTAGAACCCGTAGAACCATAGAAAAACCAGAATAGAACCGGCATAGAAAGAACCAAGTTTAGAAACCAGTTAGAAATTGTAGGAACCAGTAGTAGAAAAAAACAGTTTTAGAAATAGAAAACAGTTTGTTAGAACCAATTCTTTGTTTTAGAAACCTAGAAAAAAACCAGTTAGAAAGAATTTTTTATTTTATTAGAAACCAGTTTAGATAGAACCTAACGTAGAATTTAGAACATAGAAACCAGTTAGCAAACCAGTTTAGGAAACCAGTTAATTTTAGAACCAGTTTAGAAAACCTTTAGACCATTAAGATAGAAACCCAGTTTTTGATGTAAGAAACAGTTATTAGAACCTAGGTAGAGTTAAGAATAGATAGAAAAATTTTTAGGGTTTTTTGTCTTAGAAACCAGTTTTTTAGAAACCTAGCAACCAGAGGAAACCAGTTTTTCTTTTACGAAACCAGTAACCCAGTTTTAGAAACCAGTGAAAGGGGGTTTTCATTAGATTAGAAACCTAAGAAAACCTTAGAAAACCAGGTTTTAGAACCAAGTTTAGAAACAGTATTAAACCAGTTTTTTAGAACCAGAAAAGGAAAACATAGAAACTAGATTTTTAGAAATTTTAGATAGAAAAAACGTATTTTTTTTTTAAGGACACGAACCATATTTTATAGATTTTATAGAACCTAGAAACCATAGATTTTAGAAACCAGTTAGAAACTATAGAACACCTTTTAGAAACCTTGTTAGGTAGAACCAGTAGAAAAAACCAGTTTTTAGAATTTTAGAAGAAACCACAAGTTTTTTTTCATAGGACCCATAGAAACCATTATTTTTAGAAACCAGTTTAAGAACCAACCAGTTAGAATTTAGAATAGATTTAAGAAATAGAACCATTAGAATAAAGTTTAGAAATTTAGATAAACCCAATAGTTAGATTAGAATTAGAAACCAGTAGTTGCTAGAACCAGCGAAAAAAAATAGATTCTTAAGATTTTTAGAAAAGAACCATTTTAGACCTTAGAAAACCTTCTTTAGAACCATTTTTTCAGGACCAGTATTTAGAAACCTAGAAACTAGAACCAATAGAAACCTAGGAACCAGTCTTTTAGAAACCTTGTAGAAACCAAACCAGTATTAGTAGAAAAATAGAAAATAGAATAGGAAACAGTTTGGAAAAACAGAAAACCAGATAGAAAACCCATTTTTGTGGTTAGAAACCTTAGAAAACCAGTTTTTAGAAAAACCATTTAATAGAACCAGTACCAGTTAGAACCAGTAGTAGCAAACCAGTATTAGGAAACCAGTTTTGTTTAGGAACCAGTATTTTTCTTTAGACCCCATAGATAGAAACCAGTCAGAAGGGAAGAAAACCTAGAACCCACCCATTTTTTTTTTAGGAAACAAAAGTTTTTTTTTTAGAACTTGTTAGATTAGAACCCAGTTTAGGCTTTAGAACTTATCTAAGTTAGAAACCAAGTAGTTTTAGGATTAGGAAAACCAGTTAAGGTTTAGTAAGGATAAGAACCATTAAGAAAAAACCAGTTTTAGTAGATTTAGAAAAACTTAGGTTAGACTTAGAAACTCAGAACTTAGAAACCGTTAGAACCAGTTTAGGACCAGTTAAGAACCAGTATTTTTTAGAAAACCTTTTTTAAGGAAACTAGAACCAGTTTTGTAGAATAGAAACAGTTATTTAGAAACCAGTATAGAACCAGTTTAGAAAAGTAGAACCCAGTTTTAGATTAGAATTAGAAACCAGTTATTAGGAAACCAGTAGTTGGTAGAAACCAGTTTAGAATTAGAAAAAAACCCAGAAACCAGTTTTCTTTAGAACAGTTTAGAAAAAATAGGAAACCAGTATTTTTAGAAAAAACCAAGAAACCGTTTTAGAAAATCTAGAACAAGTAATCTTTAGGAAACCAGTTAATAGAACCATTTTAAGGAATAGAATTTTTAGAATAGATTTAGAACCTTTAGTTTTAGAAACCCAGTTAGAACCAGTATTGTATTTTTTTTAGATTCGAACCAGAAACCTTTTAGAAAACAGTTTTTTAGGGGGAAAATTATAGAACCCAGTTTATAGGTAAGAAACCACACAGTGAGAACTAGAACCAGTTTATAGTTTTTTTAGAACCGTTTGTAGAACCACCAGTAAACCTTTAGAAAGCAACCAGTTAAGCATAGACCAGGTAGTTTTAGGAAACCAGTTTTTTTAGTTTTAGAAAAAAATAGAAATTTAGAAAAACCAGTATTAGAACCTTAGAGAAACTTAGAACCAGTATTTTTTTAGGGAAAACCAGTTTTTTTTTTGAGAAAAACTTAAGAAAAACCAGGTAGATTTCGTAGAACAGTTTAGAACCTTAGAAACCAGTTTAAAAGAAACCAGTTAGAATAGGATTAGATTTTTAGAACCAGTGTTTAGAACCTATAGAACCCAGGAAAATAGGAAACAGTTTAGAAACTTTTCGGAAACCTTTTAGAACCAGTATAGAAAAAACAGTTGATCTAGAAACCAAGAAACATTATTTTTTTTTTAGAAATAGAAAAACCATTTAGAAAGTTCTTTTAGAAAACCTAGAACGGGAACCAGGATCTCTCTTTTAGGAACCTAGAAAAAAAACTTAGACCAGTAAAGAAACATAGGGAAAACCAGTAATTTAGAACCAGTTAGAAACCAGTTGTTTAGAACCAGTACATAGTAGAAAGAACCAGTAGAACCTTTAGGTAGAACCAGTATAGAAACCAGTAGTGAGAAAACCTTAGAAAACCATGTAGGGAACCTAGAATTTAGAACCAGGAACCAAGGTTTCATGTTAGATTTTAGATAGGAACCAGTATTCTAGAACCTTGAAGTTCTTAGCAACCATTAGAATAAGAACAGTCAGTTGATAGATAGATTAGTAGAAAACAGTATTTTAGAACAGAAAGAAAACCGAGTAACCCAGTACCAACCATTAGTTAGAAATTTTTAGATAAAGAACCCTTTTTTTTTTGTTAGTAGTTTAGAGAGAAACAGTGAGACCAGGAATTTTTTTTAGAACCATAGAAAACCAGTATTTTATTAGGAATTTTAGAAAACCAAGTTTTTAGGATTAGAACCCAGTTTTTTTTATAAGAACCTTAGGAAACAGTTAGAACCAGTGATTTAGAAACCAGTTTTATTTCGTAAATTTTTTTAAGAACCAGTTTAGAAACCATTTAAGAAACATTTTAGAAGAACAGTTTAAGAAACCTTAGAAACATAGTTTAGAACTAGAACACCTTTAGTATAGATTTTTAGAGTTTTTAGATTTTCTTATTAGGAAACCATTTAGACAGGAAACCAGTTAGAACCGTTAGGTTAGAAAACCAGTATAGAACCAGTTCTTAGAAAACATTAGAAACTAGAAAACAGTGAAGATAGTAGATTAGGAACCCTATTTTTTGAAACCACTAGGAACCAGTGAGAAAAACCAAAGTAGAAAACCTTAGAATTTTAGGAACCACAGTAGTTATGAAAACCGGTTTAGAGTTGGGAGAGAAACCACAGGGTGAAAATTTAGAACCAGTTAGAACCAGTAGTTTAGAAACCTTAGAAACCAGTATTAGCTAGTTTTAGAACCCAGTTTAGAACAGTATCTCGTGTTAAGATAGAACTTTTAGAAAAATAGAAACCAGATAAAACATAGAACCAGTTTTTTAGAAATTTGTTTAGGAAAACCATAGAAACCACTTTAAAAAAACCAGTTTTCGTTTTTAGAACAAGTATTAGTAGGAACCAGTGTACTTGAAAACCCTAGAACCAGTTTAGGAACCAGGTTTTTAGAACTAGATCAAAAAAAAAAAAAGAAAGTTTTAGAAAAACCATTAGAAATAGGAACCAGTTAGATAGAAACCAGTTAGATATAGATAGAACCATAGAAAGAAACCAGTAGGTAGAACACCAGAAACAAACTTTTTTAGAACAGTTAGAATAGAAAAACCAGTGTTTTTAAGAACAAGTTTAGGATGTAGAACCTTTTTCAGAAACAGTAGAATTATTTAAGAAATATGAAACCAGGTTTTTTTTTATAAGAAACCTTTAGGTTTTAGGAGACACCAGTAGAACCAGTTTAGAAACCAGTTTTAAAACCAGAACCAGTTAGGAAACCCAGTTTTAGATAGGGAACCCAGTTTAGTTTAGAACCAGTTAAGAACCCAAGTACTTTTTTTTAGATTTGAAACAGTAGAACCAGGAGGAGACAACACAGTATGTTAAGAACAGTTATATTTTTAGAAACCTAGGAAAACCAGTTAGAACCATGTCGGAAACCAGATTAGAAAACTAGAAACATTAGAATTAGGAAACAATAGAAACCAGTTTTTAGAACCCAAGTTAGAACCGTTTAGAAACACAGTTAAGTAGTAAGAAAAACCAGTTTAGAATTAGAAACCAGTTTTTTTAAGAAATATAGAAATTAGAACCCAGTAGAACCAGTATTTTAGAAAAAAAAATTTAGAAAAAAATAGAAACCAGTAGTTAGAAACGTTTCAGGAAAATTAGGAAATAGGAAAAACCAGTTAAGAACCTTTAGCAAACCAGGGTTAAAACTAGAGAACCAATTAGAAAAAACCAGTTTTTAGGATTTTAGAAACCAATTCTAGAACCTAGAAAAACACAGCCTCTTTTTAGAACCATTTTTTAGATTTTTTTGTTTTTTAGAAAGAAAAAACCCAGTTAGACAATAGAAAAACCCAGTTTAGAACTCTAGAAACCAGTTTAGAAAAGAAACTTTTTGTTTAGATATAGAAGTGAGGAACCGTTTTTTGAAATTTAGAAAAACATTTTAGATTAGGAAAACCGTTAATTAGAACACAGTTTTAGATTTTAAGAACCAGTAGTCTATTTATTTATAGGAAAACTTTTAGAAAACCAGTAGTTAAAGCAGAAGATTCCCTAGAAAACCATTTTTTAGAATGTATAGATAGAAACCAGTGTTTTACGATTAGAAAAAACCCAGTAGGAAAGTTAGGTTGTAGAAAATTATGTGAAAGAAACTTAGATAGAAAACTTTTCTTAGAACCTAGAATTAGACCAAGTGTTTTTTTTTAGAACCATATTTAGAAATAGAAACGTTTTAGATTAGAACCTAAGTAGGAACCAGTTTCCACTTTTAGAACTAGGAACCATAGAAACATAGAAACCACAGGTTTTAGAAACCATTAGAATTTAGGGAATAGAAAACCCAGTTAGTAGAAAACCAGTGTAGACCCAGTTTAGAACCAGTTTTTAGAAACCTTAATAGAGATAGAAACAGTTTAGAAACCAGTTTATTTAGAAACCTAGAAGGAACCTTTTTTAGAAATTCTTTTGTTAGACACATGAGAACAGTACTTGACCTTAGAAATAGAAACAACAGTTATTTTAGAACCAAGTTTAGGAACCAGTAGTTTAGAACCCTTTTAGAAAACCAGTATTGTATTTTAGAAAAGAGTTTTGTTTGGGTTTTAGAAAAAACCATAGAAAACCAGTGAACAGTTTTTTTTTTTAGAAAACCAGTTTAGAACCCGTTAATAAGTAGAAAAAAAACCAGTAGGTTACGAGTTAAGATAGAACCAGTTTAGAAAACCTTTTTTGTTTTTTTAGAATAGAAATAATGGAACAGTTTAGAACCAGTGATTAGAAAAAACCAGAGTGATCTAGAACCATTAAGAAACCAGTTTTAGAACCTTAGAACCTTAGATTTTTAGAACCAGTGTAGAACCTAGAATAGAAGAAACCTTTAGATTTTATTTTTTAGAAAAAGACCCCAGTTTTAGAATTTTTTTTAGAACCAGTTTTTTAGAACCAGTATTTTAGATCGACCAGTAGACCAGTCAGAAAATTTTAGATTTAGAAACCAGTAGAACCATAGAAAAAACCCAGTGTTTTTAGAATAGAAACCAGTAATAGAAAATTAGAAAACTTTTAGCTTAGATTTAGGAAACAGTTAGTTTTTAGGAAACAGTGTTTGGAAATAGAACCCTAAACCAGTAGAAACCAGTTTAGAAAAACCAGTTTTTAGTTTAGAAACCAATAGAAGTTAAGAATTTATAGGGAAACCAAGTTTTAGAAAAACCCAGTATCTCTCTCTTTCAAACAAGTTGATTAGGATAGAACCAGTTTTGTAGAACCAGTAAGAACCCGGTTAGAACAGTTATAGAACCAGTATGAAACCAAGTATCTTAGAAACCAGTTTTTAGAAACCAGTTTTAGGAAAACATTTGTTAGATTTAGAAACCAGTTTTTTTAGAAAAAACCCTTTAGACTAGAATTTAGAATTTTTATTAAGAATTAGGTTTATTAAGAAAAATTAGGAAAAAAATAGAAACCAGTTATTATAGAAACCAAGTTTAGAACCAGTTTATTTAGAAAGAAAAACAAAAAAAAAAAAAAAAAAAAAGTTTTTTTTTTTTTTTTAGTTAGAACCAGTTTTAGAACAGTAAAGGAACAGTAAGAATATAAGAATGTATAAAGAAAACCAAGTTAGAACCAGTATTTTAGAAACCAGTTTAGTAGATAGAACCATAGGAAACCAGTTAAGGAATTTTTAGAAATTCTAAGAAACCTTTTTTAGAAAACCAGTATAAACCGTTTTAGAAAACAAGAAAAAACCAGTTTAGAAAACCAATAGAACCAGTTTAGAGGACCAGTTTTAGAACAGTATCTTTAGGGATTCAGAAGAAGAGAAGTAGAAAACCTCGAACCAGTTATATAGAAACCAGTTTTTTTTTAGGGAAAATAGAAATAGAACTGAATTAGAAATAGAAACCAGTATTATGTTTTCTAAGAAATAGATAGAAAACCATTAGAAACACTGACTGAAACCTAGAAAAACCAGTAATAGATTAGAAAATAAGATAGAAACCCAGTAGTAGAAACCAGTATTATTAGGAACCTAGAAACAAATTTAAGAGAACCAAGTAGTATTTTAGAACCAGTATAGTGTTTTTTAGAAAACAGTTAGAACCGTATTTTTAGAAACCAGTTTAGAACCAAGAACTAGAGAGAAAACCAGGTTAGAAAACCAGGATGTCTCTGTTTAGAATAGAAACCGTAGGAAACAGTTAGAGAACCATAGATTTAGAACCAGTTTTAGAATATAGGAAACCAGTTTTTTAGAAAAAAAAAACTTTTTAGAACCTAAGAAAACCAGGTTTTAGAAACAGTTTAGAAACCAGTTAAGAACCTTTTAGTTAGAAACCTTAGAACCCCAGTTTAGAACCACCAGTTTAGAACCAGTTAGTTTTTTTTAGGAAAAAAAAACCAGTTAGACACAAGTAAAGAAAACCACAGTTTTTAGACACCAGTATAGGTTAGGTTCTTCGAACAAAGTATTACTCCCTCCGGAAAACTTAGAACCTGTTTAGGCTTAGGAAAGACCAAGCTATAGAAACCAGTTTAGAACTTAGAATTAGAACCTTTTTAAGGAAAACACAGTTAGAGAAAATAGAATTGTAGAAACCATTATAGAACCCAGAATTTTAGAACCTAAGGTTAGGAACCAGTAGGTAGATAGATTAGAACAGTTTTTAGAAAAAAGTAATTAGAAAAAACCAAGTTAAGAAAAAATATTAATTAAGAACCAGTTATTTTGTTTGTTAGGTTAGAATAGAACAATATAGAAACCAGTGTTATAAGAACCAGTTTTATTAGGAAAACCAGTTGAACAAGTAGTAGTTGTAGTAGAAAACAACCAATTAGAAAAAACCCAGTTTTTGAAACAGTAGAACCAGTCCTTAGAAAAACCAGTTGTAGAACTTATAGAACCCGTTTAGAACTTGTTTAGAAAACCAGTTTAGAAAAACCAGTTTTTATTTTAGGAAACCAAGTTTTAGAATTAGAACGGTTTTTAGATTAGAAAACAGTTTTTAAAGGGAAAACAGTTTTTTAGAAAAATAGTTAGAAACCAGTTAGAAACCCAATTTAGAAACCAGTGTTAGACGAAACCAAAGTTTTTTTTTTATTTTTTAGAACCTATAGATAGAAACCAGTATTAGAAAACCAGTTTATAGAACCACATATTAGAACCAGAACCCGTTAGAAAATAGAAACCAGTTTAGAACCAAAGTAACCTTAGAAACTTTTTTAGAACCAGGGAACCAAGTTTTGTTAGGTAGAATTTTAGAAACAGTATTATTAGTAAGATTGAGTTTTTTAGAACCAGCAAGACCTCTTAGAACCAGTTGTTTTTTTTCTTTGAGAAAAAACCGTTAGAAAAAAGAGAACCAGTAGAACCACTATTCTAGAAACCAGTATAGGGAGGAGAACCAGTACCAGTAGTATGTTTAGAAAACGATTTAGAATTTTAGAACATTAGAATTAGAACACCTTTTTTATATAGAAAAACCAAGTTTGTAGAACCAGTTTAGAACCTAGATTTTTTTAGAATTTAGTAAGGAAACCAGTTTAGAACAGTAATAGGAACCAAGTTAGGAAAAACCTTTAGAAACAGTGTAGTAAATTTTTAGAATTAGATAGAAGATTTAGTAGAACCTTTTAGGAAGAACCAGTAGTTTTGTTCTAGAACCTAGTAGAATTTAGAAACAGTTAGAAACCAAGTTTTTTTTTTTTTAGGAAAACCAGTCTAGGTAGGGATAGAAAATTTGAGGAAACCATAGATAGAACCAGTATTCTTTTTTTTAGAACACTTAGAATTTTAGAACCAGTTTTAGAAACCAGTAGAACCAGTTTTAGATATTTGAGAAACCAGTTTAAGCTTTTAGAACCAGGTTTTAGAACCAGTATTAGAAACCAGTTTAGAAAACCATAGAACCAAAATAAGAAAACCAGTACCTAGAAGCAGTTAGAATCTGTAGATATTTAGAAAACCCAGTTTAGGAAACAAAGTTTTTAGTATAGTTAGAACCAGTTTTTTAAGAACCCAGTTTAGAAATTTTAGAAAAAACCAAGTAGTTAGAAACTAGAAAACGATTTTTTAGAACCAGTTATTTTAGAATTAGATTTAGAAAAACCAGTTAGAAATAGTTTTTTTAGAAAAAACCGTTTAGAAAAAACTAGGAGATAGAAACCAGTAAGAAACAAGTAACCTTTAGGTTTGTTAGGAAACCAGTCTTTTAGAAATACGATTAGAAACTATTAGGAACCAGGTAGAAATTGACAACCATTAAGATTTTTTTTTTAGTTTTTAGAACCCCGTTAGAACCTTAGAACAGTTATTTTAGAAAAAAACAGTATAGTAGAAACCAGTGTAGGAAACCCGTAGAGAAACATAGAAAAAAAATTTAGAAACCACGTTTAGAACCAGTTATTAGAATAGAACTTCTAGGAACCAGTTTAGAAAAAAACCAGTTGCCTTTTTAGCTTAAGAACCTTATAGAAAACTAGAACTTTAGTAGAACCTTTAGGAACCAGTATTCCTCTTTAGATAGAGTAGAAAATAAGTAGGAAAAATTTAGGAACCAGTTCTAGGAACCTAGAAAACTTTAGATAGAAACAACCAGTGAAATTATCTCATATATTTTCCTACTCAACTTCCGTTGCCGTTTTGTTTCCTCCGTTGGTTGTAAAGTCGTTGCCCCCCGTTACGTTTTCCCGTTTTTGTTGGTTTTTGTGGTTGTTGAAGGAGATACTGGTTCTACGCCGAGCAACCAGAGGATGGTGACCACTGGCGAACATGGGGAACGTCAAGTTTTGGGATGAGCTCTGTGCGCTGCTTTATCCCAGGTATCGGAAAACTGACGGGGGTTAGAGTAGAGCGTGCTGAGCGGCTGGCAGGCAGACTGGGGTTCTATGTCAATCCTTTCTATTTCGCTGAACTACCAATGTGGGCCCAGTTCGGAGGGCCATAACAAGAATCAGCAAGCGAACCTTGACTGATCAGGCCGCGGGCGGTTTGGCGTACCCTTCAAGGCGGCGGATGGACCTTGGGGCAACACCCGGCCACTACACGAGCTGCTTCACACGGGCCGGAGGCGCAGTTGCCGTTCGAGGCGGCGTGTTGTGGCTGTGTCGTGGACTTCATCGCCCCTTTCTT
>Ga0179591_1332176_pt1 | contig 11073 bp, 8 predicted proteins | sample CZOMad2_1_08_16f_FD_182891 | JGI IMG/M metagenome (GOLD analysis project Ga0179591, IMG submission 182891) | Vadose zone soil fungal communities from Angelo Coast Range Reserve, California, USA - CZOMad2_1_08_16fungal (PacBio error correction) | ecosystem: Environmental > Terrestrial > Soil >... | reverse complement strand
GCCACCTCCGGATTTCTCCCCCTTCTCCGATGAGAGCCGCTGAATCTGTTTGCCAGTTCCTAACTTTAGCATTAAAATCGAAACCTTTTTTCCCCCCCCCAAGTTTTTCGCTCTCGCCATGTGCTATGATCAGCCGCTTCGATTCTCTCTCTTTTTTTCTTTGACCGTGCTGCCAGCCTTCTGCCATAGACTCATTTTCTATTATTCCCTCTCCCCTTTTTACCCTTTATGATTCCAGTTCGTCGTCCATCCCTGTTCTCCCACTCCTTGAGCCGCCGGCTTTTTAGGATTTCTTTCGAAGAGCACTTCCAACACTTTGGATCGATTTTACTCCTTCTTCTTTTTTCCCCCCCCTTAATCAGTTGAACACACTGGCCTTGAGTCTTATTTTCTCACTCGTTTCGGGTTAGCGGGCGTTCTATACTTTCGACTGGAGTGTTAGAATCTTCCTGTTTCCCTCTCCAAGAAAATAATCTTAGCCACTTTTTCAATTTCTGCCTTCCTGCCCGGGTATTTAATCCCCTCCCGGCACTCTGCCGGCACCTATCGTCCTAGTAGCTTTTCAGGTATCGCCAGGAAATTCCTACTTCTTGGCCCCCATCTGATTTCCTCCTTTGATAAGTCCCTCCTCGAGTATTGTTCCTGTCCACTTTTCCCGCACTTTTTTGTCTCCTTCGGCGTGCGCAGGCGCCGCATCCTCCGATCCCCACTTCCCCCCTGCCCAGCTCCCCAGGCCTTGTTCCTTTCGGTTTTTCAAAAAACAGGACACCGGCCAGTTTTCCGCTAAAAAGTTAACCTCCGCGTCGACTCCTTTCGCGGGGGCAATTCGTCTCGCGCCCTTTGGAGCCTTCTTCCCTCCCCTATAGCGAGGCTTAGCAAGTCCCTCTTCCCATTGTCGTTCTCCCACGGGTAGGAGTCCCTTTCTCTCTTTAGAAGGCTGCGATAGGGTTGGCGTTATGTTTCCCAATAACCCCCTGTGAAAATCCGCCGCGCCGATTTCCGGGGCTCTGTGGTTCTGGATATTCAAAGCGTCTTCCTCCTCCGGCCTAAAGGGCCTTCCTTGGTTCAACCACGCCTCCTTTTCCTCGCCACGTACCTGTTACCGTCTTTTTTCGTAGCCCCTTTAGGAAATACAGCATGCGCCTCTTTTAAAGTTCCCTTGACCTCAAGCTCTCCCCCTTTTCAAGATCCTCTCCATATATTTTAGCCGGCTGAGCCTTCCTCTTGACTTTTTCGTCTTCCAATAGTTCTCAGCGGCATGTGATGTGCCTTATCACTCTCCTAAGAAGAAAGCCAAGCAATGACCCCCTTCTTACCAAGTGTTTAGGCCTTCCTCAGAGCCGGTGATCGGCGCCCCCTTCCGCTCAACTTCCTCTAGCCCTTGACCGGTCGAGCCTAACTTTCAAGGGAATCGAGGAAGGGGATCTTGGAAAGCTTTCCCCTTGTTTTTGAGATTGGTATGACGTTTGAAACCAAGTATCACTCTACAGGATTTCCCTGGACGTAGCTTTTTTCAGCCCGGCGCCCTTACCCCACCAGCCTCTATCTCGGAGGTCTGAGGATGGTAATGATTTTTTTCGGCTTTTTCTTAGGGGTTGCCCCTGATCTACTGATGCGCTTCAATTCTCCTCTTTTCCTCCTTTTTGTGTTGTTATGCCTCCTTGTCCTGCTGGCGCCGCGGTGCTGGGAGGCCCGCCCGCCGCCCACTCGCGGGCAACTATAATATTAAAATCCTCCAGACGCTCTTTCCCTGGTATATGGTTTCGTCGTGTTGATCGCCGCCTGTTCGCGGCAGTTCTCAGTTTCGGTGCAGCCGCGACAACCTTCCTTTCCTCCAAGCTGCCAAGGACTCCCCTGAGCCCCTCTCCTTCCCGGTATTGATTTTCGACCTTTTCTTTCCAGTTCGATGGATGGGCGCGTTGCCCCCGCGGACGCCGCACCGTCACCATCCTTTTCCTGGATCGCATTGCGGGCGGTTTCTACCTTTTTTTTTGGTGTGGTGATGCCCCCTTCAAACTTCCTTTCTTCTCGAGTGGATAGCTCCTTCCTCTTTTCGAAAGATAGGTCTCGGTTTCGGGATCATGGGACCTGCTCCTATCCCCGAACGTTTGCCCAAGGTGCGCGAGGCTCTCTGAACCTCTCTCCCCCTTGATTTTGGTAGCCGGCCTTTTCAGTTATCCAAGAGACGGTAAAACCCTGCGTCCCCTTTTTTGCCAGGAACGAGGGTCTAGTTCAAGCTCACCGGACGACTCTTTACGAGAGCGAAAACGGGTTCGCGACCTGATGTTTTTAACAGGGGCCACCTTCCCATGAACGCTCCCTTTCCCTAACCTCCCTACCTTTCCAGACCGTTTGCTTCCGCCTCTTTCCCTTCCGCCCCTCGAACGTATCGTCGCCCTAGTCTTCCCCCTTCGAGAGATGATTTAGCGCGATCACCAGTAAGCCCCTTTTCCTTTTATCAATTAAACAGTCTTTTTTCTCCTTGGTGACTTTTCGAACACTTATTTTACAGGCATGGCGTCTGTTTGTCCTTGCTTTTACGCTTCCCTTTTTCAGCCCTTCTCTTCCCCGCAGTCCCGAAGTTTATTCACATGATTGTTCTTTTTCTGGTGGACCTTGTGACCCCCCCTTCTTGGTTTTTTGCTTTTCAGAACTCCCCTGTGAAATCCGGCGGCGTCTTTTCATTTAAGGCTTATACCTTCCCTTGACTATTCCTGATGCCGGCCTCTTCGAGGTATTAACCTTCAGGTCAGGACGCGTATTCCTTTTGCCTCATTTAGGGCGCGGAAAAACTATGCTGCCAGTTTAAAGCTCTTCAATCCTCTTCTCCTGAACGCGTCCCCCCCTGAGTGCGTCAGGTCTCTCACTGCTGCTCAGTGTTTCCTGTTTCTTTTCTGCGACGTGCTCCGCGCGCTACCCTCAGCGTTCTTCACTTGCTTCGAACATCGCAAACTCCGCGACGGACTCATAGAGCGGATGTGACGACGAACTCAGATGCAGATTATAGGCTGAACGACGGGACTCCCTTGCCTATTGTCGTGAGATATGAGGTCGTTTTCCGGTCCCTTCTGACTGACGTCCTTCCCCCTCGATGCAGACTGCTCCTTCCAAGCATTTCGGCTTCTCACTCTTGGGGTGGAAATAGGTCGCCTGTTACTTCTGCTACCGTTCCTGCACCGGGAAACCATCTTCTCTCCCAGAGGATTTTTTTTTAAACCGGGGCCCCTCCCGTGAAGAATCTAGTCTTTTCCTCCGGTGTTGTTGTGATGTGCACTCCCCGCCCCGGTCTACGCCGATGCGCGCGTACGTGTGCCCGAGGCCTTCAAGACCTTTTTAGTCTCCACCCTCCCTATTTCACCCCACTGGAGTGGCGCCGATGTCTTAGGGATCCTCTAGGTACCTTCGCATTTCTTCGCGCGCCTGAGTTGGACCCGTGCTCCCTCTATCCCCCTCCATGCACGGCCATCTCGTCGTAAATTCTTCCCGACCCCTTTCTCAGGTCCGGGCGGCCTCCCTCCTTAGTCCCTCTCTTCGGTTTCGAATGCTCGCTTTGTCCATTTGCCCCAACATCACCAGCTTTTTTTTTAGTCCTTAAGAAGGTAGTACCTTCCCTTCCCCCGTGGCAACAATGGCGCCCGGCGTTCCCATCCCTCCCCACTCGTTATTCGGGTTCTGTTGCCCCTTCTTCCGATATTGGCAGGTCTTTTATCGGCCCTTCTCATGCGGTTTACGTTCCATTCACTCAATTCTTACTCCCGTGTATCTTCTTTTAAGCCCCCTTCCTTCGATCTTTTTCCTGGGCACTAGAGTAGAGGCCTACTTTCGCAGGATTTCTGAACGACGTTCCCTCTGATTGCGGTGCGTTGCTTCAGCCCGCCGCCGGGTAGTCCCCCCCCCCCTTGGCGGTCAAATTCCTCCTATGGGTCCTCCACTCGGCCCCCGTTTCACTCGTCCGGCCCGCTTTACGCGATTATACCGCCATTTTCGTTCCTGCCTAAATTCCCCCTCCTTTTTTTCAAAGTCGGACGGGGTTCTTTGTTTGACCTCAGTCTCCTGCGGTCGAGCCCTCCCTGTGACTTTCTACCGAAATTTATCCCCTGATCTCGGATTCTTCGAGTGCCTTGAGAAATTACCTACATGCATTTTCGGCGCTCCCCAGGTCTTTTTCTCTATAGTTTTTTTTTTAGACGGTTCGACAGCTCTTTTCTCGTTCTACCCAAAATGTGAAACCTCCGCCGCCCGAGACCTCTCTTGTTCTCCCTCAGCCTCTTTTTTTCTCTGTCCTACAGCGGTCTTGCCTTCCGGCTTTGCTTATTTTTTAACGGCTTGTAGAAGCTTCAGGTTCACCCCCCAATGTTGTGACACTAGTCGCACGCCTGCGCCCTTTGATTCCGCCCGATCACTCGAGCTTGTAAAGGTTCGTAGTCCCTCTTAGGCCTTCGCTCTTCCCCCCGAGATCTTAAAATAGATCCAGACGGTCATGGTGAGTTCATAACGAGACCCTCCGCCATTCTCCATGCTGACGGCGGCAAAGCTTTCGTCTTTCTTCTCTCGTTAGGCTTAAGCCGGCGACCCAACATTTCCCCCACCTTTCCCTTGCGCGAAGTCACTTCCTTCAGGGTCCTATTGATGATGACGTCTTCACTTTTTCGTTCGCTTTTTTCTGGGCACCGTACTTTTTCCTTAACTCTTTCTCCACCGGAAGGCGCAGCTCTTTAGACCTCCCCCTCTAGATTGCTCCTTGATGCCTTCTTTCTTTACCGCTTACGCCCCCAGCACACTGTTCTTCTAAGTTCCTACCCCGAGGCGAACCGACGAGAGGCTATTTCCCCCTTTCCTCTCCCTTCCTTTTTGGTGTTTTTTTCAAAGATCTTCTGCTGTTTCTCAGATCGGTGGCTTCTAACTGCCGAAAATCTGTTTCACCCTCCGAGACTCACCGATGCCGCGATCGCTTCTGGACCTTCTATCCTTGGCTGATCGGTACCATTGTCATCCTTAGAGAGTAAGGTGAAGACACCCCCCCCCCCGCAAACTTTGAGACCAGTGAGCCTTACGCCCTCTCCTCGACTTTCCCTTTCTCTGCTAGCGTCCGGCGCTTCTGAAACTCGGATGAGGCGCGAGCCCGCTTTTGACCCCACCTTTCTCTCTGATAACAGACATTTGCCTATGCGTGCGTCTGTGGCCGGTTGATGTAAGCCCACTCAACCTTCCGCTTCGTCTATTGTGAATAGGCGAGGCTCTTTGGCTCTGCCTTCGGTCCTTTCTCTTGGGCGCGATTCTTTAATTCCTTTCCGCCCGCTCAAGGTGAGGTTCTTTTGCGGCCATAGATTGCTCAGGTTTTTCCAGCACTCAGGTAACTTCGACGCTGCCCGAGCCTCACCCTCTTAAACTTCTTTCCCCTTCATGCAACGCCTTTGAGCTGCCCCGCTCACCCCCCTAGCTTCGCGATTTAGACCAAGCGAACTTTAGGTTTCGGATGGGTTCTTCACCTTTTTTTTTCTTTTGAACTTAAGAAAAATCCTATTGATAGCATCTTCTACCCAAATCTCTATCACTCTCCCGCATGCCTGTCGGTTACTGATCCCCCAGAATCTTTCCGCGCGACCCAAAGGGGCGCGTTTTTGAGAGCCTCACCCTTCTCCTTTGGTCCTCGTCGGCCCTCCATCATTTCCCCCCCCTCTCTTACCCGCGAATTTCGTTTCACATCCGTTCTCGGTCCTTTGTCCTCTCTGTATGGGCTTCGGCGTTAGATTGAGTCTCTGGCCAGACAGTTCTCACCTGAGGCTGCCCAGACGTTTGGAAATTGACCTTTTTTGATCGCGAACCGGCGACATCATGTCTCGCCTTTACTGCCTCTTCCCGCCTTTCCTGCGCGGATTGCTTCATCTCGTGATTAAAGCTATACCGGCCTTCCCTGACGTATGACGAGGCTTTTTTCCTCACAAAAAGCCTTTCTCCCCGATTGCCCTCTTCGTCCCTCGACCTACATAACGAGCGATCCCTCCGGTTCCCCTGCCGTTGGCAGAACTTCTCTCTCCGTCCACCGCTCATGTTCAACAAGTGCGCTTCGAATTTAGGAATTCCCCCTTTTTCATGATCAATTTCGGCGCGACTGATACGCCGAACCCTGGAGTTTATTTTTGATCGGATGAGACAGATCTCCTTTCTTATTTTTTCTTTCATATGAGGGGCAGCCCTTTTTCTCCTTATCCTTTTCTCCCTCTGGCCTCCCTTTCAAAGCGGAGGATGACGCTAACGCCGTGGGTGTGCCTCTTTTTCGTTTACGGAGCGAACTACTGGCCATTTCCCTCCTCTTTCAAGAGTGAGCCGCAATCGGCGCTTCCTGCTTCTCTCCCCTTTGAGCATATGATCTTTTACTCTTTATCGATAGACACGACCTCCCCTCCCGGGTTCGCCGATCCTGACGATCCCTGTCTTGCGCCGCAGAATCGCCGCCGTAACGTCCCCAACCATATTTCCACACCAATGTGGCGGCCTACCTCCCCTATTATGACCTTATGAAATGCCCCTTCCCCCTCTCTACTCAGATAGAATGGGGTTCACGTTCTTGCGAGCCTCCGCCTCAACAAGGGCCGCCAGTCGTTCCCCTCTATCAATCATCCTGAGTGAGTGCTCCTTCTTCCTTCATAATTGCTTGAACGTCTCTTTTTTCCCCGATGGTTCAGCAGTGGCCCAACCCGTCTCTTTCTTTTCCCTGCGCTTGACGCCTTTGCGTACTCCTCCTTGGGACGAACAATTTGCTGCGAGTCCACGTTTCTTTCTTTTTTTTGACAAATGCTAGACCCGCATTGTGTAGGTCTTCTCGACTTTTTTTTTTTCTCCCGAAACAGCCTCGAAGACGCTTATCTTTTCCTTCCGGGATTTGCCACCGTAATCTCTTCCGGGCCCACTTTTTTCACTCGTCGTTCCGAGGGCCGAATCCTCACTTTCTTAGCGGTCGCTTAGATCAGCAGCCGTCTTTTTTTCCCCCGGAGTCTCGGCAGGGCCGCCGCTTTCAGGAAATGATTTCTTGCGCCCTCAGACTCGAGCGAAGCCATGCCCCCTCCTCCTTTCCGAAATGTCCGAAACGCAAGTATCCTTCTCGATTTTCCCTTTCGACTTATCTTCCCCGGGCAACGCTCTTCTTTTTTCGCGGGTTACTTTTCCGTATGGTCGAGGCTTTTCCGTTTTCCCCTCCCTTTCATCGGCGCTCCAACTCCGAGAGCGATTACCGTCTGAGATCCTGCTTGCGCTTAGTCCAAATACACCGAAATGAACACCCTTCTCCCTAGGACCGTTCGCTTGGCCTTCAGCCCCATCTTTTTCTCTAGGTGAGCGGCCCGATACCTCTTTCCTTGCTTCGGAAACAAGTGAGCAGAACCTCTCTTTCTCCGCAGCCGGTTCCTTCCCTCCCCAATGCGTGCCCTTGCCCCGCCTTTTCCTCGCGCACCTTGTCTCGTCCATCCTCTTTCTCGATTTAAGTCCTGTCTAGTATTCTTTTCCTAGCCGAAGAGTCCGCTTCTCCTCCCCCCTCGAAGGCCTCCCCCCTCACTCGGAATGTGATGGTGAGAGGTCACCTCTCCATCCGAAGGCCCGCCTTCTTTTCTCCTCCTGCAATTTGTTCGAGGATCCTCGATTTTAAGAGTACCTTGGCTGGCAAACTCTTTTTTTTTCCCCTTGACCCATGACCCTCGCCCTCGGAAGGACTTGTGAGGACGGTGTACTTTTCACGCAATTTGCGGCCATGTGCTTCTCTGAGTCTTTCAGTAATACATGCGTCTCCTTTCTTCGAGAATTCACGATTCTCTCACTTCTAGCGGCTTTTCCTACTTTTCTTCTTTTTAATGATCCCTTCGCTTTTGCCCGCGAGTCTGGTCGTGCAGAAAGAGCTTCTTCCCTCCTATCTATTTTAATAATCAGAGTCGGTTGTCTCTACCCAAGCTCTTTCTCTGTGTGAAGCAGGTTGTCAGCCCGCCGAACTCGCGGCCCCCCCTCGATCTTTCCCTTTCCCCCCGAGTCCGCGATCGATGGGTCTCTTCGGGAGTGAATAGGTTTGGCTGCTCGCGGACAGTTCGCCCCTTTTCCCTGCTGTTCAGTCTGAGTTTTCCCTCATCCCCCCAATCCACCCAAGGTGGCCTCCGCGCTCTCCTCCTCTGTCGGTTCTAGACGGTCCGGCGCGGCAGGCCCCTTTCACTTTTTTCCTTTTGATGGGCGGAGGCTCCTCCCTTCGAAGACGCTCACGATCGTATGCCCTGTGTCCGGTCGTCTCCTCATCTCACCATCAAATGGCGATGTCTTTCTCTGGCCTGGTCTTTTGCGAGGCGTTTGCTTACCTCTCGTCTTTTGATCCGGGATTTACCAGATTGGAAATTATTTAACTCCCGTTGATTTGCGCGGGGCATTATCTTCCCCTTTTTGCGTTTCGGTTCCGACTCCCTCTGGTTTCAAAGATCCACCCGCTTTGGGAAGGCAAGGCCCTTTTCCTCTCAAAGCTCTCATTGGGGCTACGAGGATGATCCTACTCCTTCTTGCGAGGAGGTTTTTCACTTTTTTTTCTAAACCCTCCCCGAACGACGTAAGACCGCTCCCACTTTATCAACTTTTTTTCTGCCCCCTAAATGACGGTAGTTTAATCAAAGCCCTCGTACGTCCTTCTCTCCCCCCAGGGGCGAGCCATTGTCCTCCCTCTCCTCCATGGCTTTCGAAGCAGGGTCACTTCTTGTCCCTTCAAACGCGAGGAAAATTCTTTTTTCTTCTCCCTCCCGTCTGAAGCCTGGGGCGCCTTTCGGTTTTCTCTTCTTTCTCTCGCTTCGCTCTCCTTGCCAAATTCGCGCCCTCGGTCTTCAATCGTTTACTCATCTTTTTGTTTCCCAATCCCGGCTCGTTGATCCTTCCCCGGCTTACATCATCGGCTCGTCTCATTTTCTCCCTTCTTAACTTACCGTTTCTTCTCTATTGAGGACATAGTGATTGTCCCAGATTTTCAGGAGAATTGAATTTCTTACTTGGGGCTTTACCCCCGCAGGTTAAAGTCTCCCTCCAGAACCTCCCCGGCCGAATTCTCCCAAGTCAATACGGGGTGTTTTGTTTTGGTTTTTCTGATACTTTGTCTTCCCTTGTCTTCTCCAACATCGTTCTTTGGCCCCTCCTCGACCGCGCGCTCCCGTCTCTCGCTGGATGTTGGTCACTTGAGATTTTCGAAGAATTTTTCTTTCACCTTCCGTTCTGAGACTTTTCTGAGGGCTGTTGACGGACGAACTCTTCACCTTCTTCTCCTCAGTTTTTCATCGCCCGTTCTTTTGTTGTGACTTCCCTCTTTCGGCTCGGAGTCACGGTTACCCATTCCTTCGACTCTCTTCTCTCTGCCGATCATTTCATACCTCCCCTCGCCAGACGGGGTGGACTTTAGGTTCGAGGTTACCCTTCGACGTTTGTCCCTACGCCCCGCGGGAATCTTCCCCTCTCCTCAACGGGTTTCGCCTATATATTTTTTAATAATAAGTTTTGTTGTTGAGAGAGTCACCAGTCCTCGGATTGCCCTCTGTTGAACCTCGTCGTGACGGACGCATTTTTTCCGCTTCCCCCTTCTCCAACCCCTATTTAACCCACGCGTCTCTTCCATCTGGCATGGAGGACCCTTCGGCCTTTCCGCTTTTTTCTCCTCCTGGGGTGCCGTTTTTTATGACCTTCTATGAACAACGACATCCCTCCCCTTCTCTTTATCGTAGTCCAGCCTTTCCCTTCGCTACCTCCCTCTATCTTCTGTCTTCATCCATCCCGCTCCGCCCCTGGAAGGTTCTCGAATTGTTCGCCTCTCCCACGTTGAACACATCCACGCTTGAGCTCTTTCACGAATTCCCTGCGGCCCCGGCCTCAGGGGGAGCTCACACTGGCGCTTGTCTCTCCTTGATTTTTCACTCGTTATTTCTTTTTCAGCGAAGTTCCTTTGCTAGCGTTTTTATCTTCCCGTTTTTTAAGAGCCCCAGAATCCTCGCAGACTTCCTAGAGTTGGCTTCGGAAGCCCCGCCGCCAGATCCCCCTGAGGCTCGTCATAGCATTACCTCTCCCCCCTTCGCCGATTTTGATGGATCTCTTTAAGCCCCCCGACGTTCTGGTCACATGAGTCCCCCCCAGTCTGTCTCTCCAGCCTTTTTTAAGTTTTTTTTAACTGCGGAGTCTTTCAAGCTCCCAGCAATAGCCTGACGCCTTCCCCAGGAAAGCGCGCGCGCCAACCGCTGAAGCAAAATCCTTTACATTCCCCTCGCGTTGACCTCCCACTTCCCCCGAATTTTCGAGCACGGCTACTGATCGTCCGCCCTCCTTTCCTGCGAACCTTTTTCCTTTATATCTCGAGGCGAACGGGTAACGCCCGCTTCAGTCCCTCCAAACGGATCTCTTGTGCTTAGACGGTCGCGGCTTGGGTCGCTACTCGAAACTTTTTTTTCCCAACCTAAGTTTTTCGCCGACGTTTCGTTCCGTCTCCCCATAGTTTATAGCCGGCAGATCTACCCTTGCGGCCATTGTCCTTTCCCTTTTTCTGAGAAGATTAACCTCCTGTAGCTGTTAGTTTTGGTAGTATCCCCCTTTCTCGCATCACTTAAACGTCCTTCAACGCCGCACCTGAGAATTACTGACCGCCCGACCTTCTCTCGTAATTCCGCCATCTCTCCTCGCGGTAGCCGATCTCCTCCTGCATATTATCCCTCATCCGAGGATTTTGTGAGTTCACTAGCCCTCATCCTCAGGACTGCAGCTCTCGCAGGTCCACGCTGTTAGGGATCGGCTTCTTTGGGGCTTTTCCAGAGGGCTTTGCCCCCCTCAACGCCCTGCAACCGGTTGCGACCGGTCGCTCATTTCCCCTCTGTGAGCGTGGCGTCCTTGCAATAAACTGGAGGAAGTGAGGTTTTCTGCGCTGAAACCTCATTCTTCTTCCAATCGTGAAGTCCAGCAACTGTTTTGGACGGCTCTCTCCCCTCCCAGAGCTTAGAACCATCTTTTGATCTATCTTCCCTGTGAGTTTCTCCTCGCTTTTTCCGCGAGTTCGGCGGCTCCCCGAGGTCCAGACTTACAAGT
>Ga0179591_1484000_pt1 | contig 11074 bp, 15 predicted proteins | sample CZOMad2_1_08_16f_FD_182891 | JGI IMG/M metagenome (GOLD analysis project Ga0179591, IMG submission 182891) | Vadose zone soil fungal communities from Angelo Coast Range Reserve, California, USA - CZOMad2_1_08_16fungal (PacBio error correction) | ecosystem: Environmental > Terrestrial > Soil >... | reverse complement strand
ACGGCACCGTGGTGAAAAAAAACCCCACGCACTTTTCCCCGATTTTTTTTTCTGCCGGTGTTTACGGCTCGTGTGAAAAACGGGGGGGGGGTGGGGGTTTTTGGGTGGCACGGGTGGAAAAAGATAGAATGGAATCAGAAGAACACAATAAATAAATCGAGCTATTGATTTGTCGCGGGACCATCGTTGTGGTTTTTTTTTTGGGAGGGTGAACGCGCGGGGGGGGGGGGGTGTGGGGTGGGGAAACTAATACAACAACCCAAGTTTGTTTTTTTTTTTGCGGGGGACCGCCGCCGGCACGAGGAGGCCGGGACGACCGAAGAGAGTACTATCGGAACGGAGTAGTGGGGTGGAGGGCGAGGGGGGGGACGTTTGGGGGGGGGGGGGGAGGGGGGGGGTGGGGGGTGGGGGGGGGATTGAGGGACGTGTGTTAGGGCGGGAAGGGGTTGCCAACAAGCGGGGGGTGGCACTGTTGGGGTTTTTTTTTTTTTCTTTTTGTTTGGGGGGGGTGGGACTCGCGGAACGATTTTCCCTGCGGAGTATGGCAGCTTTACACGGGGGGGAAAGCAAAAACCATCAGGGAGCGAGGGGGGGGCGGGGAGCGGTGGGGGGGGAAAAGGGATTCCTCCGCCCCACATAGGGGGGGGTCGCCCCCGGGCCCGGGGGTCCCGGAAAATCTGGTCTCTTATCCCGGGGGAAGGGGGGCCACGGGGACCGGGGGGGGCTTTTGAGTGGGGAACCTTTTTTTCGTTTTGTTAAAACAAAAACCTTTAAGCAAAACCCGGCGCGGGGGGGCGGGGTCGGGGGGGGCCCCCACTTGGGGAGAGAGAATTATTTCGTTTTGGTGTTTTTTTTGGGCCCCGGGGTTTTCGTATTTCCCGGTGGGGGTGGGGGCGATCAATTTTATTTGTTCGGGAACCGGGCCCGCCCAGAATACACCCGCCCCCCCCCCATCCACCCCGACGCCACCGCGGCGTCAGGACGCACGCTGGTCCAAACACAGCCGGGGGGCGGGAAATTTTTAGTTGGGGGGGGTCGGTTTTGGGTTTGTTGTTTGGGTTCCTCGCGGCCATTTTTTTTTTCCAAAAAAGGGCCGTTCCCCGGGTTGGTGCGCCGGGGGGGTGTCACGGGGCTTTTTTTTGTTGGGGGCCCGGGGGGACCCCGCTGGCAAAGGCTAAGGGGGGCGGGAAGCCAGTAAAAGCAAGCGGGGGATGTTTGTTCCGGTCCGGAGGGGGGGGATGAACCCATGGTTTTCGGGAACAAGAGGCGGCTTTTGGGGGGGGGCCCAAAACCGTGGGTTTGCGGGGGGGGGGGGGGGAGAAAAAGGGGGCATGGGACGGGGAGGTCGGTTTGGGTGATAAGTATAAATCAAAAAGGAGAAAACGGGATGGAGGGAAGGGGGGCTAGGAGGGGGCGGGGGGGGCGGGGGGGGGTGGGGGGGTTGGGGCTGAGTGGTTGGGGGGGAGGGGGGGGCGGGCTGGGGTCAGTGCGGGGAACCCCCACCGGGGGGGGTGGGGGGGGGGGGGGGGGGGGGGGGGGGAGGGGGGACCCCTGGGGGGGGGGGCTGTTTGTTTGCTTCATTTGGCACGGTGGACGCCTCGGTCAGGGGTCCGCTCCAAGAGGGGGGAGGGGGGGGGGGGGGGGGGGGCAACAGTGTTACCGGGGCCGGGGGCCGGGATGGAGGGCGTGCTGGGACGGGGGGGCCCGGTTTTTCACGGGGGGGGGGGCTGGTGGGGCGGGTGCCTGGAGGGGGCATTTGGGGGGTGGGGGGGGGGGGGGGGGGGGGGTGGGGGACAACTGCACGGGGGGCGGATGAAGGGGGGGGGGGGCGGGAGGGGGTCCAAGACCCGGGGGGTATGGCCGGTTTTCAAACCCCTTGCTTCACCCAGTTTCGTTTTTGGGGGGGCCCACCCACCCCCCCCATCTGCTTCTTTCCCCAGAGGGGGGCGGGACTTTATTTTTTTGGAAATGGGAACAAAAGCTGGTAGCAAAGGGAAGAAATTCTATGTCCTGAGGGGGTTGGGGGGGGGGGGGGGGGGGCGGGGACCGGGTGGGGGGGCGGGGGGAGCGGGGGGCCGGGTTAGGCTAAAAGAAAAAAACGGGTGGGGGGGTCGGGGGGGGCCCCGCCCACCGTCCCCCCAAAACTGGGGTGGGGGGCGGCGGGGAGTCTGTGTCTATTTTTTTGTTTTTGGCCCCGGGGGGGGGGGGGGGGGGGGGGGGAGAGACCCTCCCCGTGCGTACAAAAAGGGGTTTGTCGGGTTCCCGGGTTTTTCGGGTCTGTGGTTCCGTTACTCCCGGCCCGCCATGTTCGGGGGGGGCTTACCAGCGGATTTTTCCATAAACGCAGACAGAAAAAAAAAAAGAAGGTGGGGGGGGGGGGCCCTCCGGGGGGGGCGCGGGGGGGGGGGGGGGGGGGCGGTAGTGGGGGGGATTGCCCCCCCAACCGACCAACCTCCGGGGGGGGGGGCCCCCCAGGGGGGGGGGGGCAAAAAGTTTTTCCCGCACGAGTCACTTAAACCAAAAAAACCAACCCTCACCCCCCAACCCGGGGGGGGATGGAGTTGGGGAGGCGGGGGGGGGAAGTCCGTTTCCCCTAGACCGGGCTGGAGTTCCGGGGGTGGGGGGGGGGGAGGGAGGGACCGGGGGCGGGCCCCAGGGCGCACCAAGGACAAAATATGTAGCGGAAACCGAGGGACGCGTCTAAATAGCCAGGTCGAAGAACGCTAGGTTCTCATGGCCACTTAATTTCCCGGGGATTGCCAAAGGCAAAAGTTTCCCCGCTACAAACGGTACTTGGCACTGCAATCAGGTACGGCGCCGGGGGGGGGGGGGGGGGGGGACTGGGGTTTGTCATCGGTAATTTGGTCAAAGGGGGGGCGCGGGGGGGTGGGGGGGGGGAGGGGGATTTTTCCCGTTCGGGGTTATTTAGAAGCCCGGGCGGAGGTTCTTCCCCAAGCCGGTTTAAAAGCAAATGCAGGTGGGTGAGGTCTTGGTGTTTTTTGTTGTGGGTGTTGATCCCGGTTGCCGGTTTTTTTTTGTCTTGCAAGCAGACGAAACAGGGGGGGGGGGGGACGGTGGAGGGGGACACGGCGGGGGGGTTGGGGACAAACTTGGGGCCCCAAACGGGGGTGGTGGGGGGGGGGAGGGGGAAAACGTCGTGGTTCGTAAAAAAGGCCGGGCTCCGGGGGGGGGGGGGCGGACCGCTCCCCTTCATAGACATTTTTTGCCCCGGGGGGGGGGGGGGGGGGGGAGAAAAACCAGGGGGCCCGGGGGGGGGGGGGGGGGGAGACATAAACTGGGGGGGGAGCGGGGCTTCGGGTGAGGGGGGGGGGAACGGGGGGGGGGGGGGCGTTCGTGGGCTCCACGGGGCGGGGCGGGGGCCTCTTTTGCGGGGCGGGAATTTCCGGGGAAGGCGAGACAAAATATAGAAAAAAACCCCCCACCCCCCTGCCCAGGTTTGGGATAACTGTTTTCTTGGGGGAAAAATCGGTGTGGGGGGGGAGGGGACAAACAAAAATACAAAAACCTTGGGGTCCCCCAGCAGTCCCGGTGCCCTCCACCCCGGGTCAAATGATTTGGGTACCTTTTTCCCCCCCACACCCGATTTTGGCCACCACAAACGGGGGGGCGTTTTTCCCGCCCGCGCGGGTCCCCCCCCGGGGGGGGGGGGGGGGGGTGGGGTGGGGCCCCCGGGCCCCCGGAGGCCCCGACGCAACCCCCATTTTTTTAAGAATCGGCACTTAGTTTCCGCAGGCGGGGGGGGGCCGCGCGCGGTTTCGTTTTTCACGGGGGGGCTCTTTCGGTGTCGGGGGGCAGGGGGCGGTGAGTGGGGGGGTTTGCCAAAACCCCCTTTCCCCCCCACCCTCCGGGGGGGGGGGCCATGAGTCCCTTTTTTTTTTAGTCGAGTAAAACCCCCGCCGCTCGGGGGCGGGGGGAAATGTTATTTTGTTATTAGGGACGGGGGGCTTCCGGGGTCCCCACCTCACCCCCACCCGTTATTTTCCCCCACCCCTGTTGATTTTTCATTTTTCCAACAAGAATTTTCGGAGTCTGTGTTTTTTTTTTCGCAAGGTGGAGGTACCACTTTAACCGGCCCAAAATAAAACCCAAAAAAAAAACAGCGTGGGGGGGGGGGGGGGGGGGGGGGAAACACCAAACATGAAGACTGAGATTTTTCGGGGCCACCAGACCATTGCGGGGCCGCGGCGGGGGGCGAGGGGGCGGGTCCAACAAGGACTGTTGGGGGGGTAGGTGGGGACCCGGTGGGTTTTTTTTGGGGGGGGCTCCGGGGGACGGGACACCGGGGGTGGGGAATCAGGGTTGAACGCCCTGACACCGGGGGGCGGGGGGCTGAGGGCGAGGGGGGGAGGGGGCGGGGGGGGGGGGACCCGGCCCAACCCCTTTTTTTTCCCGATTTTTTTTTTTGCGGGGGGGGGGGAATTTTTCTTTTTTACCGTCGACATTTTCTTGGGGAAATTTGGGCCGGGGCCCCCCCCAAAATGGGGGGCGGGGGGGGGGGGGAAACCCCTCCTTGGCAAAAGACACACGCATCCAGACGCTGCGAAGGGCTGGGGGCTGGAAAAGGGGGGTGGGATCAAAAATAAGTGGGTGTATTGGGAAAAGAGAAAAAAAAAAAAAAGGGCTCGGTGGGGGGGTGGGTAGGGGGGGTTTGGGTAGGGGTTGGTTTTGTATTTGCGGTGGGGGGGGGGGGGGGGGGACGCGAGCAAGGGAGGGGAGGGGGGGCGGGGGGGGGGGGGGGGGAGGGCCCGGGCGGTTTTCGGTTTATTTTCCCAAATCGGGGGGGGACACCATTCAAAACAACAAATGTCCGGGGGGAGGGCGGGCCCTGTTTTTGCGCCCAAAAGGGTGGTTTTTTTGAGTCATTAAACGGGTTTCCCCCCCCCCGCCCCCCATAAAAGATAAGAAAGAAAAAGCCCCCGTTTTACTCCCCCTATTGGGGCCGGGGAGGGTGGGGGTGGGGGGGGGAACCAATTTAACCCGGGTTCCTCCAACCCCCCGAAGGGCAAGGGGGTGGGTTTGAAGGGTCCAACACCACACAGGGGGGCCCCCGGGGAATGTGGGCCGTGGCTTTTTTTCCAAGAAAAGGGGTGAATTTTCTCTTCCCCCTCGGGGGAAGGGGGTCCAAGAATCCCAAAAAACAGGGGCCGCCCCGGTGACCCGGGGGGGATACCCACCTCTTTGTTTCGCCCCACAAAACCGTTTGGGGGGCCCGCCGCCGGGGGGGGCCGTAAGAGGGGCGGGCGGGGCCAAACCGGGAGGGGGGGGGCCGGTTTCCCCCCGCGGGGAGGCAAAGGAGCCATGATACGGGATACCTTTTGTTTTACCCGGGGAGCCGAAACACCCCCACCACCACTTTCCCCCCTTTCTGCCGCCGGGCCTGGGGGGGGGGGGGGGGGGGGGGGACAAAAAAAAAAAAAAAGGAAAAGAAAAAAAAACAAAGGGGGGGGAAAAAGGCGCGGGTTCGTCCCGAAAAAAAGAAAAAGGGGATCCAACCCACCTTTTCCCACAAAAAAAAAACAGAAAAATAAGCGGGGGGGGGGGGGGGGGGGGGGGGGGGGGGGGGGGGGGGGACGGGGGCACCCCCTGGGGCGGGGGGGGGGGGGGGGGGGGGCGGGACGGGGGTACCCAGGGGGGCCCGGCCTTGGGGGGGCGACCCCCGCAACGCCCTCCCCGGAGGCGGGCCGGTTGTTTTGTTTTGTTGGTGTGGGGGAAACTCCCGGGGGTTTTTTTTATTTACCCCCCCACGGGGAATTTTCAACAATGTTTGTTTTGTTGCCCACCCCGGGGGCGTCCCCCCCGGCGGGGGGCCGGGGGTTTTTTTAGGGGGGGGGGGGGGGCTCACGGGGGGGACACAATAACCGGGGGGGGGACGAATCAACCAAAAGAAAAACAAAAGAGAAAAAAAGCGAAAAACCTCTCCTATTCGGCCTACGGGGGGGGGGCCGGGGGGGCCGGGGGGGTGGACCCGTGTTGACCCCAAAAAAAAAAAAAAAAAAGGTCTTTTAATGGGGGGTGCCCCAGGCCCGGCGGGGAAAAAAAGATCAAAAGGGCGGGGGACCCGGGGAGGCGGGGGGGGGGGCTAACCACAAAACCAAAGAGAGAACATAAACCAATAACAGAAAAACAAGGACAAAGAAAAAAAAAAAAGACACAGACTAGAAATCCGCCAAAAAGGTACCCAAAGGTACCCCCCCCCCCCCAGCTTCGTCGGTGCAACCCTCGGCGGGGGGTCCCCGGTTCGCCGTAGGCTGTGGGGGGGCCCGGGTTCGTAGGCGTCGGGCGCGCGTGGTAGCACCTTTCCTCCTCCCTACGAGGGCGGGCCCAGCCGCAGTAAATCCGGGGGGGGCGTGGGACCGGGGGGGGGGGTGGGGGGGGGGGGGCAGGGGGGGGGGAGGGGGGGGGGGGGGACGGGGGGGCTTGGGTGGGGGCTGGTGTTTGTTTTGTTGGGGGGCCCGGGGCAAATTCCCAAGACATACACCCCGGGGAACCTAACCGGGGCGGGGGGGGAGGTGAAAGAAAACGGCCCCCCCCGCACGGCTTCTCGGGGCCCCGGCGGGGGCAAAAACGCTCGAGCCCCTGTCGGCTGTGGGGTCCCGGGGGAAAAGACAAAAACGAAAAAAAAAAAAAAGCGTGGGTTTTCGACGGAAATTCGGGTTTTTCATTGTTTTTTTCATCAGGATTTAAAAAAAAAAAATCCGGTGTCCCCCCCCAGTGGGGGGATCCGCGGGGGGTTTACGGCGGGTGGGATGGGGGGGCGGGAAAAAAAAGACCCAGCACCCAAAAAACCGCTAGGGGGGGGGGGGGGGGCGGAAACCCCCCCCGCGTCCCAAACGGGCGGGGGGGGGGGGGGCGGGCCACGCCCCCTCCGGGCGGGCGGGGGGGGGGGGGGGGGGGGGGGGGGGGGAAATAAACTTTCCCTTTTTTAAACCGGGTTTTTGTTTCCGGGGGCTTCATTCCAAGTTCCCGAGTCCCAAAACTAACCCACAGTGGGCAGAAACACCCAGGCTTTTCCAAGGGGGGGGCGGGAAGGGATGCTGGGGAGGGGGGGGACCGGTAAAATCCACAAACCCATTTTTTTTGGCCCCGGGACCCCGGGGGGACCGGTTCCCCCGCCCCACCGGGGGGGGGGGGGGGGCCCCCGCCACACGCGCGGGGGGGGGGGGACAAGCAAAAAGGCCTTTTTTCTTTCCGGTCATCAGGGGGGCCCGGGCGGAGGGCCCCCCCCGCCGGGGGTTTGGGGGGGGGGTCAGGTAAGTTTCGTGGTTTTGTTGGGGAAAAGGCAGGAAAAGGGGCCGGGGGGGGGGGGTTATTTGTTCCAAAGAAGCGTAATTGACACTAATTTTTTTCACCATGAAGATAAGAAAAACGGAAGTGGGGGGACAAGAGGGCAGAGAAGGGAGAGAGAACAGAACCGTTGTTTTAGAATCCTACAGATGGTTAGTTTTTGTTCGATGATCTCTGTTTACAAGCGGGTTCCGGTTTTTGCTTTAACCCTGGTTTCCCCCGTGCCTCCCGGTTGGCCCGAAAGCCCCACCCCCCGGTTGTCCAGTTTTGGTGTGGCCCGTTTTGTTGTTTTGTTGGGGAAGGGGGGGAAGGAGGGATCCTGGGGGGGGGGGGGGGAACCCCCCCGCATTCACCACGGATCGGACCCGCGGGTGGCCCGGCCCGGGGCGGGATTGGGGACCCTCGGGGGGAAAAAAAAAAAAGCCTTTGGGTTTGTTCCGGGGTGGGCCCAGTGGGGGGGGGACGGTCGGGGGGCCAATTTGGTTGGGGGGAAATTTTGTACCGGGTTCCCAAGGGGGGGGGGGTGTTTTTTTCCTCGGCCCTTGGGGGAAAATTAGGGGGCTGGTTTGGCGCCAGACACGCAACAGTCCCACGACGTCGCTCCTTGTTTTTTTGTTTCCCGTCCCACCCCCCCCCCCCCGCCACTCCTTTTGCGTTTTTTCTGCCTCCTATATTATTCTGGGACCCTTTTTGTTTTTTTTTTTTTTTTCCCCCTCCTGTTTTTTTTATTTTCCCTCATCCCCCCGGGGAAGGGCCCCGTTTTGGGCGGGGGGGGTCCGGTGTTGTTTTGTTTCCCCAAATTTTTCCGGGGGGACCTGGGGGGGGGGGGGACGTTAAATTTACGATGGGGGATAAAGGAAAAACCGGAATTCCGCCCGCAGGGGGGGGGGGGGGGGGGGGGGGACGGGTTTCTCCGCCGCACTCCCCCCACCCCCCCCCGGGTGGGCCCGGGAAAGGTGTTGTTTTTTCCGACTATAAGGAAAAAAAGAGGGGACTTTTGGCTCGGGGGGGGGCGGCCCGAGAAAATAAACAAAGGCGTTGGTTAATTGAGGGGGCGTTTTCTCCGGCCCGGGGTTAGTGGGAGTTCCGCACGTTTTCGTTTGGGGGATGTTGTGGGCGGCGGGACCCCCCCCAGCCCGCCCAAAAAGGCCAGGGGTCAGGGCGATTGAGATCGAATTTACCCCGAGGGGCCGCGCGGGGGGGGTTGGGAAAACGACGGGAGAAGGGGCGTTTTGGGGCCACCGCCCCCGGGGGCCAGGCTGCCGCACGGGACGCTGCCCGGGGACCATACAAACAAAGAAAGCTGTCGTTTTCGGGGCCACGGGCGGAAATTTCAAGGTCCAAGGTTTTTTCCCCGGGCGTTTGGAGGATCGGGGGGGCAGAAGTTTGCCGGGCCCCCGGGTGAGGGGAGAAATTAAGAAATAATAAATAAAAAAAAAAGACCCGGGGGGCGGGGGGGGGGGGTGGGACGGCCGGGCTGGGGGGGGGGCCCCAGACAATGTTCGTGGGCGGGGGGGGGGGACCCGATTTTTGGCCCCGCACAATCACACACCGGGGGCCGGGGGCAGGGGGGCTTTGGGGTGTTTCAAAGAAAGGCAGAGCCGGCCCAGCGAAAAAAAAAATCCCGCGCCACCACCCCCGCCCCCCCCCGGAGCGCCCCTCGGTGCCAGCCCGCATGTGGAAAGGTGGGATTCGTTTGGGGGAAGAACCGGGGGGGGGGGCTTCCGCCCGGGGGCAAAAGGGGGGAGGGGGGGGGGGGGGTGGGGGGGGTTTCCGCTATCCCGGGGGGGGGGGCGGGGGGGACCGCAAAGGGTTTTTTTCGTTTTTTTGGCTCGTTTTGGGCCGCCTGGCAGCGGTTGGGGGGGGGGGGGGGGGGCGGTGGACCGGGGTCCCCCGTGGGGGGGAGGCGCCCTTTGGCGGGGGGGGGGGCCCAACGCCGGTTGTTGGAGTTCCGTCGAGCGGCCTTGTGGGATTTTTTGGCTAGGGGAGCCGTATTGAAAACGCCCACGGGGGGCAATTCGGGGGCGTCCCGTTGGGGGGGGGGGCGTGGCGACTTTGGGGGGGGGGGCCCGCGTGTGAGGGACGATAATGTTTGTTTCTCCCGGGCCCCAAAAGGAAAGGGGAGGGGGGGGGGGTCGGGGGACGGTGGGAAACCCCTCGGTTATTGATATTCAACGATCTTGAGGCAAAAAGGGGGGGGGTGGGGGGGAGGCCAAAGGCTCGGGGAGAAGGAATAATTTTGGAAAAGGGGTGTGCGGTTATGGGACCGCGGGGGGGAAGAGAAAAGCAGGGCAGAGAGAAGGTGAAAGGTAGATAAGAGAAGGAAAAAGAAAGAAAGAATAAGTTAGAGTTATAGGCAAAGACAAAGCCGCCGGGTTCAGCTCTTTCCTTTTGTGTGGGCGCGTCAACCCCCAGACCAAAAAAAATAAATGGTGCTTTTGCACACCCAGTACCCCCCCACTTTTTTAAAAAAAAAGCTCCCCGAAAGGGTGGGCGTTGTTTTCGACGTTTTGGGCTAAGGGGGGCGAGGGGGGTTTACCCGCGCCCTTTGGTGGGGCCCGGGGGGCAGTTCCCAGTTTAGTGTGGAACGTACAAAGACAATATAAGGGGGAGGTTGCGAGCATGCCGGTGAAAAAGAAAAGGTTGGGGGCGGTCCCTGCCCGCGGGGGGTGTAAGCCCCGGATTTTGTACCCGGGGGGGGTGCCCGTCCTCCTGCGGGAAAAAGGACACAAAGAATGAAAGGACAGGGAGAAGGACAAATGCTCGTCCAGCTCCAACGGGGGGGGTCCAAAAAATCTTTGGGGGGGGGGGGGGGCGGACGGGCGGGCCGGGGATTTGATGCCTAGGCGGGGGTGAATTGGTAAAATAAAACGCTTGTTGTTTTTGGCGGGGGGGGGCCGTTAGTTTTGTGGACCTTTTTTGGGGGGGGGGATCAGAGACAGAGTTTCGTATTGGGGGATGGGGGGTGTCGGGGGGAAAGAAAGGGGGGGGGGAGGGGGGGGGGAAAAATGGAAGAACAATAGAGAAAGAAAAGAAAAAGTACCCGCTGGGGGAGGTTGGGGGGGGGAAAACTGGGGGCGGGGGGGGGAAGAGGAAAGCACCCGGGGGCATTTTATCGCCCCGGGTGGAAAAGGGGGGGGGCGGGTGACCCGTTGGCCCGGGGTGGGGGGGGGGAAGGGGCGGGGGTTTTTTTTGGGGGTTGCGGGGGGGGGGGGGGGAAGTAGCCCGGCACCGGCGAAAAAAGAGAATAAAACAAAAATAACCGGAAAAAAAAAAAGGCGCCGGGGGCAACCAGAATACGCTGGGGGCCCGAAACAAAAACTCAAAAGTGACAAGCCAAGGGGAGGGCCGGGGGATGTTCAGAGGGGGAGTGGGGGGGGGGGGGGCGGGGGGGCGGGTGGGCGGGGGAGACCTCCCCGCGCTTCGGTTGGGGGCATCGGGGTTTGGTTATTTTTTTGTTGGGAGTCGGGGTGGAAACGTTTGAGGGGGGGTTTGGGTTTAGTTTTTTGGAATAAAGGGGTAATTGTGTTCTGGTGGGGGGGGGGGGGGGAAAACCACGCGCAAAGGTTTTGGTACCCCCCCCCCAACCTGGACATCACAAAAGGGGGGGGAGGAAAAAGAAAAAGAAGGGGGGGTCCAAACCCTGGGGTGGTTTTCGGGGGGGGAACTTCCATCGACAAGAAAGGCCCCCACACCCGCGGCCGGTGCGGGGGAGGGCCAAAACGGGGGGGACCAGGAAGCAGGGGGTTCCATTCACACGACCCGGGAC